>Ga0247813_10000788_pt1 | contig 26087 bp, 22 predicted proteins | sample UWRJL169409C1_FD_180719 | JGI IMG/M metagenome (GOLD analysis project Ga0247813, IMG submission 180719) | Plant litter microbial communities from Arlington Agricultural Research Station in Wisconsin, United States - UWRJ-L169-409C-1 | ecosystem: Environmental > Terrestrial > Plant litter >...
ATGTCGTGCGCGCCGTGATCGGCGGTCAGCACGACCTCATAGTCGACGCCGGTCGCGTCGAGCACGTCGAAGAAGCCGCCGAGCGTGCGGTCGAGTTCCGCCATCTGGATGCACATCTCGGTGCCCTGCGTGCCGAGGCTATGGCCGATATAGTCGGTCGCCGACGCGCCGATGTCGATGATGTCGGTCTGCGGACCCGTTCCCAGCTTCATGTCCTGGACGAGCCCGGCGGCCATCGCGAACACCGCGGCGTCGCTGGCGGGCGAGGCGCGGAAGCCCTTCAGGTCACCCGCGGCGCGTTCGAAGCGGCCCTGGCCATAGACTTTGCCCGCGACGGTGATCGGCCGGTCGAGCGCCTTGCACCAGCCGGGCAGGGGGAGGGCGGCCTGCGGCTGGGCGACCAGCGCGGCGACCGCGTCGCGGGTGCGCTGGACGACTGGGGGCACCGCGCGGCCGGCGTAGCTCGCGTAGGTCTTGCCGTCCCACCACCAGATCTCGTCGACCTTGTGGCCGCCCATCATCACCGCGGCGCGATCCTTGCCGGCGACCGAGACGACGCGGGTGCGCGGGTCGGCGTTCTTCATCATCTCGCCAAGCGTCGGCACCTTCAGATGCTTGTCGGTGACGGTGTAGCTTTCATGCGTGCTGCCGGCGACGGTCTCGTCCTCCGCGCAATAGATGATCTTGTCATCGAGACCGACGGACTGATCGACCCAGTTGTTGGCGACGATGCCGGTGTGGGCGGGGCGCATGCCGGTGAGGATCGTCGAATGGCCGGGGCACGTCTCGGTCGCGGCATGCGCCTGGTAGCCGCTCGGGAACACCGCGCCGGTCAGCAGCCGCGCGAAGCCGCCGGTGAAATGCTGGCGATATTGCTGGAACAGGTCGGCCGAGAACTGGTCGACCGAGATCGCGACGATCAGCTTCGGCGGTGCCTTTGCCGGAGCGGGTGCAGCCGTTTGTGCGCCGACCGGAGCGGCGATGGCGGCTGCGGTCGCGAGGAGGGCGGCGGCAATAAAAGCTTTCACGGGCGGTCCTTGGTGCAATGCGACGCGACCGCTATGGCTGGCGGCGATGATCGATACAAGAATGGCCATGCGCATGCTTCGTTGCGCGATGATGACGGTGCTCCTCGCGCTGGGTGCGCCCGCGTTCGCCGAATCGCTGAACGGCTCGAGCCAGCATCTCTCGATGCGGCTGGTGGCGGACAGCGCTCGGCCCAAGGCCGGCGCGCCGCTGACGATCGCGATCGCGACGACGCCGGAAGAGGGCTGGCACGGCTATTGGCGGGTGCCTGGCGATGCGGGGTTCGCGGCGACGTTCGAGTGGACCCTGCCCAAGGGCGCGACCGCGGGCGAGCCGGAATGGCCGGTGCCGACGACTCTGCTGATCGCCGGGCTGATGAACTATGTCTACGAGGCGCCCTATGCGCCGCTGGTGACGATCCAGGTGCCCGCGGGGCTGGCGGCGGGCACGACGCTGCCGATCCGGTTGAAGACATCGTATCTGGTCTGCTCGGCGACGATCTGCGTGCCCGAGGAACAAGCGCTGTCGCTCGACCTGGTCGTCGGCGACGGTGCGCCGGCGCAGGCGGATGCGTTCGCCAAGTGGCGGCGGGCCATCCCGAAGCCGCTCGATGCGCAGGCGACCTATGCGGTGAACGCCGAGGGCGTGCGGATCGCGGTGCCGATCCCGGCCACCGCGGAGGTGAAGGATGCGTTCTTCTTCCCGGTGACGGTCGGTGCGATCGACTATGCCGCGCCGCAGAAGGTGACGCGCGAAGGCGACACGCTGACGATTGCGACCAAGGGCAAGCCGTCCGGGCCGATCGAGGGCGTGCTCCGGATCGGCGATGGGCTTGGCCTGGCGGTGAAGGCGGTGCCGGGCGTGCTGGCCGCGACGGCGCCGGCGGAGGGCGTGTGGATGACCGCGTTGGCGGCGTTCGCGGGTGCGGTGCTGGGCGGGCTGATCCTCAACATCATGCCGTGCGTGTTCCCGATCCTGAGCCTGAAGGCCCTGAGCCTTGCGCGCGGTGGCGCGGATGAGCGCGGCGCGCGGCACGAGGCGCTGGCCTATACCGCGGGGGTCGTGCTGGTATGCTTGGGGCTGGGGGCGGCGATCCTCGGCTTGCGCGCGGGCGGCTCGGCGGTCGGCTGGGCGTTCCAGTTGCAGCATCCTGCGGCGATCGTCGTGCTGCTGCTGCTGAGCACCGCGATTGCGTTCAACCTGGCCGGACTGTTCGAGGTGCCGACGCCGCGGTTCGCGGGTGAGAGCGGCGCGAGTGGTGCGTTCGCGACCGGCGCGCTGGCAGCGTTCATCGCGACGCCGTGCACGGGGCCGTTCATGGGCGCGGCGCTGGGAGCCGCACTGGTGCTGCCTTGGCCGGCGGCGATGGCGGTGTTCGGCGGGCTGGGGATCGGTCTGGCGCTGCCGTTCCTGGCGATCGGGTTCGTGCCGGCGCTGCGGCGGCGGTTGCCGAAGCCGGGCGGCTGGATGGAGGTTTTCCGCCGGGTGCTGTCGGTGCCGATGTTCCTGACCGCGATCGCGCTCGGTTGGGTGCTGGGGCGGCAGGCGGGCGTCGAGGCGCTGACGCTGGCGCTGGTCGCGGTGCTGGCGATCGGGGTCGTGCTGTGGATCGGCGGGCTCCGGCAGCACAAGGGCAAGGCGTTCGGCTGGGCCGCGCTCGTTGCGCTGGCGCTGGTGTTCGTGGGCAGTGGCGTGGTGATCGCGCGCGCGCCTGCTGCGGCGAAGACGGAAGCCACGACCGATGCGGCGTTCACCGAGGCGAAGCTCGCGTCGCTGCGTGCGGAGAAGCGGCCGGTGTTCGTGTATTTTACCGCGGACTGGTGCCTCACGTGCAAGGTCAACGAGAAGGCGGCGATCGAGACGGCGGGGGTGCGGGATGCGTTCGCCAAGAACAAGGTGGCGGTGCTGATCGGCGACTGGACGGACGGCGATCCGGTGATGGGGCGGTTTATCCAGGCGCATAATCGCGCGGGCGTGCCGTTGTATCTGTATTACGCGCCGGGTGCGGCGGAACCGACTGTGTTGCCGCAGGTGCTGACGTCGGGGTTGCTGGCGGGGTTGGGGGCTTAGCGTCCGTCGTCCCCGGCTCGTCCCGGGATCCAGAGTTACGAACGCTGCGCTTCATTACCCTGGATCCCGGGACGAGCCCGGGATGACGTTGGTCGCGGGGTGACGGAATATGGTGGGATGCCCCCCCTTGCGCCCGCTCCTGCGGCGGTGCAGCATGGAACCTTAACCAAGTCCGGAGACTTTACCGTTTCGATGGGGAAACAAGCGTTCGACGAGATCATGGGGAGCCCCGGCGCGCCGACCGCGCGTGCCGAATTGTCGGCGCTTTGCAAATGGATCGAGGAGACGCCGGACGCCGAGCTGCGTCGTCGCCAGGAGGCCGCGGAGACGACGTTTCGCCAGCTCGGCATCACCTTCGCGGTATACGGCGAGGAAGAGGCGGCCGAGCGGATCATCCCGTTCGACATCGTGCCTCGGGTGTTCCTGCATGACGAGTGGGAACGGCTGTCCGACGGGCTGGTGCAGCGTGTCGAGGCGATCAACGCGTTCCTGAACGACATTTATGGCGAGCGCCGCATCCTGAAGGAAGGCGTGCTGCCCGAGGATCTGGTGCTTGGCAACGCGCAGTTCCGGCCCGAGATCGCCGGCATGCGGCCGCCGCATGGCGTCTGGGCACATATCTGCGGGATCGACCTGGTGCGGACCGGCCCCGACGACTTCTTCGTGCTCGAGGACAATGCGCGGACGCCGTCGGGCGTCAGCTACATGCTTGAGAACCGCGAGGCGATGCTGCGGCTGTGCCCCGAACTGTTCCGCGAGTTCCGCGTCGCGGCGGTCGACAGCTATCCGGACCGGCTGCTGGAGACGATGAAGTCGGTCGCGCCGCACGGCACGGGGTCCAATCCGACCTGCGTGTTGCTCACCCCCGGACATTACAACTCCGCCTATTACGAGCATAGCTTCCTGGCCGATTCGATGGGAATCGAACTGGTCGAGGCGGCTGATCTGGTGGTCGACGACGACATCGTCTGGATGCGGACGATCGCCGGACGCGTGAAGGTCGACGTGATCTATCGCCGGATCGACGACGACTATCTCGATCCGCTGGTGTTCCGTCCCGACAGCGCGCTGGGCGTGCCGGGCCTGATCGCAGCGTATGCGGCGGGGAACGTCGCGATCCTCAACGCGCCGGGCAACGGCATCGCCGACGACAAGGCGATCTACAGCTACATGCCCGACATCGTGAAATTCTATTCGGGCGGCGAGTGCAAGCTGCCCAACGTCGAGACGTGGCGGTGCCGCGAGCCGGACTCTCTGAAATACGTGCTCGAGCATCTCGACGAGGTGGTGGTGAAGCTGGTCGACGGGTCGGGGGGCTATGGCATGCTGGTCGGGCCGACCGCGTCGAGTCAAGAGATCGAGGATTTCCGCGCTGCGCTGATCGCCGAGCCGCAGCGCTATATCGCGCAGCCGACGCTGGCGTTGTCGACGGTGCCGACAATGGCGGATGGTGGCCTGAGCCCGCGCCATGTCGATTTCCGGCCGTTCGTGCTGACGGGGTCGAAGGGCGTGCAGGTGGTGCCCGGCGGCCTGACGCGCGTCGCGCTGAAGGAAGGATCGCTGGTCGTCAATTCCAGTCAGGGCGGCGGGACCAAGGACAGTTTCGTGCTGATGGCGGACCAGACCCAGCGGATGTCGCGCGGCGGCATGACGCAGAGCATGAGCGGCATGACGCAAACGCTCGGGGATGTCGCCTGATGCTCTCTCGTACGGCATCGTCGCTTTACTGGCTGGGGCGGTATTTCGAGCGCGCCGACTTCATCGCGCGACTGGTCGAGGCGACGGTGCGGCTCGACGTGCTGTCATCGCAGCCTGCGGGCGAGGCGGCGTGGGCGTCGGCACTGGCGGTGACCGAGACCGACGAGGCGTTCACCGTTACCGGCGATCCGCTCGAACAGGCCGAGGTCGTGCGGTTCCTGACGCTGGATGCGAGCCACCCGGGTTCGATCGTCCGCTGCCTCGACATGGCGCGCAACAACGCGAAGGCGGTGCGGACCGCGCTGACCCGCGAGGCGTGGACGACGATCAACCGCGCGTGGCTGCTGTTCGAGAACCGTGCGAGCCCGCGGGGGACGACCGAGACGCTCAACCTGGTCGATGCGGTCAAGAACGAGACGCGCGGGTTCGAGGGTGCGGTGCACCGCATGCTGCGCAACCAGACGACGTGGTTCATCAGGCTTGGCCAGGCGGTCGAGCGCGCCGACAACACGGCGCGGCTGCTCGACGTCAAATACCATATCCTGCTCCCCGAGGGCGAGCGGGTCGGCGGCGCGATCGACCGCGACCAGTGGACGACGATCCTGCAGACGGTGTCTGCAGTGACCGCCTATCGCTGGCTGTACACCGACGGGTTGCGGCCGGCGGACGTCATCGACCTGCTGATCGCGCGGAGCGAACTGCCGCGCAGCCTCGCGGCATCGGTCGAGGAGACGGTCGACGTGCTCAACCTGCTCGCCAAGCGCACCGGCCATCATGGCGAGGCGGACCGGATGGCGCGGATGCGGGCGGCACGGATGGCGAAGACGCGATCGGGCGAAGTGATCGCATCGGGACTGCACCAGTATCTGCAGGCGTTCATCAACGAAAACGGGCTTCTGCACGCGGCGATCGGCCGCCAGTTCAAATTCCTCTGATTCACCGGAGCATCTGATGCGGCTATCGATCGATCACCGCACGCTCTATCGCTTTGCGGTACCGCAGGCACGGCTGGTGCAGATGCTGCGGCTGACTCCCGAAAACTCGCACGACCAGACGATCGCGTCGTGGCGCATCGACGTCGATTGCGATGCGCGGCTGCGGACCGGGCGGGACGGGTTCGGCAACGTGGCGACGATGCTGTACGCCGAGGGGCCGGTCGACAGCATCGAGATCACGGTACGCGGCGAGGTGCTGACCAGCCATTCCGACGGGGTGCTGCACGGCGTGCACGAGCCGTTGCCGCCGGCGCTGTTCCTGCGCCCGACCGAGGCGACGCCGCGGGATGCGGCGATCGCGGAGTTCGCGGCGGATGCGGCTGTCGGTGCGCAGAGCGCGGTCGGCGCGCTGCACCGGGTCAATGCGGCGCTGCACGCGCAGTTCACCTTCGACTGCGGGCGACCCGAGCCCGGGCGCAATGCTGCCGCGGCGTTCCTGGAAGACCGTGCGACGCCGCGGGACATGGCGCAGATGTTCGCGGTGGCGGCGCGGTCGCTGGGCCGGCCGGCGCGCTATGTCTCCGGCTATCTGCATACCGACCGCGATGGCGAGCATCGGCCGACGCCGCATGGCTGGGCCGAGGCGCATGTCGAGGGATTGGGGTGGGTCGGGTTCGATCCGTGTTCGGGGTTGTCGCCCGAGGAACATTATGTGCGGGTCGCAATCGGGCTGGATGCGGCGAGCGCGGCGCCGATCGCGGGGTCGCGGCTGGGCGAGGGTGCCGAGGAGCTCGATGTCGACGTGGTGGTGCAGGAGAGCTGAAGCGCTTATCGAAGGGCAGGTTGGCGCGCGGAATCTGTGCTTCGATACGAGCCCTCGATACGCCCCTGCGGGGCTACTCGACCTCTACTCAGCACGAACGGAAATGGGGGGCGTTTGCCTGAATTCAGGCCAATACCGGCTGCGACACAGGAGCCAGATCCGCGTCCTCAAGCAACCGCCATCCGGCCGGGCCGAGTACCTCGATCGGGCGGTAGCGTGTCTTGTATTCCATGCGCTTGGAGCCCTTCACCCAATAGCCGAGATAGACATAGGGCAGCCCCGCGTCGCGCGCGCGCAGGATGTGGTCCATGATGATGAAGTTGCCGAGGCCGGGGCGCGTCGTGTCCTCGTCGGCGGCGAAGAAGCTGTAGATCATCGACAGCCCGTCGCCCTGGCGATCGGTCAGGCACGCGCCGATCAGCCGGCCCTGCTGTCCACCGACGCTGGGTTCGCGGTATTCGACGATCAGCGAATTGACCGGCGAATGCTCGATCATGTCGGCGTAATCGTCCTCGTCCATCCCCGCCATGCCGCCGCCAGGATGCCGCGTGCCGAGATAGCGGCGCAGCAGCTGGAACTGTTCGTCGGTCGCCCACGCCTTGCACGCGGTCACTTCGATGTCGGCATTGCGCTTGAGCAACTTGCGCTGGGTCGCGTTGGGAATGAATTCGGGGGTGACGACGCGGACCGACACGCAGGCGCTGCAGCCGACGCAGGACGGGCGGTAGGCGACGCCCTGGCTGCGGCGGAAACCGATCCGGCTGAGCGCGTCGTTGAGTTCGGACGCGTGCGCGCCGGCCAATTCAGTGAACACCTTCCGCTCCTGGCGCCCGGGCAGATAGGGGCAGGGGGACGGGCTGGTCACGAAGAAGCGCGGAAAGCGGAACGGCGCAGTCACGGCTTCTGGAATTCCCCGGCGCGGAACTGCGCAAGGACGCTATATGAGTGCGAGCGCCCCGATGAAAAGGCGCTTTACCACGTTTGACGGTTAACGCGCGCGCCCGATCGCGCGGCGTACCGTGCTGGGACGATCAGGCGAGTTCTACAGTACTCGTTTCATAGCCCGCTTCGCGCAGCGCCAGCACCAGCCGGTCGAGATGCGCCCGGTCGCGCGCCTCGCATTCGATGTCGGTGATCAAGCCCTTCGCCGGCAGCGTGGTGAAGACGCGCTGGTGATAGATCTCGATGATGTTGATGCGTTGCTGATCGAAGATCCGCGCGACGTTGAACAGCGCGCCGGGCTGGTCCTGCAGGCGGATGCGGAGCCGCGCGAGCCGGCCCGAGCGCGCGAGATCGCGCAGCAGCACGTTGGCGAGCAGCCGCGTGTCGATGTTGCCGCCGCACAGGATGACGCCGATCGTACGGCCTGCGAAGCGTTCGGGATGCTGCAGCAGCGCGGCCAGACCGGCGGCGCCGGCACCCTCGACCACGGTCTTCTCGATCTGCAGCAACAGGCTGACCGCCATCTCCAGGCTGCGTTCGCTGACCAGGACGATGTCGTCTACCAGTTCGGCGACCATCCGCGCGGTGATGCCGCCCGGCTCCTTGACCGCGATGCCCTCGGCCAGCGTGTCGCCGGCGCACGGCATGTCGGTGCCGTTGATGCGGTTGTACATCGACGGGAACAGCTCCGCCTCGACGCCGACCACTTCGATGGGGTGATCGGCGGCGCGCGCGACCGTCGCCATGCCGGAGATGAGCCCGCCGCCGCCGATCGGCGTCACGAACATGTCGATCGAAGGCACGTCCTCGAGCATCTCGATCGCCGCGGTGCCTTGCCCGGCGATCACGCGCGGGTCGTCGAACGGGTGGACGAAGGTGAAGCCGCATTCGCCCTCGAGGATGCGCGCGTGCGCATAGGCGGCGTCGAACGTGTCGCCGTGCAGCACGACGTTGGCGCCGTGACCTTCCGTCTGCGTGACCTTCACCGTCGGGGTGTTGGTCGGCATCACGATCGTCGCGGGGATGCCGAGCCGGTTGGCGTGATAGGCGAGGCCCTGCGCGTGGTTGCCGGCCGAGGCGGCGATGACGCCCTTCGCGCGCGCCGCGTCGGACAGCTGCAGCAGCGTGTTGAGCGCGCCGCGTTCCTTGTACGCCGCGGTGAACTGCAAATTCTCGAACTTCAGATACACCGTCGCGCCGGTCATCTGGCTCAGCGTCCGGCTGATCAGCGTGGGCGTGCGCACGATCGAATCGCGGATCCGGTCGTGCGCGGTACGGATATCGTCGATCGAGACGGGAAGGGATGCCGCTACGGCAGCTTGGGTAGCCATGGCGGAGCGCTAGACCATCTGGCGCGAGGGGGGAACACCGCTTATGCGACGGAGCCATGGCAAAACTGGCATTCATCGGAACCGGCGTGATGGGTGCGCCGATGGCGGGGCACCTCGTCGCGGCGGGACACGACGTCACGGTCTACAACCGGACGCGGTCGAAAGCGGACGATTGGGCGGCGAACCATGGCGGCGCGGTCGCGGCAACGCCGGCCGAGGCGGCCAGGGGCGCGGACGCGGTGTTCGCGTGTGTCGGCAACGACGACGATCTGGCGGCGGTGACGCTCGGCGCGGACGGTGCTTTCGCGGCGATGACGCCGGGCGCGCTGTTCGTCGATCATACCACCGTCTCGGCGAAGATCGCGCGGCGGCTGGCCGAGGAGGGCGAGGGATTGCTCGTCGTCGACGCGCCGGTGTCCGGCGGACAGGCGGGGGCGGAGAACGGCAAGCTGTCGATCATGTGCGGCGGGACCGACGAAGCGATCGCGAAGGCGACGCCGCTGATGCAGGCCTATGCTGCGCGGATCGTCCATGTCGGACCGGCGGGTGCCGGGCAGACCACCAAGATGTGCAACCAGATCGCGATCGCTGGCGTGCTGCAGGGGGTCGCGGAATCGTTGCGGTTCGCGCAGGCGAGCGAGCTCGATCTGGGGAAAGTGTTCGAAGCGATCTCGGGCGGGGCGGCGCAGAGCTGGCAGATGGTCAATCGCTGGGAATCGATGGGCGAGGACCGGTTCGACTTCGGCTTCGCGGTCGACTGGATGCGCAAGGATCTGGGGCTCGCGCTTGACGAGGCGAAGCGGAACGGCGCGGTGCTGCCGGTCGCGGCCTTGGTCGATCAGTTCTATGCCGAGGTGCAGGGGCTGGGCGGCGGTCGCCAGGATACGAGTGCGTTGGTGCGGAGATTGCCGAAGTGAATACTCTTCTCCGTCATGCCGGATTTAGTCCGGCATCCACCGCGCAGCCTGATCCGAAGCCGGTGGGTACGCGGCACGGTGGACCCCGAAACAAGTCCGGGGTGACGGTTGGGGTGTTGGCCGCCCTGCTATCCACCACCCCCGCTTTTGCGGATGGGATCGTCGACAACGTCAATGGCATCACGATGGCCGACGGCGGTCGGGTGGTGCATTTCAAGGCGATCCTGGTCGACAAGGACGGCCGCGTCACGCGGCTGGTGCCGCCCGGCGAGGCGCCGCCGAAACTCAGCCGCAAGGAGCTGATCAAGAACGCGGGCAAGCCGTTGTACGACTGGCGGGTCGATATGGGCGGCAAGACGCTGCTGCCGGGTTTCATCGACGCGCATGGCCATGTGCTCGAACTCGGTTTCCGCGCGCTCGAACTCGATCTGTCGGGGACCAAGTCGCTCGACGAGGCGAAGGCCAGAGTCGCGAATTACATCAAGGCCAACCCGGACCGGAAATGGGTGCTCGGCGGCGGCTGGAACCAGGAGGCCTGGGGGCTTGGCCGCTTCCCGACCGCGGCGGACCTCGATTCGGTCACCGGCGATCATCCGGTCTGGCTGTCGCGCGCAGACGGGCATGCGAGCTGGGGCAACACCGCGGCGCTGAAGGAAGCCGGGATCACCGCCAAGACCGTGTCGCCGGCGGGCGGGCGGATCGAGAAGACCGGTACGCAGCCTTCCGGCGTATTCGTGGATTCGGCGCAGGCGCTGGTCGCCAAGGTGGTGCCGCAGCCGCTGCCCAAGGAGCGCGATGCGGCGTTCCTGACGGCGCAGCAGATCCTGCTCGGCTACGGCGTGACCGCGACCGCGGACATGGGGACGACGCTCGACGAGTGGCTGACCTATCGGCGGATGGGCGACATCGGCGCGCTGCGGGTGCGGGTGATGAGTTACGGCATGGGCGTCGAGACCGCGATCCGCGTCGGCGGCAAGGGGCCGACGCCGTGGTTGTATAACGACCGGCTGCGCATGGGCGGCGTCAAGATCTACTCGGACGGTGCGCTGGGGTCGCGCGGGGCGTGGCTGAAGGCGCCGTATTCCGATGCACCGGGGCAGTCGGGGGCGGGCTTCCTGACCGACGACCAACTGCAGAATTCGATGAGCCGCGCGGCGATGGATGGTTTCCAGATCGCGGTCCACGCGATCGGCGACCGCGCCAACGAACAGGTGCTCGACGCGATCCAGGTGCTGTCGGAGACGTACAAGGGCGACCGGCGCTGGCGGGTCGAGCACGCGCAGATCGTCGCGCCCGAGGATCTGGTGCGGTTCGGGCGTTTCGGCACGATCGCGTCGATGCAGCCGACCCACCAGACCAGCGACCGGACGATGGCCGAGGCGCGGCTCGGGCCGAACCGGCTGGCCGGCGCCTATGCGTGGAACACGATGCTGAAGAACGGTGCGGGGCTGGCGTTCGGGTCGGACTTCCCAGTCGAGCGGCCCGATCCGTTCGCGGGCTGGGCAGCAGCGTTCACGCGGATGGATGCGGATGGGCAGCCGTCCGGCGGCTGGCGGCCCGAGGAGCGCGTGACGCGCGAACAGGCGTGGTGGGCGTTCACCGGCGGCGCGGCGTTTGCCGGGTTCGCGGAGAAGCAGTTCGGATCGCTGCAACCGGGCCAGCGCGCGGACTTCATCATCGTCGACCGCGATCCGACGCTGGCTTCACCGACCGAGTTGCGGGCGACGGTGGTGCAGCAGACCTGGGTCGGCGGCGTGAAGGCGTTCGAGCGGAAATAGCGGCGGCGCTGAAGCCCTCTACAAGGTGTGTCTTCCTCGTCATTCCGAACCTGATTCGGCATCACGAGCCAACGGCGTCACTGCCTGAGCCTCTGAAACCTGACGTCTGACAGGATGACGAAAACTGGCGGTTAGCGGAAGGGCAGCTTTTGGGAGAAGCCTTGGCAGAGCGGCCTAAGATGCCCACGCCCATCTGACGAGTGGATAGGTGGCGGCAGCGACAGCCATCATGAGAAGAAGCCAACGGGGTTTAGCTTCGTCATCTGCATTGAGGCCGATAACGATAAACCAGCCGACTGCTGCACTAATCGCGTAAATCGGCGGAAGAACGAACGGCAGATGGGTGGCGTAGTGGAATTGCGATCGGCTGCTGTCTGCATCGGGGCCGGGCATGAAAGCGAACAGCGTCCAGAAGGCGCAGATACCTAGTGTAATCAAGCAATATACTGCCGCTGCTACAGTGCCAAATCTGTCCATCATTGTTCGAAGCATCGCCATACCCTTTGCTACCGCAAAATTGTAAACGTCGGCTTTCCGGCGTGACGACGCTGCTCGCCACGCCCGCGTTTGGGCGTTAGCCGCCGCTTCCACGCGCTGCGATAGTAGCGTCAACATCGGCTACTTTCTCGAGAAGGCCAGCCAGAAAAGGCTTTCCGTGTTTCTCCATCTTCTCGGGGGAGTAGCCTCGTATCGCATCCTCATAACGCTTCACTTGATCGACCAAGCTCGTGCGAAGCCGATCTAAATCGCGATCAGATAGGCTTTCTCGTTCTGCATAGGAGCGCTCTGTGAACATCGGGGGATTGTATGGCGGCACGAACGAGCGACAGCAATTGGGAGGCGATCAGCCAGCCGCGAATGTTCGCAGTTGGGCGATTTGCGACGCTAGCGCACCTTGGGTCGCGACCTAGCTCGCTATGAGTGGCAGGACCAAGTGTCCATTCCTCCACGACAGCTACCGTGAAACCCTTAAGGGTCCAGAACGCACCGAGGAGACATTCGATGTCAAGCGAGGAAACGAATCGGATCCTGAACGAGATCGGCCAACTCCTTGCCGAAGATAAGGTCTATCCGCTGGATGGTACGTTGCTTTATGCGCAGGTCGAGGCGGGCAAGGTTTCAATCGCGATCTTCAAGAACCGAGACAACAGCATCGTGTATCGCTGGCCGGACCTCGATCATCTCGGTGATGCGCTCTTCGATCTATGGTATGCTGAGAAGCCGAAAAATCGGTGGGCTGAAGTCGAGTATCTCGTCCGGGGCGACACGTTCGAAGTGGTGTACGTCTACGCGAATGAGATCGATCCAGACGAAGAGCATTTCGATCGCCGCGATAAAATCGTCGCGCGTTATTTTGGCGATAAGCCGATCGTCTATCCACCGTTGTCGGAGGCTGACAGCGTGCCGATTTACGATCTATAGCGAGACATCGGCATTGAGAGGCGGCGGTGAGCGCCGTCGCACAAATACAAAAGGCCGCGGCGCCCCCCGGTGCCGCGGCCTTCTTTTCCCTGATACGCGGGGAAGGGGTCAGGCGACCTGGGCGGCCGCCACGTCGTCGGGCTCGCGCAGCACATAGCCGCGGCCCCAGACGGTCTCGATGTAGTTCTCGCCGTCGCAGGCGAGGCTCAATTTCTTGCGGAGCTTGCAGATGAAGACGTCGATGATCTTCAGCTCGGGCTCGTCCATGCCGCCATAGAGGTGGTTGAGGAACATTTCCTTGGTCAGCGTGGTGCCCTTGCGCAGCGAGAGCAGCTCGAGCATCGCATATTCCTTGCCGGTCAGGTGGACGCGGCTGCCGTCGACTTCGACGGTCTTGGCGTCGAGGTTGACCGCCAGCTTGCCGGTGCGGATGACCGACTGGCTGTGACCCTTGGAGCGGCGGACGACGGCGTGGATGCGTGCGACGAGCTCCTCGCGGTGGAACGGCTTCGTCACGTAATCGTCGGCACCGAAGCCGAAGCTGCGGACCTTGCTGTCCATTTCGTTGACGCCGGACAGGATCAGCACCGGGGTCGAGACGCGTGCGACGCGCAGGCGCTTCAGCACATCGTAGCCGTGCATGTCGGGCAGGTTGAGATCGAGCAGGATGATGTCGTAGTCGTACAGCTTGCCGAGATCGAGGCCTTCCTCGCCCAGATCGGTGATGTAGACGTTGAAGCCCTCGGTCGTGAGCATCAGCTCGATGGCCTTGGCCGTGGTCGGCTCGTCCTCGATCAGCAGCACCCGCATGCGTCGTCCCCTGTTCGCGACACCGCTCGGCACCCCATGCCCGCGGCTCGACTTCATTCCATTAACCACTCAATGTCTGAAGGCAAAAGGTTAATTCGAACTTAAGCGCCGCGATTCGTGGTTTGCGAATAGTTACAAAATTGCGTTGTCCCTAGTGCAGGAACGATCAGCTGCCGTCGCGGAGGCGCTTGCTGAGAAAGTCGATCAGTGCCTCGACTCGGGCTGGGCGCAGCGGGCTGGGCGGGGTTAGGAGGTGCAGGCCGATCGGCGGCGGCGCCCAGTCCTTGAGGATCTCGACCAGCGCGCCAGATTCGAGGTGGTCGGCGATGATGAAGGTCGGCAGCAGCGCGATGCCGAGGCCAGCAATCAGCGCGGGGACCAGCGCTTCGCCGCTGTTGGCGGACAATTGACCCTGCGCACGGACCGAGACGTCGCCCTCGCCACTGCGGTGGAAGCGCCACGGGCCGGTGACGTTGGTGTAGCCGAACAAGGCATGCTCGCCGAGTTGCGCCGGATGGGTCGGTGTACCGCGCCTGGCGAGATAGCTCGGCGCCGCGACGATCGGTGCGCTGATCGAGCACAGCCGGCGCGCGCGCAGCGAACTGTCGGGCAGCGAGGCGATGCGCAGCGCAACGTCGAATCCTTCGGCGACGATGTCGACGCGGGCGTCGGACAGATGCAGCTCGATCTCGATGCCGGGATGCGCCGCCAGAAATTCGGCGAGCAGCGGCGCGACGTTGCTGATGCCGAAGCTCATCGGTGCCGCCAGCCGGACGCGGCCGGTGGGGGCGCTGGCGGCGTCGTTGGCGGATTCCTCGGCGGCGCGGGCTTCGGCGAGGATGCGCGCGGCGTGTTCGGCGAGCGGCTTGCCGGCTTCGGTCAGCGCCAGCCGGCGCGAGGTGCGGTGGAACAGCGACTGGCCGAGATGCGCCTCCAGCCGGGTGATCGCCTTCGACACCGTCGCCTTGCTGAGCCCGATCGCATCGGCGGCGGTGCTGAACGACTTGTGTTCGACGACGCTGGCGAAGATCGCCCAGGCTTCGAGATCGGGCAGGCGCATCGCGGTCTCCTTTGTCACCGACCGCTATGGCAAACGAAACGATCGGTTTCCAGCGTTTCTATTTACGCTCTGATCGGAACGCCTATCTTGGCTGCAACAGATTGGAGACTTTCCATGATCGATACCAAGACCAAAATCGAACGCCGTGCCTTCGACAGCCTCGGCCACGCCAACCATGGCTGGCTGAATGCGCGGCATCATTTCTCGTTCGCCAGCTATTACGATCCCGCGCGGATGGGCTGGGGCGCGATCCGGGTGTGGAACGACGACGAGATCGCCGCGAACAACGGCTTCCCGCCGCATCCGCACCAGGACATGGAGATCATCACCTATGTCCGTAGCGGCGCGATCACGCACCAGGATTCGCTCGGCAACAAGGGCCGCACCGAGGCTGGCGACGTGCAGGTGATGAGCGCCGGCAGCGGCGTGCGCCACGCGGAGTATAATCTCGAGCCCGAGACGACGACGATCTTCCAGATCTGGATCGAGCCGACGCGGAAAGGCGGCAGCCCGAGCTGGGGTGCGAAGCCGTTCCCCAAGGGCGAGCGTTCGGGTGCGTTCGTGACGCTGGCGAGCGGGTTCGCCGAAGACCAGGGCGGCGGCGAGGGTGACGCCCTACCGATCCGGGCGAATGCGCGGGTGCTGGCGGCCACGGTCAAGGCCGGCGAGAGCGTGACGCACGTCGTCGGCGAGGGGCGTCATGCCTATCTGGTGCCGGCGACCGGTGCGATCACGATCGACGGCGAACGCTTCGAAGCGCGCGACGGCGCGGCACTGGAAGGCGGCCAGACCGTTACCATCACGGCGATCCAAGACAGCGAGATCGTTTTGGTGGATTCGGAATAGCCGTCCATCCCCTCCCGCCTGCGGGAGGGGGCAGGGGGTGGGCTCGCGCTCCCCTCGAAAGACATCGTGTGCTTGGAGCGCGCGCCCACCCCCCAGCCCCCTCCCGCTTGCGGGAGGGGGAGCCTAGTGAACAAGGAGTTTCCCATGACCAAGGTTCTCGTCCTCTATTATTCCTCGTACGGCCATATCGAGCAGATGGCGGATGCCGTCGCCGAGGGTGCGCGCGCCGGTGGTGCCGAAGTGGACATCCGGCGCGTCGCCGAGACCGCGCCGGCGGACGTGATCGCCGCGGCGCACTTCAAGACCGATACCGCGCATGAGGTCATCGAAAGCCCCGACGCGCTGAAGGATTATGACGCGATCATCGTCGGCGCGCCGACCCGCTTCGGCCGGATGCCCGCACAGATGGCGCAGTTCTGGGACACGACCGGCGGGCTGTGGTTCACCGGCGCGCTGGTCGGCAAGGTCGGCGGCGCGTTCACTTCGACCGCCAGCCAGCATGGCGGGCAGGAGACGACGCTGTTCTCGATCATCACCAACCTGCTGCACCACGGCATGACGATCGTCGGGCTCGATTATGGCTTCAAGGGCCAGATGGGCGTCGACGAGGTGCGCGGCGGTACGCCGTACGGCGCGACGACGATCGCCGGCGGCGACGGCTCGCGGCAGCCGCATGCCGAGGAACTGGATGGCGCGCGCTACCAGGGCAAGCGGATCGCCGAGACGGCTGCGAAGCTGAAGTAAGCCTTTCCTCCCCGGAACGGGGAGGGGAACCAGCGTAGCTGGTGGAGGGGGCGTCCGGCTGGCGTAGCGTTGCTGGGTGCACCCCCTCCACCACGCCGCTTCGCGTCGCGGTCCCCCTCCCCGTGTCGGGGAGGTTATCGGCGGCGTTTCTTTTTCTCGATGTCCAGAACCGGCACCTTGAGGAACAGCTTCGGCGGCGGCGGCGGGGCCTTCACGACGACGGGGTCGATCACCGGGTTCGCCGGATAGTCCTTCCGCGCCCGCGCGAAAATGAAGCGGGCTCTTGCCGCACCGGGTGCGCCCGCAGTCGTCCCGACCCAGCGCCAGTGCCACGGTTCCCATTTGACGTTCTGCTTGTTGCCGCCGGGAAAGCTCTGCTCGAACCCGAAGCGGGGTGCGTTGGCGCGCAGCCATTTTGCCGCCGGGGTCGCGGCCATGCACGCCTCGGCGTCCGGACACCCGTTGCGCGGGCGCACCGCGAAGTCGAGCGCATAGCCGGTCGAATGCTCGCTATAGCCCGGCGGCGCGACCGAGATTGCGCGATCGGCGGGCGAATCGGTGCCGCGGCAGAACACGCCGCGCTGGCGGGCGATCGAGCGCTGGCAGGACAGTGCCTTGAGCTGGCCCATCACCGCAGGGTCGGCCCGCGCCGCTTCGAACAGCCGCAGCAGGTCGGGCAGCGCGTCCACCCGGACGACGCACGGGCCGGCGACCGAGAATTCGGCGGGCAGCGTGGCGAGGTCGCTTTCCGCCGCGTCGCCGTAGGGGAGGTGGCCGAACGCGCGGCCGTCGGGCGCGATCGCGGCGCTCTGGCCTTCGCACAATTGGGCTTCGGCGACCGCCGGTGCGAAGGCCAACAGGAACGGAAGTGTGCGGCGCAGCATGTCACGCCTCTGGCATGCGCGCGCCGATGCTGGCAAGGGCGGCGGATGCACGGTGAACGCGTACTCTTCCTCGACGGCGAGGCCCTCATCATCGACAAGCCCACGGGCCTGCCGGTCGATCCGCCCCGCGATGGCTCGCTGAGCCTTGAAAACCATCTCGACAGCCTGACCTTCGGGTTTCAGCGCTGGCCGAAGGCGGTGCACAGGCTCGACCGCGATACCAGCGGCTGCCTGTTGCTGTCGCGCAACCCCAAGGCGCATGCGCGGTTCCAGCAGGCGTTCGAGCAGGGGCTGGTGACCAAGCGCTACGTCGCGCTGCTGGAAGGCGTGCCGGCCGAGGAGCAAGGGCGGATCGAGATGGCGCTCGGCAAGGTCAGCACGGCGGAAACCGGCTGGCGGATGGTCGAGGATGCCGATGGCAGCCTGAAGGGCAAGGCGTCACGCACCGCGTGGCGTGTGCTGAGCGTGCGCGACGGGCGCGCGCTGGTCGAATTCCTGCCGGAGACGGGGCGCACGCACCAGATCCGCGTGCATGCCGCGACCGGGCTCGGCGCGCCGGTGGTCGGTGACGCGGTGTATGGACGGGCCGACAAGCTCGGCATGATGCTGCATGCGCAGAAGCTGGTTGTGCCGCGCGCGGGCAAGCCCGACGTGATCGGCGACGCGCCGATGCCGGAGCGGTTTGCGGCGGCCGGGTTCGGTGAGGATGCGGCCGAAGCGACGACGTCCCAGGCCGTGCTGGACGCGCCGGACAATCCAGCAGGCGATCCCTCGGCGTAACCGTTCTCCCGCGAACGCGGGAGCCTTAGGGTTCAAGCAGTGGTGCGTTCGGAACCCTGGGCTCCCGCGTTCGCGAGAGAACGGCAGTTTTTCGACGCGTCCGGGGCGAGGGATCGCGCGTCTATTCGCGGACCTTGCCGCGGCCCTGTTTGACAGCCGAACGCTTCACCTTCGAGTCCACGCGGCGCGTCTGACTGCCCTTGGTCGGCTTGGTCGGTCGGCGTTTCTTGGGGACGATCGTTGCGTCGCGGATCAGCGCGACGAGGCGTTCGCGCACCTCCGCCCGGTTGAGCAACTGCGAGCGCGAGCCTTCGCTGCGCAGCACCAGTACGCCGTCGCGCGTCAGTCGCGATCCCGCCAGTACGAACAGTCGGTCCTTGACCATGTCGGGCAGGTTCGGCGAGCCCGCGACGTCGAACCGCAGGATGACCGCGCTGTCGGTGGTGTTGACGTGCTGGCCGCCGGGGCCGCCCGAGCGCGTGGTCGTCTCGGCGATCTCGCTATCGTCGATCGCGATCGAGCGGGTGATCGGGATCCAGACCATCGGTCATCCTAGTATGGGGTTCAGGCGGCGAAGATGGTCCGAACGCCCAACCTCCGCGTGCCGATATCGTTGGCGGCTGCAGCAGGGCAATAGCGAAATACTACGCAAAACATACGCCAATACACGAAAATCGATCTCGAATTGCTATGCGATCGAGGCCTAATTGGGTGTCCTCGCGGGTTCGCCGGCCAAAGACGGTCGGCGGAGACCGCGCGCTTACGGGGACATGTATGGACTATCTTCGACTTGTTGCGGCGCTTGGAGTTCTGGCCGCCACCGCAACGCCTGCCTTCGCACAGGATACCGCGCCGCCTTCTCCCTTGACCGTCTCCGGTTCGGTGACGCTCGCGACCGACTACCGCCTGCGCGGCGTGTCGCAGTCGGACAAGGACGGCGCGATCCAGGGCGGGCTGACGATCGCGCACCAGAGCGGCGTGTATGTCGGCACCTGGGGTTCTAACCTGTCGGGCTGGGGCACGTTCGGCGGCTCGAACATGGAGCTCGACCTGATCGGCGGCTACAAGCACAAGCTGGCCGACAACGCGACGATCGACGTCGGCTTGACCTGGTACATGTATCCTGGCGGCGCATCGAAAACCGATTATGCCGAGCCCTATGTGAAGCTCAGCGGTACGACCGGCCCGGCGACGCTGACCGCGAGCGCCTTCTATGCGCCGAAGCAGCAGGCGCTCGGCAAATGGTATCGCACCGGCGCCGATGCCGCCGTGGGGGTCTACACCAATCCCGGCGCCAAGACCGACAACCTGTACCTAACCGGCGACGGCGCGTTTGCGCTTCCGGGCACGCCGATCACCGCCAAGGCGCATATCGGCCATAGCTGGGGCAATGACGGCCTTGGTCCCAACGCGACCAGCGCAGCACCGACGGGCGACTATTGGGATTGGTCGCTGGGTGCGGACACTATTTATAAGAACCTGACGCTGAACGTGAGTTATGTCGACACCGACATTACGCGTCGCAGTGCTGCGTATCTCCAGCCGAGCTTTAGTCGTGGGCAGGACGGGACCGGATCGATCGCCGACGGGACTATCGTCGCGTCCCTCACTGCTTCCTTCTGAATACAAAGGACTATCCGATGCAGGATCTACTCTGGATAGCGATCATGGTGGGACTGGTGGCGGCGACGCTGGCCTATGTCCGCCTGTGCGACAACGCCTGAGCCCAAGGACGACATCATGAATCTCGACCTCTGGCTCGCCGCGATCGTCGCGCTCGGGCTGCTTTTCTATCTCGTGGCGGTGCTCATCCGTCCCGAACGCTTTTAGGAGCGCACCCCCATGACTATCCAGGGATGGATCCTGGTCCTCGGTTTCGTCGGCATATTGCTGGCGTTGACCAAACCCGTCGGCCTGTGGCTGTTCGCCTTGTACGAAGGCCGCCGCACGCCGATCCACGCCATTCTCGGCCCCGTCGAGGCCGGTTTCTACAAGCTCAGCGGCATCGATCCGAAGGCGGAGCAGGGCTGGCGCCGGTACGCGGTCCACATGCTGATGTTCAACGTCGTGCTGATGGCGCTGACCTATGCGGTGCTGCGCCTGCAGGGCGTGCTGCCGGGCAATCCGCAGGGGCTGGCGGGGCTCAGCCCGCATCTGGCATTCAACACCGCGATCAGCTTCACGGCGAACACCAACTGGCAGAGCTATGCCGGTGAGACGACGATGTCGAACTTCAGCCAGATGTTCGGGCTGACGATCCACAACTTCCTGTCGGCGGCGACCGGCATCGCGCTGGCGTTCGCGCTGTTCCGCGGGTTCGCGCGGCGATCGGCCACGACGATCGGCAATTTCTGGGCCGACATGACGCGCGTCACGCTCTACGTCCTGCTGCCGATCTGCGTCGTCGTGACGATCTTCTACATCGCCAGCGGCGTGCCGCAGACGCTGGCCGGTACGGTCGACGTCACCACGCTGGAGGGCGTCAAGCAGACGTTGCTGCTCGGCCCGGTCGCGAGCCAGGAAGCGATCAAGATGCTCGGCACCAACGGTGGCGGCTTCTTCAACGCGAACTCGGCGCATCCGTTCGAAAACCCGACCGCGCTCGTCAACCTGGTGCAGATGCTGTCGATCTTCGTGATCGGCTTCGGGCTCACCTGGACGTTCGGCAAGGCGGTCGGCAACACCCGGCAGGGCTGGGCGATCCTCTCGGCGATGCTCGTGCTGTTCCTGGCGGGCGTCACCCTGACCTATTGGCAGGAAGCCGCCGGCAACCCGATCGTCCACCGTCTGGGCGTCGCGGGTGGCAACATGGAGGGCAAGGAGGTCCGCTTCGGGATCGCCGCGTCGTCGCTGTTCGCAGTCATCACCACCGCCGCGTCGTGCGGGGCGGTCAATGCGATGCACGACAGCTTCACCGCGCTCGGCGGGATGGTGCCGCTGATCAACATGCAGCTGGGCGAGGTCGTCATCGGCGGTGTCGGCGCCGGCATCTACGGCTTCCTACTGTTCGCGATCCTGGCGGTGTTCGTCGCGGGCCTGATGGTCGGCCGCACCCCCGAATATGTCGGCAAGAAGATCGAAGCCCGCGAAGTGAAACTGGCGGTGCTCGCGATCGCGATCCTGCCGCTCGTCATTCTCGGCTTCACGGCGCTCAGCGCGGTGCTGTCGGACGGACTTGCCGGGCCGCTCAACAAGGGGCCGCACGGGTTCACCGAGATCCTCTACGCGTTCACCAGCGCGGTCGGGAACAACGGGTCGGCGTTTGCCGGGCTCACCGCCAACACGCCGTATTACAACGGCCTGCTGGGGGTCGCGATGTGGCTAGGCCGGTTCTTCGTGATCGTGCCGATGCTGGCGATCGCCGGGTCGCTCGCCGCCAAGAAATACACGCCGGAAAGCGCGGGATCGTTCCCGACCACGGGCGTGCTGTGGGTCGGCCTGCTGATCGGGATCATCGCGATCCTCGGCGGTCTCACCTTCCTGCCGAGCCTGGCGCTCGGCCCCATCGCCGATCATCTCGCGATGATCAGCGGCAAAACCTTCTGACGGGATTGGCCAAAATGGCACGCACCCCTACAAAATCGTTGTTCACGGCCGAGCTGATCGCACCCGCGATCGGCGACGCCTTCCGCAAACTCGATCCGCGGCAGTTGATCCGCAATCCGGTGATGTTCGTCACCGCCACCGTCGCCGCGCTGATGACCGTGCTGTTGGTCGTCGGCCATGACGGGCTCAGCACCGGCTTCAAGCTCCAGCTGGTCGTCTGGCTGTGGCTGACCGTGCTGTTCGGCACCTTCGCCGAGGCGCTCGCCGAGGGCCGCGGCAAGGCGCAGGCCGCGTCGCTGCGCGATACCAAGGCCGAACTGCGCGCCAAGCTGCTGACCGGCGTCGGCAAGACCTGGGAACTGGTCCCGTCGAGCCGGCTGACCGTCGGCGACATCGTCCTGGTCGAAACCGGCGACCTGATCCCGTCCGACGGCGACGTCGTCGCGGGTGTCGCCTCGGTCAACGAAGCGGCGATCACCGGCGAGAGCGCGCCGGTGATCCGCGAGGCGGGCGGCGATCGTTCGGCGGTGACCGCGGGCACGCGCGTCATCTCCGACGAGATCCGCGTGCGCGTGACGGTCAATCCGGGCGAGGGCTTTCTCGACCGGATGATCGCGCTAGTCGAGGGCGCCGAACGGCAGAAGACGCCGAACGAGATCGCGCTGACGCTGTTGCTCGTCGGCCTCACGATCATCTTCCTGATCGCGGTCGGGACGATCCCGGGCTTTGCGTCGTTTGCCGGTGGCAAGGTGCCGATCCCGATCCTCGCGGCGTTGCTGATCACGCTGATCCCGACGACGATCGCGGCGTTGCTGTCGGCGATCGGTATCGCCGGGATGGACCGTCTGGTGCGGTTCAACGTGCTCGCCAAGTCGGGCCGCGCGGTCGAAGCTGCGGGTGACATCGACGTGCTGCTGCTCGACAAGACGGGCACCATCACGATCGGCGACCGCCAGGCGAGCGAGTTTCGCAGCGTCGGCGGTACCAGTCAGCAGGAACTGGCCGAGGCGGCTTCGCTCGCCAGTCTTGCCGACGAAACGCCTGAAGGCCGCTCGATCGTGGTGTTGGCGCGCGAGAAGTTCGGGGTGACCACCTCGGTGTTGCCGGACGGTGCCGAGATCATCCCGTTCACCGCGCAGACGCGCATATCGGGCGTCAACGTCGACGGTTCTCTGATCCAGAAGGGCGCGGTCGATTCGATCCTGAAGGCCAACCCGGGCGCCGGGACCACCGCCGCGGCGACCGAACTGCGCCGCATCACCGATGAGATCGCGCGCGCGGGCGGGACGCCGCTGGCGGTCGCGCTGAACGGCAAGCTGCTGGGCGCGATCTTCCTCAAGGATGTCGTCAAGGCGGGCATCCGCGAACGCTTCGGCGAACTGCGGACGATGGGCATCCGCACGGTGATGATCACCGGCGACAACCCGCTGACCGCCGCGGCGATCGCGGCAGAGGCGGGGGTCGACGACTTCCTCGCCCAGGCTACCCCCGAGGACAAACTGGCGCTGATCCGCAAGGAACAGCAGGGCGGGCGGCTGGTCGCGATGTGCGGCGACGGCACCAACGACGCGCCCGCGCTGGCGCAGGCGGATGTCGGCGTGGCGATGAACACCGGCACGCAGGCGGCGCGCGAGGCCGGCAACATGGTCGATCTCGACAGCGATCCGACCAAGCTGATCGAGGTCGTGGGGCTCGGCAAGCAGCTGCTGATGACGCGCGGGGCGCTGACGACCTTCTCGGTCGCCAACGACGTCGCGAAATATTTCGCGATCATCCCGGCGATGTTCGTCGTGCTCTATCCGGGGCTCGGGGTGCTCAACGTGATGCGGCTGGGGAGCCCGGAATCGGCGATCCTGTCGGCGATCATCTTCAACGCGGTGATCATCCCGATGCTGGTGCCGCTCGCACTGAAGGGCGTCGCGTACAAGCCGATGGCGGCGGGCCCGCTGCTCGCGCGCAACCTCGCCGTCTACGGCCTCGGCGGGCTGATCGCGCCGTTCGTGGGGATCAAGCTCATCGACCTCGCGGTCGGTGGTCTTGGTCTCGCGTGATGTCGCGCAACCATTCCGTCACCCCAGCGAAAGCTGGGGTCTTTCTCAACGACGTGCACCGCCTGCCGCACGAGACCCCAGCCTGCGCTGGGGTGACGACCAAGGGACATTGCCAATGACCTCCGATTTCACCTCCGCCCTTCGCCCCGCTTTCGTCCTGACGATCCTGTTCGCGCTGCTGCTCGGGATCGTCTACCCCCTTGCCATGACCGGCATCGGACAGGCCATCTTCCCTTCGCAAGCCAACGGGAGCCTCGTCACGGCCAACGGCAAGGTCGTCGGTTCGACCGTCGTCGGCCAGGCCTTCACCAGCGACCGGTACTTCCAGACCCGTCCGTCGGCGGCGGGCAAGGGCTATGACGGGCTTGCCTCGTCCGGATCGAACCTCGGCCCGACCAGCCAGGCGCTCGTCGAGCGGATCAAGCTCGACGTCGCGAAGCAGCGCGTTGGTGGCAACGCCGGACCGCTGCCCGCCGACATGGTGACCGCGTCGGGCTCGGGGCTGGACCCCGATATCTCGCCCGAGACCGCGCTCCTGCAGGCGACCCGCATTGCGCGCGTCCGCGGGCTTCCGGTCGAGCGCGTCCGCGCATTGGTGACCGCGAACACCCAGACCGCGCTGTTCGGCATTGTGGGCGAACCGCACGTCAACGTCCTCGCGCTCAACCGCGCGCTCGATGCGAGCGGCACGGCGCGTTGAGCGACGCGTCCGGTAGACCGTCTCCCGAGGCCCTTCTGCGACAGGCGTCGCAGGAGGGCCTTGGCCGTTTGAAGATTTTTCTCGGTGCGGCACCCGGCGTCGGCAAGACGTTCGAGATGCTGTCCGAGGGTGCGGAGCGGCGCCGCGCCGGCATCGACGTCGTGATCGGCGTGGTCGAGACGCACGGCCGCGCCGAAACCGAGGCGCTGACCCGCGGGCAGGAAATCGTGCCCCGCCGCGGCGTCGACTATGAAGGGCACACGATCGACGAGATGGACCTCGACGCCATCCTCGCGCGCAGCCCCCGGCTCGTGCTGGTCGACGAACTCGCGCACACCAACGCGCCAGGCAGCCGCCATCCGAAACGTTACCAGGATGTCGAGGAACTGCTCGCGGCGGGGATCGACGTCTATTCGACGATCAACATCCAGCATCTCGAAAGCCTCAACGACGTCGTCGCCTCGTTCACCCGCGTCCGCGTGCGCGAGACGGTGCCCGACAGCATTCTCGAAGCCGCCGAGATTGAGGTCGTCGACATCCCGCCCGACGAGCTGATCGAGCGGCTGAAGGCGGGGAAAGTCTATCTGCCCCAAGAGGCGACGCGCGCGTTGTCGCACTTCTTCTCGAAATCGAACCTGTCGGCACTCCGCGAACTGGCGTTGCGACGGGCTGCGCAGGCGGTCGACGCGCAGATGCTAGACCATGTCCGCGCGCTCGGCGTCGGGGGCACCTGGGCGGGCGGCGAGCGCATCGTCGTTGCGGTCAGCGAACTGCCTGGCGCCGATGGACTGGTGCGCGCGGCGAAACGGCTTGCCGATGCGCTGCACGCGCCGTGGACCGCCGTCTATATCGAGACGCCGCGGGCCGAGACGTTCGGCGACGACGACCACCGCAGCCTGGCGACCGTGCTCAACCTGGCGACGCAATTGGGCGGCGCGGTGGCGACAGTCCCCGCGATCTCGGTGGTGGAGGGGCTGAAGACGATCGCCGCGGAACTGCGCGCGACACAGCTCGTAGTCGGCAAGTCGTCGCGGTCGCGCTGGTTCGAATTCCGCCACGGCTCGGTCGTCGACCGGCTGGTGCGCGATACGCCGGGCGTGGCGGTGCACGTCCTGCCGATCGGCGGCGCGCAGGCGGTCCGCCACACCCGTAAGACCGGCCATTGGGGCAGCCGCGCCGGCTATGCCTGGACGACCGCGATGGTCGCCGCGGTCACCGGACTTGCCAGCGGCCTGTTCCACATCCTCGATCTCGGCAACGTGGCGTTGCTCTATCTGTTGCCGGTGATGGCGGCGGCCAGCTTGTTCGGGCTTCGCACCGGGCTGTTTGCGGGCATCGCATCCAGCCTCGCGTATAACTTCTTCTTCCTGCCGCCGACCGGCACGCTGACGATCAGCAACCCCGAGAACGTCATCTCGATCCTGGTGCTGCTCGGCGTCGCGTTCGCGACCAGCCAGCTGACGTCGCGCGTGCGAGCCCAGGCGGACTTGGCCGCGGCCAGTGCGCGGACCAACGCCGCGCTGGCTGGGTTCCTGCGCCAGCTGACGTCGCTGACCGAACCCGTCGCGCTCGCCCGCGCGGTGTGCGAAGAGATCGGCCGGCTGTTCGACCTGCGCACGGTGATCGTCGTGACCGGCGAGACGGGGCTCGTCGTCCAGGCGGCCAACACCCCCGATATCCGGCTCGAGACGATGGAGCTCGCCGCGGCGCAATGGTCGTGGGAC
>Ga0247813_10000789_pt1 | contig 26078 bp, 25 predicted proteins | sample UWRJL169409C1_FD_180719 | JGI IMG/M metagenome (GOLD analysis project Ga0247813, IMG submission 180719) | Plant litter microbial communities from Arlington Agricultural Research Station in Wisconsin, United States - UWRJ-L169-409C-1 | ecosystem: Environmental > Terrestrial > Plant litter >...
GATCTACCACCGCGACCCGCGCCAGGTTGCCAAGAAGGCTGAGAAGTACCTCGCGTCGACCGGCATCGCCGACACCGCGTACTTCGCTCCCGAGGCTGAGTTCTACATCTTCGACGACGTCCGTTACGAAGTCAGCCAGAACAAGAGCTTCTACTCGGTCGACTCCGAAGAGGGCGCCTGGAACTCCGGTCGCGAAGAGGTCGGCGGAAACCTCGCCAACAAGACCCCCTTCAAGGGCGGCTACTTCCCCGTGAGCCCCGTCGACAAGCAGGCTGACCTCCGCGACGACATCAGCCTCAAGCTGATCGACGCTGGCCTCATCCTCGAGCGCGCTCACCACGAGGTCGGCACCGGTGGCCAGGCTGAGATCAACTACCGCTTCGACACGATGGTGCACGCGGCAGACGACATCCTCAAGTTCAAGTACATCGTCAAGAACACCGCTCTCGAGTGGGGCAAGACCGCGACGTTCATGCCGAAGCCGCTCTTCGGAGACAACGGCTCGGGCATGCACACCCACCAGTCGCTCTGGAACGGCTCCGAGCCGCTCTTCTACGACGAGACCGGCTACGGCGGACTCTCCGACGTGGCACGCTGGTACATCGGTGGCCTGCTCAAGCACGCTCCCGCTGTTCTCGCGTTCACGAACCCGACGCTCAACTCGTACCGTCGCCTCGTGCCCGGCTTCGAAGCTCCCGTGAACCTGGTCTACTCGGCCGGTAACCGCTCGGCGTCGATCCGCATCCCGATCACCGGCACAAACCCCAAGGCAAAGCGCATCGAGTTCCGCGCGCCTGACGCGTCGGGCAACCCGTACCTCGCTTTCGCCGCGCAGCTCATGGCTGGCCTCGACGGAATCAAGAACAAGATCGAGCCGCACGAGCCCGTCGACAAGGACCTGTACGAGCTTCCCCCCGAGGAAGCGAAGAACATCCCGCAGGTTCCCGCATCCCTCGCCGAGGCGCTCGTCGCCCTCGAGGAGGACCACGAGTTCCTCACCGCAGGTGGCGTCTTCACCAGCGACCTGATCCAGACCTGGATTGCGTACAAGCGCGAGAAGGAAATCATTCCCGCCTCGCAGCGTCCGCACCCCTTCGAGTACGAGCTCTACTACTCGGTCTAGTGCTCGCTAACGCTCTTTCGTAGGCGTTGCAACGGCCCGTCGCCTCTTCGGAGGTGGCGGGCCGTTCGCTTTTTCTCTCTGTGGGATGGATGCCGCTAGCGCGAGTTCGCGACAAAACTCCGCTGCACGAGTCGCCTGATGCCGAGGGTGGGGAGCGCCGCCCACGCGATGAGCCCGACCGTGTAGACGCTCGTCACGATGTAGTAGCCGTACCGGGTCCAGTCCCCCGTGCTGAAGAAGTAGTGGATGACCGTCGAGTTGAACGCCGCAGGGATTCCCGATGCGGGAAGCGCGAAGATGCTCGCGAGTACCAGGCCCGAGCCGTTGTACGCCCAGATCTGTGGGAGCGAGATGAGCACCGCGAGAGCGTAGAGGCCGATGATCGGGCCGAACCACGCCCAGAAGATGCGCTCTCCCCGGTCGGTTCGGCGCCCCTTGTTGTTAGCGCTGATGAGCCAGACGACGAGAACTGTCGGCAGCGCGATGTCGACGAGCACCGCGAGGAGGATTCCGAGCGCGGACATCAGTCGACCTCCATGCAGGGCTGGCCGGGGATCCACTCGAAGTTGTAGTCCTCCCAGACCCAGCCGTCGACGATGAGGTCGGAGCGGTCGTAATGGGCGAATCCCACGTCGACCGAGGTCCAGTCACGGGGCGGTGGAAGCGCGACCCCGGTGAAGCCGTCAGGATTCACGCCGTACTCGAGCACGCTGTTCGGGAGTTGTGCGTCGATGCCCGGGGTGAGAGTCCACTCCGTAACGCCCTCCCGATCACCGACGTGGTAGTCGACCTCGTGTCCGGCAAGCCCAGGGCTGCAGTTCGCATAGTCCACCGTTCCATCGGCGTTGAGGCGCACCCCATAGCTGATGGGTGCCGTGCAGGAGGTGAGCACGAGGCATCCAGCGACCAATGCGATTGCTGTGAGTGACCGCTTCATACTCCGACGATACTGACTGCCGCTCAACTCAGGGTCACGAACGGGTCTCTGTCGTGTCTCGATCCGGTAGCGCTACATCTGCGTCTTGCTGGTCTTCTCCTGGCGGATCTTGCGCGCCCTCGACTGTCCGTCGATCACGAAGGCGAAGATCGGAACAAGGGAGACGATTCCGAAAGTCTCGTTCTCTCCCCCGCCCGTGATGTAGAGCACGTTGAAGACCACACCCCAGACGATGGCCCCGATGAACCAGACCCCGCGCCACCACGGCGTGAACAGGTAGAACTTCAGGCGCTGCCCGATCGTGAGGGTCTCGGCATCGATGGGCTCAGTCATGCTTCGACGTTACAGTGCCACGGTCTCACGAAACATCGCGCACCGGCTGGCGCAGCACGGTGCGGAGCTTCTCCGGTGCCACCCGTCGCGGATCACCGAGGTAGATCTCGTGGTGCGCGCCGTTGAAGGTCAGCGATCGCGTCGGCATGATCTCGTCGTGCAGCCGCGCGAGTGTCGGGGCCTCCTCCGAGTACGGCCCGACGTGCAGTACCTGCAGGCTGCGTCCCTCGCTCAACGACTCTAGCTGCGGAGCGTGGATGCCTTTCGCGGCGCGGGCGGAGTCCACGTCGCTCGCGGTGACCCAGTCGGGCTGCGCGATCATCATCGTCCAGTGCCAGTGGGCTCTGTCGTTGCGAACGAAGGAACCGGGGTCATCCGCGGTCCACAGCCCTTCGAGCGGAGCTACGACGAAATCGCGCCCCGCGGCCTTCGAGGCGAACTTGATCGCGTAGGAGAGACCGAAGAGCGCTTCGACGGCCGCTGCGTAGGCCGGCGCTGTGTTGGGGTCACCCGCACCGTCGACCATGAGGAACTGCTGGGGCGGCACCTCGACCAGTGACCAGTCGCCCGCGCGCGGGGCATAGAGCTGCCGCAGCTCCTTCTTGATGTCGAACTTCTCGCTCACGAGGCAATGATAGGGCGGCACCCCCGCGAGGATGCCGCCCGATCACTCAACGTGCGCCGACGAGTACCTCCGCGGCGGACTGCGGCACGAGCGGTGCGCCGGAGTTTGAGCCAAGCCCCGTGATGGACCAGCCAGCCGCACGCCAGGTCGCGGCATCCAGGCAATTGCGTGCGTCGATGATGATCGGTGCTGCAACAGTTGAGCGCAGCTCGGCCGGGTCGATCGAGCGGAACTCGTCCCACTCCGTGAGCACGAGCAGCACGTCGGCGTTCGTCGCGGCCTCCGTGACGGAGTCCGCGTAAGTGAGGGTCGGGAACATGCGCTGCGCCGTCTCGGTGGCCTCCGGATCGAAGATGACGACCTGAGCGCCGCGCAAGTGGAGCGCTGCCGCAACGTTGAGCGCGGGCGAGTCACGCACGTCGTCGGTAAGCGGCTTGAATGCCGCCCCGAGTACTCCGATGCGACGGTTGAGCACGGAGCCGCCACAGGCCTCGAGCGCGCGATCGATGACCTCCTGGCGCTGGGACATGTTGATCTCGTCGACCTGCTGGAGGAGGTCGGCGGCCTTGGTCGCTCCAAGCTCCCGCGAGCGGTGGATGAGAGCACGGATGTCCTTCGGAAGGCAGCCTCCCCCGAAACCGAGGCCCGCGTTGAGGAACTGCCTCCCGATGCGCACGTCGTGCCCAAGGGCGTCGGCGAGAACGCTGACGTCGGCTCCAGCCGCCTCGCAGACTTCGGCGATCGCATTGATGAACGAGATCTTGGTGGCCAGGAACGCATTGGCACTCACCTTGACGAGCTCAGCCGTCGCAAGATCGCATACGACGATCGGCGTGCCGGTCGCGAGTGGCTGCGCGTATACCTCGCGCATCGTGCGCTCCGACTTGGGCGAGACTCCCCCGATGACGATGCGGTCGGGCGTGAGCGTATCGGCGACCGCCTTGCCCTCGCGCAGAAACTCCGGGTTCCAGATGAGCTCGACGTCAATGCCCGCGGGCACGGCCTCCGCGATGATGTCACGGAGCCGCATCGCGGTTCCGACCGGCACCGTCGACTTGCCGACGATGAGTCCGTCGTGGGTGAGAGCACGGGCGACGCTCGCCGTTGCATCCTCCACGTAGCTGAGGTTCGCGGCATTGCTGCCGCGCTGCTGTGGAGTGCCCACGCAGATGAAGTGCACGTCGCTGAGGGCTGTCGCCTCGGCGAGGTCGGTCGTGAATCGCAGGCGCCCGCTTTCCACGTGCTTGCGGATGAGCTCGGGAAGGCCCGGCTCGAAGAACGGCACCCTGCCTTCGCTCAGGGCCTGCGCTTTCGCGGCATCCGTGTCGACGCCGATGACCTCGAAACCCATCTCGGCCATGGCCGCGGCGTGCGTCGCACCGAGATAACCGGTGCCGATGACACTGATGCGCGGTGGTGTTGGTGTTGCGGTCTTCTTCATGAGAGTGCCTTTCGCGTGATTAGTGTGCGGAGAGGGTGAATCTGCTGGTCGGTCGCGCGAGCCCGGCCACGAACGCCGCGAGGGTGTCCGCTCGGGAGTCGACGCGCCAGTCGTTGGTGGCGCGTTCGCCGCCGACGTAGCTCGTGATGGCCATGGAGAACCACGAGAAGCCGATGATGTCGGTGTTCTCGGGTTGGTCAAGCGCTTCGAAGAGGCTCGTGATCCACGTCGCCTTGTGCCCACCGATTTCAGAGGCACCGATCTCGGCGAGCAAAATCGGCTTGTCGGTGAGCCGCCGCAACTGGTTCAGGCTCGGCGTGAACGTGTAGTCGAAGCTGAAGTCGTTGTCCGACCTGTAGTTGGGCCGCAAATAGCCCGAGAGGCCCACCCAGTCGACGTAGTCGTCACCCGGGTACAGCGAGGCGGTGTTCTCGTAAGTTTTCTGGCTAGCCGACAGGTTGTTGACGATGTTGGGCGCCCAGATCCAGATCACGAGCTTGTTGGCACCCTGCTTCTCGAAGATGTCGTGCACGTAGCGCCAGACCTTGACGTAGTCGCCCTTACTGTTTCCATTGACGCCCTCAGCCCAGGGATACCACGAGCCGTTCATCTCGTGGTTGAGGCGGATACCCATCGGCAATCCGGTCTTGACGATGTCCTTCGCGTACTGATTGAGGTACGCGTCAAAGTCGCCACCAAGAATTTTGGATGCCGCGTACTCGGGCTCGTCGACGACATCGTTAGCCGCGGCGATCGGTCGAGCTTCCCACGTGAGGATCGGGAGCTTCTTGCGCTTCCACGCGTTCTCCACCGCATTGACGCGGAACTTCTCATCCCAGCCGCCGAAGTATCCGACAACATTGGGTTCGCTGCCGATCTTCTTCGCCGTGGCGTCGTAGGTCGCGAAGTTGAACGGAGCCTGCTCTGTATACAGGCCGAGATACGGGGATGCCGGTGCGGCGAGTTTCGCGCGGCTCGGGGCGGTGATGGCCGAGGCCGTGACCGCGGGGGTCGTCCGGCTCGGCGCGGTCGGCGGTGCGGAGGAGCGTGCGGCTTTCACCGCGTCGAGCTCACCCTCGGTCGCCCACAGCTGTTCCTGCAGCGCGATGAGTTCGGTCTTGGATGCATCCAGCTCGGTGTTCTTGCCACGCAGGTCGCCCTCGAGCTCGGCGACCCGGCCGAGCAGGGCGTTGCGCTCGTCAACGAGTTCCTCTTCTGGAGTGGGGCCAGCGTCGTTGACGATGCCGACGGCGGTGCGCACGGGGTTGTTGGGCGAGTTCCAGACGAAGACGCTGGTCGCTGCAAGCGTGAGCAGGATGACAAGCGCGCCGAACACGGTTGAGCGTTCCTGCGTGGACGTTGACGCCCACCAGGCGCGTGGGTTCTTAGAAGTTGACAATGAAGAACACCTCCAGGGCGAAGATCGTGAAGCCGATCAGGTAGGGCCAGGCGGCCTTGGGGTTGAGACGACGGCGAGCGGGCGCGAGCGGTGCGACGCTCGCAGCAGACCGGCGGGGTGAGGTCTCGACGAGCAACGCGCCGTGCGGGGCAGCGAAGGACTCGTGCACCTGCGGAGTGGTCGGCGCGGCGAGGCCGCTCACGAGGTCATCGTTGGCAGCGCCGCCGGCGTAGGCACCCGCGCGGGTTCCCCACCCGCTCGCGTGGCCCATGCGAAAGAACCCGATGAGGCGAATCGGCATGAGAAACGACGTCGAGACGATGATGAAGATCGGGAGCCGGAAAAAGTCGCTCGGTTTCTCGGCGAGGTGACGGATCTGCCTGATCGCCATACTCAGCACGGACGAGACGAGCATGAGCGCGATGACGACAAGTACACCGCTCTGAACCCCGTACTCACCGAGGATCCCCTCGTAGAAGTTGTAGCCCTGGCCCGTGATGGCGCGGTAGGCCCAGCCACCGATGACCCCGGCGAGGAGGAACGGAAGAATGATGTCCATGAGGAAGAAGAGGGCGAGCACGGGGGCGTGTCCGAGCATCCACGGAAGCATGCGCAGGGTGTTGTACTGGCTGCCGCGAGCCCAGCGGAGCTGCTGCTTGGCGAGCTTCTTGATCTGTAGCGGGGCGTCCGTGTAGACGAGCGACGTGTGCTGGTAGACGGTGCGGTAGCCCTCCTTGAGCGTGAGGTTCGTAAGGGTGCGGTCGTCACTCACCTCGAGGAAGACACCCATGAACCGCTCGGTCATGAACTTCTCCATGACGCGCATCATGATCGACCGGCGGAAGGCGATTGTGCGACCGGGCAGGCAGCCGACCTGCCCGAGTACGCTCTGCGCGGGCATCGAATAGAGCGCCCGCGAGTTCTCGAGCCAATCGGCCCAGCGGGTGATCCAGCTGCGGGTCGGTTCGAGGATGCGCTGGCGAGTCGTGACTCCCCCGACGCTGCTCTCGGCGAACGGCTTGACGAGCTCGGCGAGGGTTCCGGGAGTCCACACGGTATCCGAGTCGACGAGCACGGTGATGTCGCCGGTCGAGAGCCGCGTGCCGATCATCACGGCGTTGCGCTTGCCGGGGATCGGAGTGTGCACCCAGCGGGCGAGCGGCGCGAATTCCTCGGTGATGCGCTCGAGTACCGGGTTGGGTGCGCCGTTGATGACGACGATGATCTCGCCAGGACCCTGCTCGACCATGCGACCGATCACGTCGCGAAAGAGATCCTCCGGCTCATCGAGCACCGGGACGATGACGCTCGTCGTTCCGGTGAAGGTGCCGGTGTACGGCCGGTAGCGACTCGAGAGCACCATCTTGAGAATCCACAGCGCCCAGATGAGCGCCGAATAGATGGCGAACATGTAGATCTCAGGGTGGCCTTCGATCATGTGGCGGAGTTGAAGAATGAAAATGAACACTGTGTCCCCCTTGGAGTCGTGACCGCTGAAGCCTGTTCGGTGATCCGCGACTCTGGGGAAGAACTGCTGAGTGCTTCGTGGCCCCAGTATTGACACCTCTTCGGGGTACACGCAAGCTGCTCGCGGCTCGTCTCAGCACGCTCGGGCGCGTCGTCAGAACCCCCGTGTCGGCACTTCTGCCGACAGGAATCTCAGTGCAGTTGCGGCAGCTTTGTGCATCGTGACGGGGACACAAAGAGGCGCGTGTGACCGGTCACATTGCGACCGCAAAACTCCCGGTGAGGAGCAGAATGACTATCCGTCACCTGTCGTTTTCACGCCGTGTACAGAACTGTCTACTGACAGATGCTCGGCAATCCTATGCCCCATTTTCGGGGGCAATGGGGTACAAGATTTCACCGACCAATATTGATCGAAAAATTCTTGAAGTGTTACGTCGCCGAAACACTCGGCGGGTCAACGAGCCTCGCGCAACAGGACGAAATGGCGGCGCCGCAGCAGGCGCAACACGACACGTTGGAACGGCGAGAAGGCGGCGATCCCGACCCGCGTGGGCACCTGCTCGAGCCCGATGATCTCGTGATCGACGCCGTGGTGGAGCAGGTGACATCCGTTTGCCGCGACGATATTGCGATACCAGTCGACGTCGGGGCCGTAGGTCAGCTCGATCATGAAACCACCCTCGACCGGGCGCGCGATGATCGGGGTCTCGTACGTCTTTCCACTCTTTCGGCCCACGTGCCGCACGAGAGCGAACCGGCCGTGCTCACCCTTCGCCACCCGCGTCGTGTAGTGGTTGAGCGTGTGCTTGAGCACTGTGCCGATCTTCATGGGTATATGCTCAGGCCGTCGCCGGCTTCGTTTCAGGCGCCGGCCCGTAGAAGCGTTTCTCGAACACCTGTCGGGCGAGTCGCGTCGTGCGCAGGTAGTCGTCTTCGAGGCGCGAGGCCGAGCCCGGTGGGTACTCGAGCAGTCGCGCGACGCCCTCGAGCTGCTGGCGGTCGGTCGGTAGCACGTCAGCGGTCTTTGAGGTCCAGAGGGTCATCGCCGACCGGGTGCGTGAAGCAAGGATCCACGCGTCTTTGAGTTTCTTCGACTCGGCGGATGTCACGAGCCCCTCATGCGTCGCGGCCGCGAGTGCAGTCAGGGTCGATGTCGTCCTGAGGCCGGGCACTCGAGCTCCGTGCTGCAACTGCTGGAGCTGAACGAACCACTCGACGTCGCTCAGCGACCCGCGGCCGAGCTTGAGGTGACGTGAGGGGTCGGCAGCCTGCGGCAGCCGCTCACTCTCGACGCGAGCCTTGATGCGTTTGATCTCGCGCACGTCCTGCTCGGAGATCGCGACAGGGAAGCGCACCTCGTCGGCGAGCGACTCGAAGGCCTCGATCATGCCGGGGTCCCCTAAGGCACCGCGAGCCCGCAGGAGCGCTTGCGCCTCCCACGTGAGCGACCAACGGGCGTAGTAGGCGCGGTACGACTCGAGCGAGCGCACGATGGCGCCGTTCTTGCCCTCAGGCCTCAGGCCGATGTCAAGGTCGAGCGGAACCCGGAGATCCTCGGTGAGGCGCGACAGCGACCGCACGATGGTCTCAGCGCGCTGTTGGGACTCCTCGTCGGTCGCACCCGCGGCGCGATAGACGTACATGACGTCGGCGTCGGAGCCGAAGCCGAGTTCACGGCCGCCATAGCGGCCCATCGCGATGATGGCGAACTCGATGCCGTCGCCGTAGGTGTGACTGAGCGCGAGCACGCCCGTGAGCAGCGCGGTCGTGATGTCGCTCAGGGCTATGCCGAGCTCCTCGACCGTGATGGTTCCCACGATTGCCGCGAGAGCCATTCGCAGAATCTCCCGGCGTCGGGCGGTGCGCAGGGCGAGTGCCGCTGCATCCGAGTCGCCGTGGTGCCTGGCTACCGTCGCACGGCTCTCTTCGAGCAGGGCTTCGAGGGGCCGTGGCCGCAGCTCGCTGTCGTTTTCGAGCCAGGCGGCAGCGTCGGGGATGCGCTCGAAGAGGTCGCTCACGAAACGTGAACCGGAGAGCACGTGAGTGAGCCTCTGCGCGGCGCCCGAGGAGTCGCGCAGCATGCGTAGGAACCAGTACGCCTCACCGAGGTCGTCGCTCAGGCGTCGGAACGCGAGCAGCCCGTGGTCGGGGTCAGCACCCTCTGCGAACCACTGCAGCATGACGGGGAGGAGGTTGCGCTGGATCGTCGCCCGGCGTGACACTCCCCCCGTGAGCGCCGCGATGTGCCGGAGCGCACCCGAGGGATCGGCGAACCCGATTGCCGCGAGTCGAGCGACAGCCTGCTCGTTGGTGAGCGAGAAACCGTCGTCGGGAAGAGCGGCGACGGCCGAGAGCAGCGGGCGGTAGAAGAGCCGCTCGTGCAGGCGGCGCACGGCGTTCTTGGTGCGCTTCCACTGCTCGGTGAGGTCCACGGCACTCGTCGCAAGCCCGCTCGCCCGCGCGAGCACCCGCACGGCGTCCGGGTCGGTGGGCATGAGATGGGTGCGGCGCAAGCGAGTGAGCTGCAAACGGTGCTCGAGCACACGCAGAAAACGGTAGTCGCGGGAGAACTCCGCGGCCTCCACCCGGCCGATGTATCCCTGGTCGGCGAGGGCGACGAGCGCGGGAAGCGTCGCGCGCTGGCGCACGGCGTCGTCGGCCTGACCGTGCACGAGCTGCAGCAACTGGATAGTGAACTCGACGTCGCGCAGGCCACCGGGGCCGAGCTTGAGCTGCACGTCGAGCTCGCTCGCGGGAATATTGTCAGTGACCCGCTCGCGCATGCGCTGCACGGACTCGACGAAGTTCTCGCGGCTTGCGCTCGACCACACCTTGGGAGCGACCCCCGCAACGTAGCGCTCCCCCAGGTCGAGGTCGCCCGCGAGAGGTCGGGCCTTGAGCAACGCCTGGAACTCCCAGCTCTTCGCCCAGCGGTCGTAATAGGCGAGGTGGGACTCGAGCGTGCGCACGAGGGCACCGTCCTTGCCCTCCGGACGCAGGTTCGCGTCGACTTCCCACAGTTCAGGCTCGGTCGCGAGATCGTGAATTCCCCGCATCGCCTGCATCGCGATGCGGGTCGCGATCTCTACGGCGCGGTCGTTCGCGATGCCCTCACCCGCCTCGGCGACGAAGATCACGTCCACATCGCTCACGTAGTTGAGTTCTCGCGCTCCAGCCTTGCCCATGCCGATGACCGCGAGTCGTGTGGCATCAAGATCGGCCTGCGGAAACTTGACACTGCGCCGGGCGACATCGATGGATGCATCCAGCGCGGCTCCGGCCAGGTCGCTCAGTGCCTCAGCAACGATCGACATCGCCGCGAGGGGATCCGGGTGGCCGAGGTCCCACGCCGCAAGCCGTGCGAGGTGCCGACGGTAGCGCACGCGCAGGGCGACAGCTGCAGCATCCCCGTCGAGCCCCTCGACCGCGCCCACGATGTCGGAGCGGTACCCGTCGACACTGAGCGGGCGTTCGAGCGGCGTCGCGAGAGCCACCAGTTCGGCGGGCCGGCGCAGGAAGAACTCGCCCAACCCGATGGATGCCCCGAGCACCTGCACGAGGCGACCGGCGGCCGCGTCATCCAGCAGCAGAGTGTCGAGGGCGGCGGGAGCCTGCTCGCGGAGCCGACCGAGGAGCAGGAGCGCCTGATCGGGGTCGGCGGCGTTCGCGAAATGGGGAACGAGGGAGACGTCGACAGTCGCGATGCGCTCGCTGGCCTCGCCCAACTCGGCAAAACCGAGCCGGGCGAGATCAGTCAGCGTCGTCTGATTGCGTGGCATGTGCTGAGAAACCTAGAGGATCTCGAGGTTGCTCTCCAGCTCGTACGGAGTGACCTGGGCGCGGTATTCCTTCCACTCCTGCCGCTTGTTGAGCAGGACATAGTTGAACACCTGCTCCCCGAGGGTCTCGGCAACGAGTTCGCTGTCCTCCATGAGGGAGACGGCGTGGTCGAGGCTCGCGGGCAGCTGGTTGTAGCCGAGCGCGCGACGCTCGGCGTCGCTGAGCTCCCACACGTTGTCCTCAGCCTCGGGCGGAAGCTCGTAGCCCTCCTCGATGCCCTTGAGGCCCGCGGCGAGCAGGAGCGAGTAGGCGAGGTAGGGGTTGGCAGCGGAGTCGATCGCGCGGTACTCGACACGTGCGCTCTGGCCCTTGTTGGGCTTGTAGAGCGGAACGCGCACGAGCGCGGAGCGATTGTTGTGCCCCCAGGTGACGAAGCTCGGAGCCTCGTCGCCGCCCCAGAGACGCTTGTACGAGTTGACGAACTGGTTGGTGACGGCAGTGATCTCCGGAGCGTGCCTGAGCAGGCCCGCGACGAATTGGCGACCGATCTTGGAGAGCTGGTAGTGCCCACCCGCCTCGTAGAAGGCGTTGGTGTCACCCTCGAACAGCGACATGTGGGTGTGCATGCCCGATCCGGGCTGACCGGACATCGGCTTCGGCATGAACGTCGCGTAGACACCCTGCTCGATCGCGACCTCCTTGATCACCGTGCGGAAGGTCATGATGTTGTCGGCGGTCGTGAGGGCATCCGCGTAACGCAGGTCGATCTCGTTCTGGCCGGGGCCAGCCTCGTGGTGGCTGAACTCCACCGAGATGCCGAGATCCTCGAGCATGCGAACGCTGCGACGACGGAAGTCGTGGGCGGTTCCACCAGGGACGTTGTCGAAGAAACCGGCGGAGTCGACGGGCTCCGGACCCTTCTTGCCGTACTTCGCGCTCTTGAGCAGGTAGAACTCGATTTCCGGGTGCGTGTAGAACGTGAAGCCGCGGTCAGCGGCCTTCGCGAGCGTACGCTTGAGCACGTTGCGCGGGTCGGACGTCGACGGCTGTCCGTCGGGAGTCGTGATGTCGCAGAACATGCGAGCAGTCGGGTCGATCTCGCCACGCCACGGCAGGATCTGGAAGGTCGTGGGATCGGGGTGCGCGAGCATGTCGGCCTCGTAGGCGCGCGTGAAGCCCTCGATTGCCGAACCGTCGAAGCCGAGACCCTCGGCGAACGCACCCTCGACCTCTGCCGGCGCAATGGCAACCGACTTGAGGCTTCCGACAACGTCGGTGAACCACAGACGAATGAACTTGATGCCTCGTTCTTCGATGGTGCGAAGAACGAAGTCGCGCTGCTTGTCCATGGGCTCCTCAGTCTGAGATTTTGGGTGCTCTCAGGTTAGCCTGTCGGCCGCACACTTGCGCCTCGCCACGAGCCTGATGCCATACTTTCGACATGTCAGGTGAACTCGAAGAGATCGTCATCGAAAGTCCCGCCGACGCGCCCCGCCGCTGGCCGACGGTTCTGCTCTACGTGGGCTTCGCACTCGTGCTCGTGCCACTCCTTGTTCTCGCCTACATCGACCTCATCTTCTGGGGGTTCAGCGGCGGCATCCTGAGCGCGTATTCGGTACTCCTCATCGCGCTGCCCGCCGCGTGGCTCGTGGCCCTCGTGGTGTCCATCATCGTGCGCGGCAAACGGCTGCTCGTCGGCTCGATCGGCCTGTGCGTCGTGATCGCGCTCGTCATGGCCAATCTCTTCGTCGTGGTGCCACTGTTCGTGTCGTAGTCGGCGCAGCAACCTAGACTTGGGCTCATGGCTGAGCCAATCAAAAGAGTCCGCACCCGCCACTTCCAGAACGCGAAAGCGAACGGGATCAAGATCACCGGACTCACGAGCTACGACCAGCTCACCGCGTCGATCTTCGATGGCGCCGGAATCGATTTTCTCCTCGTCGGCGACTCCGCGGGCAACACCGTGTTCGGCTACGACACGACGCTCCCAGTCACGATCGACGAGCTCATCCCGCTCACGCGCGCCGTTGCCGGGAGCGTCAATCGCGCCCTCGTGGTAGCCGACATGCCGTTCGGTTCCTACGAGACCGGTCCGGATGAAGCGCTGCACACCGCCTTCCGCTTCATGAAGGAGACCGGGGCACACGCCGTCAAGCTCGAGGGCGGGGTGCGCAGCGCTGAGCAGATTCGTCGCATCGTCTCGGCCGGAATCCCCGTCATGGCCCACATCGGATTCACGCCGCAGAGCGAGCACGGTCTCGGCGGACACGTCATCCAGGGCCGCGGCGAGGGCGCGGAGGCCCTCATCGCCGATGCGCACGCGATCGAAGAGGCCGGCGCGTTCGCCGTCGTTCTCGAGATGGTGCCCTCGGGCATAGCCAAGCAGATCACCGAAGAACTCAGCATTCCCACGATCGGTGTCGGCGCCGGCCCTCACGTCGACGGACAGCTGCTCGTGTGGACCGACTGGGCCGGGCTCAGCACGGGTCGCATCCCCAAGTTCGTCAAGCAGTACGCCGACCTCAAGGGCGTTCTCACCGAGGCAACGAAGAGCTATATCGCGGATGTCACGGCGCAGAGCTTTCCCGCACCGGAGAACGAGTACGAGGGCTAGTTCTCGAGTTTCGCCGCAGCGCGCATGCGCCAGCGGGCCAGGAGCCGAGCGAACGTGCAGATCGCGAACACAAAGAAGCCCACGAGGGCGACGGGACGCCAGTCTTCTGGGTCGCTGAGTGCTCCAACGATGCCCACGACCATGATCGCTGCGCCGACGAGACCTGCCGCGATGAGGATCGCGTACGCGAGCCCCCACCCCTTCGTATAGGGGTTGGGCTCGGACTGCTCGGTTGTGTCGTCCACTCAGTCGTTCGCGGCTTCGTCAGCTGCCCACTTGCGCGCACGCTCCGCGATGATCTCGGGGGCGCGGGCAGCGTCTTCGCGGGAGTCGAACGGGCCGTCGCGATCGGATCCGAGAGACTGCGCGCCCTCCTCGACCTCACCGGTCTTGTTGTTGTACCACCACTGCGTCATGCGACAAGCGTAGGCCGTCAGGCGGGGTTCATTGAAGCGATCTGAATGAGGTTGCCGCACGTGTCGTCGAAGGTCGCGACAGTGACGGGTCCCATCGACGCGGGCTCAGTCGTGAAGCGAACCCCGAGGGCGACGAGACGCGCGTGCTCGGCCGTGACATCCGCGACCCCGAAGCTCGTGTACGGAATGCCGTCCTCGACGAGAGCCGCGCGGAATGGGCCGACGGCGGGGTGATCGCTCGGTTCGAGCAGGAGTTCGACCCCGTCAGGGAAGTCCGGCGAGACGACGGTGAGCCAGCTGTGCTCCCCCATCGGAATGTCGGTCTTCTTGGTGAATCCGAGCACGTCCGTGTAGAACGCGAGAGCCCGGGCCTGGTCGTCGACGAAGACGCTTGCTGTCGTGATGATCATGCGGACCATCCTCCCGCGCAGTACGGCAGGGTGCAATGGAACGGGGCCGTAAGCTTGTCACCATGCCTCGTGACGCCTCCGGCCATCTCGTTCCCGGCCGAATAGCCCCGCTGCGCTCGGTACCGAAGAGCATCGAACGCCCGGAGTACGTCGGCAAGAACGGGCCAAAGCCGTTCACGGGCTCCGACGTCTACTCCCCCGCGAGGGTCGAGGACATTCGCGAATCGGGCCGCATTGCCGCACAGGCGGTCGAAGCCGTTGGCCGTGCCATCCGGCCCGGGATCACGACAGACGAACTCGACGGCATCGCCCACGACTACATGGTCGCGAACGGCGCATACCCGTCGACGCTCGGTTACCGGGGGTTCCCCAAGTCGAGCTGCACCTCGCTCAACGAGGTCATCTGCCACGGCATCCCCGATGACACCGTGCTCGAAGACGGCGACATCATCAATATCGACGTGACCGCCTTCAAGAACGGCGTACATGGCGACCTCAACAAGACCTTCCTGGTCGGAGAAGTGCGACCGGATGTCGCCGCGCTCGTCGACGGCTCCCGCGAGTCGCTCGCCCGCGGCATGAAGTCCGTCGCACCGGGTCGCCAGCTCAACGTCATCGGACGCGCGATCGAGTCGTACGCCAAGCGCTTTGGATACGGCGTGGTGCGGGACTTCACCGGTCACGGCGTCGGCGAGGCTTTTCACTCGGGGTTGATCATCCCCCACTACGACTCCGCACCGCGCTTCGACGCCCTCATCGAGGAGGGCATGGTCTTCACTATCGAGCCGATGCTCACCCTCGGAACCCCGCAGAACCCGGGCACGATCGCCTGGGACCAGTGGGACGACGACTGGACCGTCACCACACGGGACAAGAGCTGGACTGCCCAGTTCGAACACACCATGGTTGTCACCGAACGCGGTGTCGACATCCTCACCCTGGCTTAAAGGATCCACATGACAACGGCACTCGGCATCGACATCGGCGGCACCGGCATCAAGGGTGCGCTCGTCGACACCGTAACGGGCGAGCTCGTGAGCGACAGGATCAAGCTCCCCACGCCCACGGGCGGCGAGCCTGAGGCCATCGTGCAGACGGTGCTCGAGATCATCGAGAAGCTCGGCGGCGTTGACGCCGACGTTCCCGTCGGAGTGTGCTTTCCGGCCATTGTGATCGCCGGAAAGACCATGTCAGCGGCCAACGTGAGCAAGAAGTGGATCGGCCTCGACGCTGAGGCACTCTTCGAGCAGCACCTCGGTCGTGACATCCATTTCGTCAATGACGCGGATGCCGCCGGCGTCGCGGAGAACCGTTTCGGCGCTGCCAAGAACGTCTCGGGCCTCGTCATCATGACGACACTCGGAACGGGCGTCGGCACCGCGCTCATCTACAACGGTGTGCTCATCCCGAACGCAGAGCTCGGCCACCTCGAGATCGGCGGCAAGGATGCCGAGAAGACAGCGTCGTTCGCGGCCAAGGAACGCCGCCGCTGGAGCTTCAAGCGCTGGGCAGTCGTGCTGCAGAAGTACTACGGCACCCTCGAGGCGCTGTTCTCCCCCGATTTGTTCATCGTCGGCGGCGGAATCTCCAAGAGCCACAAGGAGTTCCTGCCGCTCCTGAAGCTCACGACGAAGATCGTTCCCGCGGAGTTACGCAACAACGCCGGAATCCTCGGTGCAGCAGCACTCGCCGCCGACGGCAACGCGACTGTCGTCGAGCCTCCCGTGGCGAAGAAGAAGCCCTCGACCGACTAGCCCGTTAGGGTTTCACCCTCGAGCGTTAGGGATCCGTTAGGAACCCTCAGTCCGCCCCCGCACGGGCGTTGACTCTCTCTGCAGCCCACTGGGGCTGCTGCCGCGCGCCCTCGGCCGCGACATCCGAATCGGATGGAGAAACCCGTGCTCGACGTAGTTTTCGTTCTCGGCATTCTGGCGCTCACCGCGCTCGTTGCCCTCGTAGGCAAGGGGGTCGAGCGACTGTGATCGTCATTGACATCATCGCCATGCTGCTCGCTGTCGGCGCCATCGGCTACCTCGTTGTGGCCCTCGTGAAGCCGGAGGTCTTCTAATGGATGCCACGATCTGGCTCTTCATCGCGCAGCTCGCTACCATCGCTGCCATCATCGCGATCCTGTACCGCCCGCTGGGCGACTACATGGCCCACGTCTTCACCTCGAAGCGTGACCTTGCCGTCGAACGCGGCTTCTATCGCCTCATCGGCGTCGACGCCAGGTCGGAGCAGAGCTGGGGCTCGTACCTCCGCTCGATCCTCGCGTTCTCGGTCGTGGGCATCCTGCTCGTGTACGCACTCCAGCGCACGCAACAGTGGTTGCCGTACTCCCTTGGCCTCCCCGCGGCGAGCGAGCACCTCTCGTTCAACACCGCGATCTCCTTCGTGACGAACACCAACTGGCAGTCGTACTCACCCGACCTCACCTTCGGATACACGGTGCAGCTCGTCGGTCTCGCCGTGCAGAACTTCGTCTCCGCGGCCGTCGGCATCGCCGTCGCCGTGGCGCTCATCCGAGGCTTCGCGTACCGCCTCAGCGGCACGATCGGCAACTTCTGGGTCGACCTGACGCGCGGCACGCTGCGCATCCTGCTGCCGTTCTCCGCGATTGCCGCGATCGTCCTCATCGCGGGTGGTGTCATCCAGAACTTCAACGGATTCCAGGAGATCGCGACGATCACGGGAGGAACGCAGAACATCCCCGGAGGCCCGGTGGCGAGCCAGGAAGCCATCAAGATGCTCGGCACCAACGGCGGCGGGTTCTTCAACGCGAACTCCGCCCACCCCTTCGAGAACCCCACACCGTGGACCAGCATCCTGCAGGTCGTGCTCATGCTCGCGATACCCTTCGCCCTGCCCCGCACACTCGGCACGATGCTCGGCGACAAGAGGCAGGGTCTCGCGATCGCGGGTGCGATGAGCGTGCTCTACGTGGCATCCGTGAGCCTCATGACCTGGGCAGAACTCGCCGGTCGCGGCACAGCCCCAGAGCTCGCGGGAGCAGCGATGGAGGGCAAGGAAGTGCGATTCGGCATCATCGGATCGACGATCTTCGGCACGACGAGCACGATCACATCGACGGGCGCCGTCAACTCGATGCACGACAGCTTCACCTCGCTCGGTGGCGGCATGGCCCTCGTCAACATGATGCTCGGCGAAGTCGCGCCGGGTGGAGTGGGTGCCGGTCTGTACGGAATGCTCATCGTCGCGATCATCGCCGTGTTCCTCGCCGGACTCATGGTCGGTCGTACGCCGGAGCTCTTCGGCAAGAAGCTGGGCAGCCGGGAGATCAAGCTCGCGAGCCTGTACATCCTCGCCACGCCCACGCTCGTGCTGCTCTTCACCGCACTGAGCTTCGCGATCCCCGCGGTGCGCGGCGATGTGGAGGCGACATCCATCTGGAATCCCGGCCTGCACGGCTTCGGTGAGGTGCTCTACGCGTACACGAGCGCGGCGAACAACAACGGTTCGGCGTTCGCGGGGCTCACGGCCAACACCCCGTGGTTCAACACCACGCTCGGCGTCGTGATGTTCCTCGGCCGGTTCCTTCCGATCGTCTTCGTGCTCGCCCTCGCCGGCTCACTCGCCTCGCAGGAGAAGATCCCGGCAACCGCCGGCACGCTTCCCACCCACCGCCCGCAGTTCGTCGGACTCCTCATCGGAACCGTCGTCATTGTCTCGGCACTCACGTATTTCCCCGTACTCGCGCTGGGTCCCCTGGCGGAAGGGCTGCTTTAAACCATGAATACTCTCTTGACCGCGCTCCCCGGAGCGCTCCGCAAACTCGATCCGCGCCTCATGTGGCGCAACCCGGTGATGTTCCTCGTCGAGATCGGTGCCGTGCTCACGACGGCGATCGCGATCGTGGAACCCTTCAGTGGCGGGTCGTCGCTCGCTCCCACCTTCAGCATCGGAATCGCCGCCTGGCTCTGGATCACCGTGATCTTCGCCAACCTCGCCGAGTCCGTCGCTGAGGGCCGAGGAAAGGCTCAGGCCGCCTCGCTTCGACAGACCCGCACGAGCACCATCGCGCACCGCGTGCTGCTCTACTCCGAGGGCACGGATGCCTCGTCCGCCGAGCTCGAGGAGGTCGCTTCAGCAGACCTGCAGCTCGGTGACATCGTGGTCGTATCGGCCGGGGAGCTCATCCCCGGCGACGGAGACATCGTCTGGGGCATCGCATCGGTAGACGAGTCGGCGATCACCGGCGAGTCCGCCCCCGTCGTGCGCGAGCACGGCGGAGACCGCAGCGCTGTCACGGGAGGCACCCGCGTGCTGAGCGACCGAATCGTCGTGCGGATCATGTCGAAGCCGGGCGAGACCTTCGTCGATCGCATGATCCGCTTGGTCGAGGGCGCAAGCAGGCAGAAGACACCGAATGAGATCGCCCTGAGCATCCTGCTCGCTAGCCTCTCGATCGTCTTCCTCGTTGTCGTCGTCACGCTCAATCCGCTCGCCTCCTACGCGGGCGAGCCGATCAGCGTCACGGTGCTCGTCGCCCTCCTGGTCTGTCTCATCCCGACAACGATCGGTGGGCTCCTCTCCGCGATCGGCATCGCAGGCATGGACCGCCTCGTGCAGCACAACGTGCTCGCGATGTCGGGTCGCGCCGTCGAAGCGGCCGGGGATGTCACGACGCTCCTGCTCGACAAGACGGGAACCATCACCTACGGCAACCGTCGGGCCAGCGAGTTCGTGCCGGTCGGCGGCGTGGAACTCGCCGAGCTCGTGAGCGTAGCCCGCCTCGCCTCGCTCGCCGACCCGACGCCGGAAGGATCGAGTGTTGTCGAGCTGGCCGGAGGATCGATCCCGGCTCCGCTCGAGGCGGTGGTCGTGCCCTTCACCGCGCAAACACGCATGAGCGGGCTCGACCTGCCCGACGGCGTCGAGGTACGCAAGGGTGCTGCATCCATGGTCGCCGAATGGGCGGGCGGTTCGACGCCCGAACTCGAGTCGATCGTCGAACGGATCTCCGAGTCCGGCGGAACACCCCTCGTCGTTGCGAAGAAGGACGCGGCTGGCGCAATTCGTGTGCTCGGTGTCATCCACCTCAAGGACGTCGTCAAGGAGGGACTGCGCGAGCGGTTCGCCGAGATGCGGGCCATGGGAATCCGCACCGTCATGATCACGGGTGACAACCCGCTCACGGCCAAAGCGATCGCCGCAGAAGCCGGCGTGGACGACTACCTGGCCGAGGCGACCCCGGAGGACAAGCTCGCGCTCATCCGCCGGGAGCAGCAGGGCGGCAACCTCGTTGCGATGACCGGTGACGGCACCAACGACGCTCCCGCCCTCGCCCAGGCGGACGTCGGCGTCGCCATGAACACCGGAACGAGCGCGGCGAAGGAAGCCGGGAACATGGTCGACCTCGACTCGAACCCGACCAAGCTCATCGACATCGTGCGCATCGGCAAGCAACTGCTCATCACGCGCGGCGCGCTCACGACGTTCTCGATCGCCAATGACGTGGCCAAGTACTTCGCGATCATCCCCGCGATGTTCGTCGGAGCCTTTCCCGGCCTCGCTGTGCTCAACGTCATGGGGCTCTCGTCGCCGTCCTCGGCGATCCTGAGCGCGATTATCTTCAACGCCCTCGTGATCGTCTTCCTGATCCCGCTCGCCCTCCGTGGGGTGAAGTACCGCGCCATCAGCGCGAGCGCTCTCCTTAACCGCAACATCCTCATCTACGGGATCGGCGGACTCATCGCACCATTCATCGGCATCAAGCTCATCGACCTCGTCGTGAGCGTCATCCCCGGTTTCTAGGAGAAACTCATGAGATTCCAACTGTTCACAGCGCTTCGCGCGCTGGTCGTACTCACCGTCGTGCTCGGCATCGGTTATCCGGTCGCGATCACCGTCATCGGGCAGGTCGCCCTGCCCGCCCAGGCCAACGGGTCGCTCATCCACGTCGACGGTTCACCCGTGGGCTCGTCACTCATCGGGCAGTCCTTCACCGACGAGGATGGCGCAGCACTGCCCGAGTGGTTCCAGTCCCGGCCATCCGCGGCCGGTGACGGGTATGACGCTGGGGCGTCGAGCGGCTCCAACTACGGACCGGAGAACGCTGACCTCGTCGAGGCCATCGGCTCACGCGCCGGCACCACGCCCGACGCGCTCACGGCCTCCGGGTCCGGACTGGACCCGCACATCAGCCCGGAGAACGCCCTCAGCCAGGTCGCGACCGTCGCTGCCGCGAGGGGGATCGACGAGGCATCCATTCGCGAACTCGTCGAGTCTAGAATTCAGGGACGTGACCTCGGCTACCTCGGTGAGCCGCGGGTCAACGTGCTCGAACTCAATCTCGCCCTCGCAGAACTGGACAGCAGTGCCACGAACTAGGCAGCTCGCGTGAGCAGGGGTCACCTGCGGGTCTTGCTCGGCGCCGCACCCGGCGTCGGCAAGACCTACGCGATGCTCGAAGAAGGTCGCCGTCTGCGTGACGCGGGCACTGACGTGGTCGTCGCGGTCGTGGAAACCCACGGGCGCGCGGCCACGTCCGCCCTGCTCGGCGGACTCGAGGTGCTGCCGCGCGAGTCCGTCTCGCACAAGGGTGTTCAGCTCGACGAGATGTCGCTCAACGGAGTTCTTGCCCGCAAGCCGCAACTCGCGCTCGTCGACGAGCTCGCGCACACCAACGCGCCGGGCTCGACCCACGCGAAGCGCTGGGAGGACGTCGCCGCACTGCTCGACGCAGGCATCGACGTCATCACGACCGTCAACATCCAGCACGTGGAGTCGCTCGGCGACGTAGTGCAGCAGGTCACCGGAGTGGCCCAGCGCGAGACTGTGCCCGACGCTGTGCTGCGCGCGGCCGACCAGGTCGAGCTCGTCGACCTCGCACCCCAGGCGCTCCGCAACCGGCTCTCCGAGGGTGTCGTCTATCCGGCGGCACGCGTCGACGCGGCGCTCAGCAACTTCTTCCGGCTCGGCAACCTCACCGCGCTGCGCGAGCTCGCACTCCTCTGGCTCGCAGACGAGGTGGATGTCGCACTGCAGGCCTATCGCGCCGAGAAGGGCATCGCGGCGCCCTGGGAGGCGCGTGAGCGCATCGTCGTCGCCCTAACCGGGGGCGCGGAGGGCGAAACACTCCTCAAGCGGGGCGCCCGCATCGCGGCGAGGTCGAGCGGAGGGCAACTGCTCGCCGTGCACGTCACGAGCGCCGACGGCCTCGCCGATCCCGACCCCGGAGCGCTAGCGGCCCAGCGCACGCTCGTCGAGACCCTGGGGGGAACATTCCATCAGGTGGTCGCTGAGCAGACCCCCATCGCCCTCGTCGAGTTCGCGAAGTCGGTGAATGCGACACAACTCGTGATCGGGGCATCCCGTCGCTCGCGTCTCGAGGCGATCTTCGGCGGCGCGGGAGTCGGTGCGAGCCTCATCCGTCTCGCCGGTGAGATCGACGTGCACATCGTCTCGCACGCGCACGCGGGCAAGCGTCGTCTGCCACGCGTCGGTGGCGCCCTCTCGGCCTCGCGCCGGCTCTCCGGTTTCGCCCTCGCGGTTGTCGGGCTCCCCCTGCTGACCTGGCTCCTGTCGTCGTTCCGCAGCACCGAGTCGATCACGAGCGATGTTCTCGGCTACCAGCTGTTCGTCGTGATCGTCGCACTCGTCGGCGGCTTGTGGCCCGCTCTCGTCGCAGCCCTCGCCGCGGGTATCCTCCTCGACTTCTTCTTCGTCGAACCGCTCTACACGGTGACCATCAGTGACCCGCTTCACTTGCTCGCTCTCCTCATCTTCCTCATCGTCGCGGCCCTCGTGAGTGTCGTCGTCGATCAGGCAGCCCGTCGCTCACGCGCTGCGACGAGGTCAGCCGCAGAAGCTGAAGTGCTCGTCACCGTCGCGGGCAGTGTCATCAGCGGTGCAGACGCGCTCGAGGCACTCGTCGTTCAGTTGCGCGAGGCGTTCGGCATGACGAGCGTGATCCTGCGGCAGGACGGCGCACCCGTCTACACGGCATTCGAAGCTGCCCTGGCCGACGACACCGACGACGAGACGACAGTTCCACTCGGCGAGCACGCCGATCTCTATTTGCGCGGCAAGCGGCTCGCGGCATCGGACCGCAAGATCCTCGGCGCCTTCGCCTCCCAGATGTCCGCCGCGCTCGTTCAGCGCAGGCTCGCCGCAGAAGCGGAGGGCATGCGCCCGCTCGCCGCGGCTGATCGACTGCGCAGCGCCCTCCTCGCAGCTGTTGGCCATGACCTGCGGCGCCCGCTCGCGGCGGCGACAGCGGCTGTCTCAACGTTGCGGTCGACGGATGTCGCGCTGTCTGCATCCGATCGCTCTGAGCTGGTGGAGACAGCCGACGAAAGCCTCACCGCGCTCGGCGGTCTCGTGACCGACCTGCTCGACGTCAGTCGCCTGCAGGCCGGCGTGCTCGGTGTCACCCTCACGGATGTCGCGCTCGACGATGTCGTCGGTGCGGCCCTCGACGAGCTCGGAATGGGCCCGGGCGATGTGGACCTCGACCTCGCCGCCGTAACCCACGTGCGGGCGGACGCCGCGCTCCTCACCCGCGTGATCGTCAACCTCCTGGCCAACGCCGTTCGGTTCTCCCCTGCTGGAACCCGACCCGTGCTCGCGACGAGCGAGTTCGGCGATCGCGTGCAGCTGCGGATCATCGACACGGGCCCCGGCATCCCGCCCGAGCGGCTCGACGAGGTGTTCCTGCCGTTCCAGCGGCTCGGCGACGTCGACAACTCGACGGGTGTTGGCCTCGGCCTCGCGCTATCGAAGGGATTCACCGAAGCGATGGATGGCACGCTCGAAACAGAAGACACCCCCGGCGGTGGCCTGACGATGGTCGTCGAGTTGGGCGCGGTGACCTCGTGAAGATTCTGCTCGCGGACGACGACCCGCAGATCCTCCGCGCGCTGCGCATTATGCTCACGGCCCGCGGATATCACGTGGTCACGGCAGCGGACGGTCGGGCGGCGCTCGATGCGGCGATCGCGGAGCATCCGGATCTCATCGTTCTCGACCTCGGGATGCCCGGGCTCACCGGAATCGAGGTGATCGAAGGTGTGCGGGGCTGGAGCCAGGTGCCCATTCTCGTCGTGTCGGGACGCAGCGAGTCGTGGGACAAGGTCGACGCCCTCGACGCGGGCGCGGACGACTACGTGACGAAGCCGTTCCAGGCGGACGAGCTGCTCGCGCGCATCCGGGCGCTCTCACGGCGCACGCCCACCGGTGCGGATGAACCCAGCGTCACGTTCGGCGATGTCGTCGTCGATCTCGCTGCCCGCGTCGTCACGCGCGCGGGAAGCCCCGTGCGGCTCACGCCGACCGAATGGCACATGCTCGAGGTGCTCGTGCGCAACCCCGACCGGCTGGTCACGCGCGAGACACTACTCACCGAAGTGTGGGGGCCGCAGTACACGACCGACACGGGTTATCTTCGGCTCTACCTCGCGCAGCTGCGCAAGAAACTCGAGCCCGTGCCATCCGAACCGAGGTATCTGTTGACTGAGGCGGGCATGGGGTATCGGTTTCGGCCGTAGGGGCTAGATCTGGGGAAGGTCGCGCCTTCTCGGCGTGGGGTAGATACCGAAGCCCTCATATACTCGTCCGTCAGACGTGACATTCACGTTCAGGCACGCCCGAATCTCTCGCCACAGGAACTGGCGACCAGTCGGTGCCGATCCTTGAGCCATGACCTTCGATGCGCTGAAAGCCACAATGTCGGCAAGTTGAATGATCTCCCGATCCCAGGAGCTCAGCTTTGGGTCTATCCACAGGGGCTTGTCCATAACGAGGTCGAAGTTTGGCTTGTGCGACCAGTGGTTGACTACTGCCTCACGCGCCCGGTTCAGCCCACCCGTGTTGAAGTGCTTTTCGTGCTCCTGCTGCTCATCGGCCACGATCATCGCTGACTCCCCCGAGTACTGCTGCTCGACGACCCGCGCGATTCGCGCGTTGAGATAGGCGTAGGCGACCCCGAGTGGAGCCACTTCGACCTCACGAGTCAGCATCGTTCTCTTGTCAATCACCTGAATAAATATGATCGGGCGAAACGTCGTAAACAGCAGTCCGATGTCTGCAATCAGGGCCTCGGCCTTCTCCACTGAATCTAGAACGCGATAGGCGCTCGGTGCGGCCATCACTTTGCCCTTCGCTGCATGAACCATGGCGTGATTGAGAAAGCTTCCTTTGATCTCCGACGTCGACCAATCACGCTCGAACACATCAGTTCCGAAATGCTTCTTCTTGAGTTCGGTGAGTGCCTGGGCAAGGGGCGCTCTAGAGAGATCCCGCACGCCCACCGCCGCAACGATGAAGAACTCGCTCGTTCCCAACTTGAGTGCGGGCACCTTACTCGTCGGGTCGAGGTTGAGCGAAGTATCGCCGAACTCGTCGGCATAGAAGATGAGAATGGCGTTTCTCCCTAGCGGAGGATGTGTTCATCGAATGCTGCCAGACGGAGGACTTTCTCGCGCGATTTGGTCACAATCTCCTCCGCGGCGACGCTGTTACTCGCGTCGACTGCGACTTGAGCGCTTGAGGTGCCACTTTCCACCCTTCGGTGGCGAACAAAGGCGCGAAAGTGACAACTCGACGCTCCTCGGGTTGCGTCCGGACAGCAAAAAGTGCCCTGCACCCGGGGTGCAGACCACTTTTCGACGGTCTTACGCCGCGAACAGCTCCGCGAGCGGCGGGAGCTTGGACTGCGAGCATCCCAGACCCACGAGGGTGCCATTCTCGACGCGCACGTAGACGTCACCCGCACCCTGCACGCTGAGCGCCTGCGGGGCCCGCGGTGCGTCGGGCGCAACTGCTATATCGAATGACGCGCTCTTCGCGTCGGAGCCCGCGTGTTTTGCGGTTGCGAGCTGGTGGCGAAGGGCGGACGCGCCGTCCCAGTCACCCTGGAGGAGAAATTCGAGCACCGAGCGCTCGTGATCGGTCAGGTCGCGTGATTCAGCCATGTAAGAGGTAACGGCCGTGGCATCCGCGAACATTCCCGACTCATGCGACATACTCGCGACATGGAGTACAACGACCGCGCTCGCACAGTTCTCAGGGACCTCAGCTTCGCCAGCGTCGGGCTGGGTGGACTGACGTGGATCATCAGCACCTCCCTCATCGCCTCGCGGCTGAGAGAGGTCGGCGGTACCCTCGGCGGCGCGCTGCGAGACTACGACGGCTCGGGTGACCTCGCGAAGTCCGTCATCTGGCAGACCATCGCCGCCAACGTCGTCGCCTTCGGAATCATTGGTCTCATCGCGCTGCTGGTCGCGAGCTCGGTGCGGTACAACATCCGCTTCTACGCCCAGAAACTCGACGACGGCAACTAAGGCGAATGGGCCGGCTATTACGCCGGGTTCTGTCCCCACCCCGAAGGATGCTGGACGGCCATCTATCTACGACGTACATTGCTGCACGCCTCTAGCGGTCTACCCGAATGCTGGACGAGCAGCCCGTAACGCATTCTGTCTGACCTTGCTCCTGGCGAGGTTTACATAGCCGATCGGGTCACCCCGGCCGCTGGTGGTCTCTTACACCACCGTTTCACCCTTACCCC
>Ga0247813_10000790_pt1 | contig 26069 bp, 26 predicted proteins | sample UWRJL169409C1_FD_180719 | JGI IMG/M metagenome (GOLD analysis project Ga0247813, IMG submission 180719) | Plant litter microbial communities from Arlington Agricultural Research Station in Wisconsin, United States - UWRJ-L169-409C-1 | ecosystem: Environmental > Terrestrial > Plant litter >...
CTTCTGGTGGAGCTGCGGCTGATGCTGTGGGAAAAGCCGGATGAAAAGGTCACCGACCTGATGCGCAGCCTGCGCAACGGCCTGTTCCTGTAAAGGTTTTGCGACAAACGCCGTGGACGAAGGCGGGCGCTTTGACCGCTGACCCAATATTACGGGGACTAACAGTTCCTGATCTCACCCGTGCTTGAACCACCGGGACGGCTATGTCATAGCCAGTGCTCGAAAAATTCAGAGCCGACGCGACCGCAAGGGGCGCGAAGGTTCCGGCAGGTTCAACATATGCGAATTTCCAGTCGGCCAACGCCTGACTGATGGAAGCATAGGCAGTATTGGGGGCATAACATCATGTCGCAAACATCCGGTCTGATGAAGGGTAAACGCGGCCTTATCATGGGTGTCGCAAACAACCGGTCGATTGCATGGGGTATTGCCAAGGCAATTCATGCGCAGGGCGGCGAACTGGCATTCACCTATCAGGGCGACGCCCTGAAGAAGCGGGTCGAACCGCTGGCAGAGGAACTGGGTGCCATCATGGCCGGCCATTGCGACGTCAGCGATGAATCCACCATCGACGCGGTGTTCGAACACCTGGAGAAAACCTGGGGCAAGATCGACTTCCTCGTGCACGCGATCGGCTTTTCCGACAAGGACGAACTGACCGGCCGCTACGTCGATACGTCGGCTGCAAACTTCGCCCTGACGATGAATATCTCGGTCTATTCCTTCACCGCCGTTGCAAAGCGCGCTGAAAAGCTGATGACCGATGGCGGCTCGATGCTGACCATGACCTATTACGGCGCCGAAAAGGTGATGCCGAACTATAACGTCATGGGCGTTGCCAAGGCGGCACTCGAAGCCAGCGTCAAGTATCTCGCGGTCGACCTCGGCCCGAAGAACATCCGCGTCAACGCGATCTCGGCTGGCCCGATCAAGACGCTTGCAGCTTCCGGCATCGGCGACTTCCGTTATATCCTCAAGTGGAACGAGTATAACGCACCGCTGCGCCGCACCGTCACCATCGAAGAAGTCGGCGATGTCGGCCTCTATATGCTGTCGGACCTGTCGCGCTCGGTCACCGGTGAAATTCATCACGCCGACAGCGGCTATCATGTCATCGGCATGAAGGCAGTCGACGCGCCGGATATCGCCGTCGTCAAGGACTGATCCACCTAAGAAGGTATTCCGGGGCTCTCGAACAAGACGAGCGCCCCGGCTCCTCGCGTCGGGCCATCAAGCCCCCTGCCCCGGAGTTTCTCCGTGACCATCTACATGATCCGCCACGGCCAGACCGACTGGAATGCGCAAATCCGCATGCAGGGCCAGAAGGATATTCCGCTTAACGATACCGGCAGGCGGCAAGCCAGCGGCAATGGCCGCGCGCTTCAGGCTCTGCTCGGCGATGACGCGGAAAAATTCGATTTCGTCGCAAGTCCGCTTCACCGTACCCGCGAGACCATGGAGCTCATTCGCGAAGCCATGGGGCTCGCCCGCTCCGGCTACCGGATGGACGACCGGCTGAAGGAAGTCTCCTTCGGCGATTGGGAAGGCTACACGATGGCCGAGCTCGAGCGGGAAATGCCCGAGCGGGTGGCGGAACGTGAACTGTCGAAATGGGATTTCATCCCACCGGGTGCGGATGCCGAGAGCTACGAAATCCTCTCCTGGCGTGTCGGCGCCTGGCTTTCCAGCGTTTCGGCGCCAACCGTCTGCGTCAGCCATGGCGGCGTCATCCGCACGCTGTTCAAGATTTGCGGCGCCATGGATGCGGAAGAGGCAGCCCTTGGCGCCATTCCACAGGATCGGATTTTGAAGATCGAGAACGGTACGATCGGCTGGCTCTAGGTTTCGCATTTGCCGAAAATGGAAAATGGCCGATCTGTTAAATCAGCCCCGCCGCCCCAATGACGCGGCACTCAACCAGCGCCGCGAATGCAGCTTTACTGCACGATTTCCAGATCATTGATGACGCGCTTGCCATCAACCTCGGTGTAGAACACCAAAACCTTGACGCCAGCCTTCAGGCCGTCGAAATTGAATTCTTCGGGAGCCTGATAATTCTTGCCGTCGTCCAGCGACAGGCTCAATTTGTCGGTATCGACGCCGGTGATGACAGCTTCGACATCAGCACTTTCGGCGAAGGCGCTCAGCGGCGAAAAGAAACCGGCTGCGGCCATCAATGCAGCAACGATGAAACGCATCTGTCGTGCCCTCTTCAGTAATTCATTCAATTTTCTTGTGCTCACTGTTTGACCTCCGATTGTGGCAAAAATCGCCCGTTGCCGTGTCATTTAAAATTTTATCGAATTTGGAGACGTCATGGTTAACCAAACCTTGATCGACGGTTTCCTCCTGCCGCCGGTGCGCGGATTTCTTAGCAAGAACAGCCTCTAAAGCCAATCTTAAGACTCCCTCTCTACCGTAACGCCGGGGAATATGGGGTGCACGGCCGTTGACTAAAAGCGCTACAATCCGTCGTCGCGCCTGGACGCTGGCCAGGCTGGTGAAACCGTCGGTTTTCCCTGCTGCGATTGCCGCCGCCGTCGTCTTTACCGGCGGATATTTCTTCGAACAGCAGAATCGGGAAAACTTCCAGAACGAATTGAAGAGCAACGTTCAGAACGAGCTCGACCTGGTTTCTCTGCGTCTGCAAAGCGAGATCAACAACAACATCACGGCGCTGCGCGGCTTTGCCAACAATTTCGCCGTTGACCCGATGATGCCGCAAGCGCATTTCGACCAGCTGGCGACCAAGCTCCTGCTCCAGAACCCGCAGATGGTGCGCGTCAGCGCGGCACCGGATGCCGTCATTGGCATGACCTTTCCGCTCAAGGGCAACGAGCGAATGATCGGCACCGATTTCAAGAAGTTCGGGTCATCGAGAATCGCCGTTGACCGCGCCCAGTCCAAGGCAAAACCGATCATTGCCGGACCTGTCCGGCTGCCGAGCGGCCGCACCGGGTTCAATCTCTTTTCTCCGGTCTTTACCAGGATCGACGGCAACGCGTCGTTCTGGGGCTTCATGGAAGCCGTGATCGACGAAAAGGAGATTTACGCCGACGCACGTCTTATCGATGACGGCCGGCAGGAAAGCCGGGCGCATGATGGCCACCGGCAGGTGGACATCCAGCTGGCTATCCGCGATATCTCGGTGAAGAACAACATACAGGATGCCTTTTTCGGCGATAACGATCTCTTCGAAAAGGCTCCCGTCATCCGCCAGCTTCAACTGCCGGGCGGCACCTGGGAACTGGCAGCGATCCCGGCCGATGGATGGGCGCAGGAGCCGGCCAACAGTACATGGCTCGAAGTCACCATTCTCGTTGCCGCAACGATTATCATCATTCCGATTTTCCTGACGGGCGGACTGGTCAATGAGCGCCAGCGCAACATTGCCAAGCTTCGATCCCGCGAACGGGAACTGCTGACCGTCTCGCACCGGCTCAACCTGGCACTCGAATCCTCCAAGATCGGCATCTGGGAAATCGACCTCGATACACAGACACGCTCCTGGGACGAGCGCATGTACCATCTGCATGGCTTGCCACCAGGCGGCGGGGATCCGAGCTACGGGGAATGGCGCGGCTCCGTGCATGAAGACGATATCGCCACTGCTTCGCTGACATTGTTCCGGGCGCTGGACGAGGATCTGGAATACCGCTCGCAGTATCGCGTCGTCGGGCCCGACGACAGCATCCGTCATATCCGCAATGTCGGGTCCACCCATACCGGTGCTGACGGCAAGGCCAAGATCACGGGCATCAGCTGGGACGTTACCGACGACGTCCTGATGACCCAGCAGTTGCGAGCTGCAAAAGCCGTCGCGGATGAAAAGAATACCGAGCTTGAAGAAGCCCTGACCGGTCTGTCCGAACGTGAGCAGCAGCTGGAAGCAATTACCCGGCGTCTCGATCTTGCGCTTGATTCCTACAAGTGCGGCATGTGGGAGGCTGATCTCGTCACCGGCATCACCTACTGGGACGAGCGCATGCATCAGCTCTACCGGCTGACCTACGCCGGCGGCGAGACAACGCATGAAACCTGGGTCAACGCGCTGCATCCAGATGACCGTGAAGAGGCACTTTCGAGCGTTGCCCGAACCATCGCCGAGGGCTTGCCTTACGTTCAGGCGTCGCGTGTGGTGCTTCCCGACGGGACAATCCGGCATGTCCGCTCCGTCGGCAAGATCCACGAGACGCCGGGCGGCGGCCGAAAACTGGTCGGCATCGCCTTCGATATCAGTGACGATGTGCTTTTGACAGAACAGTTGCGCACCGCAAAGGCCATGGCAGAGGCCAAGAACGACGAACTGGCCGACGCCAAGGACCGTATCGAGCACAATGCACTGCATGATCCTCTGACCGGGCTCGGCAACCGCCGCATGCTCGATAAGGAACTGGAGGCGCTATCGATCGCCGGCAAGGACGGCCTGCAGACTATCGCCATCCTGCATATCGACCTCGATCGCTTTAAACAGATCAACGACACTTTGGGCCACGCCGCCGGCGATGCAATGCTGGTGCATGCCTCGAAAATCCTGCGCGCGAATGTGCGCGCCGGCGATGTGGTCGCGCGTATCGGCGGTGATGAATTCGTCGTTCTGGTCACCAATCCCCCAAACAAGCTGTTCCTGTCGAACCTCTCCGAACGGATCATCGCAGAAATGCGCCAGCCGGTTGACTATAACGGGTTTCCCTGCCGTTTCGGCGTCAGCATCGGTATCGCCGTCGGCAAGGATCTTGCCTGCGACGAGCGTCAGCTGCTGGTCAATGCCGATATCGCGCTCTACCGCGCCAAGGAAAGCGGCCGCAACCGGCACGAATTCTTCACCGAGGCGCTGCAGGCCGAAATCATCACGACGAAGCGTATCGCCGATGAAATTCTGGAAGGCATCGAAAAAAACCAGTTTGTCGCCTGGTATCAACCACAGTTCGACGCAAGTACTTTGCGTCTCTCGGGCGTCGAGGCACTGGTGCGCTGGAACCATCCGCGCGAAGGCGTGCTGACACCGGACAAATTCCTCCACATTGCCGAGGAACTGGATGTAGTGGCAACGATCGACCGCATCGTGCTCGACCGCTCGCTGATCGATGCGATGCGCTGGGCTGCCATGGGCATCGACGTACCAAAGATTTCCGTCAACGTTTCGGCCAAGCGGCTCAGCGACGACCTGCTCTTGAACTCGCTGCAGGGCCTGTCGTTCAAGCCCGGCCAGCTTTCGTTCGAACTCGTGGAATCGATCTTCCTCGACGAGAGCGACGATATCGTTACCGCCAATATCGAGGGCATCAAGAAGCTCGGCATTGATATCGAGATCGACGATTTCGGCACCGGCCATACCTCGATCGTCAGCCTGTTGAAGATCAAGCCGAAGCGGCTGAAGATCGACCGCCAGCTGGTGGCGCCCATCCTCAACTCCCGCAACGAGCAGGCGCTGATCCGCTCGATCATCGAAATCGGCCGGTCGCTGGGCATCGAAACCGTGGCCGAGGGCGTGGAAACCATGGAACACGCGGAAATGCTCGGCCTGCTCGGTTGCGACCTGCTGCAGGGCTATGCCTTCGCCAAGCCCTTGAGCTTCGACAAGTTCGTGGCATTCGCCAGCAAGGAAGCGCTGCAACTGGCGTCCTGATTGGCCTTTGCGGCGAGACAGACTGTTCACGCGGCAATCATGATATTTCGCCAGAAAGGTTTTCCCTTTCCGGCGTTTTCCACTATGAGTGCGCCTACTGAATGGCGCAGCGGCTCGCCCGGATGCGCTTGGCCTCATATCCGGTTGCCTGATCCATGTCGCACAATACTTTCGGTCATCTTTTTCGCGTTACCACCTGGGGCGAAAGCCATGGGCCTGCGCTCGGCTGCGTTATCGACGGCTGCCCTCCCGGCATCCGTTTTACCCTGCCCGAGCTGCAGGCCTGGCTCGACAAGCGCAAGCCCGGCCAGTCGCGCTTCGTCACCCAGCGCCGCGAGGACGATCTGGTCAAAATCCTCTCCGGCGTCATGCTGGATGCGGACGGCGAGACCATGATCACCACCGGCACACCGGTCTCGATGATGATCGAGAACACCGACCAGCGCTCCAAGGATTATTCCGAGATTTCCAAGAGCTACCGGCCGGGCCACGCCGACTATACCTATGACGTCAAATACGGCATTCGCGACTATCGTGGCGGCGGCCGCTCGTCGGCCCGCGAAACCGCGGCCCGTGTGGCCGCCGGCGGCCTTGCCCGCAAGATCGTACCCGGGCTTCTGGTACGCGGTGCGCTGGTGCAGATCGGCAAGCACAAGATCAACCGCGACAACTGGGACTGGAACGAAGTCGGCAACAATCCGTTCTTCGCGCCCGATGCAGCCATTGTTCCGGTCTGGGAAGAGTATCTCGACGGTATCCGCAAGTCCGGCTCCTCGGTCGGCGCTGTCGTCGAAGTCATTGCCGAAGGCGTGCCCGCCGGGATCGGCGCGCCGATCTACGCCAAGCTCGACCAGGACATCGCCTCCAACCTGATGTCGATCAACGCCGTCAAGGGTGTGGAGATCGGCAACGGTTTTGGCGCTGCCGAAATCACCGGCGAGGAAAATGCCGACGAGATGCGCATGGGCAATGACGGCAAGCCGATCTTCCTGTCGAACCATGCCGGCGGCATCCTCGGCGGCATCTCGACCGGCCAGCCGGTGATCGCCCGTTTCGCCATCAAGCCGACCTCCTCGATCCTGACCGAGCGCCAGTCGATCGACAGTGACGGCAACAATGTCGATATCCGCACCAAGGGCCGTCATGACCCCTGCGTCGGCATCCGCGCCGTGCCGATCGGCGAGGCGATGCTTGCCTGCACCATTGCTGATCATTACCTGCGCGACCGTGGCCAGACCGGCCGGTTGAAGTAACATCCAAGGAAGAACCCATGCCCTTTGACCAGAAGCGCGTTGCCGATGCCATCCGGGCCTTCGAGGCCGGCGAAATCGTTGTCGTGACTGACGACGACGGCCGCGAGAACGAAGGCGACCTGATCGTCGCAGCCGTCCATTGCACGCCGGAAAAGATGGCCTTCATCGTGCGCCACACATCCGGCATCGTCTGCACGCCGATGCCGAAGGAAGAGGCCAAGCGCCTCAACCTCAACGCCATGGTGGCGGAAAACGATTCGGCCCATACGACGGCCTTTACCGTCACCGTTGATTTCAAACACGGCACGACGACAGGCATTTCGGCCGAAGACCGGACGCTGACGGTGCGCAACCTTGCCAACCCGAATGTCGGTGCTGCCGACTTCACCCGCCCCGGCCATATCTTCCCGCTGGTCGCCCGCGAAGGCGGCGTGTTGATGCGGTCCGGCCATACGGAAGCGGCCGTGGATCTCTGCCGTCTTGCCAGCCTGCCACCGATCGGCGTCATCTGCGAGCTCGTCAATGACGACGGCACAGTGACGCGCGGCCCGCAGGTCACGGATTTTGCCGATAAGCACGGCCTGAAACAGGTCTCGGTCGCCGATCTCATAGCCTACCGCCAGCGCAAGGAAACGCTGATCAACCTTGAGGCGACATTCGATGTCGACACCCCCTATGGCAAGGCCAAGGCGCATGCCTATTCCCTGCCCTGGGATCCGATGCAGCATCTGGCCGTCACCTTCGGCGACATCCGCGACGGCGTTGATATTCCCGTCCGCCTGCATCTGGAAAATGTCGCCGCCGACGTGTTCGGCCGCGATTGCCAGCTCGATCCGATCATGAAGCGCATGTCCGAACAGGGCCGCGGCGTCATCGTCTACTTGCGCGAGGGTTCCGTCGGCGTCGGCGTTTCGACAACGGCACGCGCCGGCAAGCATGAGCGCGAGGATCACAGCGAAGCCCAGGCCCGCGAAAGCGAATGGCTGGAAATCGGCCTCGGCGCCCAGATCCTGAAGGATCTCGGCATCACCTCGATCCGCCTGCTCTCCTCGCGCGAACGCCACTATGTCGGGCTGGAAGGTTTCGGCATCGAGATCGCAGCGACCGAGATTATCTGATCGCCAGGCGCTCGATGAATTTTTAAGGCCACCGGTCAGGGCATGACCGGTGGCCTTTCGCGTTTAGCAGACACGGTAAAGGATATTCGGAAATGACAATTTTACAGACAATGCGGCTGACACTCACGCCGTGCCGTCCGGATGACCGCGCCGACTTCATTGGCCTTGAACGCGATCCCGAGGTCATGCGCTTTCTGAACGGCGGGTATGCTGTTGATCGTGAGACGGAGGGTCCGGAAGCGACGTTCCTCACGCCCACAGGGACGGAGCCCTATATCTGGACGGCGCGCCACACTGCAAACGGTGCGTTCGTCGGGTGGTTCTGTCTCTGGCCAGAGGGTGAGAGGCTGGCCGAACTCGGATATCGCCTGCGCCGGATGGATTGGGGTCAGGGGCTCGCCTCGGAGGGCGCGCTGGCTCTTGTCAACTGGGGCTTTGAAAGCGGTCAGTACGACAAGATCGCGGCAACGACTATGGCCATCAACCTCGGTTCACGGCGCGTCATGGAAAAGATCGGCCTGAGCTACGCACGCACCGTCCTGTACGACGGACCCGATCCTGTTCCTGGCAGCGAGCATGGCGAGGTTTGGTATGAGTTGACACGTTCGGCGTGGCGCGGCCGTTAACCGTCCCTTCCAGAAACACCACTCGCTTTAAAAACACGAAACTTGACGAACCATGGTGGTTCACTCACATTCAAAGTGAACCAGGGAGAATTCAGGTAATGACAGCCTTTACCGTGCGTGTGCCGGACGAAACAGCCGCCAAACTTGATCAGTTGGCCGAAAAGCTCGACCGCTCGCGCTCCTACATGGCCGCGCAGGCGATAGAAGACTTTATCGCGCGCGAAGAGTGGCAACTGGCAGAGATAGAGGCCGGGCTTGCTGAAGCCGACCGTGGTGAGTTTGCCAGTGCCGAGAGCTTGGCGGCTGTGGTTGCGAAATATGTCAAACGGCCATCATGAGCCGCAGGACAATCCGATGGACCGAACGGGCCGTAAGACGGCTCGGCGAAATCGGCAGCTATATTGAAAAAGACAATCCTGCTGCCGCAGCCCGTGTCATCTCCCGCATCGTTTCCGCTGTAGAGGCTCCGGCGGAACAGCCGGCCATGGGTAGAACGGGCCGTATCAAGGGCACGCGGGAACTGGTTCTGGCAGATATTTCCTACATCGTTCCTTACCGGGTAAGCTCGGGCACTATCGAAATCATCACTGTCATGCACACCGCACAACAATGGCCAGCTGCTCTGTAAAATGATGTACACGCACGGCACAAGCTGCCCTAACCGTCCCACCCCTCCAGAAACACCACCCGCTCTACCCCCGCGAACTTTGACACACGGGCCAACTCCGCCTCCAGCAGCTCCATCCGGCCCGACGATGAGCGGACGCCCTTTTCCCACCAGAGCCGCTTGACGTTCAGCGAGCCGGTCTTGCGCTCCGCCTTCATATCGATGCGGCCGACGATGCGGTCGCCTTCGAGCAGCGGGAAGACGTAATAGCCGTATTCGCGTTTTGCCTCGGGTACGAAGATTTCGATACGGTAGTAGAAGCCGAACAGGCGTTCGGTGCGGTTGCGGTCGCGGATCAGCGGATCGAAGGGGCTGAGAACCCGCAGTCGCGCCGGTGGATCGATAAGATCGCCGAGATTATCGGGGAAGCCGGTGAAGGCATAGGACAGGCGCGGCTTGTCGCCATCGGCAGGCTCGATCATCACCTCGCACAATTCGTCGCGATGATCGCTGACCCAGGCCTTCGCCTCCTCTGGCGAGATCAGCGCGAAAAAGGCCGAGAGTTCGCCGTGCGTGGCAAAACCGAGCCGGGTCAGTGCCGCACGGCAGCACCAGTCGACAAACTCCTCGTGACTGACATCCGGCTCGTGATGATGGCCGGGGATAACCCGCTCGGTCAGTTCGTAGACCTTCTGGAAATTATCGCGCCGGGCGATTGCCACCTTGCCGGTGCGCCAGAGATATTCCAGCGCCGTCTTGGACGGATGCCAGTTCCACCAGCCGCCCGACACCCGGCCTTCGAACTTGAAATCGCGCGCCATGACGGCGCCTTCGGCGTGGATTTTCGCGTAGATTTCGTCGAAAGCCTCTTCGAACCCCTCCTCGCGCCATTTGCGCCAGCGCTCGATAATGGTTTCGCCTTCGCGCCGGAATCGGTGTTTCCAATAGACGAAGAAGCGGCTCGGGATGATCGAGGCGTCGTGCGTCCAGTGCTCGAACAGCGCCCCGTCCTTTTCCAGAAGCTCGGTCAGGTGCTCGCGCTTGTAGGTCTGGTTGCGCGAGAACAGGATCTGGTGATGGGCGCGCTCGACGGTCGAGATGCTGTCCACCTGGACGAAGCCGATCTCATGGATAAGATCGAGCAGGCCCTGCTTGCCGAGCGCCCGGTTGGGGGCCGCGGCCAGGCCTTGCTTGTTGAGGAAGATGCGCCGGGCATCGCTGTTGGAAACGAGAATCGCCATAGGGACAATCTAGGCGCATGTTCACACTTTGTTCAAGTCCGAACCGAACGCCATTTCCATCCGCAAACAAATCGTCCTATAGAGCCTCGACATTAAAACGCGGGGGACGCGGATTGGACATACGCTTTTCCAGCGTGTCCGTCAGTTTTGGCGGACGGACGGTTCTTCAGCCGCTGACGCTGTCGCTGACCGAGCGGCGCATCGGCATTATCGGGCTGAACGGTTCCGGCAAGACGACGTTCGCGCGGCTGATCAACGGGCTGGTCAAGCCGACCACCGGCAGAGTGACGGTCAATGGCCTCGATACCGTGCAGGACGCCAGCGCAACACTGGCTGAGGCCGGTTTCATCTTCCAGAACCCCCAGCACCAGATCATCATGCCGATCGTGCACGAGGATATCGCCTTTGGACTGAAGAACCGTGGGCTGAAGGCGGACGAGATCGAACGCCGGGCAGCCGCCGTGCTCGAACGCTTCGGCATCACGCATCTGGCCAGGCGGCGGGTGCACGAGCTTTCCGGCGGCGAGACGCAGCTGGCCGCCATTGCCAGCGTGCTGGTCACCGGCCCCGGTATCCTCATCCTCGACGAACCGACCAACCAGCTCGACCTGAAAAACCGGCGTCTGGTGGAAAACACCATTGCCGGGCTTAGCGAGCACACCATCGTCATCAGCCATGACCTGCCGCTGATCGAACACTTCGACCGCGTTCTTCTGTTCCACGAGGGCAAGCTTATTGCCGATGGCCCGGCAGCAGAGAGCATCCGCACCTATCATGCGGTGGCCGGATGCTGAACGGGCTGAATGTCGAGGGCACGACACCGCTGCACCGCATGTCTGTGCGGACAAAGCTCGCCATCCTGCTCGTCTGCGGGCTGGCGCTTTATGCCGTGTCTTCCCTTTATATTCTGATCCCCGCCTTCGTCATTGCAGCCGCAATCTATTTCACCACTGGCCTTGCCTTTCGCGAGGCCATATCGCGGCTGAAACCCATCCTTTTCACCATCATGATCCTTTTGATCGCTACCGCCTATCTCACTTCGATACACGAAGCGGCCGAGAGCTTTTTCCGGCTGATGGCGATCGTGCTGTTTGCCGGTGCTGTGACGGCGACGACGGCGACCGGCGCCTTCATCGACGAAATCACCCTTCTGCTGCAACCGCTCGATCGCCTGGGTCTGGTGCGGGCCGCCGATGTTGGGCTCGCCTTCGGGCTGGTGCTGCGCTTCGTGCCGGATATCTTCAACCACTACCAGTCGATCAAGGAAGCGCACCGTGCACGTGGGCTGAAAGTCCGGCCGTTGACGATCCTTGCGCCGTTGATCATCCTGACGCTGAAGGACGCCGACACGATCGCCATGGCCATTGACGCGCGGGGCTTCAGGCGGCCGCGGGAGAAACCTCACTGACGGACTGCGCGAGCGGCTCTGAACCTTTCTTTCCGGCCTTGGCCGGTCGCATGCGACAACATCGATAGACAAAGGACCTACCATGACCACCAGAGACCTCGTTCTCATTGCCCTGTTCACCGCCATCATCGTGGTTCTCGGCCTCATTCCGCCGGTGACGCTCGGCTTCATTCCGGTGCCGATCACCGCCCAATCGATGGGCGTGATGCTGGCGGGCTGCATCATCGGCGCCAAGCGCGGCGCGCTCGCCTATGTGCTGCTGGTGCTGCTGGTGGCGATCGGTCTTCCGGTTCTCGCCGGTGGCCGCGGCGGACTGGCCATCATCCAGGGCCCGACCGGCGGCTTCGTGATCGGCTGGATCGTTGCCACATATGTCACTGGCCTGATCGCCGAGCGGCTGGTCAAGGAAGGCCAGAGCGAAGTCCGGCAGTTTGCCGGCTTCTTCATCGCCTCCATCGTTGGCGGCATCGGCGTGCTCTATGCCATCGGCATGCCTTGGGTAACCGCAGTCACCGGCACGCCGCTGTCAGCCGTTGCCACCGGTTCGCTTGCGTTCATTCCGGGCGATCTGGTCAAGGCTGTGATTGCAACGCTGGCAGCGCGTGCCGTTCTCGCCGGTTATCCGCTGTTGCACGCACGCGCCTGAGCGTCCGTGGCGGATCATTTAGCAGCCCTCGTGGCAGGCTATGGCAGGCCGGAAGATGTGATCCGGCTTGCCAGCCTGCCCCGCCCTGAGCTTCAACCGGGCATGGTCGAAATCGCGGTCGAACGCGCGGCAATCAATCCGTCCGACCTGATCCCGATCACAGGCGCCTACAGCAATCGCACCGTTCTGCCTTTCATCCCCGGCTTCGAAGGTGTCGGCATCGTCAGCCGTGTCGGCGCCGATGTGACCGATTTCAAACCCGGCGACCGCGTACTGCCGCTCGGGGCAAGCGGCCTTTGGCAGGCCACTTTGCAGCGCCCCTCCGAGTGGTGCTTTGCCGTACCGGCCGATCTTTCGACCGAACAGGCTGCGACGGCCTATGTCAATCCGATGACGACGCTGCGGCTGATCGCAGCGCTGAAAGATCACTTAGGTAGCTCCTCCGGGCTTTCGGGCCTCAGGATCGGCATCACCGCAGCGGGTTCCGCGATCGGCCGGATGCTGTTGTTGATGCTGTCGGCCGCAGGCGCTGAAGTGACCGCCATCGTGCGCAGCGAAGCAACGGCTGCCCGCCTGCCGGCTTTGCCGGGTCTTCAGACGCGTTTGACCGGGCAACAACCCATCGGCAAGGATATGGTGTTCGACGCGATGGTCGATGCCGTCGGCGGCGTCACCGGTGGTGCCCTGCTCCAGAACAATCTGTCGGCCGGCGGTGTCTTTCTGCAGTATGGCGCGCTCAGTGGCATACCAATCGCCCGATCGGCCCTTGCAGCCCGGCCGGATGTGCGTTTCGCCTTTCTCTGGCTGCGCACCTTCGTCCACTCTGCAGGAAGACAGGCGCTATCGGATGCACTTGCCGAATGCTTCGACGGCGTGCGCGACGGAACGTTTGCGAGCGAGATTGCAGCCACCTATCCGCTATCTCGCCTCAGCGACGCCTTGGCTCACCATCATGCACCGGATCGCCTCGGCAAGGTGCTGATCGACCCGCGCTGTTGAAAACACCGCAAACGCCCTATCTAAAGCATGGACCTCGACACCTCGAAGCCATAGGTTCCCGCCATGACCACAATCCTGTTCGAAAACCCGATCTTCCTGGAGCACAAGGTTCCGGAAGGCCATCCGGAGCGGCCCGACCGGCTGAAGGCGCTAAACCTTGCGCTGGAGCATGAGCGGTTTTCGCCGCTCACACGGCTTGAGGCGCCGCAGGGCAACGAGGACCTGGTGCTGCTCGCCCATCCCGAACAGCATCTGCGCACCGTGATGTCCGCCATTCCCGAGGAAGGCATCGAGGCACTCGAGGCCGACACCTATGCCAGCCCTGCCAGCCTGCAGGCCGCCCTGACCGGTATCGGCGGTGCGGTTGCGGCCGTCGATGCGGTATTTTCCGGCAAGGCCGACAATGCCTTTGTCGCCTCACGTCCACCGGGCCACCACGCCGAGAAGAACAAGGCGATGGGCTTCTGCTTCTTCAACAATATCGCCATCGCTGCCCGCCATGCCCAGCAGAAATACGGTGCCGAACGCGTCGCCATCGTCGACTGGGACGTGCACCACGGCAACGGCACGCAGGACATCTTCTGGGACGATCCGTCGGTGCTGTTCTGCTCGACGCACCAGATGCCGCTCTATCCCGGCACAGGGGCGAAGACCGAGACGGGTGCCGGCAATATCGTCAACGCGCCGCTGTCGCCCGATACCGGCAGCGAGCATTTTCGCGAAGCGTTCAAGTCGCGCATCCTGACTGCGCTCGATGATTTCCGCCCGGATTTCATCCTGATCTCCGCCGGCTTCGACGCCCACCACCGCGACCCCCTGGCGCAGATCAATCTGATGGCCGAGGATTTCGACTGGGCGACCGGACGGCTGCTCGATGTTGCAGGCAAGACCGCCAACAACCGTATCGTCAGCCTGCTCGAAGGCGGCTACGATCTCCAGGGGCTGGCCGAATCGGCCGGAACCCATATCTACCGCCTGATGAGAGGATGACCCATGACCCTACCTGCACAAACGGGCGCCGCCCCGACCGACGTATCCGCCCTCTCCTTCGAAAAAGCCGTCGAGGAACTCGAAGCCATCGTCTCGGCGCTGGAACGCGGCGATGTAGCGCTTGATAAGTCGATCGAGATCTATGAGCGCGGCGAAACGCTGAAGAAACATTGTGAAGCGCTTTTGGGTGCTGCCGAAAACCGCATCGAGAAGATCAGGCTCGACCGGGCGGGCAAGCCGCAAGGCGTCGAGCCGCTCGACGGGGAGTGAGTGGGCCCAAATCTACAGGGCTATGGTCGTTCTGATTTCATCGTAGCCTGCATGCAGGCCATTGGCATCGTGTTCGATCAGCCCGGCTTTGGATAAAATCTCCACGTCCTCGTGAACACGCCGGTAGTCGCGGCCCAAGCTGCGCGCCAGGGCGGCTATGCTGGCCTGTGGATGGCGGCGCAGATGACGCAGCAGTTCAAGCCGCTTTGTCGTCATCGTCTTCGACAACGCATCCCAATTCACGAAGGTCAGATGGTCTTCGGAAACGGCCTCGCCCTTTTCCGCGCGATGCCACGCATCGGCGACCCGCTTCTCCAGATCGTCAAAAGAACCGCCAATATGAAGCTGTACATCCTTGCTCATATTCGCTCTCCTCTTTCCCTTTCGACATCCCGCCGGAATCGGCCATCAGCTTTTCAATGGAGACAAACGCGTAATTTTCTTCGTGGTCGCCATAATGGCGATGATCGCCCTTGCCGCGTTCATTGTCATATCCAACAATTCTCTCGCCCGGACGGCCGTAAAACAGAGAATATTTGAGAAAGTGGGACCCTGGCGGAACGGATACCGGCACGCGCCAAACCTTGACCTCAAGGATCGCACCATCCTGAAAAATCAGGCGATCACGAATGATCAGTGTCGCTTTCATTGCTCAAAATATGTCATGCGACGCCATATGGCGTCAAGCGCCATAAATCCGGGAAAGGACTACTGGTAGTTTTGCTGCTCCGGGCCTACCTTAGTGTTGATTTAAACCGACGAGGATCCGCCATGTCCTTCTTTCCCGGACCAGACCCCGAGGCCGGTGATGCGCCCGCGTGCGATGCGATCGAGCATCTGATCATTCCGCGCACCAGCGATATCGGCAATCTGCAGGTGCGCCGGGCACTGCCCTCGGTCAAGCGGCGGCTGGTCGGGCCGTTCATCTTCTTCGACCGGATGGGACCAGCCCTGCTCAAGGCCGGTCAGGCTCTGGATGTGCGGCCGCATCCGCATATCGGGCTCTCCACCGTCACCTATCTGTTCGACGGCGAGATCAAGCATCGCGACAGCTTGGGGACCGAGATGGTCATTTCGCCCGGCGACCTCAACCTGATGACGGCGGGACGTGGCATCGTGCATTCCGAACGCTCGCCGGAGAACCTGCGCGGCAAGCCGCAGTCTATCTCCGGCCTGCAAACCTGGCTGGCGCTGCCCGACCAATATGAGGAGATCGACCCGATCTTTGCCCATACGGAAAAGCGGGACCTGCCCTCCTTCGACATGGACGGGTTGGAAGGCCGCGTCGTCATCGGCCAATTCGAAGGCATGAAGTCGCCGGTTTCAGTATTTTCAGACACCATTTATGTCGATCTGAGGATCGAGCCCGGCAAGAGCGCGCCGTTTGCGGCCGAATGGGAAGAGCGGGCGCTCTATATCCTCGAGGGCGAGGCAATCATCGCCGGCGATCATTTTGCCGACAATCAACTGCTGGTTTTCCGGGCGGGCGACCCGATCACAGTTACAGCCGGCCCATTGGGCTGTCATATCATGCTGTTCGGCGGAGCCGCCCTTGGCTCGGCCCGGCATATCTGGTGGAACTTCGTTTCGTCCTCCAAGGAACGCATCGATCAAGCCAAGGAGGAATGGCGAACCGGCCGTTTCGACATCGTGCCCGGCGACGAGGAAGAGTTTATCCCTTTGCCGGAACGGTAATATTGGTTAAACTCGCAGCTGTGCCGCAAGAAAACCGGTTTTTGCAATCCATAACGAACCTGTTTAAAGACACGGCTCCCAGCGGACACCAACACTAGACATCGCGGCTCCCTTGAAGACGCGAGAACGAAGGCCTTAGCGTGACACAATTGCCAGTCCATCCGATGCCGGCGACCCCCCTTCTCGATCAGGTTGTTTATCCCGATGATTTGAAGAGGATCGACGACAAGGACTTGCCGCAACTGGCAGCAGAACTGCGCACAGAGATGATCGACGCCGTGTCGCGCACCGGCGGCCATCTGGGTGCGGGTCTTGGCGTCGTCGAACTGACCATCGCCATCCACAAGGTCTTCAACACGCCGCATGACCGGCTGATCTTCGACGTTGGTCATCAATGTTATCCGCACAAGATCCTGACCGGCCGCCGCGACCGCATCCGCACGCTGCGCCAGGAGGATGGCCTGTCCGGCTTTACCCGCCGCGCCGAAAGCGAATACGACCCCTTTGGCGCCGCCCATTCCTCGACCTCGATTTCCGCCGGTCTCGGCATGGCGGTGGCGGCCGATCTTTCCGGCGAGCACCGTAATGTCATTTCCGTGATCGGCGATGGTGCCATGTCGGCCGGCATGGCCTATGAGGCGCTGAACAACGCCGGCGCGCTGGATGCCCGGCTGATCGTCATTCTCAATGACAACGACATGTCGATCGCGCCTCCGACCGGCGCTATGAGTGCCTATCTGGCCCGCCTTGCCTCCGGCCGCACCTATATGGGCTTCCGCGATCTCGGCAAGAAACTGACCGCCTATCTTGGCAAGTCGGTCGACCGGGCAATCACCCGCGCCGTCGAGCACGCGCGGGGTTATGTCACCGGCGGTACGCTGTTCGAGGAGATGGGCTTTTACCATATCGGCCCGATCGACGGCCATTCCTTCGAGCATCTGCTGCCCGTGCTGCGCAATGTGCGCGACAATTCCAAGGGCCCGGTGCTGATCCACGTGGTGACGCAGAAGGGCAAAGGCTATCCGCCGGCGGAAGCCGCAGCAGACAAGTATCATGGCGTCAACACGTTCGACGTCATCACTGGCGCACAGGCGAAAGCCAAGCCGAATGCGCCGGCCTATACATCCGTCTTTGCCGAGGCGCTGACGCAGGAAGCGGGTTATGACGACAAGATCGTCGCCGTCACCGCTGCCATGCCGTCCGGCACCGGCCTCGACAAGTTCGCGCTGGCCCACCCCTCGCGCTGCTTCGATGTCGGCATTGCCGAGCAGCATGCAGTGACCTTCGCGGCCGGACTGGCATCCGAAGGCTACAAGCCGTTCTGCGCGCTCTATTCGACCTTCCTGCAGCGTGGCTACGACCAGGTGGTGCATGACGTGGCGATCCAGGGCTTGCCGGTGCGCTTCCCGATCGACCGCGCCGGGTTTGTCGGCGCCGATGGCCCGACGCATGCCGGTTCGTTCGACACGACCTATCTTGCCACCCTGCCCGGCTTCGTCGTCATGGCGGCTGCCGACGAGGCGGAACTCAAGCATATGGTGCGCACCGCGGCTGCCTATAATGAGGGTCCGATCTCGTTCCGCTATCCACGCGGCGAAGGGGTCGGCGTCGAGATGCCGGAACGTGGCCAGATCCTTGAGATCGGCAAGGGCCGGGTGATGAAGCAGGGTTCGAAGGTGGCGCTGCTATCCTTCGGCACGCGTCTGGCCGATTGCCTTGTTGCCGCCGAAGACCTCGATGCCGCCGGGCTTTCGACGACCGTGGTCGATGCCCGCTTTGCCAAGCCACTCGACCATGACCTGATCCGCCAACTGGCCAAGCACCACGAAGTGCTGATTACCATCGAGGAAGGTGCCGTCGGCGGTTTCGGCAGCCATGTGCTACAATTCCTTGCCCATGAAGGCCTGCTCGACAACGGCCTGAAGATCCGGCCACTGGTTCTGCCGGATATCTGGATGGAACAGGCCAAGCCCGAGGCGATGTATGCCAAGGCGGGACTCGACCGCGCCGGCATCGTTTCGACCGTGTTCAAGACACTCGGCCAGAAGCAGCAGATCGGCTCAAGCGTCGCCGGCTGAAGCGGCGATGGACGGTCTTTTCTAAGATTGCCTTAAATATGCATATCCCGGGGTCGCGCCATGGCGTCGGAAAAGCTTTATCGAACCGCCCACAGCCGTCCCGCCATACCCCTTCGATCAGTTCATGCGGCTGTGAAAGCGCTCAGATACCGGCACCGCTGTCCATCGTAACGTATATTGTTTTTCTGGAGTTTCCTTGAAATCTTTCGGTGCTCAAACTTCGATTGTTTTGATTTTGTTGATAACCTTTTTGTCCTCCTGCCGAACCACGACAGAGGTGTATTTCGCGTCCCCATATAATTATCCGGAGGCAAAACAGTTTGTTGAATGCTCGGTTGAGCGAGCGCGCGTGCGCGCATTCGACAATCCAAACTGGGTTCGTAATGACGATTTGGATGTTGTCATCAAAGCAAGCATGCAAGATTGCCAAAGTGTACTCCAAGCTTTGAGGCACGCGCTCGCAAACGATGGAATACCTGACTACAAATTCTTTGAATTTCAAGTGCAGCTAGGCAAACGTGTCTGGAGCATCGCTTGGGACGAAATCGTGCGCGTTCGCAAAGCGCGGATGGAATGAGCGAGTTAACCAGGATCAGATCAGCCGGCATGTTCGGCGTAATCTGCCCGGAACTCGGCAAGGCGACTTCTCGTCATGTCCCGGTACACAGCCCGAACGCGTGATCCATGCCTCACCGGACATCAGCAGCCCAATGGCAGATTGGAATGCGGAGCCTTCTGCGTTTTCAGCCGTTTCTCTAGAAGCTAGGACACAACAAACGATGTCAGATGCGCGCCCCGGTAGGTGGCCGGGCTCATCTGTTTCGGGAGCCATGCTGCGCCAGAATCAAAAGAGCCCGATGATGGATCCATCGCCGGGCTCTTTCCTTGTCTGTGACAGGCCGATCAAGCGGCGCGGCGTGAACCATAGGACGTTGCCACAAACGATCCCCGGCCGCTGTCCAGCTGGAACTGGGCGATCAGGTCACGCAGGCGGCTGGCCTCGTTGGCGAGCGTTGCGCTTGCGGCGTTGGTTTCCTCGACCATGGCGGCGTTCTGCTGGGTGACCTGATCCATCTGGTTGACCGCCGTATTGACTTCAGCAAGACCAACCGATTGCTCGCGCGCCGAGGTGGCGATGGCGTCCATGTGCTGATTGATGGTCACGACATAGGTCTCGATGGTCTTCAGGGCGTCGCCGGTTTCGCGGACCAGCTTGACGCCACCTTCGACCTCGACGCTGGAATTGCGGATCAGCTCCTTGATCTCCTTGGCGGCCTTTGCCGAACGCTGCGCCAGTTCGCGCACTTCCTGGGCGACGACGGCAAAGCCCTTGCCGGCATCGCCGGCGCGTGCCGCGCTTGAGCTGCAGCTTCCGCTTCCTGTGTCAGGCGGACACGGTCAGCTTCGGAGCGAGCCCGTGCTTCCTCCGCCTCTTCTTCAAGGCGGTGATTGGAAATGGCGGCCTGGCGGAAAATCTCGACCGCACCGGCCATTTCGCCGATCTCGTCCTTGCGGCCGGTGAAGGGAATGGCCGTTGCGGTATCACCACGGGCAAGGGCGGTCATCGCACGCGTGGTGGCGACGATCGGCCGGGAGATGCCGCGCCCGACCAGATAGACGGTGAGTGCAAGCAGAAGGATCGCGGCGATCACCGCTGCAATTCCGAAATTCTGCGCCCGTGCGATCATCTGCGCATTTTCGGCCTCGGCAGACTGGCGCAGGCTGGCCAGGTCCTGTGGCAGACTCGCCAGGACCGGTTCTATATCCGAAAATGCCTTTGAAACGCTCTCTCGCACTTCGCTCTCGGTCGCTGCAATCGTCGCGTAGGCCTTGAACGTCGCCTGATAGACCTGCAGCGCCTTCATGATAGATTCGTACGCTTCTTCCGATCCGAAGCGCTCCGGTTTGAATGCTGCAAAGGTCTTGGCTTCTGCCTCATGACTTGCCACATACTTGGCGTCGCGGCGCATGATGAAATCCTTCTCGTGGCGCCGCATCGTCAGCATGCTAGCCTTCAATTCGCTGTCCTGGATGTCATTCAACAGCTTCTCGATGGAATGCACGGCCCCACGCATTTCGCCTTCGCGGCCCTTCGAGGAATCGAGCCCGAGCTCGGTGTTGGCCGCAACCAGCGCTTTGAATTGGCCAAGATAAATGTCGAGCCCGGCCGCAATCGCCTGCAGCTTCTGCTGGACCGCGGTATCTGGAACCGTCTGCTTCAATACCTCCAGCTGTCCGCGCGTTTCAACGGAAAACTCCTCGTGCTGCCGGACGGCTGCCTCGCTCTTTTGCAGCAGGAAATCCTTTTCCGCGCCGCGCTCCTCAAGCATCTTGTTTTCTAGCACCAGAAGCGCTTTGTCCGACGCCTCGATCACACGCTCCTTTTCCCTGAAAGACTGCTCGATCGCCTTTTCGACGATGAAAATGGCAACGATCGACAGAATGCCGGCAACGGCGATCGGGACGAGCAGACCAATCTTATGGGACAGTCTAAGGTGCATGGAGACTCCATATTGCCCGGCCAAGGGGGCCGATGCGCAAACAGTGTGAAGAAATCTGGGGTATATGCCGGGTCCCGCCACGCGGGATGGCCCTTGGAACCTGCCGCCGAAGCGAACTCTTCGAGCAAATTCACCGGCGCTGCATGCCCGGTATCGCATATCCGAGAACGTGCGATGTAAGTCATATCAAATTAGAGCTTTCGAATTAAATAACGGTAAAAAGCCCATAAATTTTACTGGTAAATACCGCGTGGCAGGCTTGGCGCGCTGACCGGCAGCCCCTATGGCCCCGCGAAGCAGCCTGTTTCGGCACTATTTGAACGCGCCCGGCCGCATGGCCCTTGCCATCACGGGCCTGACGCGCCATGAGAACCCATGTCAAACGAACCAAAAACCTCCGTCCGCCTCGACCAGCTGCTTTTGAACCTGGGGCTTGTCGCCAGCCGTTCGCGGGCCCGCGATGCGATCCAGCGCGGTACCGTTACCGTCAACGGCAAAGTCGTCATCAAGGCGAGCTCGACCTTTCCCGAGGATGTGACGATTGCCATCGACGATCCGGTCCAGCCCTATGTTTCGCGCGCAGCGCTGAAACTGAAGGCGGGCCTTGAGCATTTCAAGCTGTCGCCCGAAGGACTGGACTGTCTGGATATCGGCGCCTCGACCGGCGGTTTCACCGAAATCCTGCTGCATGCGGGTGCTGCCCATGTCATTTCCGTCGATGTCGGCCACGGCCAGTTCCATCCGCGCCTCGAGGCCGATCCGCGCGTTACCAATATCGAGGGCCTGAACGCCCGCGTGCTGGACGAGGACAACCTGGACGGCCGGGAGATTTCCTTCATCGTGTCCGACGTGTCGTTCATTTCGCTGAAACTGGCGCTGCCGCCGGCGCTGGATCTCGCCGAGCCCGGCGCCCATTGCATCCTTCTCGTCAAGCCGCAGTTCGAAGCCGGCCGCGAGGCGATCAGCAAGGCGGGCCTGCTCAAGGACCCTTCGACTGCTCCTGCGGTGGCTGCCGAACTGGAACGCTGGCTGGTCGAGGACATGGGCTGGACGAGCCTTGGCCTCATCCCCTCGCCGATCGCAGGCGGTGACGGCAACGAGGAATATCTGCTGGCCGGCCACAAGCCGCTGGATGATGACGCCTCGGACGACGATGCGGCTGAGGACGAAGCCGCATGAGCACCGAGACGCTGACTATCGAGAAAATCGGCCAATCCGGCGACGGCATTACCCGTGGCCCGTACGGCCCGGTCTATGTGCCCTTCACGCTGCCCGGCGAAACCGTGGCACTGGCGGTCAACAAGGACAAGGGCACGGTCATGTCGATGACGGACATCTCGCCCGAGCGTGTCGAGCCGAAATGCCGGCATTTCGGACCGGATGGCGAGAACGGCACCTGTGGCGGTTGCAGCCTGCAGCATGCCAGCGACAGCCTCTATCAGAGCTTCAAGCGGCAACTGGTTGTCGATGCCTTGAAATCGAAGGCCCTGGAGGCCGACGTCGCGCCGTTGGTCCTTGCCCATCCCGGCGAACGCCGGCGCACAGTGTTTACCGCCCGACGGACAGAAAAAGAGCTGCTGCTCGGCTATAACCAGCCCGAGACCCATCACATCGTCGCCATATCGGAATGTCCCATCGCAAGCCCCGGCATCGTGTCGCGGCTTGCAACCATCCGCACAGTCGCCAATGCGATGGCGGTCAATGCCGAGACGTTCCGCATCACCGTGCTTGAAACGCTGTCAGGCCTCGATCTCTCGTTCGAGGGCATCAAGGCGATGGACGACCGGCAGCGGCGGATGGCGGTCGAAACCGTTCTCGGCCAGAAAAGCGTTGCCCGCCTCAGTCTCAACGGCGAAATCCTCGTCGAGCCGATCAAACCGGTGATCGATTTCGGCGGCGTTTCCGTTTCGCCGCCGCCCGGCACCTTCACGCAGGCGACCAAGCCTGCGGAAGAGGCGATGGCGGAACTGGTGATGGCGCATCTCGGCAAGGCCAAGCGTGTCATCGATCTTTTTGCAGGGTCAGGCACCTTCTCGCTGCGCATGGCCCGCAAGGCGCGTGTGCATGCCGTCGAGAGCGAAGACAAGCCGCTGAAGGCCCTGGATTTTGCTGCCCGCAACACGCAAGGGCTAAAACCCGTCACTGTGGAAAAGCGCGATCTCTTCCGCCGGCCGATGATGGCCTCGGAACTGAAGGTCTATGACGCCATCGTCTTTGATCCGCCGCGCGCCGGTGCCGAAGCCCAGGTGAAGGAAATGGCCCGCTCCGGCGTCAAGAAGATCGTCGCGGTCTCCTGCAATCCGGCGACCTTGGTGCGCGACCTGCGCATCCTCGTCGATGTGGGCTACCGGATCACCTCCGTGACGCCGATCGATCAGTTTCTGTGGTCGTCGCATGTTGAGGTTGTCGCCACGCTGGAGAAGTGAAGTAGCAACTGGCCGATCCGACGTTCAGCTCTTCGGATCGCGCCGGATGTCCAGCACCTTGCGCAGGCTTTCGACGGCCGGCAGCGCTTTGATGATCCCCGGCATTGCGATTTCGCCGGCGATACCGCGCAACTCCGGGCCGAGAGCCTCGATTGCCGCATCGCGGGCTGCCTTGCCCATCGCCGTCAGCGAAACCCGCTTCGAGCGGCCATCATGCGCATCCGGCACGATGGCGATGAAACCTTTTCCTTCGAGATGGCCAAGCGTATTGGTCATGGCGCCCTTGGTGACCTGCATCGCCTGTGCGATCGACACGGGCGTGCGGCCATCCCCCAGCCGGACCAGATGGTTGAGCACGACGAACTGCGGCAAGGTCATACCTTCAGGCATCACTTTCCCGAACGCATTGGCTGACAATTGCGCGACGATGCCGATTTCGTTGAGGAACCGGAACAGCGTTTGCAGATCGTTTTCGTTCGCCGTCATGCGCTCCTGATCCGGGTGTCCACGGGCCAGCGGGGTGCGCCCTCAATGGCCGGACCGTAGCCGAGACGAACGAACATTTGAAGCGTTTCATTCTCTCCCACCGCAAGCGCGTCACGCATGGCGAGAAAGTGCGGACGCATTTCGGTAAACTCCTGCAGCGCCTGGCTGAACGGGTGCATTGAGACGCCCGCCGCCGTCGCTGCCAGATTGAGGCGGATATAGTCGCGCCCGGCGGTAATTTGGTCGGCGCGGCTGTTTCCGGCGGTTTTCAGCCAGAGGAAAGCCATTGCCGTATCAACCGGCTCTTTCAGGATCGGAATCTGCTGCTGGAATGTCGATGACGTTTGGTCGAGCATGGCATCGCGCGACAGCAGACCGGCCATCGACAATCCCTCGATGAACGGGCCGGACAGATCGATGCCGTCCGGATTGGCCTCAATCTCGGCGCGGCCGATGCGGATGAGGTCGATGCTCTCCTTCAATGTATGCGGCGTGGTGATCTCTGTATAATACGCATCCCAGGCGAGCCCGCGCAGCGCTTCGACGCGGGCGGGATCACTCGTATGGCCAATGGCCGACATGCGCGCGGCGGCGGCGATTTTGCCGAGCTTGTCCGCCTCCACCGGCCGCGCGAGATCATAGGCCTCCTTGTTCGAGCGGCGCGACAGGACATGCGCGAACAGAGGATCGCGGTGGATCATGGCGGCTTGACTGAGCCGGATATGCGCCACGGGGCGGTCATCCAGCCGTGGTTGCGGCTCCCCGTCCGGAAACAGCACGATGTCCGCCCGATATCCCTCCTCAGCAGCCGCTTGCGCCAACAGTTCGAGGAAGCAGCCAAGGCCGATGGTGATCTGCCGGTCGTGCGGATCGGTCTGCGGCAGGCGGCGATCGCCTTGGCAATAGAGCGTGATTTCGTTTTGCTCGGACAGATCGGCAAGCCAGGGCTGCCGGTTGTGCGGGTTGGGCGCCAGGATCGCGAAAGACAATATTCGGCGCCGGAGATCGGCTTCACCGTGGCCGGCATCCTGCCATGGCTTTCTTGCCGAAACAGGATCACGGGTGGAAGCCCAAAGACCGCCAGCGGTTGTTGCCAGTACCACACCGCCTAAAACGATGCCCATGCACATCCGTCGTGTCGCTGCCATGCCATCCTCCATTTGGTTTAATGTAGAACTATATAGTTTAATATTAAACCATATGCAACGGCGAACGGAACTGTGGATGGAAAAACGAAAACACCCGCGCCGGAGGTCCGGCGCGGGTGTTTGGAATGCAAGCGCTCAGTTTATCAGGCGGCGCGGCGGGCGTAATTGCTCTGCCTTGCAGCCGGCGCCGACGACTGGGTGTCGCCGATATTGAACTGGGCGAGCAGGTCGTTGAGGGCTGCCGCTTCCGAGGCGAGGCCATGGCTGGCCGCTGTCTGTTCCTCGACCATGGCGGCGTTCTGCTGGGTGCCCTGGTCCATGGTGTTGACGGCCGTGTTGATCTCTTGCAGTCCAATGGACTGTTCGCGGGTGGCTGTGACGATCGCACCGATATGCCCATTGATCTCCTGGACCTCGGAGACGATCGCCTGCAGCGACTGGCCGGTTTCACCGACCAGCATCACGCCGGCGCGGACCTGATCGCCCGAGGTAGTGATCAGCGCCTTGATTTCCTTGGCAGCATTGGCCGAGCGCTGGGCAAGTTCGCGCACTTCCTGGGCAACGACGGCAAAGCCCTTGCCGGCGTCGCCTGCGCGAGCCGCCTCGACGCCTGCGTTCAGCGCCAAGAGGTTGGTCTGGAAGGCGATGTCGTCGATGACGCCGATGATATTGGAAATCTCGCCGGAAGACTTTTCGATGCCGTGCATGGCGTTGACGGCATTGCGGACCACTTCGCCGGACTTTTCGGCACCGGCGCGGGTACGGGCAACCAGCTGGCCGACTTCTTCGGCACGGCGGGCGCTGTCCTTGACCGTCGTCGTGATCTGCTCGAGCGCTGCGGCCGTTTCTTCCACGGAGGCTGCCTGCTGCTCGGTGCGGCGGGCAAGATCGTCGGCGGCGGTGCGGATTTCGGTGGCGCCGGCGTCGATGGCACGGGCATTGGCGCCA
>Ga0247813_10000791_pt1 | contig 26015 bp, 20 predicted proteins | sample UWRJL169409C1_FD_180719 | JGI IMG/M metagenome (GOLD analysis project Ga0247813, IMG submission 180719) | Plant litter microbial communities from Arlington Agricultural Research Station in Wisconsin, United States - UWRJ-L169-409C-1 | ecosystem: Environmental > Terrestrial > Plant litter >...
AATATCATGGTAACAGATAACAACAGAAATTACAATCAGGACGAAAATAATTTGACACAGGACAACCAGAGTTATGTAGATCAGTACCAACAGGAAAACGATGAAGAGAATCTTTTAAATGATGATCAATCATCAGCACCTACGGAAGATGAAATTCTGGATGATGAGTTCTCCAATGCATTGGATCAGGATGATTTTGAAAATGATTTCGATGAGAATGATACTGACGAAGAGGATTCAACCGAAATAGAGAAAGACGAAGAGTTTGATAAGGAGGAAATTGAAGAGCCTGAAACTTTTTCAGATGACGGATATAAGATTGACTAATTTTAATTTTTGACTGATGGTTAAATGCAATCATTAACAAGAATTAATTAAGACATTCCGAAAATAAAGGAAGCCTTCTCAATATAAACTTGAGAAGGCTTTTTTTTTAATTTGATGATTAACCAAAAAGGATCGCTAAATCTTTAATTTTGGACAAAAAAATACTGTTTTGACAGCAGATTTAACTAAAAAAACGAATCAAACCGATAACATTGTATTTTCATTTATCTGTATGTCATTAACCCATTTAGAAGATAACCTTTTGCGGTTATAAAATCAAGCACATAATTGGTTACGGAATTTCGGGTTTCAGAATAGTGAAACGCCATTTGTTTGTGTTGCAAACCATAAATCACCATTTTTTCCTGAAAGATTTTCCAGATTTTTGATTTAAGTAAATAATATCTGTATTTTTTACTCATAACCAGCTATAAATTATACAAATCTAATTTATTTTTCTGTAATAAATTCAAGGCATTCGTATTCTAAATTTGTAATATACATGCACTAAGAAAATGAAGGATGACATATCCTGCAAAATAGTAACTCTAAAAAAATGGTATTATGGAAAAGCAAAACAACAACGAATATGGCCAGACAGATCCGGATTTCATTGATCAAAATACTTTAGTTGATGGTAATGATATTCTGAGTGACAAACCGCAACCTAAAGAAGTTGCCAAAGAAAGTAAAACTGAATTTGGAGAAAGCGATCCTGATTTTATTGATCAGAATACACTTGTAGATAATGATAATTATGCAAGGGACGAAGATCCATACCAATATCAGGAAGAATTCATTGAAGATCTAAAGCATCCAGATAATCATTTTGAAAGCGACCCAAATGTCAAATCAGAAAAGGATAAGGATGAAAATCAACGCACGCATCATTTGCTTTCTGATGAAAAAGAAGACAGAAATCGTGAAGACAGAAAAGACAAAAATATCGGTAAATAATCTTTCCCGTTTTGAAAATTGAAAAAGGCATACTTAGTATTTAATTAAGTATGCCTTTTTGATTATGCTTTTGCCACTGAAGGCTCTAAAATCTTATCTAGCGTAATAGGCAAGTCCCTGACCCTTTTGCCTGTTGCATTAAAAACAGCATTTGCAATTGCAGGTGCCATTCCTACCAAAGCAGTTTCACCTAGTCCTTTTGTTCCCATCGGATTACTGATTGGGTCTTTTTTGTTCACGAAAAACACTTCCTGTTTTTCAATATCCGCATTGACCGGAACATGATAATCAGCGAAATTATTATTTATCGGACGACCGAAACGATGATCGATTTCCAGTGATTCCATCATTCCCATTCCTATTCCGCCAACAGCACCGCCATACATTTGTCCTGCAGATGTTTTTTGATTGATTACCGTACCAATATCAGCACAGGAAACTACATGAGCCAATCGTATCTTTCCAAGATTTGGATTGACCAAAACTTTTACAAAATGCACGGAAAAAGAATAAATAGAATATTTTTTAGCTTCTTCTGTTCCCTTCGATAAATTTTCAACTTCCAGATTTTCCAATTTATTAGACGTTAATAAGGTAGCCAGTGAAACTGACTTTGAATTATCCTTTTTGGAAGTAATCAAATTGTTGCTGAATGTCAGATCTGTAATCGGAATTCCTTTTAAAGTTGGCGTTTCACTTGCCAGTCCAATTACTTTACTGATCAATAAGTTACAGGCATCATGCACGGCTGAACCCACTGAGGATGTTGTCGCCGATCCTCCTTGTGTTGGTCCTTTTGGCAGACCGCTTTTACCCATTTCAATGATTACATTTTCTGAAGGCAATCCGGTAATTTCTGCTCCAATGGCAGTCATCATTGTAGCAGTTCCGGGTCCCATATCGTTTACACTACACTGCAGTACCAAATTTCCATCAGCTAAAAATTTCGCTTTAACGGAAGTCGGATTTCTGTAAGAGCCAAAAGTTCCTGTTCCCATTCCATAACCTACCAACCACTCGCCTTCTTTGACTGATCCCGGTTTATTTTTACGGTTTTTCCAGCCAATTCTTTTCATTCCTCCTTCGTAACATTCCAAAAGAAATTTGCTGCTCCAGGGTTTGTTTTGTTCCTGATCTTTCTCCGCGTAATTAAGTTTGCGAAATTCAATCGGATCCATATTTAATTTATGGGCCAGTTCATCCATTGCACTTTCCAAAGCAAACGAGCCTGTTGCTTCACCCGGACCGCGCATCCAGATTGGCGTGCAGGTATCAAGCGGTACAATTCGATATCGTGTTGAAACATTCTCACAATCATAAATGAATCGGGACATGTTTACAGTTCCTTCCATAAAGTCTTCATAGCTCGAAGTCATAGCTACCGCTTCATGTGTAAGACCAGTCAGTTTTCCTGCTTTTGTCGCCCCCAAACCCATTTTCTGAATGGTGTAAGGACGAAAGCCTACATTGGTAAACATTTGTTCCCTGTGCAATACTAATTTTACCGGACGGTTTAATTTTTTTGCTCCAATCAAAGCAGCAATTTCATAAGGCCAGGTATGCAATCCCATTCCGAAAGCCCCTCCTAAATATTCTGAATTTACCGAAACATCCGCTGGCGGAATCCCGAAAACTTCCCCAATACTTTTTCTTGTTCCTTCTACGCCTTGGCTTTTGGTAAAAACTGTTGGTTTATTTCCTTCCCATTTGGCAATAATATTAGCCAGTTCCATCGGATTATGAACTTCTGTCGGAATGATATATTCTTCTTCTAATACCACTTCAGCATTTTTATAGCCATCTGTAATACCGCGATGGTAATCATTGCCTTTATCAGTATCAATTTTTTTCTCCTTGTCTTTTGCTTTATTAAGGTCTGTCGTATGTTCCTCTTTAAAATATTCAGCTTTAATCAGACTTGCAGCATATTGCATACGTTCAAAAGTATCTGCAATGACTAATGCAATCGGCTGATCGTAATAAAGAACGGTATCGTCTTTAAAAACCTGTAGCGGCTGCCCAAAATTACGTTTGTCTTTTGCTTTTTGATAACCAGATGGTTTGTCTACATTAAGGTGTGTAATTACAGCTAACACTCCGGGAGCCCATTCGGCTTTTTTGGTGTCAATGCTTTTGATTCGGCCTTTAGCAATTGTGCTTCCTACCAAACAGGCATACACTACACCTACCGTTTTATATTCGGCTGAATAAGTGGCTGAACCTGTTACTTTAGCAAATCCGTCAACTCTGTTTATATTACTTGTCTTGCTCATAATCGAATTATTTAGATGCTGCTATTGTTAGTGCTTCAATGATGGCATTTGGTCCCAGTGTCAATTTGAAATTATTCTCTCCGTAAGCTCTTGCTCCATGCATGGCTAAAGCTGCTGCCTGTTTAAAAATGGTTTCAGAAACAGCTTTTCCTTTCAGAAATTCTTCCGCTACAGTTAATCGCCATGGTTTATGCGAAACACCTCCCATTGCCAGTTTTACATCCTTAATGGTATTGTTTTGTATGTCGAGTGCAACAGCTACTGAAACCAATGCAAAGGCATAACTGCTTCTGTCGCGTACTTTTAAATAATGAATATTTTTGTTGAATTTATTATCCGGTATCTCCACGTAAGTAATCATTTCTTTTTCTCCCAGAATATTATCTTTTTCAGGAGTATTGCCAGGCAGACGATGAAAATCCGTGAATTTAATTTGCCTTTTCCCTTTTGGACCTTCAACTAAAACTGTTGCGTCTAAAGCTGCCAGTGCCACACACATATCACTGGGATGAACCGCGATACAACTATCCGATGCACCAAAAATCGCGTGCATTCTGTTAGAACCGCCAATCGCTCCGCAACCGCTTTTTGGAACACGTTTGTTGCATGGCATATCCGTATTATAAAAATAAGGGCAACGCGTACGCTGCAGGATATTTCCTCCCACGGTTGCCATGTGCCTGATTTGCTGTGAAGCCCCTGCTGCTAATGCCAAAGCCAGCAGTGGGTGATTTTCCTTTATGGATGGATCTTCGGCAACCTGACTGTTTTTTGCAAGCGCTCCAATAGACACTTTCCCTTTCAGAAATTCTACCTTTTTTAAGTCAATCCCTGTAATGTCAACCAACTTATCAGGTGCTACTACATTCTTTTTCATCAAATCGACAAGATTGGTTCCTCCTGCTATAAACATGGCTGAAGACTCTTTTTTGATACCGGATACGGCAGATGCTGAGGACAAGGCCTTAATTATTTGAAAATTTTTCATAATTTCTTCCCTCCTTCCTTCACTTCTGTTATGGCATCGACAATATTATGGTAAGCACCGCAACGGCAGATATTACCGCTCATATATTCGCTGATTTCTTCTCTGCTGTTTGCATGCCCTTCTTTAATACAGGCTATTCCTGACATGATTTGTCCCGGTGTACAGTAGCCACACTGAAAACCGTCATGTTTAATGAAAGCTTCCTGCATTGGATGTAGCTTTTTCCCTTTGGATAAACCTTCGATTGTGGTGACCTGTGCATTTTGCTGCATGGAAGCCAAAGATAAGCAGGATAAGATTCTTGTACCATTAACATGAACAGTACACGCACCACATTGTCCGTGATCACATCCTTTTTTGGTTCCGGTTAACTGTAAATTTTCTCTCAGCAAATCCAATAAGGTTGTTCTTGGCTCAACGCTGAGATTATGTTTGGTGCCGTTAACTTCAATTGACAGCGAAACAGTTTCAATATATTCCGCTATTTTTTCATCCCATTTCTTTTCCGAAGCCATCACCAGTGTAGGCGGAGCCAAAGCAAAAGCCGTTAAAAGGCTGGATTTCTTTAAGAAGTCACGACGAGACGAATTAGAATCGCCTTCTGGCTGATTGTCAATCTTGTTTCTGGCCATGCGTATTGATTTAAAAATTAGGAAAATAGCTTACAACTCCTAACAAATTTAAATAATACTGGCTGATAATAAGTTATAAAATTTTCATTAGTCCTATTTTATTTTCATTTTAAATAAAAAGGAAAAACATTTGAGTTACAAGTTGTATTTTTACCCTATTAAGAATTAATTATGTCACAACAGCTCATTTATCTTGACAACAATTCCACAACACGCCTTGATGAGCGTGTACTAAATGCAATGCTGCCCTATTTTACAGATTCGTATGCAAATGCAGGGAGCAGTCATTTGGCCGGATTGACTATTAATGAAGCAGTAGAAAATGCTGCATGGGAAACTGCTGGTTTAATAGGCGCAAAAGAAGAAGAAATTATCTTTACATCCGGCGCGACGGAAGCTATTAATTTAGCGATTAAAGGCTTATCCAATCAAAATAAAAAACATATCATAACAGTTGCGACTGAACACAAAGCGGTACTAAACACCTGCCAGTTTATGGAGTCGATCGGGTTTGAAGTTACCTGCTTGCCTGTTGCTTTTGAGGGCATTTTAGACCTTAATCTTTTAAGTGAATCTATCACAGATAAAACACTGATTGTTATAGCGATGCACACCAATAATGAAACAGGTGTCATGCACAATATTGAAGCAATGTCAGCTATAGTTCATGACAAAAATTCCTTGTTTTTGTGTGATGCTACTCAGGGCGTCGGAAAGATTCCTATCGATGTAAAAAAACTGGGAATTGATTTTTTAGCACTTTCGGCACATAAATTTAATGGTCCAAAAGGTGTTGGTGCTTTATATATTTCTGATGCCGTAAGGTGTAAATTAATTCCACAAATTCACGGAGGCGGACAACAGCGAAAACTGCGAAGCGGTACCCTAAACGTTCCGGGAATTATTGGATTGGGAAAAGCAAGTGAAATTGCTGCTGCGGAAATGGAAATCAATCAAAAGAAAATCTCCCAGCTGAGAGATCAATTAGAAAAAGGCTTGCTGCAGATTAAAGGTTCTTTTGTAAACGGCACTATCGAAAACAGAATTTACAACACCATCAACATCTGCTTTCCCGGTGTCAACTCTGAAAAACTGATTCTGGCTTTACAAAATATTGCCGTTTCAAATGGTTCGACTTGTTCTTCCGTTACTTCAGAACCTTCACATGTATTGAAAGCTATGGGATTATCAGATGAAAATGCTTTGAGTTCTGTACGTTTTAGTTTGAGTAAATTTAATACGGAAGCAGAAATAGAAGAAACTATTTTAAGAGTTACAGCTTTGGTTACACAACTTTCTTAGTTTTCTGTGTAAAAAAAAAAGTTATACCTAAAATTTAGCCATGAGTTTGTCGTAATCTTCGGGAGTATCGATATCAATATTTCCTCTTTCAAATGAAACAGTGTTCAAATCATTTTGGAATTTAGCAAGGATTTTTTTTGCTCCTTCCTGTCCTTTTAATTCCAGCAAATCTTTAAAATATTTTTTATCGAAAAGTACTGGTGTACCAACTGTTTCAGCATAAGACGAAGCAACAATTCCTTTTCCTTTTTTATTATATTCTTCAATTAAATTTTCAAAAACTGAATGTGAAATAAAAGGCTGATCGCAGACTGAAATAATACACTTTTCAATATCGGGATTAATTAAAAGTAAATCATTCATTCCTTTAGCTATCGAAGAAGACATTCCGGATTGCCAATTTTCATTAAAGCTTATTTTTATTTTGGATGAATCCAATTCCTTTTTAATTAATTCATGATGAAAACCTACTACCACAACAACAATAGCATTTGGTAATAAAGAAGCCGCTTCAATCGTGTTTTTCAAAAGAGTAGTATTCTTAAAAGTTAATAGCTGTTTAGGCTGTCCTAATCTTGAGGAATTTCCTGCTGCTAAAATTATAATTCCGGTTTTGATTTCCATATCCATCAAGTTATACAATTTGGATTTTATTGTGAATTGTTCCCGTTTTATATTTTAATGAAGTTCCGTTTTTTCCGCTCATTACTGCTTTTATCTCAGCAACAATAGAAAGCGCAATTTCTTCTGAAGTTTCTGCGCCAATATCCAATCCAATTGGTCCATAAATTCGGTTAAGCTGTTCTTCAGATATATCAATTCCCTCGTTATGTAAATCATCGAACATTCTGTTAAGTTTTGATTTAGGTCCCAGGATTCCAATATAATGGGTATTGGCTTTCAATAATAATTTTAAAACGCTTACATCGTATTTATAGTTGTGGGTCATCAACACAAAATAGGTTTGAGAATCAGGTTCTGGACAACTTTCAAGAAAATGTTCCGGTTTTGAAATAAAAACGGATTGAGCCTCCGGAAATCTGTTATTTATGGCGTGAGTAGCTCGGCCATCGATTACAGTAACATCCCATCCTAATAATGAAGCCATTTTTACCAGAGGCTGAACATCATTTCCCGCTCCGGCAATTACAAGTGAAGCCTGTAGCGGAATATAATCGATCAATAATTCATTCTGCTCCGGATCATGTAAGTTTTTTACAATCGTAGTTTTACTGTCCCTAACTGCTTTTATATCTGAAACAAGATTCAGTGCAAAATCATTCTGGTGTACAAATAAAGCATCATCTCTGTAAAAAAAAGTGGTTCCGTGTTGTATGGCATGCCTTTTCAGGGAAAAACCAGTTCCAATAACCGCTTCTTTTCTGTCCAGTTCCAGTTGCTTTAAAAGCAGCATTGGATTATTGATAGCTGTATCATCAATATATTCAAAAAGAATATGCACTATACCATTGCATCCTAATTGGAGTCCAACTTCTTTATCATCCTCATTGGTTGTATTATACGTAATCAGCTTGTTTTGCTGCTGATTGATAGACAATAGTGCTTTTCGAAGTGCATCTCCTTCCAGACACCCTCCACTGATGGCACCCGTTAAAAAACCGTCTTCCGTAACCAGCATTCGTGCTCCGGGCTGACGATAGGAAGAACCTTCAACCTTGACCACAGTAGCCAAAGCAGTCTTTTTTCCTGACGCTTTTGCTTCAGAATATGCTTTTAAAATATCGTTGATTTCCTTAGTCATATACACTTATTTCTAAACAAAAATAGCCGTTTTAAAGAGAAGACTTTAGCAATTTATATTATAATCAACCAAAAGTTACAATGGTGTTTTTTTAAGATATTCGTCAAATGCCTTATTAGGATCTGAAGTAGCGTATTCATTCTGTGGCTCCGGAATTACATGAATTTTGGAATCATTTAAGGATACTATCGCAGAGCAAACGTAAACACCTATTTTTCCGTCACTGTATTTGAAGTCCAGCAATGTTAATTTAACTACCTCATTTACAGAAAGTTCATAATAATTTCCATGACGAATAATTTTAAAATAAATTTCTTTAGTATCCACAATTTCAAACTGGTTGGTCTGCAGGTTTTCAAAAATAAAATTGTTCTTTACATCTTTTTCATTGAATCCCCACGCTCTAAACTGAACATAACCATTTACAAAATCAACTGAAATATAATACGCTGTTCCTTCTTCATCACATTCGATAACAAAACCTGTTTTACCCATTCCTTCCACAGCCAGCGTTCCTTCCCAGACAAAATCCTTTGAAGGTTTCTCAAAACAGAAAATTTCGTAACCGCTTCTGCATCCCATTCGCCATTTACTGCCGTTTTCTAACACGAAATTTGCAGTTGGATTCCCTAAAATAGGTTCCGGAACAGGCAGATTTTTTTGAAAAATTGTTCTTTGATAAATGGATTCCCAATGATGATACGTTTTTAGTACAAGCCTGCCGGTACTGTCTACATCAAGCTGCTTTGGAGGGGGGATAACCCGATGGGTATTGACATTTCCGCCAACAAAATAAAAATTATAGATCAGAAAATAATCCCCTTCTTTTACAATTCTAGCCGCATAATTACCTTGTGGAATAAGTACATTATTATGAAAAGCATGATATTCTCCTTTGAAATCAGGAGAAAACCAGTAACGTACTTTTATATCTTCCCGAATAGAGCCCAGCAAATAATGCATGCCTTTTATTTCAACCACACAAGGACATTCGACATCATCATATACGTGTGGCAAATGCAGAGCTTTTTCAAGCACAAAACCATCCGCTTCCCTTTTAGCCACGCCAATACAGCCTCTTCTATAAGTTGGCCCAATGGCACTTCTTGCACAGATCAACAAATAATCTTCTCCTTCAAACTGATATTTAAATGGATCCCTGAAACTGATCCATTCCCGTGGATTATTATCAGAACCCTCATAATAAGGAGCCTGACTTTTTAAAGGAAGTCCATATTTATTTTCTTTTGTCCAGTGAATCAAATCAGGTGAAACTGCTCTTCCTATTTTTTGCATTATACCCTTATCTTTTCGTTTCAGACCGGTATAATACATTTCGTACCCTTCTCCTTCAGAATTTTTGCTGACGTGCATAGTCCACAACATATCGTCATCCCATTCGCCCGGGTCACCCACAAATAAAGCATTTTTTACTCTTTTCCATGAAAGCCCGTCTCTTGATATGGCATGAGCAATATAGTCGTGATTTGGAATAATCAGATGAAATAAATGATGTACTCCATTTTCATCTATGAATACATCAACATCCCCAATTTCCCAACTACTAAAACCTGAACCTGAATAATACATATCACTTAACTATTTTATAATTTTATAATGTTTTAATCCTTCTAAAATTCCGGAAGAAGCGGATTCCTTAGCTACAAAAATAGTTTTGTTTGTTACGTATTGTGCAAGTTCTTCGCTTCTGTTTCCTACTATGATCCCTTTTACCGGCCCTCTGAACATGTCAATATCATTGCCTGAATCGCCGGCTGCGACTACGTTTCTTAGAGGAATACTCCATTTTCGGCATAAAAATTTAATTGCATTTCCTTTTGATGCTCTTTTGGGAATAAAGTCAATATATTTTCCATGGCTTGGAATGATATTTATTTTATACCAGCCTGTTCCCAGAGCCTTTATTAATTGCTCACGATCATAAAGCTTTTTATCATAATAGTATGAAATCTTAAACGGATTTTGCCCTGCATCTTCCTGCAATTGCATCCAGGGAATTCCTTTAAGGCGGTTTACGATATCTTCCCTTTTCCATCTGCCTGCCAGAAATGTAGCCCAGCCTTTGTCCAGAATATAATCCTGGCCATTTGTGTAATAAATTTCAGTTCCTACAGAGCAAATGATGAAATCAGGCAAAGGGAATTTTTCTTCTTCAATAACTTGTTTTACCAGCTCCAAATTTCTTCCTGATGCCATCGCAAAAGCCATTTTATCAGTACGATTAGTAAGGTGAGCCTTTAATTCTTCAAGTCCTGGATTATTCAATTTGGGTTCGATAAGCGTTCCGTCAATATCAGAAACCAATAAATTTTCGACTTTTCTCTTTAAACGGTCAATATTGATATTAGGATAATGCTGGTTTTTGATACCTGAACCGGATGAAACTGACAAATTTTCCTTGACCAGGTCAACATAATGATTCACGTGGCTCAGCCAGCTGTAATGTTTCTGAATATTAATGGCTCCGTTATTAGAATAATAACGCCACTGGCTCTCATCTGTTAAAATATTTAAAAGTGCTTTTTTAATTTGACTCTCATCCTGTGGATTCACTAATTCTCCGTTCTGACAAGTAGGAATAATTTCAGAAGGACCGCCATTCTTTGTAACTACAACAGGCAACCCCGAACTGGCTGATTCTATAACGGTTAGTCCAAAATTTTCGTGTAAGGCCAGATTCACAAATACACCTCGTTTTTCTGCAGCATAACGGTAAATAATGGAAACCTCGTTTTCGACATCATGCTTTTTAGGTATTGCCATTTTTCCATACAAATCATACTTATCCATCAATAATAAAAGATCGGTCAGAACATTTTTCTCGGATTCCGGCATTTTTGAAATATCTCTTCGAATACCCGCAAAAATGACCAGATTTGCGATACTTTGCAATTCTTTGTCCTTACCATAAACCTCAATAAGCGTATGAAGGTTTTTATGGCGGTCAGGTCTTGAAAGTGCCAGAATAAAAGGTTTATGAGGGTTTATCAAAAACTTGGAAATGGTTTCGGCCACCCAGTATTTTCTCTGCTCTTCTTCCATTTGTTTGTTTGAATCCTGCTCAACATGATAATAAGGAACAAACTTTCGCGTATCAATTCCCGGCGAAATAGCATGATATTTACCTAAGTCAAAATTTTTATATGGCCTGTAGGTTTCAATTTCCTGTTCAGTTGAAGTAACAATGAATTCAGAGAGTTCCAATGTTTTTTCTTCTGCAGCAATTCTTTTTTTGAACTTAAATTTCTTTTCAAGCTCTTCATCGGTCATGCCGGCTTCAATTAGTTTTTTCTTTTTATAATAGCCTAAAGAATGTCCCGTGTGAGCAAACGGAATGTTTAAAATTCCCGATAGTTCAGCCGCTGCGTATCCTGCATCACCATAATGGGAATGAATCCAGTCTGGAAATATATTATGAAATTTAATATGCTGTACAACACCATTTACAAAAGTATCCAGACCCTCCCACAATTGCTCTTTTGCTTTGTATTTTTTTCCCAGAAAAGAAATTCTTCTGATGTGGAATTTATCATTTACAACTTCAACAGGCACAGCATATTCTGATGACAAATGCGGATCATCGATCAATCTGGTAAATAAATCAACATGTTCTACATCTTTATGCTGGGATAAAAATTCTGCAAGTTCAAAAACATATTTGGTTTGTCCTCCATTATCAGCATCCCTTCCAATCTCAAGTCCTGAACCTTTTAAAAGTCCGTGAATATTAATTATTGATATTCGTAATTTTTTCATCATGCTGTTTTGTTGTTTGATTTTTTAAGGTACAAAAAAATACCCGTTTACTGCTTATTATCATAAATTAGAAGGTTTTTTTAACATTCTTGTACTAATGAAACCTACTATTCTTTCTTTTATCTTTAACTATTATACATAGAAAAAACCTGAATGATATTCATTACAGGTTTTTTCTAAATGTAAAATATTACTTTTTTTTCAGATTTATTTCTTGCCTTTTGGACTCACTGAGTCTGTCTTTTTAGCATTAAAATCTTTTTTGGATTTTTCTGAAGGACCGGAGTATGTAGCCCCGTCTTTAGGACTTTCTCCCGGACCGCTTCCTGTACCGGTACCACCCTCATCAGTCCCTGACGAACCTTTAGGAGTTGTGTTAGTTGTGCTAAAACCGCTTATTTCTGCAGTATCAGAAACAGTTGTAGTTGTATCAGAAGTATCAGCAGGATACTCAAGAGTTTCAATTTGATCACTGTAACCATCTTGTTTTTTATCTTTGCAGGAGAACAAAAGTCCTGTTACTGCGGCAACAAATAATATTTTTGATGTAGCTAATATTTTCATGATAGTATTTTTTTTCGATTTAATAATTTCAAATTTAAAATTATCAATCGCTTCTCTCCTTACATAATTATCCTTTTTTTTTATACATATTATTCAATTAATTGCCAATATACACAACATCTGAAGGTAATGTTCCTTAATTTAGTAACGCTAATTAAAACAAAGAATGTCTGAAAACTCACAAAACAATTCCGTTAAATTGCCGTACTCCTATTACCTCAATCAGGATGTGCTGTTTTTGGCAAAAGACTTATTAGGGAAAGTTCTTTTTACCGAAATAAACGGAGAAGTAACTGCCGGAATCATTACTGAAACAGAAGCTTATTTTGGGATTAAAGATAAAGCATCCCATGCCTACGGTGGAAGAAGAACCAATCGTACCGAAACACTGTACAGCGAAGGAGGCGTTTCGTATGTGTATTTATGCTATGGTATTCACCATCTTTTTAATATTGTAAGTTCAGTTAATGGTGAACCACATGCTGTTTTGATACGGGCGATTGAGCCGTTAAAAGGCAAAAACATCATGGAGCTCAGACGCAATATGCCTGCAGCTAAGCCCGAAATATCATCAGGTCCCGGTTCTGCAGCGAAAGCGTTGGGGATCGATCGTTCCTTTAACAACAAAGACTTAACCGGAGAAGAGATCTGGATTGAAGATCATGGTATTCGCTACAGCGAAAATGAGATTGCTGCAACACCTCGTGTTGGTGTTGCCTATGCAGAGGAAGATGCGCTTTTACCGTGGCGCTTTTTTATTAAAGGCAACAAATACGTAAGCAAACCCAATAAGATTTAATCATTTTTGACTAAGTTATAAAAGTGTATCCGATGGATCACATGGAAAATAAAGTATAATATCAGTTCCTTCGCCTAATTTGCCTTCTGCATGAATGGTTCCTCCTACAGTTTGCATGATCTTTTTGCACAATGCGAGACCAACACCTGATCCCCCATATTTTTCCTGACTGTGCAATCTGCCAAAAACCTTAAATATGTTGTCTGCATACTGCTGCTCAAAACCAATTCCGTTATCCGAAAAACGAATCCAATGGCAGTAAACCTTATCAGAATACGTCATCAATTCCGGTTCTGTTGAAGAAGTAATTTTGATTACCGGGGATTTATCCGGCGATACAAATTTTAAGGAATTCTGTATGATGTTAGAAAACAATTGACGCATCAAAAAATGGACAGCATAAACCTCGGGAAGATTATCATACTCAATAATAGCTTCACTCTCAAGAATAGTTTCGTTCATTTCGCCCAGAGTCGCATCCATAATATCATTCAAATCAATCTTTTGGAGGGTTTCTTTGGTATATTTTATTCGTGAAAACTTAAGAATATCGTCCAGCAAAGTTCTCATTCTGCTTGCTGATTTTGCTACACGCTGCAAGGAACCCGAAACGGATTCTAATTGAATGACTTCGGGCTCAGCCAGCATTTTGGATGTAAATAGCTGAATTTTACGCAAAGGCTCCTGAAGGTCATGAGTACTGATCCAGTTGAGATTTTCAAGTTCCGAATTCGTTTCTTTTAATATCTCACTCTGGGTTCGGTATTTTCCTTCCTCTTCGCTCAGCATAATCATTATCAATTGATTATGAAGTGAGTGAGCGTACTGAATTGCCCCATTTATTTCATATTGTTTCCAGGGACTGCTTTGGTTTTTTATAACTTGTTTCCAAATATTGAATGAATTACGGGGATGAAGACCGTTTTTGTCCTTTACAATGGCTTTTTCCGGATCACCTCCCCACTTAATTTCTGATATTGTTTCAGGTTTGTACCAAATTATATGATTGCCGTTCCCAAGTGAATGATAAATAATTCCCGCAAAATCTGAAAATTGTGCAAACTCCGGGAAGTAATCACTCAATTTATTAGTTATAAATGTTTTTCCTGATAACTGATCATTAATTTTTTCTACCAGTTTCTCAATTTGCCCGTCTGAAGGAGCTAATCCGTTTTTATAGATTTTTCCCTTCGCAATAATGGAAACTCCGGCGGCATTACAAATGGCAAGCAATTGTGGAACTGCAACTATCGTTTCGATTGACTGATACTGCAAAGGAAATTCAAGACCTGTTAATTCCTCAAGTGCTACAGTTGTTATCTGGGCATTTACATTTTCATCATTAGACTGGCGTATATCAATTTGTGATGTTATAAACTGTCCCTGAAGTTTTGCGGCTAGCCTGATTTCCGGTGAAATATTCTTTTTAGAATAGTGGTGACAGGCAATCAGCCCCCAAAGACGTCCATGATGAATCAGCGAAATCGTTAGTGTTGCACCAACACCCATATTTTTTAGATATTCAACGTGAATCGGCGACGTACTTCTTAATATGGAAAGGCTTAAATCAAGATTTTTATTCTCTTTATCGTCTATGGTAAAAATCGGAACCGGATCATAATCCATATCTACAATCAGCCTTAGCTGGTTCTTAATGTATAGTTCCCTTGCCTGCGCCGGTATGTCGGTATGAGGATAATGCAATCCTAAAAAAGGTTCCAGATCTTCCCTGCAGTTTTCAGCATATACTTCACCGTTGTAGTCCTTATCAAAACGATAAATCATCACACGGTCATAACCTGTTATCTCGCGGGTTCCCTGAGCAACAAGACTGCACAGATCTTTGAGAGACCTGGTTTTGTTCATTTGATTTACAAACTGAATCGTTTGTGTATAAACATCTACAAGCTGCTCCTTGTCAGAAAACAGCGTCTCTGCTTCAAGTATATAAATATCAAAACTCTTGTGTATACCTATTTGAAATAATTTTCCCAACAGCGCAATTTCAAGAGGAAATACATCCTGAATTTTATCTTCACTTATGTATTCTAAAATCTGCTGTTCCGCTTTTTTTCCAAAAACATCCGCTAATTGTTTTCCAAGCACTTCGGTATGGGAGACACTGACAAATGAAGAAATATTATTTGTACAATACTCTATTTTCCATTCTGAAGTAATTCCAAGCAAAAAGCCATGAGGCTGGATTTGGCCCGGTATGTGAATGGGTTCATGCTCACAGTTCGTTAAGGTAACAATCTCACGATTAACTATATCTTTAATCTTCATTCTTTTTCTAAACTCCTAAAATGATTATAAATACTATCAAAAGCATATACAGCTCCTTCTATGATAGTATTTCCGCAATTATATTTTTGTTCATATGTTTCCAGAAAAATAAGAAAAGATTTCCAATAGCTTCCTGTTTTTTCTCCGTATCCCTTAAAATAAGAAATTCCCTGATCTTTGTCAAGTCCAGGAACTGTCATAATATTTTTTAATATAAATCTTCCGCCTAAAGTAGAGCCTTCCACCACATATAAAATTCCCAGAGCAAAAGGTACCGTCAAGTTTGCACTATCAAAAACATCGATTGAGGCTGATTTATTGTGATTAAGATATAAAAGGTCTTCTTCAATAAGATGTTTTTTCTTCCTTTCATTCAAATCAGTAATAATTCCTGATAGCATTGGATAAATCAACTCCTCGGTATTATTGTGTATATCGTGCATCAGACTCAGATAATGAATATAATCTGATATTTTCATGGATGGTGAAAGGATTGATGCTGAAACCGGTAAACTTTCTAATTTCCTATGAGAATCTGAAGTTTGGGATTTTATATTATTTAGAAAATTTGAAGAAATTAAAGAATTCAAATTTGTACTCATCAGTTGCAATATTACTTTTTTGGAGAGTCAAATTATTTTACTTCTCGAAGCAAATTTATAAAAAAAACTTTATCAGTAATTCTAATTATATGCTAAAATCTATCAAATTTCTCTGTCTATAACTTTAAAATTAATAATTATGTTTAACTTTACGATTCAAAAATTAAACAAAACACAATTTATTCTAATATTTTAGTTATCCATAAATGACAAATTAATGTTTGAATTGTGAAAGACTATAGCAGATTAATATAACAAGCCTGATTTAAAAATACTTTAGATTCGCAAATAAAAAAATAAAAGCTATGTATCAAAACCCGAGTATTTTAAAGGACATAGTCGATAATACTCCCCTTCCTATAGCAGTTTATACAGGAGACAACCTTACAATTGAAATGGCAAATGCTTCAATGATCAATACTTGGGGCAAAGGCGACGACATAATAGGAAAAACATATCTTGAAGTCCTACCAGAAGTAAAAAATCAGAATTTCTTTGAGGATGCATCAAACGTTTTAAAAACAGGAATTCCTTTTCATGGAAAAAACAAAAAAGTAGATTTGGTAATTAACGGAATACCGACCACCTACTATTTTGACTACAGTTTTATCCCTCTATTTGATGCAGAAGGAAACACCTATGCGGTAATGAATACGGGCGTGGATGTAACAGATCTTTTTCTTGCTAAACAAAGCGTACAGAGTGCCGAAGAGCGACTTCGAATAGCAATAGACTCTTCCGGAATGGGAACATATGAAATGGATTTGTTAACCAAAGAAGTCAAAACTACCGGTAATTTCCGAGATATTTTTTCAACAACAGATATTATTGATAGAGATGAATTGGTTTTACAACTCCATCCAGATGATTTGGCCGTTAGAGAGAAAGCATATAAAAAAGCCGAAGAAAGCGGAGAATTATCATATGAAGCAAGAGTTTTAAAAGCGGATCAGTCACCAAGATGGATTAAAGTGAATGGCAAGATAATCCGGGATGAAAAAAATAACCCTGTAAGCATTATTGGAACCATTCAGGATATTAATGAGCATAAAGAATTTCAGGAAGAGTTAAAAAAACAGGTTGCAGAAAATACGGATCAGCTTAGACGTTCAAATGATGATCTTTTGCATTTTGCAAATATTGTAAGCCATGATCTGAGAGAACCTATACGAAAAATTAAAATCTTCAATGGTTTAATAAAAAATGAAAAAGAGGCTGTTTTTAGTGAGAACGCTCTGAAGTATATGAGCAAAATAGATCAGTCTTCTGAAAGGATGCAAAATATTATTGAGGGGATTCTGGCCTATTCTACAGCAGATAAAAACAAGCAATATATTGAAGATATAGATCTTAATGAAACTATAGAAAACATCAAAACCGACCTGGAACTGATCATTAAGGAAAAAAATGCCATTCTGGTAACTTGTGATCTTCCAGTTATTGAAGGCGCCCCAATTCTTATCAATCAGCTTTTTTACAACCTGATACAAAATGCATTGAAATTTTCAAAAGCAGATCAGCCTCCAAGGGTTATCATAACCAGCAAAACGACAACTATTGATGGTGCTGATGCTATAGAAATTACAATCAAAGATAATGGCATTGGACTGGAAGCAGATTACCTGGAGAAAATTTTTGGCGCATTTGAGAGACTGCATTCGAAAGATCAATATGAAGGTAATGGCCTTGGTCTTGCATTGTGCAGAAAAATAGCAAAAAGACATAATGGTACTATCACCGCCCAAGGCGAAAAAGACAATGGTGCTGAATTTATTGTCACACTTCCTCTACATCAAAAAGAAGATAATATCTAGTATAAAATCTTTGCTGGCATCAAATATTAATTTAAAAGAATTGTGCTCCATACGAAGTTTTAATTTCACATGAAGCACAATCAGTATGGCTTAATTATGTTCAGCTTAACTAATGATATTATTATTTAAAAAAATATATCGATAATTAAGAGCAGTACTATTTTATATAGGCTTCCAGTTTATCAAGAGTATTTAGCTCTTCTTCTCTCGCACTTGAAGATATAATTTTTGTTTCTAAAGTTTTAGTTGGTTTTGAGATCAGCAAATGCTGTGTTCCATCATCGGTAGTTTTTACATAATCTTTAGGATTGTATAATATTGCAGCACCAATTTCCACAATTTCTGCTGCAACATCTTCAGGATGCTTACCCCAAACTGCTATATAATTTTTTCCTTTTTTTGTTTCGAAATCCTTAAAATAATTTACTCCGGTAGCAAACTGTACTTTATCTCCGCTTAAACTAACAGCTTCAACCTTTGCTTCTCTTTTTCCTGAAGTTACGGTAACTCGGACTAAAATATCTACTTTTTTACCTTTATAAGGAACTCCTCTTGAAATCATTTCCATCCATGAAGTAGTGTCTGTTTTTCCAACACGTGCCAAACGATTAGATACAGGATTCAAAGGGACAATTTTTTCGCCGTCCCAAAGTTTTACTCCTCCCAAACCAACAGTAGAGGCTACTTTATAATAATCAGCTCCCCATCCTTCTTTTTGTTGCGCAGGAGTTGGATACCATTGTGCTTTTTTCAGTTCTAAACCTGGTTTTGCCTTAGAATATACGTCGATAGCTACTTTGTCACTAAAATAAATTCGTAATGCCATCCATTCGTTTTCTACTGCAGGTCCATGATGTCCGATTGTTTTGTATAAATCTCCTGATTCTGAGCCTATATCAGTCAGATAAGTTATTTTTTCAGACTTCATGTATAAACTTGTATCTGTATTATTTTGTCCAAAACAAGTAAAACAAAACAGCAAAGCAATCATAAATGATAATTTCATAATTTCAATTATTATAGATTAATTTTATTCGTAAAAATAAATAACATTTTCCCAAAGCCCTAAAATTTCTGTATTTTATTAAAAATTTATGATTTAGTTATTTCTGAATCGTGTCATGGCATTGAAAAAAAATAGTACATGATTTTTAATTAATAGATTTCAAATAGTACACTTTTTATCAAAATGCGGCTATTGTTAAAAACAAAACAAACTGTTTATGTGAGGTTTAACAAGCAATAGCACTATGTTAAATTTACTTTTTAATTAATGTCAATCTTCTATTTTAAATATCTTTGCTGTTGCCAAGCGGCTTGATAAATTCCCAACATTTTTTGAAGAATTGTTTTCAGCTTAACTACCATCATAATGATGGCTCTCCTATTATATATGCAAATGAAAAATGAATATGCCATCGTAGATATCGAGACCACTGGCGGTAATGCCACTGACAGCCGTATCACAGAAATTGCCATTATTATTCACGATGGTAAAAATGTCATTGATCGTTTTGAAACACTGGTTAATCCCCAAAAAGAAATACCTGCTCCTATTTTTGCCCTTACCGGTATTAATAATGATATGGTTCGTAATGCTCCTATATTCGATGACATTTCGGAAAAAGTGCTGGAGATGCTTTCTGACCGTATTTTCGTTGCACATAACGTTAATTTCGATTATACTTTTGTTCGCCACGAACTTGAAAAAGCAGGTTTTAAATGGACGGCAAGAAAATTATGTACCGTTCGTGCAGCAAGAAAAATAAAACCGGGATTGGGTTCTTATAGTTTAGGGAAACTTTGCTATTCATTAGATATTCCAATCACGCAACAACACAGAGCTGGCGGTGATGCAGATGCTACAGCTATACTTTTTTCCCGTTTAATGGAATGGGATGAGCAGGGAGAAATTACAAAAATGGTTAAAGCGACCTCACAAGATCAACGTTTACCACCTAACCTGCCTCCTTCAGATTTTGAACAGCTTCCCGAAAAACCTGGTGTTTATTATTTTTATAATGAAGTAAACAAAGTAATCTATGTAGGGAAAGCAGTAAATTTAAAAAAACGTGTGGCATCCCATTTCAGCGGACATAAAATTACGCCGCAAAGACAGCATTTTCTAAGGGATATTTATTCTATTTCTTTTGAAGTTTGCGCTAATGAATTGATGGCATTGCTGTTGGAGTGTACTGAAATCAAGAGCCTTTGGCCAACATACAATACTGCTTTAAAACGCTTTGAACCAAAATTTGGTTTATATCAATATGAAGCACGGAATGGTTATAAATATCTGGCTGCCGGAAAACTTAGTAAATTTCAGACTTGCATTGAACATTTTAATTCAATTCAGGACGGAATAAATTTACTCCGAAGTCTCGCCGAACAGTTTGAAATTGATTACAGATTCTGCAAATATTGCACAACCGAAGGAGAAAATTTCAAAAATAATGATGTTGCCGATTTACCTCAACTTCTTATTCACAATGAAAAAGTTGAAAATGCCATCACTTTTTTATTAAGCAACAGACCTACTTTTGCCGTCATAGATAAAGGAAGATCTGCTGATGAGCGTAGTTGTATCTGGGTAGAAAATGGCCGTTTTTACGGAATGGGTTATATTTCTTCAGATATAGGAATTACAGAAACTTCTGAAATCAAAAATTACATAAAACCCTATAGGAGCAATCAATATATGATGCAGCTAATTTATTCGTATATTCAGAAATATCCCAGAAAGGTATTTTCGGCAAAAAACAGTTACAGTATATAATTCTGAGTTTATTAATATTAAAACAAAATTTAGAAGTTAAATCAGATTGTTGTTCCTGGCTTTTTGAATCGCTTCAAGCTTATTATGCACTTGCAATTTGCTGTAAATATTTTCAACGTGTTTTCGGATTGTTCCGACTGAAAGAAATAAATTATTCGCTATGGCATTGTACTTTAAACCTTTGCTCAATTGTTCCAAAACCTCAACTTCCCTTGCCGTTAATTTGATATCTTCCTGAAGAACAGCGGATTCAAAATCGATTGGATTTCGGAATAATTTCAGGGTTTTCATGGCGATTGAAGGTGTCATTGTTGCTCCTCCATTCATCGTATCGAGGATTCCCTGCTGCAAGTCTTTCGGATTTACTTCTTTAAGCAAATAACCGTCGGCACCTGCTTTTATGGCGTTAAAGATATTTTCATCATTATCAAAAACAGTAAGCATGATGATTTTTATCTGCGGATATTTTTGCTTTACAAAACTAGTGGCATCAATTCCGTTCATTTTTGGCATTTCAATATCCATCAAAATCAAATCCACATTGTGATTTTTTCCTAATTTTTCGATTAGATCCAGTCCATCAATAGCAGTAAATTTCACTGAAAAATCATCAAAAAAAGACAGCTTTTCCTGAACTGCTTTTATCAAAAAAGAATTATCATCTACGATCGCTATTTTTATTTCCATTATTTGGGTTTTGGGAGCATTAACTTTTATCTTTTTCCGGCTACAAATTACAATAAAATTGATTCTGCTGATTTTTCAATTCAAATAAATTGGCAGAAATAAATAATCTTCTTAGGTATGTTGCATTACTGAAATTTTAAAAACTTAAAGATTAGGATTTTCATTTCAAAAAAAAATACGGCATTTGCCGTATTTTTTTTGAAATATTGTTTTTATTTATTGTTTGATGAACTTCGAACTGCTTACTGAAATACCATCTGAAACCTGAATAACATAGATTCCATTTGCCAAATCGGAAACATCCAAACTTAAATTATCTCCTGAAAGATTCGATTTCTGGTAAACTGTCTGCCCGGTTACAGAGATTATTTTCACATTAACATTATCCAAAAATGATGGAAATGAAAGGTTGATTTGCTCTGATGCCGGATTGGGAAAAATAGTATGCTGCTGTTTTTGAAATTCTGAATTGGCTAAAGTGATCTCAGCATTTCCTATTCCAATTGCAAAATCAGAAAAATAAGTCAGTCCATTACTTCTGGCAGTAACCATTCCGTTATTTACAGTCGGCAGTGTGTGATTACCGCTAACATTCCAGACTGAAGTGCTGTTGTCTCTTTTTATCACGACATAATTCCCAGCTGAAGCACTGGTATTAGTCGAATTTTGAATGTTTAGAGTCGCATCATAATTTCCTGAAGTAGGCTGTTTGTCAGGCGTAATCGAAAACCAGCCACCATTCAGTGCTTTTGTTATGGCAACTCCATTGTATGAAATATTAGGCGTCGTCGTTCCGGTAAAAGATTTGGTATATTTAACAGAAATTTTATCTACACCTACTAAATTATTAGCACTTATCGTTGCCGATTGCAATCTTGCCGATTCTCCCACCGGAAATTCATAGATTCCCGTAGCATTGATTTTTCTTTCTAAAGTACCTCCATAAATATAATTGGTTGCACTACTACCTGAAAGTGCCGTTGGACTGCTATCTGTAATACTTAATGTTTTGCCATTTAAGCCAATTTTTCCTGAATTAAGCGTTACTGTAGGCACTTTTAAGTCAAAATAAGTTCCCATGTTTGTATTCAAAACTAAACTGTTGCTGAAAAAATTCTGATAGAAAAATGAAACTTCAGTTCCTGTAAAATTAACAGTACCGGAACCTCTCCATTCTTTTGCTCCCAAGCCCTGAAAAAAACTGGCATTATTAATTGTTATATTGCCATCATTTTTCAAACCAGAAGTCAAAACCAAAGCAGAGGGCAAGGTCAAATTAACTCCAGTTTTCACTTCCAAAGAAGCCGCTTTTGGAGAAGAAGAAACTACTGGATAATTAGTTGTTGGCTGATTAAAAAGAGCTTTCATAACAGTTGTTGGAACACCATTTGACCAGTTAGAAGCATCATTCCAGTTTGTTGAATTTCCTAGCCATGTTGTAGAGGCAATTGTTGGGAAATTAGCCGATTTAGTCTGCACAATTGCAACATCTTTTCGCAGGTAAAATGTAGAGTGTATTCCATAAGCTGTGTTAAAATCGGATGCCGCATTAAATCCGGTTAAATTGACAGTACCATAAGAAGTTGTCGGTACCAAATTATTTGGATTACCCGGAGTTTGACTTAAATCTTGTGAATAAAAACCAGCTGCCATAGTATAAGTATCATTATAAGCAGCCAAAACATTCTGATCTGTAAGAGGTGCTTTTCCTCCTGAAATAAATTTAGTAATATTCCAATTGGCATCTGTTTCTATAATCACACTGGCATTGTTAGGGTCTGAAGGATGAATATAATCTACTCCGGCTGAAAACAATTTGTTTTTAGAAAATTGTTTGGCAATTAACAATTTTCCGTTTGGTAATGCCAGGAAAATATCTTTATCATTATCAATGTTAAATGGATTGTCGTAAGTAGTAAAAAAATCTTTGCATCTGATAAAATTAAAATTAGCATCTGTTTCAATCATACCGATGAAGGATCCAGTCGGTCCATAATTTTGTGCTGGTAATTTATCAAATGGCGATGGATTTGGATTGTCCTGTGACAAGAAAAAAGCCAGATTTCCTGTTGTTCTGTTTACCTGAAAACTTTTAACCTCAGCATCAAAAGTCTTTCCTTTTAGAACATTTCCTGAAGCATTCAAAGAAATCATGGTTGTGTAAACTGTAATCGAAGGACTGCTAGTTGGACTTGGATAATTTACGCCATCAAAAGTAAAGCCTGCAGTTGTACCTATAGCCAAATGCACGTTCTCATTATTGTCTATAAATTTATCGTTTAAAGAAAGTTCATTAAAAACACCTACAATTCCATTAGGATTAAGTGCATCTTTGTACCAAAGTGTTTCTCCGTTGCTATCCAGTTTGTAAAGCGGATAATTTATTTTTCCGTCAGCATCTACATTTGGATTGTATCCCAGGAAAAAAACATTTCCTGAATTAGATACGGCCAATCTTACAATTGTTTTTTGGATCGTTCCAACAAGGCCCAAGTCGAATGTTTTTGCCCAAACAGCATTTCCCGAAGCATCAAATTTGGCTATTACCACTTTATTCTGTCCGCTCACCAAAACACCATTTCCTAAATTAGCGGGATTCGTACCACTAAGGCCTCCACCGATATAAAAATTTCCGGCATCATCTGTTGTAACACAATCAAAATTGATAAATAAATTGCTGAAGGATTTGATGATGGTCGGTATACCAGTTGCTGAATTTATTTTTCCGAAGTATTTAATATCTCCGGGATAATTCGGTTGTGCCGGAGCTGTTAGTGTCGTCGAACCGAAATAAGCTGCCGCTAATGCTGTTCCTCCAAATAAAATCTCCGAACCATCGCTGGTGTATTTTAAATGTTTGATCGCTTCGCCGCCAAGTGATCCTGTATTGAATGCCCAATCCCAGCCGCCACCTATTTGGGCGTTGCTGTTCATGATAAATAAAAGCAAAATTAGAGTAATTGTTTTTTTCATATTTTTTTGGTTTATAGAATGTAAAGCAAATTTGCAGTATCTATAAACACAAAAAAATACGACAAATGCCGTATTTTAAGATTATGAAAGAATGTTTGTTTAATTGTTGAGTAAAATCGTTATTAATGTTCCAAGATTGGAGCTTTCTAAATTAAAACTTCCACCAATATCTTCAATACGTTTTTGCATATTCTTCAAACCATTTCCTTTTGGAATGACAGCTTGATCAAAACCAATTCCGTTATCCACAATCTTTATTTGAATTTGGTTATCTATTCTTTTTACAGCAACAGAAATAGTTGAAGCATCAGCATATTTTATAGAGTTATTCACTGCTTCCTGAATGGTTCTGTAAACATTCATCCCTTCTATTGAAGTTAGTTTTGTGGCTTGTAAATTATCATCAGTTTCAAATGAAAACTGAATTTCATCTTTAGCTTCTTTGGCTTTTTCGATAAAATTATGAATTCGGGATTCTAAATCTTCAAAGGTAATTTCGTTGCTGTTCATTGCCCAGATGGTATCCCGAAGTTCTACAATAGTTTCTTTGGCAAAAGAACTGATGTTGGTTAATTTATCATCCAGTTTCTTGTTATCAATTTCAAAAGCATATTTAACATTATCTACCGAGGAAATAATAAAAGTCAGCTGTGAACCAATATTATCGTGAAGATCGCGGGAAATATTCAATCGCTGTTCCTGCAATTTGTTTTGATTTTCTATTTGGGAAATAGCCGTTTTTAATTCGAATTCCTGTTCTTGCTGTTTGTTTTTTAGTTTCTGCTGGCGATAAATCAGAAAAGTGATTAATAACAATCCCAAAAAAGTTACAGTGGCGATTATTAATTGATTGTGCTTTTTATTGGTTTCTGTCTTACTTTCTAAAATTTGTTTCTCTTTTTCCTGTGTTTCATACAAAATATTAAATTCGGCAATAGATGCTTCTTTTTTCTCGGTTATCATTTCTTTATAAACCTGAAATGATTTTTTTTGGATTTCAATTACTTTTTTATAATCACCCTGCTGTGTATATAATTGTTCCAGAACATCATAAGCTTTGGGCATGTAGGGTTTATGATCAATTCTTTTTAAAATTTCCAGACTTTTTAATGCTTGTTTTTCTGCTGTTGCAAACTCTTTTTTAAATAGTGCTAACTGACCTAAATTACTATGCGAATCGGCGATTTGCTTGTCGATGCCTGTTTTGATATCCATTTCCAAACATTTATCAAAATAATACTGGGCACTATCCAATTGGTTGGAATACATAAAACAATTGGCTTTGTTGTCCAGAAAAGTTGCTTTAAAATGATCTGATTTTATACTGTCTGTAATCCGAAGTCCTTCTTCATCAATTTTTAAGGCACTTTTCATATCACCGCTCATTCCGTAAATATTGGCCAAGGTATGAGAAGCAATAAGATAGGAATGACTATATTTTTTATTTTTGAGCAGCTTTATGGTCATTTTAAGATGCTTTTTAGCTAATGTAATAT
>Ga0247813_10000793_pt1 | contig 25997 bp, 27 predicted proteins | sample UWRJL169409C1_FD_180719 | JGI IMG/M metagenome (GOLD analysis project Ga0247813, IMG submission 180719) | Plant litter microbial communities from Arlington Agricultural Research Station in Wisconsin, United States - UWRJ-L169-409C-1 | ecosystem: Environmental > Terrestrial > Plant litter >...
AAGGCGATGGACGGTCGCCAGGCTGACCTCGTGGTATCGGACATGGCGCCCAACCTGTCCGGCATCGCTTCGGCGGATGCGGCCCGCATCGTCAACCTGGTGGAGCTTGCCATCGACTTTGCCCGCGCCCACATGAAGCCTGAAGGCGCGCTGGTCGCCAAACTTTTCCACGGTGGCGGCTACGCAGAACTCACGCAGCTTTTCAAGGCGAATTTCCGTACCGTGAAGCCAGTCAAGCCGAAGGCGTCGCGTGACAAATCGTCCGAGACCTTCATGGTCGGTATCGGGCTGCGGGCCCAGGATACGAATTGATACCTTGCCGGAGGCGCCTTTTTCGCTCAATCCCGTGTTCGGCCTACGGCTGCTCGCGCTAAATCAAGAGGTTTCGCAGCTTGAAAAGCCTAAAATGGTCACCAACTGCGTGCCCTCAGCGGATTTTTTCATCTTGCTGTCACGCGCTTTGACTGGAGCTTCGTTTGAATAATCAGTGGTTTTCCAAAGTAGCCGTCTGGCTCGTTATCGCGATGGTGTTGTTTACTGTTTTCAAGCAGTTCGACACCCGCGGGGCGACCGGTTCGGGTGCCATCGGCTATTCCGACTTCCTCGAGGAAGTTCGTGGCAATCGCATCAAGAGCGCCACCATTCAGGAAGGCCAGGGCGGCAGCGAAATCGTCGCCATCACCAATGACGATCGCAAGATCCGCACGACGGCGACTTACCTCGACCGCGGGCTGGTCGGCGACCTGATCGCCAACAACGTCAAGTTCGATGTGAAGCCGCGTGAAGAAGGCTCGCTTCTCATGACGCTGCTGGTGAGCTGGGGCCCCATGCTCCTGCTGATCGGGGTGTGGGTGTACTTCATGCGACAGATGCAGGGCGGCGGCAAGGGCGGCGCGTTCAGCTTCGGCAAGAGCAAGGCTCGCATGCTCGACGAGAACACGAATACCGTTACCTTCGCGGACGTCGCGGGTTGCGACGAGGCCAAGGAAGAGGTCAAGGAAGTCGTCGACTTCCTGAAGGATCCTGCGCGCTTCCAGAAGCTCGGTGGCCGTATCCCGCGCGGGCTGCTGCTGGTCGGACCTCCAGGTACCGGCAAGACATTGCTGGCCAAGTCGATCGCCGGCGAAGCCAAGGTGCCGTTCTTTTCCATCTCGGGTTCCGACTTCGTCGAAATGTTCGTCGGCGTGGGCGCGGCCCGTGTGCGCGACATGTTCGAGAACGCCAAGAAAAATGCACCTTGCATCATCTTCATCGATGAAATCGACGCGGTCGGCCGCCAGCGTGGCGCCGGCATGGGTGGCGGCAATGACGAACGCGAACAGACCTTGAACCAGATGCTGGTCGAAATGGACGGATTCGAGACGAACCTCGGCGTCATTGTCGTGGCCGCCACCAACCGTCCCGACATCCTCGACGCGGCGCTGCTGCGCCCGGGTCGTTTCGACCGCCAGGTGTACGTGACGCTGCCCGACATTCGTGGCCGCGAACAGATCCTCAATGTGCATATGCGCAAGGTGCCGCTTGGCCAGGACGTGAATCCGAGCATCATCGCCCGCGGCACCCCCGGTATGTCGGGCGCGGACCTCGCCAACCTGTGCAACGAAGCTGCGTTGATGGCCGCCCGCCGCAACGCACGCGTCGTCGAGATGCAGGACTTCGAGAAGGCCAAGGACAAGATCTTCATGGGCCCCGAGCGCAAGAGCATGGTCATGCCTGAAGAAGAGCGTCGCAACACGGCCTACCATGAGTCCGGCCATGCCCTGATCGGCAAGCTGCTGCCCAAGTGCGACCCGGTGCACAAGGTCACCATCATTCCGCGTGGCCGCGCTCTGGGCGTGACGATGAGCCTGCCGGCGCAGGATCGTTACAGCTATGACCGCGATTACATGCTCAACCAGATCAGCATGTTGTTCGGTGGCCGCATCGCTGAAGAAGTCTTCATGCATCAGATGACCACCGGCGCCAGCAACGACTTCGAACGTGCGACCGGTCTGGCACGAGACATGGTCATGAAGTACGGCATGACCGAATCCCTCGGCCCGATGGTGTACGCGGAAAACGAGGGTGAGGTGTTCCTCGGCCGCTCGGTCACGAAGACGACCAACATGAGCGAATCGACCATGCAGAAGGTCGACGCCGAAGTGCGCCGCATCATCGACGACCAGTACGCGCTGGCACGTCGCCTGATCGAAGAGAACAGCGACAAGATGCACGCCATGGCCAAGGCGCTGCTCGAGTGGGAAACCATCGACAGCGAACAACTCGACGACATCATGGCCGGTCGCGCTCCGCGTCCGCCCAAGGACTGGACGCCTCGCATTCCGCCGTCGAACAGCGGCGGTACGGGCGGCACGCCGACGGTCAATCCGGATCCGGCACCGACTGCAGCGTGATATCGGCGCTGCTTGCAGCAATCAACGGGGCCTTCGGCCCCGTTTTTTCATTTCGGAAGCAACAAATTCATGGCCGTCTGGCAGACCACGCGTTTTCGGATCGACCTCTCCAGGCCGCAGGTCATGGGCATCGTCAATGTGACCCCCGATTCCTTCTCCGATGGTGGCGCGCATGCATCGACCACGGCAGCGCTTCATCACTGTGAGGTGCTGATCGGGCAGGGCGCCGACATGCTGGACATTGGCGGCGAATCGACCCGCCCCGGCAGCCCGCCCGTGTCGCTGGCCGAAGAGCTGGCGCGCGTGCTGCCTGTCGTGCGCGAGGCCGTCAAGTTCGAGATACCCATTTCGGTCGATACGTACAAGCCGGAGGTCATGCGGGCGGTGCTCGATCTGGGCGCCGACATCGTCAACGATGTCTGGGCGCTGCGCCAGCCAGGAGCTGTCGACGTGATCACCGCGCATCCTCGATGTGGCTTGTGCCTGATGCACATGCACCGCGACCCGCAAACCATGCAGGAGTCGCCCCTTGAGGCCAATGCGGTAACGGCGGTCGTGGATTTCCTGAACGAACGTGCAACGGTACTGCGCGACCGGGGCGTCGATGCGGACCGTATCGTTTTCGATCCAGGTATCGGCTTCGGCAAGACGGTGGCTCAGAACTTCTCACTGCTCGCGCGGCAGAATGTGCTGCTCTCAAGCGGCAGGCCGCTGTTGGCAGGGTGGTCGCGCAAGTCTTCCCTGGGCAAGGTGACGGGCATCGAAAACGCTGCGGAGCGCATGGTGCCCAGCGTGGCGGCGGCGTTGCTGGCCGTCGACCGTGGCGCTGCTGTCGTGAGAGTGCACGATGTACGAGACACCGTCGCAGCCCTCGCCGTATGGCGGGCGATGCGTGCGGAACAATAACCAGATCAAGGAAGGCACAAGAATGACAAGAAAATACTTCGGCACGGATGGTATTCGCGGCACGGTGGGGCGTCCGCCGATCACGCCCGACTTCGTACTGAGACTGGCCCACGCCGTGGGTCGAGTGCTCAAGAAAACCGAGGCCCGGCCTCGCGTGCTCATCGGCAAGGACACGCGCATTTCCGGCTACATGCTCGAATCGGCACTCGAATCGGGCTTCAATTCCGCAGGGGTGGACGTGGTGCTGCTCGGGCCGCTGCCGACACCAGGCGTGGCCTACCTGACCCGCGCACAACGCGCCAGCCTGGGCGTGGTCATCAGTGCCAGTCACAACGCCTATCCGGACAACGGCATCAAGTTCTTCAGTGCGCAAGGCACCAAGCTGAGCGACGAATGGGAACTGGCCGTCGAAGCTTCGCTGGAAGAAGACCCGGTCTGGGCCGATTCGGCGCAACTGGGCAAGGCCCGCCGCCTGGCCGACGCCGCAGGCCGCTACACGGAGTTCTGCAAGAGCACCTTTGCGTACGAGCTCACCCTGCGCGGTATGAAGCTGGTGGTCGACGCGGCGCACGGTGCGGCGTACCAGGTCGCGCCACAGGTCTTTCACGAACTGGGCGCCGACGTGTCGAGCATCGGCTGCGCACCGGACGGGCTGAACATCAACAAGAACGTCGGGGCGACGCATCCGCAAGCGCTGATCGAGGCGGTCACCAAACAGGGTGCGGACTATGGCATCGCTCTCGACGGAGATGCCGACCGGCTTCAACTGGTCGATGCGAGCGGTCGACTTTTCAACGGCGACGAGCTGCTTTACCTGATGGTGCAGGAGCGCATCGAACGCGGCGAAAAGCCCGAAGGCGTGGTGGGCACGCTCATGACCAACAAGGCGGTCGAGGTCGCCCTCAGGCGTCAGGGTATCGCCTTCGTGCGCGCAAAGGTCGGCGACCGCTACGTGCTCGAAGAGCTCACCAAGCGCGGCTGGCTGCTCGGTGGCGAAGGCTCGGGCCACTTGCTGGCGCTCGACCGGCACACGACGGGCGACGGCATCGTGAGTGCACTGCAGGTGCTGCAGGCCTGCGTGCGCAGCGGCAAGGGCGTGGCCGAACTGCTGGCCAACGTGACCCTGTTCCCACAGACGCTGATCAACGTGCGCCTCGCTGCGGGCCAGGACTGGCAGTCGAACCAGGCCTTGACGGCAGCGACGCAAGCGGTCGAGGCCGAGCTGGGCGACCAGGGCCGCGTGCTCATCCGCGCCAGCGGCACCGAACCCCTGCTGCGCGTGATGGTGGAAGCCGTCGACCCGGCGCAGGCGGAGCGTTGCGCGCACCGCATCGCAGCCACGCTCGCGACTGCATGAACCAAACGAACCCTGCAGGCGAGGTCGCTGCCGTGCATGCCAGCGGGCTGCACAGCTTCTCGAAATTTGCCGAAGCCAGCATTCATTTGGCGGCCGGCCTGGGCGTGGTCGGCGATGCGCACGCGGGCGTCACGGTGCAGCACCGTTCGCGGGTTGCCCGCAATGCGGCCGCGCCCAACCTCAGGCAGGTGCATCTGCTGCATGCCGAACTCTTCGATGAGTTGATGATCACCGGCTTTGCGGTCTGGCCAGGCGACCTGGGTGAGAACATCACGACGCGGGGCATCGACCTGCTGGGCCTGCCGACCGGCGCACGCCTGCACCTGGGCGACACGGCCATCGTGGAGGTCACCGGTCTGCGCAATCCCTGCGTCCAGCTCGACCGTTTCCAGCCTGGGCTCATGGCCGCCACGCTGGCACGTGACACGCAGGGCGGGTTGGTGCGCAAGGCCGGCATCATGGGCATCGTGCTGGCTGGCGGCGACGTGCGTGCCGCCGACACGATCCGCGTCGAATTGCCGACCGGTCCATTTCAGAAACTGGAGCCCGTATGAGCAACATTCAGATCGTGCACGTCGATTACCGCAACCCTGCGCATGCCGCGGCGCTGGTCTTACTTCTCAACGACTATGCCAGCGATCCGGCGGGTGGCGGCGCGCCACTGGACGCCGAGGTGCAGGCCGGATTGCCGGCAGCGCTTGCCGCACGCCCGCAAGCCTTCAGCGTGATGGCCTTCGACGGCGCCGAGCCGGTGGGGCTGGTCAATTGCATTGAAGGTTTTTCCACCTTCGCATGCCGGCCGCTGGTGAACGTGCACGACGTCACCGTGCGCGCGAGCCATCGTGGACGACGCATCACGCAGCAGATGCTGGCCGTGGTCGAGGAAGAGGCGCGCCGTCGCGGGGCCTGCAAGTTGACGCTGGAGGTGCTGCAGGGCAACGCGCCGGCCTTGCGCGCCTACGAACGCGAAGGCTTTGCGGGCTACCAGCTCGATCCCGCGCTGGGCAACGCGATGTTCCTGCAGAAGAAGCTTTAGGCGCGCTCCGGCAGACGAGCAGGCGAAAAAGAAGCGCTAGTCCTTTGTCAAGACCAGCGCTGCCTGTCTTCTCGAAAACTGGAAACTAGAAACGCGTCACAGGCGCTTCGAGGTCCAGCTTGTCGTTCGCATACTTGCCCAGCTCCCACTTGGCGATGGCGTTGCGGTGCACTTCGTCCGGGCCGTCCGCAAAGCGCAGCGTGCGAGCCTGGGCATAGGCGTTCGCCAGCGGGAAGTCATCGCACATGCCGCCGCCGCCATGCACCTGCATGGCCCAGTCGATGACCTGGCAGGCCATGCTCGGTGCCACCACCTTGATCATCGCGATCTCGGTGCGTGCGACCTTGTTGCCCGCCACGTCCATCAGCCAGGCGGCCTTGAGCGTGAGGAGGCGCGCCATGTCGATCTTGCAACGTGCCTCGGCGATGCGTTCCTGTGTCACGGTCTGCGATGACACGGTCTTGCCGAAGGCCACACGCGACGATGCGCGCCGGCACATCAGTTCGAGCGCGCGTTCGGCCAGGCCGATCAGGCGCATGCAGTGGTGGATGCGTCCTGGGCCGAGGCGGCCCTGGGCGATCTCGAAGCCGCGACCTTCCCCCAGCAGCATGTTGTCGACCGGCACGCGCACGTTCTCGAAATACATCTCGACGTGGCCGTGCGGCGCATCGTCATAGCCCATCACGTTGAGCGGTCGCACGATGCGAATGCCCTTGGCATCGGCCGGCACCATGATCATGCTCTGCTGCGAGTGGCGTGGCGCCTCGGGATCAGTCTTGCCCATGGTGATGAATACGGCGCAACGCGGGTCGGCCGCGCCGGAAATCCACCATTTGTGGCCGTTGATGACGTACTCGTCGCCCTGACGCTCGATGCGCGTGGCGACATTGGTCGCGTCGCTTGAAGCGACGTCGGGTTCGGTCATGGCGAAGGCCGAGCGGATCTCGCCGTCGAGCAGAGGCTTGAGCCAACGTGCCTTGATGGCTTCGGAGCCGTAGCGCGCAATGGTCTCCATGTTGCCGGTGTCCGGCGCGGAACAATTGAACGCCTCGCTGGCCCACGGCACACGGCCCATGATCTCGGCCAGCGGCGCGTACTCCTGGTTGGTCAGCCCCGCGCCTGCGTAGCCGGAGGCCGACGCACTGTCGACCGGCAGGAAAAGGTTCCAAAGGCCCTGCGACTTGGCTTTCTGCTTGAGCTTCTCGACGGTCTGCAGCGCCGTCCAGCGCTTGCCGGCAGCCGTGTTGGCGGCAAGTTCTGCAGCGTATTCAGCTTCGGCCGGATACACATGGTCGTCCATGAAGGCGCGCACGCGCCGCTGCAGTTCCTTGGTCTTTTCCGAGTATTCGAAGTCCATCTTGTCTCTCCTGTGTGGGCCGAAAGGGAAGGGAAGCGCGTCAGGCGCGCTCGGCAAATTGCCAGGCCAGCTCGGCCATGGGGCGCGCGCCGCGGCCCGACGCCACGGCCTGGTCGCTGGACGCCGTGCCGGCCTCCACGCGCTTGGCAATGCCCTGCAGGATCGCGGCGATCCGGAACAGGTTGTAGGCCTGGTAGAAGTTCCAATCAGGCGCCAGCGCCTCTGGCGTGGTGATACCCGTGCGCTCGCAGTACTTGCGGATGTATTCGCTTTCCGTGGGGATGCCCAGGCTCTCGACATCCAGCCCACCCAGGCCGCGAAATGCGCCGGGCTTGATGTGCCAGGACATGCAGTGGTAGCTGAAGTCGGCCAGCGGATGGCCGAGCGTCGACAGTTCCCAGTCGAGCACGGCGATCGCACGGGGCTCGGTCGGATGGAACATCAGGTTGTCGAGGCGGTAGTCGCCGTGCACGATCGACGTCATCGACGCGTCGCGCGCGCTGGCCGGAATGTGGGCCGGCAGCCATTCCATCAGCCGGTCCATCTCGATGATCGGCTCGGTCACGGAAGCGACGTACTGCTTGCTCCAGCGGCCGATCTGCCGCTCGAAGTAGTTGCCTGGCTTTCCATAGTCGGCAAGTCCACGCTCAGCGAATTTCACGCGATGCAGCGCGGCGATGACACGGTTCATCTCGTCATAGATTGCGGCGCGCTCTGCGTTGTCCATGCCGGGCAGCGATTGGTCCCACAGCACGCGGCCGGCCATGAACTCCATGACGTAGAACGCACGGCCGATAACCGATTCGTCCTCGCACAGGCAGTGCATGCGTGGCACCGGCACGTCGGTACCGGCGAGTCCCTGCATGACCTTGAACTCGCGCTCCACGGCATGCGCCGATGGCAGCAGCTTGGCGACCGGGCCGGGCTTGGCGCGCATCACATAACTCTGACCCGGCGTGACCAGCTTGTAGGTCGGATTGGACTGCCCGCCCTTGAACAATTCGACCGTCAACGGTCCCTTGAAACCCTCGAGGTTCTTTTCGAGCCAGGCGGACAGCGCTTCTACGTCGAAGGCATGCTGTTGTGAGACGGCGCGGGTGCCGATGAAATTGCTGAAGTCCTGGGTCATGTCCTTGGGAATCCGATAAATGTCGTCGTCGTTATTCTTCCGCCTCCGAGATGCGCATGAGTGCGGTGCGGTCGAGCACCACCAGGCCGCCCTGCTCGATGCGGATCACGCTCTCGCGCTCCATCGTCTTGAGTTCCTGGTTGACGCGCTGGCGGGAAGCGCCCAGCAACTGCGCGAGTTCCTCCTGCGCCAGATGCAGGCCGATGCGCATCTGGCTGCCGTCGACCAGGCTGGGCACGCCGTAGCTGCGCACGAGGTGCACCAGTTGCTTGGCCAGGCGCGCACGCAAGGGCAGGGTGTTGAGGTCCTCGACCAGGCCGAACAACGTGCGGATGCGCCGTGCCTGCAGCCGCATGAGCGCTTCGTAAAGTTCCACGTGCAGCGCGAGGATCTTCTGGAAGTCGGCACGCGCCACGTTCAGCGTCGTGGTATCGCCATGCGCATACGCATCGTGCGTGCGCCGGTCGCCGTCGAACATCGCGACATCGCCGAACCAGATGCCCGGCTCCACGTACGTCAACGTCACCTGCTTGCCGGAGACGGCCGTGGAGCTCACGCGCACCGCGCCCTTGGCACAGGCGATCCACTGCTCGGGCGGGTCGCCGCGCGCTGCGAGCAGGTCGCCGTCCTTGTAGCGTTTGACGAATGCACATCGGAGGATGTCGTGGCGTAGGGAAGGTGAAAGTGAAGCGAACCAGCGACCGCTGTTGATCGCTTCGCGTTCTTCGATGGTAAGAATGGGGTCGTCCATGGGTCTGTCCTGTCGGCGACTGAAAGCCTGGGAGTTGTCGCCGGAGCGACGCGCGCGCTAGTCGTAGCGCGGCGATTGCTTGGCGAGGAAAGCGGAAATGCCGATGCCGGCATTGGGATGGTGCAGGTTGCGAACGAAGTGGTCACGCTCCTGCGCCAGATGGCTGCCCAGCGTGGCACCGCGCGCCTCGCTCAGCAGTTCCTTGATGCTGGCCAGCGCATTGGGTGCGCGTGCCCCCAGCCGGTCGGCCAGCGCCATGGCGGCCGACATGGCTTGCCCGCTGTCGGTGAGTTCATTGACTAGGCCCAGCGTGTGCAGCCGGGCGGCCGCGATGCGCTCGCCGCCCATCAACCATTCGCTGGCGAGCTGGCGTGGCAGCGCGTTCGCCAGATGCCAGCTCAGGCCGCCGTCGGGCGACAACGCGACGTTGCTGTACGACGCTGCAAAGACCGCGTCGCGTGCCGAAACGATGAAGTCGCAGGCCAGCGCCAGAGAGAATCCCGCACCGGCCGCGGCGCCCTCCACCGCGGCAATCACCGGTTTGGAGCAACTGCGGATGGTGTCGATCCAGTTGTGCAGCCCTTCGATGCTGTCGGCCTGCACGGCGGGCGGCTGCGCCCGGTTGCCAAGCAACCGCTGCAGCGAGCCGCCAGCGCAGAACCAGGCGCCTTCTCCCACGATCACCACGGCACGCACCTCGTTGCTGTCGTCCGCACCGTTGAGCGCTTCCACGGCAGCGGCGTACATGTCGGGGCCGAGCGCGTTGCGCTGCGACGGATTCGACAGCGTCAGCACCAGTGTGCTGCCTTCGGTCGTGCTCTTGATTTCTGCGGTCATGCGGCTGCGCCTGTGGTTCGGGTCATTCTTCTTCGTGCATCAGGCTCAGGCCGAGCGCGCCACGACGGCGCAGCCATGGGCTCGGGCGATAGCGCGGGTCGCCGTACACCGTCTGCAGATTGAACAGCACTTCGAGCATGTTGGTCGGCCCGTACAGGTCGCCCATGGCCAATGGGCCTTGCGGATAACCCAGGCCCAGTCGCACCGCGGTTTCCAGGTCGGCCGGCGAGCACACGCGCTGCTGGCACATGTCGGAGGCGATGTTGACGATGGTGCCCACGACGCGCTGCGTGACGAAGCCGCCGCTGTCGCGGATCACGCTGACGGCCTTGCCGTCACGCGCGAAGAGGGCGTGTGCAGTGTCGCGCATGTCCAGGCGCGTGGCCGGATTGGTGGCGATCACGCGACGCTTGGTGGCAGCGTCGTCGATCATCATGTCGATGCCGACGGTGCGGGTGGCGTCCAGGCGCTCGACCGCGGCGACGGTGGTCACGTCGAAGCCGAGCGGCGCCACCACGATCAGCGCGGCGGCCGATGGCGTGGCGCCGGTTTCGAGCTGCGCGCCCAGCGAATGCACCAGGCGCAGCAAATCGGGCCGGCGCGCTGCACGTGGCGACACCCAGACCGACTGCGGCAGATCGAGCGTCGGCGCCGCAGGCTCGGGCGTGATCTGCGCGACGCCGTCGACGTAGCGGTAGAAGCCTTCGCCGGTCTTGCGGCCCAGCGCGCCCGCGGCCAGCCGCTGTGCGGTGATCACGCTGGGGCGAAAGCGCGGCTCGTCGTAGTACTGACGATAGATCGACTCCATGACCGGATGCGACACGTCGAGCGCCGTCAGGTCCATCAGCTCGAACGGGCCGAGCCGAAAGCCGGCCTGGTCTTTCAGGATGCGGTCGATGGTCGCGAAATCGGTCACGCCTTCGCCGACGATGCGCAGCGCCTCGGTGCCAAAGCCGCGGCCGGCATGGTTGACGATGAAACCGGGCGTGTCCTGCGCCTGCACCGCGCTATGGCCCATCTGCCTGGCGTACGCGGACAGCTTGACGCCAACCTGCGCGTCGGTCTTGAAGCCGACGACCACCTCGACCACCTTCATGAGCGGCACGGGGTTGAAGAAGTGGAAGCCCGCCAATCGTCCAGGATGCTGCAGGCCCGCGGCGATGGCCGTGACCGACAGCGACGACGTGTTGGTCGCAAGCGTGGTCGTCGGAGCGACCACCGTCTCCAGTTCCTTGAACAGCGCGCGCTTGATCTCCAGGTCTTCGACGACGGCCTCGATCACCAGTTCGCAGCTCGCCAGTTCCTGGATTGACCCGACGGCTTGCACGCGTGCGATGAGTGCGTCGCGGTGGGCCTCGTCGAACTTGCCTTTTTCATGCAGCTTTTGCCATTGCGCCGCAAGCGCCTCGCGCCCGCGTTCAGCGGCGCCGGCAAAGCTGTCGAGCAGCAGCACGTCGCTGCCGGCCTGCGCGGCGATCTGCGCAATGCCTCGGCCCATGGCACCGGCGCCGATCACGGCAATTCTGGAATAGGTCACGGTCATTGGATGAAGGTCACTCTCTCTTTGAGGTTCAGTGCGGAATGAAGTGATGCCGCTTTTTGCATGGCGCCACAGCGCGCATATAGATTCTCGTGGGCCGACCGTCGGTTGCGTCCCCCGTTTTACCCGCGATCCGGCGCGTCTTCACGTGCACGCGGCGGCGGGACGCATTCAAGTTCAGCGCCTGACCTGAAGTGCGCCCGGGTTCACGATGTTGGTAGGGTTGCCTTTGACGAAGCTCACGACGTTGTCAAAAGCCTGCCCGAAATACAACTCGTAGCTGTCCTGCTCGACATAGCCGATGTGCGGCGTGCAGATGCAGTTTTCCAGCCGCAGCAAGGCGTGGCCCTGCAGCGGCGGCTCGCTTTCGAACACGTCGATGGCCGCCATGCCAGGCCTGCCGCGGTTGAGTGCGGCCAGCAGCGCGTCGGATTCGACCAATTCGGCGCGCGAGGTGTTCACGAAGAGGGCGGTCGGCTTCATGCGCGACAGGTCTTCCAGCGTTACGATACCGCGCGTGTCGTCGTTCAGGCGCAAGTGCACCGTCAGCACGTCGGCCAACGAAAAGAACTCCTCACGGCTCGACGCGACCTGCAGCCCATCGGAGCGCGCGCGGTTACGGCTTTCCTCCCGGCCCCAGATCAGCACCTGCATGCCGAACGCCTGGCCATAACGGGCCACCAGTTGCCCGATGCGGCCATACCCCCAGATGCCCAGCGTCTTGCCTTTGAGCACCGAACCCAATCCGAAGTTGGGCGGCATCGACGCCGACTTGAGTCCGGACTGTTGCCAGGCGCCATGCTTCAAATTGCTGATGTACTGGGGCAGCCGGCGCATGGCCGACATGATGAGCGCCCATGTGAGTTCGGCCGGCGCCAGCGGCGAGCCGGTGCCTTCCGCCACGGCCACGCCGTGCGCAGTGCAGGCGTTGACATCGACATGTCCGCCCACGCGGCCCGTCTGCGAGATCAGCTTCAGGCGTGGAAGCTTTTCGATCAGCTGCCTGGAGATCTGGGTGCGCTCCCGGATCAGCACGATGACGTCCGCATCCCTGAGCCGCACCGACAGCTGGCCAATGCCCTTGACGGTGTTGGTATAGACCTTGGCCGTGTAGGCATCGAGTTTGGACGCGCAGCGCAACTTGCGCACGGCATCCTGATAGTCGTCGAGAATCACGATGTTCATGGCGTGTCATTGTGCCTTGCACCCTGCGCACGCCACGTCGGCAATGGCCCATTTCGGCTCTGCGCGCCCCAAAATTACCCGGTTGGGCAACGCATCAGATCAGTGGAGGCGGGCCATCTGGGCGGCTTCGAGTGCCGCGAGCCGGTCGAGTTCTGCGCAGACATCGGCAATGCGACCCGAGATGACGACCCGACCCGAGCGGTGGCCGGCTTGCTGCGCCTCCACGCGAACCACGCGCAATGGCCGTACCTTTGCGGCACTCGAGGGTACGAGCTGCTCGGTGGCTACGTGCAAGGCGCGGTCGTTCGCTGCATCCGCGGCGCCGACCCGATGGCCCGTTGTCGTGCGTCGGAGCAGCCCCGAGGCGTGGGCCCGCCGCGCGGGCATGAAACGACTGGCCAGCGTTTGCAGCGGCATCAGCAAGTCGACGATCGTGAGGATGGCGATTCCCATGTGAACTCCAGAAGTGAGGTTGGACACAGGCAGGATTGCTTTCCGATCGGGCTGCAACAGGGTGATGGCCCTCGCCATACGCCCGCCACCTGTCGCGCCCTTGAATCGATGCCTACATCAGCATGGTGTTGCGGATAAGTCCCACCGCAAGGCCTTCGATCTCGAAGGGCTCGCCGGGCTTGACCACGATGGTCGGATAGTCGGGGTTCTCGGCATGCAGCTCGATCGCCTCCTTGGTCCGCTTGAGGCGCTTGACCGTGACTTCGTCGCCCAGCCGTGCCACCACGATCTGGCCATTGCGGGCTTCCTTGGCCGACTGCACGGCGAGCAGGTCGCCGTCCATGATGCCCGCGTCGCGCATCGACATGCCACGAACCTTCAGCAGGTAGTCGGGCTGGTGCTGGAACAGCGTGCTTTCCAGGTAATAGGTCTGGTCGACGTGCTCTTGCGCCAGGATGGGCGAACCGGCTGCCACGCGGCCGACCAGCGGCAGCGCGAGCTGGGCCATGCCGGGCAACGACAGCGAGAACTGGTTGTTGCGCGACTCGTTGAGCGAGCGCAGTGCATCGCCCTTGAGCCGGATGCCGCGCGACGTGCCGCTCAGCAATTCGATGGCGCCCTTGCGGGCCAATGCCTGCAGATGCTCCTCGGCGGCATTGGCCGACTTGAACCCGAGCTCGGTCGCGATTTCAGCGCGCGTGGGTGGCGCACCGGTGCGGGCGATGGTGGCGCGGATCAGATCGAGAATCTGTTGCTGACGGGCGGTAAGCTTCACTGCAAACTGCATGGGAACTCCTTGCGGTACTGTCTGGATATCCAGTATCTGTATTTTTAACCAGTTCTACAAACATTGCAAGCAATGGTCACTGCATCGCACCACAAGCCCGCGCCACAGCGCCGCGTCGTCGTCCTGGGCACGGGGGGCACCATTGCCGGCCGGGCATCGACACCGGGCGACAACATCGGCTATACCGCCGCAGAAGTCGGTGTGGCCGCGTTGCTGGAAGGCATCGATGCTCCCGCTGGCATCACGCTCGAGGCCGAACAGGTCGCACAACTCGACAGCAAGGACATGGACTTTGCCGTGTGGCGAGACCTCACCCGGCGCTGCGCTCACTGGCTCGGGCAAGACGACGTTGCCGGCATCGTGATCACCCATGGCACCGACACGCTCGAGGAGACCGCCTATTTCCTTCAGGCTGTGCTTGCGCCGGGCAAGCCCGTGGTGCTGACCTGTGCCATGCGCCCTGCGACGGCCCTCGCACCGGACGGCCCTCAGAACGTGCGCGACGCCGTCCATCTGGCGGCGACGGCAGGCGCTCGGGGAGTCACCGCCCTGTGCGCGGGCACGGTGCACAGCGCACTTGACGTGCAGAAGGTTCACACCTACCGGCTGGATGCGTTTGCCTCCGGCGATGCCGGTCCGGTGGGCTACATGGAGGAGGGCGCCCTGCGTGCCGTTCGCGACTGGCCATCGACGCCACAGGACAAGGCGGCGCAGGCATTCAACGCTGTGCAGACGTGCGATACGGAATGCTGGCCCCGCGTGGAAATCGTGATGAGCCACGCAGGCGCGAGCGGCGGGCTGGTTGACGCGCTTCTGCGAGAACGCACTGCAGGCGACGCGCAGCCCATGCAGGGCCTAGTTCTCGCCGCGACTGGCAACGGCACCCTGCACCACGCGTTGGAAGCAGCGGCGCTGCGTGCAGAGCAGGCAGGCGTCGCCGTGCTGCGCGCGACCCGTTGCGTGGAAGGGCGCATCCTGCCAACGGCACGCACCGGCCTGCGCGACGCGGGTGCCTTGTCTCCCGTGAAAGCACGCATCGCGTTGATGCTTGAACTGCTCGTTCGGCCGCAGCCACGCTGATTCAAGGTGGGCGTGCAGTTCCAGTCACTTCAGTCGCACCCATGGGCCTACCCGGTGCTGGAGGTGTTCCACATCGTGGGCATCGCGCTGCTGCTGGGCAATCTGGTGCTGCTCGAACTGCGGGTGTTCGGCCGGGGCGTCGCACTGCCGCCGCGCGCATTGGCCCGGCTGGCACTGTCGATTGCAGCGGTCGGCTTCGCGTTGGCGGCAGCCAGCGGGCTTTTGATGTTCGCAACGCGGCCGGCCGAACTGATCGCCAACCGCAGTTTCGTCCTGAAGATGGGCCTTCTCGTGATGGCCGCGCTGAACGCCGCGTGGTTCCACGGTCGCGGTTCGCTCGACAAACTCGACCTGACCGCGCGGGTACAGATGTTGTTGTCCACTGCAATCTGGCTGGCCGTGGTCGTCTGCGGTCGCTGGATCGCCTACTGAAAAAGGAGCTAGTCCATGCAACGTCGACATTTCGTGCTGGCCACCGCTGTGTTGCCGCTGTCCACCAGCCCTGTCGCCTGGGCCCACCACGGCTGGAGCAGCTTCGACCCGGAACGACCGATCTACCTGGAAGGCAGGGTAGCGAGCGCCAGGTGGCAGAACCCGCATGCCGAACTGATCCTCGATGTGCCGGCCGACCTTCGGCTGCCCGCCGATCTGGCACGCCGTCCGTTGCCAGCGCAAAGTGCGCCGGTGGACGGCCCGGCATTGCTGGCGAAGGCGGTGACGCCCACGCGAAAGGACACGCGTTGGGAACTCGAGCTCGCGCCCCTGACGCGCATGAACGCATGGCGCATTGGCGAGATCAAGCCCGGCGCCTCGGTGGCTGCCGTTGGCTTCACCTTCAAGGAAGAGAAGGGTGACGCCGTGATGCGCGTGGAGTATCTGTTCGTCGACGGCAAGGTCTACGGACTGCGCTCAAACCCGGCGTGACGCGCCGGTGGCACCCGCGACCTTCGAAAATCAGCTCGCCAGTGCCGCAAGTGCGCGCTGGGTGATTTCGTCGACCGTGCCGACGCCCTGGATGGCGCGGTACTTGGGCGCGGCCTCGGGCTCAGCCTTGGCCCATTGCGAGTAGTAGTCGACCAGCGGACGGGTCTGCTGGCTGTACACCTCCAGGCGCTTGCCGACGGTTTCTTCCTTGTCGTCGTCGCGCTGGATGAGGTCTTCGCCCGTCTCGTCGTCCTTGCCTTCCACCTTCGGTGGATTGAACTTGACGTGATAGATCCGGCCCGATGCCGGATGCGAGCGGCGGCCGCTCATGCGTTCGATGATGTCCGAGAAAGGCACGTCGATCTCGAGCACGTAGTCGAGCTTGACGCCCGCTGCCCGCATGGCGTCGGCTTGCGGAATGGTGCGCGGGAAACCATCGAAGAGAAAGCCGTTGGCGCAATCGGCCAGGGCGATCCGTTCCTTCACCAGATTGATGATGAGGTCATCGCTTACCAGCGCGCCCGCAGCCATCACGGCCTTGGCTTCGAGGCCCAGCGGCGTGCCAGCCTTCACGGCGGCGCGCAACATATCGCCCGTCGAAATTTGCGGAATGCCGTACTTCTTGCAGATGAATGCGGCTTGCGTGCCCTTACCCGCCCCCGGGGCTCCCAACAAAATCAGTCTCATGATGTCCTCGGACGTTTCTTAGATTTCTTTGTCACGCCGTGTGCTGGCCTGCAAAGGGCCCGGACGCGGCGGAATTGGTTCGAGGATAGCATGCGCCCCCAGCGAAAGGAGACGCCTGGGCGCCTCTCAGCCTTGCGCGATGAGCAGGCGCACGCGTGCCAGGTCTTCCGGTGTGTCGACGCCGGGACCCGGGGCATGGGCGCTCACGTACACGGCGATGCGATGACCGTGCCACAGCGCGCGCAACTGCTCCAATGCTTCGGTGGCCTCTACCGGCGCGGGCGCCAGCGTGGGGAAGCGCTGCACGAAGCCTGCGCGATAGCCATAGATGCCGATGTGCCGCAACGGTGCCGGTGCGCTCGGCAGGCTGGTCGGGCCGGTCGCACCGAAACCGTCGCGCCACCACGGAATCGGCGCGCGGCTGAAATACAGCGCGTTGCCCTGCGCGTCGAGTACCGTCTTCACGACGTTCGGATTGAGGAATTCGTCGAGCGACTCGATGGCATGGGCCGCCGTGCTCATGGCTGCGTCAGGGTGCGTGCGAAGCGTTTCGGCGACCGCATCGATCAGCGACGGATCGATCAGCGGTTCGTCGCCCTGCACGTTGACCACGATGGCGTCGTCGACCAGCCCGAGTTGCGCGCAGGCTTCGGCCAGGCGATCGCTGCCGCTCGGATGGTCCTGGCGCGTCAGCAGCGCAACGATGCCATGCGCCTGGCAAGCGTCGACGATGCGTACATCGTCTGCAGCCACGACCACGCGTTCGGCCCCGGATGCCAGCGCCCGGCGGGCCACCCGGACGACCATCGGTTCGCCGCAGAGGTCGGCCAGCGGCTTGTCCGGCAGCCGCGTCGACGCCAGCCGCGCTGGAATCAGGACGGTGAAGCTCAAAGTCCCAACTCGTCGTCGGTCAGCGTGCGCGCTTCGTTTTCCAACAGGACCGGAATGCCGTCGCGCACCGGATAGGCCAGTCGCGCGCTGCGCGACACGAGTTCCTGCTTCTCCGCATTCCAGGTCAAGGAGCCCTTGGTGACGGGGCAAACGAGCAGTTCAAGCAGCTTGGTGTCCATGGGTCGATGATAGCTTTGCGTCGAGCGCCGCAAAGAATGCGGGTTCGGGATCGAAGAGGAGGGGCACGGCCCATGCTTCAGGCGCGTGGCGCCAAAGCTTCACCGCATCTTTTTCAGTGCAGACGAGCACCACGCCAGCGCCGGCGGACGCGGGTCGCGTCCAGTGTGCGAAGTCGTGGTGGTCGGGCAGGGCCAGGGTTTCGACCAGCGTCAAACCGCGCTCGCGAAGCATCTCGAAGAACGCGCCGGGCTTGGCGATCGCAGCGAGCGCCACCACCGGTCGACCGACAAGCGCTGCAAGCGGCACGCGGGTGCCATCGCTGCGCACGGCGTGATCGGCCAGCGCGCGCTTTGCGATGAAGCCGCCGAATGCCGGGCGGGAGCCGGTGTGCAGGACCAGGTCGCAGGCGCGCGGCCAGTGTTCACGCAGCGGGCCGGCAGGCAACAGCCAGCCGTTGCCGATGCCCCGGTCGTCGAACACGCAGATCTCGACGTCGCGCCCGAGCGCCAGGTGTTGCAGCCCGTCATCGCTCACGATGACCTGGGTGCCGGAATGCGCCGCGAGGAGGGCGCGTGCGGCTTCCACGCGGCGGGCCGCCACAAACACCGGCGCGCCCGTTGATTTGTGGATCAGTGCCGGTTCGTCGCCGACCGCTGCGGGGTTGCTGTCAAGCTGCACTTCGCGACAGTCCTTCCCCCTGCGGCCGTATCCGCGCGAAACCACGCCGACCCGCAGGCCGCGCTGCTGAAGATGACGCACCACAGCCATCACCACCGGCGTCTTGCCGGCACCGCCGGTCACCACATTGCCCACCACGATCACCGGCACATCCATGCGTTCGGTGGCCTGCCATCCGAGCCGATAGGAAAGTCGGCGCAGCGCCGTCAATGCGCCGTAGAGCAGCGCCAACGGCCACAGCACACGCGCTTTCAAACCGCGCGTGAGCCATGTGTCCTGCACGCTCATCGAGCGCTCTCGCGCGCCGTGGCGTGATGCCGAGCAACTATGATGGAAAACAAGAAAACCTCCGCGCTGCGAGATGTCGATCGGCCGCAATTATCCGCTGCGTTCCGCGCTGCTTTTTGGCGAGCTTTTGTAGGTACCGACGCACAGAATCTGTGGATAACTTTGTGAGTAACCGCGTTGGGAACTCGTCGAAAGCCACGCCAGACGGGGCTTCCATTGGAACGACTGAATTTTGAGCACCTATTTTTTCAATGAATTCAACGGGTTGCACCACAACTCGTGCCTTTGTCACGCTTGCGTCGCATGGGCCCGGCACCTCTCTGCGCGCTGTGGACGAGTTGTGACGCAGTTGTGGCGGGCCGCATGAGCGCCCGCCCGTTCCCGTCGACGCCCGGGCCGCGTGTATGGGCCGTGGGCGCGCTCTGTCACGCCGTGGCAGACGCACTCGAGGCGAGGTTCAATCCGGTCACCGTGACGGGCGAAATCTCCGGTTTTTCGCGGGCGGCAAGTGGCCATTGCTATTTTTCGCTGAAGGACGACGCCGGCCAACTGCGCAGCGCCATGTTCCGCCGTGCTGCAAGCCTGCTCGACTTCACGCCACGCGACGGTGACCAGGTCGAAGTGCGTGGACGGCTGGCCGTCTACGAGCCGCGCGGCGACCTCCAGTTGGTCGTCGAAAGCCTGCGGCGGGCCGGGCAGGGCGCTCTCTTCGAGCAATTTCTCCAGCGCAAGGCCAAACTGGAGGCCGAGGGCCTGTTCGACCCTCAGCGCAAGCGCGATCTGCCCGTCATGCCGCGCGCCATTGGCCTGGTCACGTCGCTCGGCGCAGCGGCGCTGCACGACGTCGTGACGGCCCTGCGCCGGCGTGCGCCGCACATCCCGGTGGTGCTGGCACCTGCAGCCGTGCAAGGGGCGAGCGCGCCCGGTGAACTGGTGCGCGCCCTGCAGTCGCTCTACGCGCTCGGCCGCAACGGCTCCGCCAATGAAGCAGCTCCGGTGGACGTGATCCTGCTGGTGCGCGGCGGTGGCTCGATCGAAGACCTCTGGGCCTTCAACGACGAGACCTTGGCGCGCGCCATCGTGCAGAGCCCCGTGCCGGTCGTCAGCGGCATCGGCCACGAGACCGACTTCACGATCGCCGACTTCTGCGCCGACCTGCGAGCACCCACGCCGACCGCTGCCGCTGAACTGGTGTCTGCGTCGCGCGACCTCTGGCTGGGCGCCCTCGACCTGATGGAACAGCGACTGGGCGACGCGCTAGGCAACCGCATCGACCAGCTGAGCCAACGGCTGGACCTGGCCGCCAGCCGGCTCGGCCGGCCCTCGTCGGCCGTAGGTCGGCAGCAAATGCGGCTCGCGCACCACGCACAACGCCTGCGCTACGCCATGCGCGCGCGGCTCGACCGCGCAGCGCGTGCGCAAGCCGATCTCGCCGTTGCCTTGCCCCAAGCGCTGGTCCACGCAAGCGAACGCCGAGAAGACCGGCTCGAACGCATCGAGTCGCGCCTGCGCCTGCTCGACCCGGCGCTGGTGCTCCAGCGCGGCTATGCCTGGCTCACCGATGCGCAGGGTCGTGCCGTCACGCAGGCGGGCATGCTGGCACCGGGCGATAAAGTGGTCGCGCGGCTGTCCGACGGCAGCGCCGCGCTGACGGTCGATGGCGCCGACACGGCGCAGCGCAAGGCTCGGGCTGCACCCAGGCCACGCACTCGTCCGACACAGGGCGAGTGAAATTTTTCTAGAATGATCCGTTCGACAAACCAACCCGCGAGAAACAAGATGGAACACGTCCTGCCACCCCTGCCTTATGCAATCGACGCCCTGGCGCCCGAGTACTCGAAGGAAACCCTCGAGTACCACTACGGCAAGCACCACAACGCCTACGTCGTGAACCTGAACAACCTGCAGAAGGGCACCGAGTTCGAGAACCTGACGCTCGAAGAGATCATCAAGAAGTCCAGCGGCGGCGTGTACAACAATTCCGCTCAGATCTGGAACCACACCTTCTTCTGGAACTGCATGAAGCCACAAGGCGGCGGCGCACCCAGCGGCGCGCTGGCGAAGGCCATCGACGCCAAATGGGGCAGCTACGATGCGTTCAAGGAAGCTTTCGTGAAGTCGGCCGTGGGCAACTTCGGTTCGGGCTGGACATGGCTCGTCAAGAAGGCCGACGGTTCCGTGGACATCGTCAACACCGGTGCCGCCGGCACGCCGCTGACCACCGAAGACAAGGCATTGCTGACCGTGGACGTCTGGGAACACGCCTACTACATCGACTACCGCAACCTGCGCCCCAAGTTCGTCGAGACCTTCCTCGCGAAGCTGGTGAACTGGGAATTCGCGGAAAAGAACTTCGCCTGATCGATCTTTCGCGCGCGTTCAGCGCAGGCTGAGCGCCTGGAGCGCAGCGCACGACAAAAAAGCCGACCCTTGCGTCGGCTTTTTTCGTTTCCAAGGCTTCGTCTACTTCGAGGCGAACGGTGCGCCGGTGAGCTTGAAGCCCTTCTTGATGTTCTTCTTGGCGAACCAACCCTGGTTCATCTCCAGCACGAAGCGCACAGGCTCCTCGGAACAATGCGAGTCGAGGGTCTGTGGCTTCATGTCCACCAGGTTGACGATGCGACCGTCATCGGCAACGAAAGCCGCAGTCAATGGAAGCAGCGTGTTCTTCATCCAGAAGCACTGCGTCGACGGCTGGCGAAACACGAAGAGCATGCCTTCGTGCTGCGGCATCTCCGTGCGGAACATCAGCCCGATCTGTTGCTCGAGCGGCGATACCGCGACTTGCGCATCGATGTTGTACATGCCGGCGTGCAGCTCGACGCGCTGCAGGTTGAGTTGCGGCTGTTCCTGGGCCCAAGACGCATGCAGGGGTGCCAGGAGCGCTGTTGCAGCGAGCAGCAGCGTGGAAAGAGAGCGAGCGAACATGGACACCTCAAGGAATGACTGAATCAAAAATGCCCGCGGAGAGCGGGCATCGTTCCAACAGCCGTGGAGCTTACATCGCTCAGACCGCATGTGCCTTGTGCGGGGCGTGCTTGACCGCGTGCTTGGCCTTGACGTTGTGGGCAACCTTTTTCTTGGCATGCTTCGGTGCGTGCTTGGACGCCGCGGATGCGTGCGGGTGCGCATGGGCTGGCGAGCGCGGTGTCTGGGCATAGGAACCGACGGCGAAAAGGCCGGCGACGAGGGCTGCGATGATTTTGTTCACGAAGGATCCTGTGTAGTCGTTAGTTATGGACACCTCCCGATGGAGGTCCTCTTACAACGGCGCAACGGCAGGGCGGTTGACTGCGCTGTCCAAAGCGAACGCGTAAAAAAAAAGCGCCCCGGAGGGCGCTTTCACGTGGCCTTGCGACCGCGCCGAATTACTTCGGGGTACCGCCTTGGGCCGTCTTGCGCTTGACGCTGCCGTCCTTGTTCACGCGACGGGTGTCACGCGTGGAAGCGCGCTTTTCGCCAGCAACAGCAGCCTTGTCGGTGCCGACGGCGCCGCCTTCAGGCGTCTTGTTGATGTCGCCACCAGCAGCAGGAGCCACGCCAGCCGGACGCGAAGCCACGCGGGCTTCAGCCTTTTCGACGGCCTTGCCGCTGGGCAGGGCGCCTTGTTCGGGGGCCTTGCCCGCCGGGTTCTGGGCGTACGCGCCAGCTGCGAACAGGCCTGCGATCATGACTGCGAGAACTTTGTTCATACGATTTCCTCTGTGGACAAATTGATTTAAAGCGCCTCCCGGCCAGCAGAAGGTATGCAAACAACGAAGCCGGCATGGCTGCGGTTGACAGAACTTCGGCCTCCTCCGGTTGCGTCTAAAATTCTACGGCTATTCCGCCGGTCCAATTGCCTAGAACCGTCGACTGTCACTCAGGAGCCACATTGCCCATGTCCAGCTATCAGCACATCGCGATCCCGTCAGAAGGGCAGAAGATCACCGTCAACGCCGACGACACGCTGAACGTCCCCGACCAGCCGATCATTCCCTACATCGAGGGCGATGGCACGGGCGCCGACATCACGCCGGTCATGCTCAAGGTGGTCGACGCGGCGGTGGCCAAGGCCTACGGTGGCAAGAAGAAGATCCACTGGATGGAAGTCTTCGCGGGCGAGAAGGCCACCCGCGTCTACGGTCCCGACGTCTGGCTGCCGGAGGAAACCCTGGCCGTGGTGCGCGAGTACCTGGTCTCGATCAAGGGCCCGCTGACCACCCCCATCGGCGGCGGCATCCGATCGCTGAACGTCGCGTTGCGCCAGGAACTCGACCTGTACGTCTGCCTGCGCCCCATCCGTTACTTCAAGGGCGTGCCTTCGCCTGTCAAGGAACCGGAAAAAACCAATATGGTGATCTTCCGGGAAAATTCGGAGGACATCTACGCCGGCATCGAATTCGAGGCCGAAAGCGACAAGGCTAAAAAACTCATCAAATTTCTTCAAGACGAATTTGGTATCAAGAAGATCCGGTTTCCGAATACCTCGGGCATCGGCATCAAGCCGGTGTCCCGCGAAGGCACCGAGCGCCTGGTGCGCAAGGCGATCCAGTACGCCATCGACAACGAAAAGCCCTCGGTCACCATCGTGCACAAGGGCAACATCATGAAGTTCACGGAAGGCGCTTTCCGAGACTGGGCCTACGGGCTGGCGGCCAAGGAGTTTGGCGCCGAACTGATCGATGGTGGTCCGTGGATGCGCGTGAAGAATCCAAACACCGGCAAGGACATCACGATCAAGGACAGCATCGCCGACGCGTTCCTTCAGCAGATCCTGCTTCGGCCGGCCGAATATTCGGTGGTCGCGACGCTGAACCTTAACGGCGACTACGTGTCGGATGCGCTTGCAGCCCAGGTGGGCGGCATCGGCATCGCGCCCGGCGCGAACATCAGCGACACGGTGGCCATGTTCGAAGCCACGCATGGCACGGCCCCCAAGTACGCCGGTAAGGACTACGTCAATCCGGGATCTGAAATCCTTTCCGCCGAAATGATGCTGCGCCATATGGGCTGGACCGAAGCGGCCGACCTGATCATCAGCGCCATCGAAAAATCCATTGCCAGCAAGAAGGTGACCTACGACTTCGCGCGCATGATGGAAGGCGCGACCCAGGTGAGCTGCTCGGGCTTTGGCCAGGTGATGATCGACAACATGTAACCCGCACGCAGCGCAACCGACGGCGCGAGGCCCTGAAGTTTGCATTGCGGCTTCAGGGTTTTCTTTTTTGGGGTAAACCCTGGTCTGTGCAAGTTGAGGGGTGGGTGCCGTCGTATTCGCTCGCTGCCACCTCTTGATTTGTCCGTAACATGACACCAAGTCCTGAGGCATCGGCAAGGCGCCGCCTCCTCGATAGAATGAAATTCATGGCAACCCGAATCCCCTCCACCCCGAAGACGCCGCCGGCCACGAAGCCCCGGCGGGACGACGGTGACGCGGTCGTCCTGGAACGACGCCCCCAGAAGACGGCACCGCCGCAGATGTTCCAGGTCGTCATGCTCAATGACGACTACACACCCATGGAATTCGTCGTTGTCGTCATTCAGGAATTCTTCAGCAAGGACCGGGAAAGCGCCACGCAGATCATGCTCAAGATTCACCTCGACGGACGGGGGGTGTGCGGGGTGTACTCTCGCGACATGGCGGCGACCAAGGTCAATCAGGTGATGGAGGCGGCGCACCAGGCCGGCCATCCGCTCCAATGCGTCAGTGAACCGGTTGAATAAACCGCACTCCAACCCCATCTGACAATTTATTTACAGCAAGGCAAAAGGAAATCTCATGATTGCCCAGGAACTGGAAGTCAGCTTGCACATGGCCTTCGTTGAGGCCAGGCAGCAGCGCCATGAGTTCATCACTGTGGAGCACCTGCTGCTCGCTTTGCTGGACAATCCGAGCGCCGCAGAAGTACTGCGCGCCTGCTCGGCCAACGTCGACGACCTGCGCGCGTCGCTGACGAACTTCATCAAGGACAACACGCCCCAGGTGGCGGGCACCGATGACGTCGACACCCAGCCGACACTCGGTTTCCAGCGCGTCATCCAGCGCGCGATCATGCACGTGCAGTCCACTGGCAACGGCAAGAAGGAAGTCACCGGTGCCAACGTGCTGGTCGCGATCTTCGGCGAGAAGGATTCGCATGCGGTGTATTACCTCCACCAGCAGGGCGTGACCCGGCTGGACGTGGTGAACTTCATTGCGCACGGCATCAAGAAGAGCGATCCACCGGAAGCTGCCAAGGGCAACCCCGAAGCGGCGGCCAGCGAGAACGACGAGGGCGGCGGTGAAAAGAACGAGAAGGCTTCGCCGCTCGAGCAGTTCACGCAGAACCTCAACCAGATGGCCAAGGAAGGCAAGATCGACCCGCTGATCGGCCGGGAGTACGAGGTGGAGCGCGTGATCCAGATCCTTTGCCGCCGGCGCAAGAACAATCCGCTGCTGGTGGGCGAGGCCGGTGTGGGCAAGACGGCCATCGCCGAAGGCCTGGCCTGGCGCATCACTCAGGGCGACGTTCCGGAAATCCTGTCCGAAGCCGTGGTGTATTCGCTCGACATGGGCGCGCTGCTGGCGGGTACCAAGTACCGCGGCGACTTCGAACAACGCCTGAAGGGCGTTCTCAAGTCGCTCAAGGACAAGCCGAACGGCATTCTGTTCATCGACGAGATTCACACGCTGATCGGCGCGGGTGCAGCGTCAGGCGGCACGCTCGACGCATCGAACCTGCTCAAGCCGGCGCTTTCTAGCGGCCAGCTCAAGTGCATCGGCGCGACCACGTTCACCGAGTACCGCGGCATCTTCGAGAAGGATGCGGCCCTGTCGCGTCGCTTCCAGAAGGTCGATGTGGTCGAGCCGACGGTGCAGGAAACCGTCGACATCCTCAAGGGCCTGAAGTCGCGCTTCGAAGAGCACCATGGCGTGAAGTACGCAGTGGCTGCCCTGCAGGCCGCCGCCGAGCTGAGCGCCAAGTACATCAACGACCGTCATCTGCCGGACAAGGCGATCGACGTGATCGACGAGGCGGGCGCCGCCCAGCGCATCCTGGCGCCGAGCAAGCGCAAGAAGACCATCACCAAGGCGGAAGTCGAGGAGATCGTGGCGAAGATCGCGCGCATTCCCCCGGCCAACGTCTCCAACGACGATCGCGGCAAGCTGCAGACACTCGAGCGCGATCTCAAGAGCGTCGTTTTCGGCCAGGACAAGGCGCTGGAGGTACTCGCAGGTGCCGTGAAGATGGCGCGTTCGGGCCTGGGCAAGGGCGACAAGCCGATCGGCTCGTTCCTCTTCAGCGGCCCCACCGGTGTCGGCAAGACCGAAGCGGCCAAGCAGCTCGCCTACATCATGGGCATCGAGCTGATCCGCTTCGACATGTCGGAGTACATGGAGCGTCATGCGGTGAGCCGCCTGATCGGCGCGCCTCCGGGCTACGTCGGTTTCGACCAGGGCGGCCTGCTGACCGAGGCCGTCACGAAGAAGCCGCATTCGGTTCTGCTGCTCGACGAAATCGAGAAGGCGCACCCGGACATCTTCAACGTGCTGCTGCAGGTCATGGACCACGGCA
>Ga0247813_10000794_pt1 | contig 25912 bp, 22 predicted proteins | sample UWRJL169409C1_FD_180719 | JGI IMG/M metagenome (GOLD analysis project Ga0247813, IMG submission 180719) | Plant litter microbial communities from Arlington Agricultural Research Station in Wisconsin, United States - UWRJ-L169-409C-1 | ecosystem: Environmental > Terrestrial > Plant litter >...
CGGTCACCACGCCGTCGGCCGAGAGGAACGAGTCGGCGCTCAGCGCGTTGTTGATCGGGGTGGTCTGGAACTGCCAGAGCTTGCCGTCTTCGGTGGCGCGCTCCCAGCGGCCGAGCAGCGCGGGCGGAACCAGGCCGGTCGAGCCGGCCCTGTCCATCACGCTGACGGCGGCGCGCAGGCACTCGCCCGCGGCGAGCACGGGCAGGCCGGCGTCGGCGACGAAGCTGGTGGGCAGCATGTGCACGGCGGCGACCGACGATCCGATCGCGGCGGCGAGGCCGTGCGGCCCGGCGTCGAGGCGGCCGAGGCCGACCTTGGTGCCGTAGACGAAGTCGTAGACGATCGCGCGGGTGCCCGACACGGGAACCTGGCCGACGTAGCTGGAGACGGCGAAGGGCAGGCGCGTGCGCACGCCGGCGCTGATGGCGCGCAGCGAGACGAGGTCGGCGGACTGCTCCGCTTCGGCCCGTTCGTTGCGGGGGACCCGGATGATGAGGTGGCGACCATCACGAGCGGTGAGCAGGGCCGCGTCGAAGTCGTTGGTCTGCGCCGAGCCGAAGCTCGACGTGGCAACGAGGTCGAGGTCGTCGACGGCTGAGGTCGCGAGCGCGGCTAGAGTGAGATGGGATCTGGCCATACCTGACAGGGTAGATCGCCCGATGCCCGCTTACCCCGAACGCCACGCACTTCCGATGGGTCGTCTCATGCCGAATTCTTTCCTCGATCGGCTTCCGCTGTCTCGTTACGAGGTCGACCGCGACTATCTGACCCGCGATCAGCCGGATGCCATCGGCCGGCTCCTGAAAGACCCGGCGACCCGCCTCCTCCCGCTGTTCCAGGGCGGCGCCCTGCTGTCGGGCCCCGACACCCTCGCCCTCGTGCCGGTGAGCGCGTTGCCGGCCGCGGAGCTCTACGTCTACCTCGGCCGGTCGCTGTCGGCGACGAGCCCCGAGCCCGTCGGCACCCCGGTCGTCGCGGCCGTGCTGACCGACGCCGGCCATCTCGCCGAGGCCGAGTGGGGCAACCTGCGCCAGCTCGGCGGCCGGCTGAGCGACCGCGACGCGGGCCTGTTCACCGAGGCCCTCGGCATCGTCAACTGGCACGCGTCGCACGCCTTCTCGCCGAAGACCGGCGTGGCGACCACGCCCGGCAAGGCCGGCTGGGTGCGCGTCGACCCGACGACGGGCGGCGAGATCTTCCCGCGCACCGACGCCGCGATCATCGTCGGTGTCACCGACTCGCACGACCGGCTGCTGCTCGGCTCGAACGCGCTCTGGGAGAGCAACCGCTTCTCGCTGCTCGCCGGTTTCGTCGAACCCGGGGAGTCGCTCGAGGCCGCCGTCGTGCGCGAGATCTTCGAGGAGTCGGGCATCAACGTGGTCGACCCCGTCTACCTCGGCAGCCAGCCCTGGCCGTTCCCTGCCTCGCTCATGCTCGGGTTCACCGCGCGCGTCGATCCCGCGATCGAGAGCCTGCTCACGCCCGACGGCCACGAGATCCTCGAGCTGCGCTGGTTCACCCGCGACGAGCTGCGCGACTCGCTCGGCGACATCCTGCTCCCCGGTCCCACGTCGATCGCGCGCTCGATCATCGAGCGCTGGTTCGGCGGCCCGCTCGTCGACGGCGCACGATGAGTTCGACCGAGGTACGCAGCGCCGAGAGCCTGCTCGCCGGTCTCGACGACCAGCAGCGCGTCGCCGCCGAGACCCTGCTCGGCCCGGTCTGCCTGCTCGCCGGCGCGGGCACCGGCAAGACCCGTGCGATCACGCACCGCATCGCGTACGGGGTCGCCACCGGCGTGTATCCGCCCGGACGCGTGATGGCGCTGACGTTCACCAGCCGGGCCGCGGGAGAGCTGCGCAGCCGACTGCGCCATCTCGGGGCCGCGGGGGTGTCTGCGCGCACCTTCCACGCATCCGCCCTCTCGCAACTGAACTTCTTCTGGCCGCAGGTCGTCGGCGGCACCATGCCGCGCCTCATCGACAGCAAGGCCCGGCTGCTCGCCCAGGCCGCCGACACGATCCGGCTCAAGCTCGACACAGCGACCCTGCGCGACACGGCCGCCGAGATCGAGTGGCGCAAGGTCTCGCGGCTGAGCATCGAGCAGTACGCGGTCGCCGCCCAGTCGCGCATCCTGCCGCCCGCGCTCACGATCGACAAGGCCGCCGCGCTGCAGCAGGCCTACGAGAACCTCAAAGACGAGCGCCGCCAGCTCGACTTCGAAGACGTGCTGCTGGCGACCGCCGGCATGATCGAGACCGAGGCGCGCGTCGCCCAGCAGGTGCGCGAGCAGTACCGCTTCTTCGTCATCGACGAGTACCAGGACGTCTCGCCGCTGCAACACGACCTCGTCAAACTGTGGATGGGCGAGCGCAACGACCTCTGCGTGGTCGGCGACGCCAGCCAGACCATCTACTCGTTCGCGGGCGCGACGCCGGAGTACCTGCTCGGCTTCCAGAACGCCTACCACGACGCCACCGTCGTGCGCCTCGAGCAGAACTATCGGTCGACCCCCGGCATCATCGAGTCGGCCAACCGGCTGATGAAGGGGCGCCCCGGGGCCCTGACCCTGCATTCCCCGCCCGACGGAGAGGTGCAGCCCGGCGCCATGCGGCCCCCGCTCGTCGACGGGTTCGACAGCGACACGACCGAGGCGCGCGCCGTGGCGAAGGCAGTGGCCGACGAGATCGCCGAGGGCACCAAGCCCGAGAACATCGCGATCCTGTTCCGCATCAACGTGCAGGCGGCCGCGATCGAAGCGGCGCTGAACGCGATCGGTGTGCCCTACCTCGTGCGCGGCGCGACCCGGTTCTTCGAACTGCGCGAGATCAAGGAGGCGCTCATGATGTTCAAGGGCGCCTCGGTCTCCATCGTGGGGGAGCCGCTGTTCAAGACGGTGAGCGACGTGCTGCGCTCGCTCGGCTGGACGCAGGAGGCGCCCGAGACCCGCGGCGCGGTGCGCGACCGCTGGGAGTCGCTCAACGCGCTCATGGGTCTCGCCGAGCAGACCCCGGCCGGCACCAGCCTCAAGGATTTCGTCGACGACCTGATGGAGCGCCAGGCCGCGCAGCACGAGCCGACACTGTCGGCCGTGACCATCGCGACCCTGCACTCGGCGAAGGGCCTCGAGTGGGACTCGGTGCACCTCGTCGGCCTGAGCGAGGGCCTCGTGCCGATCACCTACGCGAAGACCGACGAGGCGATCGACGAAGAACGCCGGCTGCTCTACGTCGGCATCACGCGGGCTCGGCGAAAGCTGAGCCTGACGTGGGCCGCGACGGGGACGAACTCCGGCGGCTACCGCCCCGGCCAACGCCAGGCGAGCCGCTTTCTCGCCGAACTGCAACGCTGACGCCTGTGCAGCCGCACTCGGGGTGCGGCTGCCAGAGCCGGGTCGTCGTCTCGCCGGAGCGCACGTCGATCTCGGTGGACGAATGGGCGGATGCCGCGTGGCCGGCGTCGAGCCTCGCGAGCGCCGCGCGGCCCGCGATTCCCGCGACCTCGCCGGCCACGAGCATCGTCTCGGTCGGCGACCGTCGGCCCCAGAGCTGCGCCGACAGCGCGGGCCACGCCGGGTCGGCGTCGGTGCGGTAGCGCTGCAGGCAGTAGAGACACGGGCCGATGCCCGGCTCGATCACCGGGCCGACCGTCGCGCTCGTGTCGGAGAGCACCACCGGCAGGTGCGGGATGTCGCGGCGCAACCACAGCCCGTGCAGCTCGGGTGCGAGCACGTAATGACCGACGGCGACCGCGAGGTCGCACGGCGCGGCCGCCGCCGCCTCGGCATCGCGGGCGAGCGACACCCGAACGCCCTCGCCGGCGAGCACCGCGGCGATGCGGTCGGCGGTTCCGCCCGAGCCGACGAGCGTGACCGAGTGGTCGCGCCGTGGTGCCGACGCCTCGAGCGCGGGAGCGACAGCGGCGAGCAGGGCGGTCGCGTCGTCGTCGGCCGCCCCTCCGCCGCGCGCGATCATGCCGAGCCCGGGCCGGCTGACGCCCGCGAGCAGCGCCGAGATCATCAGCTCGTCGACGCCGGAAACCTCGTGCAGCACGACGACCGGGTCGGCGACGCCGAGCTGCAGGCTCGACGGCGACCGCCAGACGAGCGGGTAACGCGGGTCGATCCTCAGCACCATGCGAGAGATCGTGCCACGCGGGCGAGGCCGGCGAGCGACTTTTCCACAACGCTGCGCGAGTGCGGCCCGGCCACCCCGCACATGAGCCGTTAACGGCCAAATGACGCGACCGCGGTCGCGTCATTTGGCCGAAAGTGGCTCTTTCGGGTCGCGCTACTCTTCGCGCGGCCGTTCGCTGGTGTCGTCGTTGAGCAGGTCTTCGAGCGCCTTGTCGACGTCGTCGGGCGCGGGGGTGCCGGCCTGCAGTCGGGCGACGAGGGCGCTCGGGTCGGTTACGTCTTCGGCCGTGGGCACCAGGTCGGGGTGCGACCACAGGTCGTCCCTCGTGTCTGCACCGACGGCATCCGTCACCTGCTGCCACATCGCGGCGGCCTCGCGCAGCCGACGCGGACGCAGCTCGAGCCCGACGAGGGTGGAGAACGCCGACTCGGCCGGCCCGCCCGACGCCCGGCGGCGACGCACGGTCTCGGCGATCGCGACGCTGGAGGGCAGGCGCGAGGTGGCCTGCGCGGTGACGACGTCGACCCAGCCCTCGATGAGGGCGAGCGTGGTCTCGAGGCGGCCGAGGGCGGCGAGCTGCTCGTCGGACTTGGGCGGGATCAGCGCGCCGCTGGTCATGGCCGCGCGCAGCTCTTCGGGGTTCGCAGGGTCGAAGTCGCTCGCGAGCTCTTCGAGGCGCGACGTGTCGATGCGGATTCCGTGGGCGAACTCGGTGATCGAGGTCATCAGCTGCAGGCGCAGCCACTTCGCGTGACGGAAGAGGCGGGCGTGCGCCAGCTCGCGCACCGCGAGGTAGAGCTGCACCTGGTCGACGGGCACGTCGAGCCCCGAGGCGAACGCGGCGACGTTCTGCGGGATCATCGCGGCCTGCTGGTCGGCGTCGTTCAGCGAGTCGAGCAGGGGGATGCCGATGTCGCCGCCGGAGACGACCTCGCTCGAGAGCTGGCCGACGACCTGCCCGAGCTGCATCGCGAACAGCGTGCCGCCGACGTTGCGCATGAGCTGGCTCGCACCGGCGATCATGTCGGTCATCTCTTCGGGCGCCTGGTCTTTCAGCACCTCGGTGAGGGAGTCGGCGATGCTCGTGGCGACGGGCTCGGCGAGCTGGATCCAGACCGGCATGGTCGCGGTGACCCACTCGGTGCGGCTCATCAGCCGCGGTTCGACCGTGAGCTCAGAGATCTCGGTCGCCTCGGCGAGCCAGAGCGACGCCACGTGGAACGCCTGTTCGATCTGCGAACGCTCGGCGGGCAGCGATACGACGGTCGTGCGCGACGCGATGTTCTTGGCCTGCTCGAGCGCGAGACCCCAGTTGATGCCGTCGCCGCTCGACTGCATCGCGTTCTGCAGCTGGGCGATGAGCTGGGCGACGAGTTCCGGGTCGTTCGGCAGCCCGGCGGCGCTCGCCAGCTTGCTCGGATCCATGTCGGTGTCCCCGGCAAGGAAGGCGCGCAGCATCTCTCGGAACTCTTCTTCGGGCGGCTCTTCCCGCGAATCTTCAGGCATGCAAACTACGCTAGCTGCTGCGCACCGGATGGGGCTGGGTTTTCACCTAGGCTGGTTGGTCTGGCTGTGCGCCCGTGGCGAACACTCGCTTTCTTCCCCCTGAACAAAAGGATTCCGGTGTCGCTTTTCGCCGATTCCGACCCGGTCGTGCGACCGCGTCGATCCCGTGGCTCGACCGTCGGTTGGTCGCTCATCCTCCTCGCGATGCTCGTGACGCTCGTCGTCGCGCTCGTGCCGTCGCCGTACGTGATCGAGCAGCCGGGGCCCGTCTTCGACACCCTCGGACAGGTCGAGGTCGGGGGAGAAGAGGTGCCGTTGATCGATATAGCGGATGCCACGACCTACCCCACGAGCGGATCGCTGAACATGCTCACGGTGTCGATCAACGGCAACCGCGAGAACCGGCTCAACTGGTTCCAGGTCGCGTCGGCGTGGTTCGATTCGAGCAAGGCCGTCGTGCCGCTCGACACCGTGTACCCCGCGGGCGTCACCGTCGAGCAGTCGAACGAGCAGAGCCAGACCGAGATGCAGAACTCGCAGCAGGAGGCCGTCGCGGCCGCGCTCACCGCGCTCGACTACGACTTCACGACGAGCCTCGAGGTCGTCGTGGTCGGCGAGGGCACTCCCGCCGACGGCCAGCTCGAGGCGGGCGACACGATCGTCAGCGTCAACGGCGAGACCTTCACCGACGTGACCGGCCTCAAGGCGACGATCGCCGAGAACGGCGTCGATTCCCCGGCCTCGGTCGTCATCCTCCGCGACGGGGTCGAGCAGACTCTCGCCATCACCCCGGTCATGAGCGGCGGGGCGAACTCCGCGCCCATCGTCGGCATCACCGTGAAGGGGAACTTCGAGTTCCCCATCGACGTGACCATCCAGCTCGAGAAGGTGGGCGGGCCGAGCGCCGGTCAGATGTTCGCACTCGGGATCATCGACAAGCTCACCCCGGGCGAGCTGACCGGCGGCCAGGACATCGCGGGCACCGGCACGATCACCGGCGGGGGAGAGATCGGGCCGATCGGCGGCATCCGCCAGAAGATGTTCGGCGCCGTGCGCGCGGGAGCCGACTACTTCCTCGCTCCCGTCGACAACTGCAACGAGGTCGTCGACCACGTGCCCGACGGGCTCGAGGTCTTCGCGGTCACGACTCTCGACGATTCGCTCGCCGTGCTCGACGCCGTCTCGACGGGAGCTTCGACGGCCGGTCTTCCCACCTGCGACGCAAACTGAGACAAGCACCAGCCTTCTCGCAGTCCGCACCGTTAAGATGACCGAGACCGACCACTAAGGCCAGGAGCAGTCGCTTGACTTCCACAGCAAACCCACCCGTCAGCCGCACGAGGGTAACCCTCGCGATCACCGCAGCGATTCTCGCGGTACTGGTGGTGATTTTCTTTATCGTCGCCGGTTTCTACACCGACATCCTCTGGTTCGACCAGCTCGAGTTCCTCAACGTGCTCACCACGCAGTGGATCGCCACAGCCGCGATGTTCCTCGTCGGGTTCCTCGCGATGGCCGTCCCCGTCTGGGTCAGCATCGAGATCGCGTTCCGCGCCCGCCCGGTCTACGCGAAGCTCAACTCGCAGCTCGACCGCTACCAGCAGGTCATCGAGCCGCTGCGCCGTCTCGCGATGTTCGGCATCCCCGCCGTGCTCGGCCTGTTCACCGGTGTCTCCGCGGCGACCCGCTGGCCCGTCGTGCTGCAGTACCTCAACCGCACGACGTTCGGCGAGACCGACCCGCAGTTCGGGCTCGACATCTCGTTCTACATGTTCGAACTCCCCTTCTTCCGCGGCGTCGTGGCCTACGCCTCGGCGATCGTGCTGATCGCGGGCATCGCCGCGCTCGCCACCTCCTACCTGTACGGCGCCATCCGCGTCTCGGGCCGTGAGGTGCGCATCTCGCGCACCGCGCGCATCCAGATCGCCGTCATGGCCGCCCTCTACGTGGCGCTCCAGGCCGTCAGCATCTGGCTCGACCAGTACACGACCCTCGCCGGTTCCGGCGCGGGCTACCTGCAGACGGGAGCCGGCTTCACCGAGGTCAACGCGACCATCCCCGGTCGCGCCATCCTCGCCATCGCCGCCGGCGTCGTCGCACTGCTCTTCGTCGTCACGGCTATCATCGGCCGCTGGCGTCTCCCCGTCATCGGCACGGCCCTGCTGCTCGTGAGCGGCCTCATCCTCGGCGGAATCTACCCGTGGATCGTGCAGCGCTTCCAGGTGGAGCCGAGCGCCCGCACGCTCGAGTCGGAGTACATCGACCGCAGCATCGAGGCGACGCGCGACGCATACGGCGTCGACGGCGTCACCGAGACCCCCTACAACGCGACGACCGACGCCGAGCAGGGCGCGCTGCGCTCCGACGCCGAGACGACCGCGAACATCCGCATCATCGACCCGGCGCTCGTCTCCGAGTCGTTCGCGCAGCTCGAGCGTTTCCGCCAGTACTACCAGTTCCCGGCGCACCTCGACGTCGACCGTTACAACATCGACGGCACCGTGCAAGACACCGTTATCGCGGTGCGCGAGCTCGACCAGGAGGGTCTGGGCGACTCGCAGACGCCGTACTCGAACGCGTTCGTCTACACCCACGGTTACGGCGTGGTCGCCGCCTACGGCAACCAGCGCACGACCGACGGCCAGCCCGTGTTCCTCGAGTCGGGCATCCCCTCGACCGGCGCGCTCAACATCGAAGAGCCGCGCATCTACTTCGGCGAGGAATCGCCGGCGTACTCGGTCGTCGGAGCTCCCGAGGGCGACACCCCGATCGAGCTCGACTACCCGTCGGGCGACGACGACGACGCGTCGAACATGACGACGACCTACGAGGGCGACGGCGGGCCGATGCTCGACAACCTGTTCTCGAAGCTCGCCTACGCGATCAAGTTCCAGAGCGAGCAGATCATCCTCTCCGACGCGGTCACCAGCGAATCGCAGATCCTCTACGACCGCGACCCGATCGAGCGTGTCAAGAAGGTCGCGCCGTACCTGACCACCGACAGCGACGCCTACCCGGCCGTCGTCGACGGACGTGTCATCTGGATCGTCGACGCCTACACGACGAGTGCGAACTACCCGTACTCGCGCGTGCAGACGCTGAGCGACACCATCGTCGACACGACCACGCCGGCCGTTCCGTACGCCGTCGACAACCTGAACTACATCCGCAACTCGGTGAAGGCCACGGTCGACGCCTACTCGGGTGAGGTCACGCTCTACGCCTGGGACACCGAAGACCCGATCCTCAAGACCTGGGAGAAGATCTTCCCCGAGAGCCTGCAGTCGGTCGACGACATGAGCCCCGACCTGCTCAGCCACGTGCGCTACCCCGCCGACCTGTTCAAGGTGCAGCGCGCGATCCTCGGTTCGTTCCACGTCACCGACGCGAACTCGTTCTACTCGAGCGACGACCAGTGGGTCACGCCCGACGACCCCACGTCGCCGGCCGCCACCCCCACGTTGCAGCCGCCGTACTACCTCACGATGCAGGTGCCCGGCACCGATGCATCCGCCTTCACGCTGTATTCCACCTTCATCCCGCGTGCCGCAGCGACCTCGTCGAGCAGCATCCTCACCGGCTATCTCGCGGTGAACTCCGATGCGGGACCCGACTACGGCAAGCTGACGCTGCTCACCCTGCCCAAACAGGACACGGTGCCCGGCCCCGGCCAGGTGCAGAACAGTTTCAACTCCGACACCGAGGTGGCCAGCCAGCTGTCGCTGCTGCAACGCGGTGACACGGAAGCGATCCAGGGCAACCTGCTGACCGTGCCCGTCGGCGGGGGACTGCTCTACGTGCAGCCCGTCTACGTGCAGGCCACGGGTGGCACCAGCTACCCGCTGCTGCGCAAGGTGCTCGTCGCGTTCGGTGACCAGATCGCCTTCGAAGACACCCTCGACGAGGCGCTCGACGCCCTGTTCGGCGGTGACTCGGGTGCCGACGCCGGCGACGGCGGAACCATCGTGACGCCGACGCCCGGCGAGGAAGTCGATCCCGGAACCGAGCCCGTCACCCCGGTGCCCGACGCCGGAGCGGGCGAGACCCCTGCCGAGAGCAGCACGCTGACCGAGGCTCTCGCCGCGGCCCGCCAGGCTCTCGCCGACCGTGAAGCCGCCTACGCGGCCAACGACCTCGTGGCAGCGGCCGAGGCGGACAACCGCCTCACCGCGGCCCTGAGCGCGGCACTGGCAGCCAGCGAGTAACGATGGTCGAGCTCGGCTCCGGCGACTGGCTTGACGCGAACCGCGCGCAGTGGGACGAACGTGTCCCACTGCACGTGGCGAGCGAGTTCTACGACCAGTCGAAGCTGCGGGCCGGGCACGGCGCGCTCACGCCGATCGACGAGGCCGAGCTCGCCGCGTACTTTCCCGACGGTCTCGCGGGCAAGCGGATACTTCACCTGCAGTGCCACTTCGGCGCCGACACCCTGACGCTCGCCCAGCGCGGCGCCGAGGTCGTCGGCGTCGACTTCTCGAAGCCGGCGATCGTGCAGGCCAGGGCGCTCGCGGCAGAACTCGACCTGGCCGACCGCTCCCGCTTCGTCATCGCGAATATCTACGACCTGCGGCACACGCTGCCGCAGCCGGAGTCGTTCGACATCGTGTTCACCACCTGGGGCACCGTCGGCTGGCTTCCCGACGTCGCCGAGTGGGCGCGCATCGTCGAGTGGTACCTGAAGCCCGGCGGCAGTCTCTACTTCGCCGACGGACACCCGGCCGCCTGGGTGCTCGACGGGGCGGAGGGCGAGCTGCCCGGCCTGACCTTCGCCTACGACACCGACGGCGAAGCCGACGTGATCGACGACGACAAGGACTACGCCGACCCCGACGCCTCGCTCGTCAACACCCGCACCTACGAGTGGCCGCATCCGGTGAGCGAGATCGTCGGCGCGCTGCTCGCGACCGGCCTGCGGCTCGACTTCCTGCACGAGCACTACGAGATCCCGTGGAAGATGTTCGGCTACCTCGAGCCCGCCGGCGAGGGAATGTACCGCTGGCCCGACACCAAATGGCTGCCGCTCGCGATGAGTATCGGCGTCACCAAACCCGCCTGAGGGTGCGGGGTGGAAACCGGCTCCCGAAACCCGTGCTATCGTTGATCTTGCAGCGCGGGGTGGAGCAGTTCGGTAGCTCGCTGGGCTCATAACCCAGAGGTCGCAGGTTCAAATCCTGTCCCCGCAACAGAAAAGAAGTCCCGGTCACGACAGTGACCGGGACTTCTTGCTTTAACCCGTGTCCGCCGACGCCCCGACAGGATGAAACGGGGCAGGCGACCGCCCGACAGGACGGTTCGCACGGCTCGGGCCGTGGCATCCTGTCGACCGATCGCGGCCGGCTCAGCGCAGCCGCGGCCGGCTCAGCGCGGCCGGCTCAGCGCAGCCGCGGTCGCACCAGGCGGTGGCTCTCGGTCACGAGGTCGACCAGCAGCGCGACGGGCAGGTCGAGCGGCACCGTCAGCCAGTGCCGTTTGTTCATGTGGTAGCCGGGGGTGACCGTCGGATGCTGCTCGCGCACCGCCAGCCCGTCGTCGGGCGCCGCCTTGAGCGTCACGGCGGGGGAGGGGTCGCCCGGCTCGCTCATGATCGCGAACACCTTGCCGTTCGCCGCCTTGTAGACCGGCGTCTCCGGCCCGAACGGGAAGGTCTCGGTGGCGCCCGGCAGATTCAGGCACACCTGGCGAAACTCCTCCGCATCCATCTATTTGTCGATCATCCGCACGAGTTCTTCGATGAACTCGCTGAACCCGGTGGACTTCTTGATCAGCTCGAGCACTCCCGCGCGGTCGGCGAACACCTCGACGAACTGGTCGAACGTCGACTGGAACGACGCCCGCTCGCCCGAGTTGAAGGCGATGAGCGCGATGACGTTCACCCGGTTCTCGCCCCACGGCATCGCGGTCTCGTTCACCGCGATGGCGATCGACGTGCGGCTGGCGGTCATCGCCATCGCGTGCGGAACCGCGATCGACTCGGTGAACGCGGTCGACGAGAGCAGCTCGCGCTCGATCGCGCCGTCGATGTAGCTCTCGTCGATGACGCCGCGGTCGAGCATCAGGTCGCCGAGCACACGGATCATCGACGCCTCGTCGGCTGCCTGCACGTTGCGCAGGAACAGCGACTCGTCGAAATAGAGCAGAAGGTCGTCTTTGATCCGGATGCGGCGCCGGTGCCTGCGCACCCGGGAGATGGCCCGTCGGATGTTCTCCACGTCGCGTTCGGTGAGGAACGGCTGGATGACGACGACGTTGTCGCCCGCGCCGGTGAACGCGATCGTCGACAGCACCAGGTCGGTCGAGAAGTCGCCCGCGTCGACGTCGGTGCGGGTGACGACGACCTCGACGGCGATCTCGTCGCCGAGCGTGCGCTCGATGTGCTGGCGCAGGATGTCGTGCATGTCGTAGTAGCCGGGCGAGACGATGGCGACGGTGAGCCGCTCCTCGTTGCGCGACTGGCGCTCGAGGTGCGACCCGAGGTGCATCGCGATGTACGAGATCTCGTCGTCGTTGATCGTGATCGACTTCTCGCGCTGGATCTGGCTCGCCATGAACACCGCGACGTCGTAGATCATCGGGTAGGAGGTCTTGATCGACTTCACCAGCGGGTTGCGCGAGTACGAGTTGTCTTGCGCCCGGGCGATGAGGTTGCCGACGTGCAGCGCGAACCGCACCATGAACGCCTCGTCGTCGAGGTCGAGCAGGTACTCCTCGCCGACCTGCCCCACGATGCGGCGCACGGTCTCGAGGTGTTCGGGAACGACGTAGTTGTCGACGACCGACTGCACCGGCTCGTTCTGGCCCGGGGTGATCACGCGCGTGGTGAGCAGTTTCGCCAGGTAGTCGAGGTCGGTGCGGTCGAGCTCGACGTCGAAGTGGGTGCGGGTGAGCTGCGCGAGCGCGGCGCCCACCGGGGTGGCGGTGTCGTCCGCGACATCCGGTATCTTCGCGACGGGACGGCGGATGACACGGTCGACGGCGATGGCCACGTGCAGCAGCACGCTGTTGACCCCGTACTCGTTGACGAAGTAGCCCTGGCCCTCGAGCATCGCGATCAGCGCGGTCTTGAAGGCGCCGAGGTCTTCGGAGACGAATTCGCGCTGCACGTTCTCGAGTTCGAGAAATCCCTGCGCGCTCTCGGTGCGGAAGATCTTGCTCAGCACCCGGCGGTACTCGGCCTCGCTGCCGGTGAGGGTGACGACGCTCCCGCTGCGGGTGAGGGTGAGGCCGGCCTCTTCGCCGAGCGCCTTCACCTTGCGCAGGTCGCTCTCGATCGTCGACTCGCTCACGTAGAGGCTGTCGGCGAGGGTGTGCACGTCGAGGCCGCCCGGCTCTTCGGTGAGGCGGCGCACGAGGTGGTGCACCCGGTCGCGGGGGGTGTCGGCGTCGCGCCCGCGACCGCCGCTCGAGAACGTGGCGTACGCCTCGCGGTTGAGCCGGTAGCCGTTGGTCGACGACGAGATGATGCTGAGCGGGTGGGCCGCGGTCTTGGCCGCGGTGACATAGCTGCGCACACTGCGCGTCGTCACCCCGAGGTGTTCAGCCAGCTCCGCCGCGGTCACGCGGGTATCGCTCTGCGACAGGTAGTGAAGCAGGCGCTCGTACTTATCGCTCATTTACAGCGAGTTAACCACGTTCGGAGGATGCTCGCGGGCTGCGCGACGCGAATTTCCGCGGGTGCGGAAAGAGAACTACTGGAGCGGAACGACAATTCGTTCAAAGATAGAGGCCTAAGCACGTCGATTCGCTGTAACGCAGGGAACGCAAGGAGGCGATCCATGACCACCATTCTGATCGTTTGTGGTGCCGGCGCTTCGAGTACCTTCCTTGCCGGCCGCCTGCGCAGCATCGCCGCCGCCCGTGGGGAGTCCGTCTCCGTGCAGGCCGCGAGCGACGACGACATCGACGCCCGCCTTCCCTCCGCCGACGTACTGCTCGTCGGGTCGCACCTCTCGTCGAGCTTCGAACTCCTGCGTGACCGTGCCGCGGATTTCGGGGTTCCCGCCGGCCTGCTCGCCAGCACGACCTTCGCACCCGGCGGCGCCGAGGCCGCCTACGAACTCTTCTCCTCTCTCACCACAACCCAGAAGGACTAACCCCATGGCTGATCGCACCGTCACAATCGCTTCCGCACACGGTCTGCACGCCCGGCCGGCGTCGCTTTTCGTGCAGGCCGTCACCGCGTCGGGTCTCGTCGTCGAGCTCACCAAGGGTGACAAGAAGATCAACGCGGCGAGCATCCTCGGTGTCATCTCCCTCGGCATCGAGCACGGCGACGAGGTGACCCTGCACACCGAGGGTGACAACGCCGAAGCCGTTCTCGACGACCTGGCGACGTTCCTCGGAACGGACCACGACGCATGAGCACCCTCAGCGGAGTAGGCATCGGCCGCGGCCTCGCCGTCGGTCCGATCCTGCGTATGCCCGAGCCCCTGCCCGAACCCGTCGACACCGCGAGCACGGTCGGCGACGACGCCGAGAAGGTGCGGGCCGCCGGAGCGCTCGCCGCGACCGCGGCCGACATCCGCCTCCGTGGCGCCCGTGCCGGCGGCGCCGCGAAAGACGTGCTCGACGCGCAGGCGTTCATGGCAGAAGACCCCACACTGAAAGACGACGTCGACGCCCGCATCGGCACCGGCAAGACCGCCGAGCGCGCCGTCTTCGAGGCGTTCGCCGCCTTCCGCGACCTGCTCACCAGCATGGGCGGCTACATGGGGGAGCGCGCGACCGACCTCAACGACGTCTCGCAGCGTGTCGTCGCCCACCTGCAGGGCGTCTCCGCCCCTGGCGTGCCCGACCCCGACTATCCGTTCATCCTCGTCGCCCGCGACCTCGCCCCCGCCGACACCGCACTGCTCGACCTCGACAAGGTGCTGGCGCTCATCACGAGCGACGGCGGACCCACGTCGCACACGGCGATCCTCGCCCGCGAGAAGTCGATCGTCGCCGTCGTGGGCGCATCCGGTGCCCTCGACCTCGCCGACGACCAGATCGTCGTCGTCGACGCCTCGACCGGCATCGTGAACATCGACCCGAGCGAGGCCGACCAGACCGCCGCCGCGAACACGATCGCGGCCCGCGCGGCCGCGGCCGACGCGCCCGTCGGCCCCGGCGCTCTCGCCGACGGCACCCCCGTGCCCCTGCTCGCCAACCTCGGCTCCGCCGACGGCGCGCTTCCGGCGGTCGAGAAGGGTGCGGAGGGCGTGGGCCTGTTCCGCACCGAGTTCCTCTTCCTCGACTCCGACAAGGCGCCGACCGTCGACGAGCAGCAGGCCAAGTACACCCAGCTGCTCGAGGCGTTCGCCGGCAAGAAGGTCGTCGTGCGCGCGCTCGACGCCGGAGCCGACAAGCCGCTGAGCTTCCTCAACGACGAGCCGGAGGAGAACCCGGCCCTCGGCCTGCGCGGCATCCGCGCGCTCCGAGCCAACGAGCCGATCCTGCGCGACCAGCTGACCGCCCTCGCCAACGCCGACGCGGTGACCGACGCCGACCTCTGGGTCATGGCGCCGATGGTCTCCACCGTCGAAGAGACGCGGTACTTCACCAAGCTCGCGAAGGAACTCGGCATCAAGACCGCCGGCGTCATGATCGAGGTGCCCGCCGCGGCCCTGCTCGCCGACCGCATCCTGCCGGAGACCGACTTCGCCAGCATCGGTACCAACGACCTCACCCAGTACACGCTCGCCGCCGACCGACTGCTCGGCTCCGTCGCCTCCTTCCAGGACCCGTGGCACCCCGCGGTGCTGAGGCTGGTCGGCGAGGTCGGACGCGCGGGCGTCACCGCCGGCAAGCCCGTCGGCATCTGCGGAGAGGCGGCAGCAGACCCGCTGCTCGCCGTCGTGCTCGTCGGCCTCGGAGCGACCTCGCTCTCGATGTCGCCCGCGGCCCTCGCCGACGTGCGCACGGAACTCGCCCGCTTCACCCTCGAGCAGGCCAAAGAATTCGCCGAGATTGCCCTCTCGGCCAATAGCGCTGTGGAGGCCCGCGTCGCGGTGCTCGCCGCAGCAAACTCTCTCACCACCTCAACCACACACACGGAATCGGAGTAACACCCCATGACAACGACGTCTGAAACAAAACGCGGAGGAACACGAGTAGGTGTTCAGAAGTTCGGCACCTTTGTCAGCGGCATGGTGCTGCCGAACATCGCCGCCTTCATCGCCTGGGGCCTCATCACGGCCCTCTTCATCGAGACCGGATGGCTGCCGCTGCTCGGAATCGACGCCACCTGGGTGCAGCAGCTCGGTGGCTGGAGCACTGACCCCGACGTGACGAACACGGGCCTCGTCGGCCCGATGATCACGTACCTGCTTCCCCTCCTGATCGCCAACACCGGTGGCCGCATGGTCTACGGCGTGCGCGGTGGAGTGGTCGGAACCATCGCCACCATGGGTGTCATCGTCGGAGCGGGCATCCCGATGTTCCTCGGCGCGATGATCGTCGGCCCCGGTGCCGCGTGGGTCATGAAGAAGGTCGACGCACTCTGGGCGGGCAAGATCCGCGCCGGCTTCGAGATGCTCGTCGACAACTTCTCGGGTGGAATCGTCGGAGCGGGCCTCGCGGTGCTGTCGTTCTTCGTCATCGCCCCGGCGGTCACGGCGATCAGCAGCTTCCTCGAGACCATCGTGAAGTTCCTCGTCGAGACCTCGCTGCTGCCCATCGCCAGCGTGTTCGTCGAGCCCGGCAAGATCCTGTTCCTGAACAACGCGATCAACCACGGTGTGTTCACGCCGCTCGGCACCATCGAGGCAGAGCGCACCGGCCAGTCGATCCTCTTCCTCATCGAAGCGAACCCCGGCCCCGGCCTCGGTCTGCTGCTCGCCTTCGCCATCTTCGGTGTCGGCATGCTGCGTGCCAGCGCCCCCGGCGCGATCCTCATCCAGTTCGTCGGTGGTATCCACGAGATCTACTTCCCGTACGTTCTGGCCAAGCCGCTGCTCATCGTCGCCGTCATCGCCGGTGGCGCCAGCGGTGTTCTCACCAACGTGATCTTCCAGTCGGGTCTGCGCGCTCCTGCGTCGCCCGGCTCGATCATCGCGATTCTCGCCCAGACGCCTCCCGGAAGCTTCGTCGGCGTCATCCTGTCGGTGCTGATCTCCGCAGCGGTCACCTTCCTCGTCGCATCGATCATCATCCGTGCGAGCCGTAAGACCGACCTCGCGGCCGTCGCCGCCGGCGACACCGCTCTCGCCGACGCCGTCGCCAAGAACGCCGCCAACAAGGGCAAGGACAGCCAGGTCGGCGCACTGCTCAACACCTCGGGTGGCGACGCCGCTGCGACCGCTACGGCCGCCGCTCCGTCGAACGCACCGGTCAGCTCGATCGTGTTCGCGTGCGACGCAGGTATGGGCTCGAGCGCCATGGGCGCGACGGTCATGCGCAACAAGATCAAGAAGGCCGGCATCGAAGGGGTGACCGTCGTCAACCAGGCGATCGCGAACCTCGACGGCACCGCCGACCTCGTGATCACCCAGCGTGAGCTCACCCCTCGCGCCACGGAGAAGTCGCCGAACTCGCAGCATGTCTCGGTCGACAACTTCATGGGCAGCCCGAAGTACGACGAGATCGTCGCGCAGCTCGAGGCCCAGAAGGCCGCCAAGTAACACCCCGCTGTGTAGCTGACGCCGCACCGCACAACACGGAAATAGCCAGGAAGAAAGAGGAAACCCATGAGCAACGTGCTTGAACTTGCACAGATCGACCTGCACGGGTCTGCGACGACCCCCGCGGAAGCGATCGACGAGGTCGGACGGTTGCTGGTCGCCTCGGGTGGGGTAACACCCGACTACATCGCCTTTATGCACGAGCGTGAAGCGACGGTGTCGACCTACATGGGTAACTTCCTGGCTATTCCGCACGGCACGAACGAGGGCAAGGACACGATCCTGAAGTCTGCGCTCTCGTTCGTGCGCTACGACAACCCCATCGACTGGGGCGGCAACGAGGTTCGCTTCGTCGTCGGAATCGCGGGCAAGGACGGCGGTCACATGGAGGTCCTCTCCTCGATCGCCATCGTGTTCAGCGAAGACGACGAGGTCGCTAAGCTGCTCGCCGCCCAGACTCCCGAAGAAGTCATGGAACTCCTCGGGGACGTGAACGCGTGAAGGCCGTACATTTCGGCGCCGGAAACATCGGACGCGGATTCGTCGGGCTCATCCTGCACAAGGCCGGCTACGAGGTCGTCTTCGCCGACGTCAACGCCGAGCTCATCGACGCCCTCGCCTCGACGCCCAGCTACGTCGTCACCGAGGTCGGCGACGGCGCGAGCGTCTGGACGGTCGACAACTACCGCGCACTGAACAGCTCGACCCACGAGAGCGACGTCGTCGCCGAGATCGCGTCGGCCGACATCGTGACCACCGCGGTCGGACCGAACATCCTGCGCTTCGTCGCGCCGCTCATCGCCAAGGCGATCGAGCAGCGCTCGGCCGACCTCGCCCCGCTCGTCGTCATGGCGTGCGAGAACGCGATCAACGCGACCGACCTGCTGCGCGTGGAGGTCGAGAAGACCCTCCCCGGTGCCGCCGCCGTCTTCGCCAACACGGCCGTCGACCGCATCGTGCCCGGTCAAGACCCCGACGCGGGGCTCAACGTCACCGTCGAGGCGTTCTTCGAGTGGGCCATCGAGTCCACTCCGTTCGGCGACCAGACGCCGGTCATCCCCGACGCACACTTCGTCGACGACCTCGCGCCGTACATCGAGCGCAAGCTCTTCACCGTCAACACCGGTCACGCGACCGCGGCGTACCACGGCTTCGCTGCCGGGGTCGCCTCGATGTCCGAAGCCTTCTCCACGCCGGCGATCGCCGACGAGGTGCGCGCCGTTCTCGCCGAGACCAAGTCGCTGCTCGTCGCAAAGCACGGTTTCGACCCCGAGGTGCAGCAGGCCTACATCGACAAGAACATGGTGCGTTTCGCGAACCCCGAGCTGAGCGACACCGTCGACCGCGTCGGCCGCCAGCCGCTGCGCAAGCTCTCCCGCAACGAACGGTTCGTCGGCCCTGCCGCCGAACTGGCCGAGCGCGGGCTCGCCAGCGACGCGCTCGTGCGCACCATGGGCGTCGCCCTGCGCTTCGACGTCGCCGAAGACCCGCAGAGCGTCGAGCTGCAGCAGAAGCTCGCCGCCGAGACCGCCGACGAGTTCGTCGTCTCGGTCACGGGCCTCGACGCGGCACACCCGCTCTACCCCGCGGTCGTCGAGGTCGTGCGCGCGCACCAGAAGTAGGCTGGGCGCATGAGTTCTCCCGAGTCCGCGATCGCCGTCGCCCAGTTCGCGCCGGTCGCGGACCCGGGGGAGAACCTCGTCGCCATCCGCACCCTCACCGAGCGAGCGGCCGCCCGCGGCGCCACGCTCGTCGTGTTCCCCGAGTACTCGTCGTACTTCGAGCCCGATCTCGGCCGGGGCTACGTCGACGCGGCCCAGCCGCTCGACGGCCCGTTCGTCGCCGGTCTGGCCGCTCTCGCCAGCGAGTTCGGAGTCTTCATCGTCGCCGGTCTGGTCGAGTCGAGCGACGAAGCCGACCGCTTCTCCAACACCCTCGTCGCCATCGCGCCCGACGGAACCCTCGTCGCGAAGTACCGCAAGATGCACCTGTACGACGCGTTCGGGTCGCGCGAGTCCGACTGGGTGGTCCCCGGCCCGCTCGACGCCCCGGAGACCTTCGCCTTCGGCGCATTCACCGTCGGCCTGCAGACCTGCTACGACGCCCGCTTTCCCGAGGTCACCCGCCGGCTCGTCGATGCGGGCGCCGATCTCGTGCTGCTTCCGTCGGAATGGGTGCGCGGCCCGCTCAAAGAACACCACTGGCGCACGCTGCTCACGGCGCGGGCCATCGAGAACACGATCTACATCGCGGCGGCCGACCAGGCACCGCCGACCGGCGTCGGCAACAGCATGGTCGTCGACCCGATGGGCGTCGAGATCGCGACCGTCGGAGAAGCGACGGATGTCGCGGTCGCCTGGCTCTCGAAAGACCGCGTTACACATTCTCGTGAAATTAACCCGGCACTTCGCCTCAGGCGGTTCGGCGTTGCATCGAACGGCGTTTCTCTCCCTTAGAGTTGTCCTAGTAATTTGGGGAGGATCCACCATGGCTGAGGCCTATCGTGTTGTAGTCGTCGAGGACGACGCCGACGTCGCTTTCTACACCAAGACGGTGTTGGAGAAGCGCGGCGGGTGTGTCGTCGAGACGGTCTCCGACCCCTCGCTCGCCCGCGGCGTCATCGACGCGTTCCTGCCCGACGTGGTCGTCACCGACATCGAGATGCCCGGCATCAACGGTCTCGAGCTGATGGAACAGATCCGCACCGACCACCCCGGCATCCCGATCGTCGTTATGACGGCGCACATCTCGGTCGACTACGCGGTCGGAGCGCTCAACGCCCAGGCCGACGAGTTCTTGATCAAGCCGATCAGCGCGTCCGACCTGGTGACCGCCGTGATGCGTCTCGCCGCCGACGGACGCGCCAGCCGCGTCGCCCACGGCGACGGCCAGCGCGAGAGCGTGCTCGCCATCGGAGCGCACCCCGACGACGTCGAGTTCGGCATCGGCGGCATCCTCGCGGCGCACCGCGCCGCCGGCGACAGCGTCACCATCCTCACCCTCTCGCGCGGCAGCTCGGCGGGAAAGCACGCCGACCTCCAGCACGAGTCGCTCGCCGCCGCCGAGATCGTCGGAGCCCGCCTCTTCCTCGAAGACCTCCCCGCCACCGACATCGCGTCGGGCACCGCCGCCGTCGACACCATCGCCCGGGTCGTCGCCGAGGTCTCCCCGACGGTCGTCTACACCCACAGCATCAACGACGACGAGGCCGACCACCGCGCCGTGCACCAGGCGGCCGTGTCCGCCACCGCCGCGGTACCGTCGTTCTTCGCCTTCCAGAGCCAGTCGTCGACCGTCGACTTCCGCCCGACGAAGTTCGTCTCGATCGACGGCTACACCGACACCAAGCTCGCCCTCGTCGAGTGCTTCCGCGGCGAGGAGGGCATCCGCTCGTACCTCGAGCCCGAATTCGTTCTCGCGTCGGCACGCTACTGGGGCCGCTTCGGCGGCGGCACGAGTGTGGAGCCCCTCGAGATCGTCCGCGAAACCACACCGGCCGATTCGGCTGTGCCGGTCGCCGCGAGTTCCTCGACCGAAGCGTGACGACGCCGAACCTCGTCGTGGTACCCGGCCACGACGAGCGCGTACGAGTGCTGATAGTCGACGACAGCGACGACCAGCGCAACCTGCTCCGCCGCTATTTCGAGCGTGCGGGCTGTGACGTCCGTGACGCGGCGAACGCCGAAGCGGCGATCGACGCGTACGGCACGGTGACCCCCGATCTCGCGGTCATCGACCTCATCCTCCCTGGCATGGACGGCTGGGCCCTCGCGGTGCGGCTCGGCGCCGACAACCCGGAGTGCATCATCGCGATCACCTCCGTGCTCGACACCGAAGACTATCCCCAGGGCCACCCGTCGCTGCCCAAGCCCGTCTCGGGTGCGCACGTGCGCAAGATGCTGCACGACTACGTTCCGAAGTGGCACGCCGCGTGAAGTTCTACCACTGGGTGCTCGACACGGTCAGGGTAGATTCCGCTTCACCGTTCCTCAAACAGGTACCGTTCGCCATCGCGTTCCTCGGCGCGGTCGTCATCGTGATGACCTCGCCGAACATCGACTTCACGGTGTGGACCGCCGCTCTGCTCGGCATGTGGGGTGTCATCCTGTCGACCGCGCTGTCCGCGCTCTTCAGCTACCAGCCGTCGATGAGCCGTCTGGCCATCCTCATCCCGGTGCTCGACCTCATCGCCCTCAGCGCCTTCCGCGCGGGCACCGGCGGCAACCTGTCGCCGTTCAGCTCGCTCATCATCCTCCCGGTGATCTGGATCGCCGCCGAGCCGGGACGCCGCTACATCATCATCGCCGCGGTCGGCACGGCGATCGCCCTCACCGACCTGTTGGGATTCGGTGGCGCGTCGACATCCGGAGACCTCCTCCGCTCCATCTTCGCGCCCGTCATCTTCGCGATCGGCGCGGCCATCATCAACGAGGTGGCCCGTCAGGGCCGTGTGCAGGTGGCCTCGGTGCGCCGGCTGGCCGAAGAGCGCGAGGTCATGCTGCGCGGGGCCGAGGACTACACAAAACGCCTGCGCGAGAACGAGGCGCAACTGCGCGCCGCCGACAAGCTCACCCGCAGCGTGCTCGACGCCGTCACCGAGCAGTCGGTCGTCGGAACCGACGTCACCGGCAACATCGACGTCTGGAACCCGGGCGCCGAACGTATGCTCGGGCTGAGCGCGGCCGAGGCGCAGCGCAAACGCTTCATCTACGACTTCCACGTGCCCGAAGAGCTCGACGAGCGCTCGCGCGAACTCAACTACCCGCCCGGCGAGACGGTGCTCACCCCCGGCTTCTCGGCTCTCGTCGAGTCGGCGCGGCTCGGCACCCCCGAGGTGCGTCAGTGGACCTACGTGCGCGCCGACGGCCTCCAGGTCGCCGTCGACGTCGCCGTCACGCGCCGCGTCAACGACTCCGGCGAGACCACCGGCTACCTCTTCGTCGCCACCGACGTCACGCAGGCGCTCGAAGTGTCGCGGCTCAAAGACGAGTTCGTCGGTCTCATCTCGCACGAGCTGCGCACGCCGCTCAGCTCGATCCTCGGATACCTCGAGCTGCTGCGCGACGACACCGACGAGCCTCTGTCCGAAGAACAGATGATGTACCTCGGCATCGCGGAGCGCAACGCCCACCGCCTGCTGCGCCTGATGGGCGACCTGCTGTTCACGGCGCAGGTCGGCGCCAACTCGTTCAACATCGACGCGTCAGACCTCGACGTCGCGCCCGTCGTGCGGGCCTCGATCGAGTCGGCTCGCCCCATCGCCGACGCGCAGGGCGTATCGATCGTCACCGACGTCACCGACGACATCGCGTTGGTCAGCGGCGACCCCACCCGCATCGGGCAGGCGATCGACAACCTGCTCTCGAACGCGATCAAGTTCACCCCGCGCGGTGGCAACGTCACCGTCGCCGTGTCGTGCGACGGCGAGCACATCGTCATCCGCCTCACCGACACCGGCATGGGAATCCCCGCCAACGAGCTCGACCAGCTGTTCTCCCGGTTCTTCCGGGCGTCGACGGCCACCCGGGCCGCGGTGCCCGGGGTCGGTCTCGGACTCACGATCACCAAGGCGATCATCGACGCGCACGGGGGAGACCTCGACGTGGAGAGCGTCGTCGGGGTCGGCACGACCTTCATCGTGCGCCTGCCGAAGGCGCAGCCGGCCGTGGCGGGCGTCGCCGGTTAGAGCCGTCGAGCGGTTCTAACCGCCTAGCGGTTCAGTGCCCCGAGTCGCGTCACCGCGTCGTCGAGCACGCTCTCGCGCTTGCAGTACGCGAACCGTACGAGCGAGGAGTATTCCGCGCGGTTGCCCTCGCGCACGAACGCGCTGATCGGCACACCCACGACCCCGGCCAGCTGCGGCAGGGCTCGGCAGAACTCGGCGGCGTCGGTGTAACCGAGGGGCGCAGCATCCGCCACGACGAAATATCCGGCTTGCGGCTGGGTGACGGTGAACCCCGCGTTCACGAGGCCCGCCGACAGCAGGTCGCGTTTGCGCTTCAGCGTGGCGGCGACACCGGTGAAGAACGCGTCGGGCAGGCCGAGTCCGACGGCGATGGCCGGCTGGAACGGGGCGCCGTTCACAAACGTCAGAAACTGCTTCACGGCGAGGATCGACGCGAGGATCTCGGGCGGCGCCACGATCCAGCCGATCTTCCACCCGGTCGTGTTGAACGTCTTGCCGGCGCTCGAGATGCTCACCGTGCGATCGCGTGCCCCGGGCAGGGTCGCTACCGGGGTGTGCGGGGCGTCGAAGACGAGGTGCTCGTAGACCTCGTCGGTCACGATCAGCGCGTCATGCGTGTGCGCGAGCTCGACGATGAGCTGCAGGGTCTCCTGCGGTAGCACGGTGCCGGTCGGATTGTGCGGGTTGTTGATCAGGATGAGCCGGGTGCGGTCGGTGATCGCGGCGCGCAACTCGTCGTGGTCGGGCTGGAAGGCGGGCGCGTGCAGCGGCACCGTCACGTGGGTCGCGCCGCCGAGACCGACGATGGCGCCGTACGAGTCGTAGAACGGCTCGAACGTGACGACCTCGTCGCCGGTCTGGGTCAGCGCCAGGATCGTGGCCGCGAGCGCCTCCGTCGCGCCAGCGGTGACGAGCACTTCGCGGTCGGGATCGACGGCGAGGCCGTAGAAGCGTTGCTGGTGCTCTGCGATCGCGTTGCGCAGCACCGGCATGCCGGTCGCCGGCGGGTACTGGTTGAAGCCGTCGCTGATCGCCTGGCGGGCGGCCTCGAGCACCTCGGCCGGACCGTCCTCGTCGGGAAACCCCTGACCGAGATTGATCGAGCCCGTGCTCACCGCGAGGGCGCTCATCTCGGCGAAGATCGTGGGACGCAGCCCGCCGTCGGCGCCCAGGAGCATCGCTCCGCGAGCGGCCTGCTGCCAAGAACCGGAGACTGTCATCGTGGATTAACCCTAGCTGTCGTGCGGCTGTGGATAATTCGCGAGGCGGGTCGCCGAAGTGATTTATCTTGTGCGGATGCGACCCAAGTTTCGTGCGGCCGCCGTAGCCCTCGTGCTCGTCGGCGCTCTGTCAGCGTCCGGCTGCGCGCCGGAGGCCCCGGTGGCCGATCCGACACCCACGCCCAGAGCGACACCGCTCTTCGCCTCCGACGAGGAAGCTCTGGCGGCCGCGGAGGAGGCGTACGCGGCGTACCTCGCGGTGACAGACGAGATCTTCGCTGACGGCGGCAACGACGTAGCGGCATTGAGCACCGTGGCGACTGGAAAGCAATTAAGTGATGACACTGCTGGGTTTTTCGAAATCCGTGAGCGTGGATATCGCAGCGTTGGATCAACATCGTTCACCGAAATCGAACTACAACAATACGAAGCGGACGCTGATGCGTTGCAGTCTGTCGCGACTGTCTATCTCTGCGAAGACGTAAGCCAAATCGATGTCTTCGATGGAGGTGGCGTCTCTGTGGTGCAACCCGACCGCCCGGACCGGACGAAATTCGAGGTAACTTTCGACAGAAGCGGTAGCTCGAGTGCCGGTTTGCTCGTGGCCTCGCGCGAAGTATGGGCTGGTGGGGCATGCTGACAGCGTTGATCGCATCGGCCGTGATTGCTGGTCTATCTTCGATTGGTGCACCCGCCAATGTGTCTGCAAGCTGCACTGTTTCCACTAACAAATACGCCCCCTGTCCGGGCGTTTCCAGCAGCCTCGGCGACGGTTCCGCCAACTTGAGCGGCGAACGCAACACCACGAACAGCGGCAGCGGCGGCACCGGCCGCGGCTCCGGCGCGCCCCAAGCGCCCGCCCCACCCAACAAGAACCGGATGACGCCCGAGCAGCGACTCGCCTACGAGAACCAACTGGTGGCGGAGGCGGCCGCGCGGGGCGACTACTACCGTCCCGAGTTCTGGTCGACCTACGTCGGCACGCCGCCCACGAACGTCACGCTGAACGACATCGCCACCTTCCGTCCGACCGTGGGCGGCAACCACATGGAGCCGAACGGTTGGATCGTGGTCGGCCTCGATACCAACTTCTATTCCGACCCCTCGGTGCAGATCGTCGACGGAACCCTGTTGGGCCTGCCCGCCTCCGTGCGCTTCACCGCGAAGTCGTACACCTGGACCTACGGCGACGGCGCCTCCCGCTCCAGCCCGACCCCCGGAACCAGCTGGGCGGCCCAGAATCTGCCCGAGTTCTCCCCGACCGCGACGAGCCACGTGTTCGCGAACCCGGGCAGCTACACGATCGACCTCGCGGTGGGGTACTCGGCCGAGTACAGGTTCGGGGCCAACGGCTGGGCGCCGATCGCGGGCACGTTGGTGATGCCAGCGAATAGAATCGTGGCGACGGCGGGCGACGCCTCGACGGTACTCGTGGGCCGTGATTGCCGGAAGAATCGCGGGGGTCCGGGATGCTGAAATCGGTGGTCGGTAAAGCCAAAGTGGCCTTACAGCGCCCGCATATAAAACGTTCAGGTTAGCGGGGGATGCTTACTCCGCTGGAAGGAGCACCTGATGAATGACACCCCCGAGATCCCCGCTACACCCGCAGAACCCACACCCCCCACCACCCCGGCGGCCCCGCCCGCTTCGGTGAACCCCGCGCCTCCCGCGCCCCCGGCACCGCCCGCACCCCGCGCCCTCTCCGAGGCGCCCGCTGCGGCGGCACCCGTCGTTCCCCACTACGAGAGCTCAGCGACGCCGCCCCCC
>Ga0247813_10000796_pt1 | contig 25865 bp, 27 predicted proteins | sample UWRJL169409C1_FD_180719 | JGI IMG/M metagenome (GOLD analysis project Ga0247813, IMG submission 180719) | Plant litter microbial communities from Arlington Agricultural Research Station in Wisconsin, United States - UWRJ-L169-409C-1 | ecosystem: Environmental > Terrestrial > Plant litter >...
TCAAACAGTTCAGAGGCATCGCCACCCGTTACGACAAAGATCCGATGAACTTCCTCGCCGCCGTCAAATTGGCAGCAGTAAGAATTTGGATCAGATCGTTATGAGTCCACGGCCTAGGCACCTGAAGATAGATTAAGGCCCGCATAATCCGTTGATGCGGGCCTCCTCTAGTATGGAGACGAGGTATGCCGTACCACTTTCTGGAAGTCGCCGTGACGCCAAGCGTCCGAGCCGCGCAGGCGGATATGGGGGTAGACCAGATATGGCTGGGCGAGCACGATCGCCCTTCGGATACTTTGACGGAGAATGAGATCGCTTTCATCGCGGCGCGCGATAACTTCTATATAGCGTCTGTGTCAGAAACGGGTTGGCCGTATGTTCAACATCGCGGTGGGAAAATCGGTTTCCTCAAGGTTGTTGATCCGCAAACGATGGCATTTGCCGACTATCGCGGAAACCGCCAGTACATCAGCGCAGGGAATTTTGCAGCCAACGACCGCGCCTGTCTGTTCCTGATGGACTATGTCCGACGGACCCGGCTCAAAGTCTATGCCCACGTCGAGCGGCTGACGCTCGACGCCGACCAATCGCTCACGGACCTCGTATCCGATCCGACATATAGGGGCCGTGCAGAGCGAATATTCAAGCTCCGGCTCGAAGCATACGACTGGAACTGTCCCCAGCACATCACTCCCCGCTACACCGAGCAGCAGGTTGAGCAAGCAGTCGCACCACTTCGTCAGAAGCTGCAACAGCTGGAAGCTGAAAATGCAGCGTTAAGGAAAAGATTAGAAGGAAGATCGGAATGACCGACGCCCAAAGACCGCCTTTGCCCCCGTTTACATCAGAGACTGCTGTCGAAAAGGTGCGGCTTGCCGAAGATGGCTGGAATAGCCGGGACCCGGGCAAGGTCGCGTTGGCGTACACGGTTGATAGTCAGTGGCGTAACCGCGCCGAGTTCGTCAATGGCCGGGAGGCTATCGTCGCTTTTCTTGCAGGAAAGTGGCGGCAGGAGTTCGACTACCGTCTGATCAAGGAGCTGTGGGCGTTCGACGGCGACAGGATTGCCGTCAGGTTTGCCTATGAGTGGCATGACGACAGCGGCAATTGGTTCCGATCTTTCGGCAACGAGAACTGGGAATTCAATGATAGTGGCCTGATGCGCAAGCGATACGCCTGCATTAACGACCTGCCGATCCGCGTGGAAGACCGTCGCTTTCACTGGCCGCTCGGTCGTCGGCCCGACGACCACCCGGGGCTCAGCGAGCTTGGTTTCTGATCGACCTCGTTTCCATCTCCATCAGTCAAAGACGTCGGCATGGTCATTTTGAATTCGCACTTTTCACAACGTTCATATCCGGCAGACGAAGAGGCTATCGAGGTCAAAGCCTTCGTCGATCTGTACAATGTCTCACCGGCAACGCTCAAGTCCGAAGAGCATTTTGAATGCCTGCCCATCAACGGTGGATGCGCAATATCGCTGCCAAGCGCGCCGGCCATCGGTCTGAACCGTGTATTGGGACTGAACTCCGTGAATGATCTTGAGGAAGCCTATGGGTGGATGAATGGGAGGACCGGAAACCGGTTTTTTCAGGTAAATATGGACCGTGCTCCAGCCGGAACTAAAGACTGGATCCTCACCAAGGGTCTGCTTGAATACGGTGTGGGCTGGGCGAAGCTTGTCTACGACGCCTCATCAGCGAACCTTTCGGAGCTCAACTCGATTCGAACGCGACCCGTTCATGTTGGGGAAGCCATGCTCTTTGGATCGATGGTGTGCAAAGGCTTCAACTTTCCACCGACCCTGACGAGGTTATGGTCTGCAATCGTTGGAAAAGTAGGCTGGTCGTGTTTTTTCGCCCTGGATGGTGACAATCCAGTCGGGACAGCCACCATGTATCAGTCTGGCACCTACGCATGGTTAGGCGGCGGCACGACACTTCCGGAGTCACGAAATCGCGGCGTTCAAAAAGCCCTTATACAAAGCCGTATCGAACATGGGCTCGGCAACGGCGTGTCGACATTTGCCGTCGAGACATCGGAACCTGTAGTTGGAGAGCCAAATATTTCCTTTGATAACCTTAGAAAAGTAGGCTTCCGGCAGGCATTTCACCGGAAGAACTTCAAGTTTTGAGGTGGAAACCTTGCCCGATGGGCTCGGTCGCTCGGCTCGATTTCATCGATAGTGATCTGCAAAGTTTTTGCGGCCTTAAACATCGGCCGATGTGAACAAGGTTGCCGGCAGATCGTCAAGACGTTTGCTCGCGCCGCATGGCCATTTTGCGTCGTCGCGAAACGTGTCCCCGCTTAACGCCGGTCATTTCCACTGAGCTTGAGCTACAAAAGTTCGTCAGCCATTTTGACCAAATGAGCGACTGAAGTTGCCTTCATTTTCCGCATCATGTGGCCCCGGTGAAGCTTCACCGTTGGCTCAGCAAGTTGAAGCTCTGCCGCAATCTGCTTATTAAGTTTACCGACGATCACCAAAGCCATTATTTGGCGCTCACGCTCCGTCAGCGTCAAATATCTTGATCGGGTGGCAGCGTTCAGTGTTTTTTCCTCTCGACGAGCGGCGTCACGAGCGATCGCGCGGTTGACGGCTTCCAACAGATCTTGTTCCCGAACCGGTTTGCTAAGAACGTCTATGGCGCCCGCCTTCATCGCCCGCACCGCCATGGGCACATCGACGTGAGCGCTAATCAACACGACGGACCGAGGAAGATTGCTCTTTGCTAACTCCTCCTGAAACTCAAGTCCGCTTTGGCCAGGAAGTCGGATGTCCAAAACGATACACCCGGCTTTTTCGGGATCGTCTGCGGCCATGAACTCTTTTACGGAGCCGTGTGTTTCAGCGCTTAGGCCCACGGACTCGAACAGCCCCTTGAGAGCTTCGCGGACGCTTTGATCGTCATCAATGATGATGACAGTGGGCCGTCTGTTCTTCCTGTCATCGATCAATGGCCGCGTCCTTGAAGCTGGAGAGTGTGAAGTTGAATGAGCTCCCGCGTGGATGACTGGATGTAGCCCAGATGCGCCCTCCATGGGCCTCAACGATAGAGCGGCAGATAGAAAGGCCCATCCCGATGCCGTCAGGTTTCGTGGTGTAGAACGCTTCAAATACCCGGTCGAGCTGTGCAGGGGGGATAGCTTCCCCCGTATCTGAAACACTAACTTCGACTTCACCCTCTGGACGCTGCGTGCACTTGACCCTGATCAATGCATCTGCGCCAGGAGGCATTGCTTCAGCGCTGTTCATTATCAGATTAAGCAGGACCTGCTGTAGCTGCGTGCGATCACCCAAGACATAGACGGGGTCTGACGTAAGATCCGTGACGACCTGTAAGCCTCGGGATTGCAGCTCTTCCCGCAGAAGGAAAAGCACGTCACGAAGAGCTCTGGTAAAGTCGGTCCTCTCCATACGCACCGGCGATCTCTGAGCCATCGCGCGTATGCTGGAGACAATCTCGCCGGCGCGGTGCCCATCATGCACGACGCGCTCCGCCGCCTGCCGGGCTTGCCTAAGGTCAGTATGTCCGTCTTGAAGCCAGCGCAAGCAGGTCCCGGCATTGGTAACAATCGCCATGAGCGGCTGGTTGATCTCGTGTGCTATCGAGACGGCCAGTTCCCCGATCGTGGTCAAACGGGTCACGTGCGCGAGATCGCTTTGGCTTTGGCGAAGGGACTCTTCTGCGCGTTTGCGATCCTCGATATCTACAACGACGCCATACCACCGCACCACATTTCCGTCCGCATCAAGGAGGGGGCTTTGCTGCAGGTTGAACCACCTATATTCGCCATCGAACCGTCTGATACGGGCGTCAACTGGATGGGGGTGCTTCGTAGCAACGATTTGCTCCCAACTCACGCGCATACGGTCGACGTCATCGGGATGAAACACACGGTAGAAGCCGAACCCCTGGAGGTCTTCGATCATGAGGCCTACAAAATCGATGAAAATCTTGTTCCAGTACTCCAGCTGCCCATCAGGCGTGCAGGACCAAGCCATGGCAGGGATCGTATTGATGATGAGGTCTAACTTGTGCTCACTCTCTCTGAGTGCGGCCTCGCTTTCGCGCAGAGCGTTTTCCGCGCACTGCAAGTTTTCAATGTCGATGTTAACGCCGAACCAGCGCACTATGCCATTCGCATCGGTAAGCTTCCGGCCCGAGAAATAGAACCAGCGGTATTCCCCATCTCTGCCACGAATGCGCCCTTTCAGCTGTGTGTGGTCTGAGTGTTCGAGGTCTCGCTTCCAAATCTCCACCATCTCCGGGATATCATCGGGATGGTACAGGTCCAGAAAGCCCCATTCGAGGATTTGATCCGCGGGCAGCCCGGCATAGTCAAGCCAACTCTGATTCACAAAATCCGCGCTTCCATCAGGTCGCGCCGACCATACGAGAACCGGCAGCGAATTGATGATGAGCCTGAGGTTTTCTTCGCTAGCCGCCAGTGCCGATTTCGTCTCCATAAGAGCATTCTCGGCCTGTTTGCGATCTTCGATATCAAGAACGACACCGTACCACTTCAAAACATTGCCTTCGGGATCGAGATGAGGCTTTTGTCGAAGAGAGCACCAGCGATAGTCGCCATCCGCGCGTCTGAGGCGGCCTTCGACTTCCTTTCCCGTTTTGGACGACATAATGCGCTGCCACTCGGCGCCCAAATGGGCGACGTCATCGGGATGAAACAGGCGGTAGAAATTTTCCCCTGAGATGTTTGCAAGCGGCATGCCGATAAAATCAAGGAAGTGCTGATTTGCAAAATCCAGCATCCCATCAGAAGTCGTCGACCAAGCCATCGCAGGGATCAGGTCGATGATCGTGTCGAAGTTCGTCTGATTTTTCAAGTAATCCCCCGCTGCTCGTGTTCTCATAAACTACGCTTTTCCACTGGACTGCGTTAGCCGAGATTCATAGACGAAGGTCTATTTTTCAATCCTTTCGTCTAGTCGAACGAGACCTTAATCGCAATTGAGAACAGCCCAAATGCGCTTTAGACATAAGCTAAAGCGATTTGCACATAAGGCTTTAGATCACCTTTCCTAAAATCAGGCGATGCTTGGTTTACCAGCGTATGGATCGCTTTGGACGACACCCGACGATGGGGTGCGCTAGGCATTCAGCCAATTGCAGCCGCACAACGAAACAAGATGGAGATTGATAATGACACTCTCAGCCAGCAAATCCAGCATCCTTCCCTCGGGCGGTGGCGCAACCCTGCTTGATCCGTCCGATACGGTGATCCTCCTGCTTGATCATCAGTCTGGTTTGTTCCAGACTGTAAAAGATATCGCAGTCGCTGATCTCCGCAGAAACGTGGCGATGATTGCCAAACTAGCTACACTCCTCGACATTCCTGTCATCACAACGGCCTCGGAGCCTGCCGGCAGCAACGGCCCGCTTATGCCGGAAATTCATGAATACGCGCCGCACGCCGTCTACGTTCCGCGTAAAGGTGAAGTTAACGCCTGGGACAACGACGATTTCGTCGGCGTAGTGAAGGCGACTGGCCGCAAAACACTCGTGATGGCTGGCGTCTGGACAAGCGTATGCGTGATGTTCCCCGCACTCGATGCACGGGCAGCGGGGTACGAAGTATATGCGGTAATGGATGCCTCAGGCGACCCCAGTGAAATGGCGTCTCGAGTTTCGTTAGCTCGCTTTGTGCAAGGCGGAGTGAAGCCGACATCCACAAATTCGCTCTTGTCAGAACTCCACCGCACCTGGGCCCGTCCAGAGGCCGGCGACCTCGCCCAGCTTTATGCGATGGCAGCACCGAACTATGCGGCTGTGATCGAGAGTTATCAGAGGGCTCAGGACGCTGCCAGGAATGCGGGCTGACCTGACGACTGATTGCGAGCGGTATTGGTTCCAGCCCGCTCGCTCTAATGTGCAGCAAATAGAAACCCTTTCAAAATATCTGGGCCCAGTCAGCCCCGAGGAAAGTCTCTCGTTCCACCGATGGTGGCCAACAGAGCTGTTCTTCCCCATCGAAGGTCTCAGCCATTGAAAATCTACATGCTGTCGCTCGCCGTCGGCCTTCTCGTCGGGATCATCTACGGCCTTCTCAACGTGCGTTCACCCGCACCACCAGTTATCGCCTTGGTCGGTCTTCTCGGCATTCTTGTCGGAGAGCAGATCGTGCCGCTTGCAAAGACGATATGGGCGAAGGAGCCAGCTGCTGTTTCATGGCTCACCCACATCAAGCCGCACATGTTCGGCCATATGCCCAAAGGCGGACAAGCCCCGGTCGAGTGAAGTGATGGGCACCAACAAAGCCACAGGCGGAGGCTTCGCTCCGCTGCGACAGCCCGTCCTGATGGGGCCGACATGGCGGGCCATCGTTCCTGAACTTGTGCCGCGCGAAGATGTGAAGGGGGCTGTTGCGCTCAACTCCCTCGGCATTAACATTGCCCGCTCCATCGGACCTGCAGCGGGTGGTCTGCTACTTGCAGCCTTTGGTGCGGCAGTGACTTATGGTGCCGATGTTGCCAGCTACATACTCGTTATCGCGGCGCTTATCTGGTGGCCGCGCGCCAAAAATGCCGACGACGCTTTGTCCGAGAACTTCTTCGGCGCGCTCCGAGCTGGCCTCAGATATACCCGCGCCAGCAAACCGCTTCATGTCGTGTTGTTGCGCACTACTATTTTCTTCGCCTTTGCCAGCGCTGTCTGGGCGCTGCTTCCACTCGTCGCCCGCCAGCTTCTCGGCGGGAATGCAAGCTTCTATGGATTGCTTCTTGCCGCGGTCGGCGCAGGTGCCATCGGTGGCGCGCTGATCATGCCGAAACTGCGGGAACAGTTTGATTCAGATGCCCTCCTACTGGGTGCCGCCATCATCACCGCCCTCGTCATGGGTGCGCTCTCTTTTGCGCCTCCGCAGTGGCTGGCCGTTGTTATCCTGCTGTTTCTCGGCGCGTCGTGGATCACCGCTCTCACAACGCTGAATGGCGCAGCGCAGGCCGTTCTGCCGCACTGGGTGAGAGGTCGCGGCTTGGCGGTTTACGTCACCGTGTTCAATGGCGCGATGACTGCTGGAAGCCTGGGCTGGGGCGCCGTTGGTGAAGCTGTCGGCGTACCTGCAATGCTCCTCATCGGAGCCGCCGGACTGCTGGTCGCAGGCTTTATCATGCACCGCGTGAAGCTGCCGACAGGGGACGCGGACCTCGTCTCATCCAATCATTGGCCTGAGCCGCTGGTTGCAGAACCCGTGGCGCACAAGCCTGGAAGAGCCACCTGATGCCAGGCATGGCTCGAATTTTTAAACGACTAGGATGCGGCCGAAGGCGGCAAAATCCGTTGAAGGTGGTGGCGATCTGATCGCTGTGGGTAAACACTCAACAAAAAGGTGAACGCAATGAGCAATTTACATACGGCAAAGCGTACCGAGAATTTCGGTGTCGCATGGGAAACGGTGTTCGGTTATGCACAGGCCGTACAGGTTAAGGATACCGTGTATCTCTCCGGCCAGCTAAGCCACGACCAACAAGGAAGTCTGATTGCGCCGGCTCTATTGAATGCGGCGGGGAGGCCGGTGGATTTTTCGGCAATAGAAGAGCAAATGAGGCAGACTTACAAAAATGCAACTGCGCTCCTCGCGCGATTTGGGGCAACCCTCGACGACGTAGTCGAAGAGACAATTTACGTTCTAGATGTCCCTACAGCGTTTGAGGTGGCGGGGAAGGTCCGAAAGGAGATGTATGGAACCGCGATGCCCCAAGTGGCAAGTAACCTGATCGGGGTTTCCGGACTGGCGTTCCGTGAGCAACTCGTGGAAGTTGCGTTCCGTGCTGTGGTTAACATCTAACGGGCACGGTCCCCAGCGCAGGTGCGAGTGTGTGGCCGAAATAGGCCTTCAGCCTTACGAACTTCCCATTGTTGCGGGAGGTGCCGTCTCCCAGCTGGAGTCGATCTACATACTTCTGCCGACTGGCACGTCCAGCCACTATGAAGCAGTGCCAAACGGCTGGACGTGGATCGCTCGGGTGTCGAACGCGCCGGCATGCGCGAAATCGTTGAGGGGCAGAAGAGGGGCTACGAACTCGAGCGCGGCAATAAGTCGGGCAAGATGTCGGCCTGATCTCCAGGCCGCTTAAATCGGTTAAGCTTTAGTTTGACCACGGATGTACTGGCATTTTCGAAAGCGCAACCAGACGAGGTCAGGCAATGGTTGCGGAACCACAAAGTGAGAGGCTGCGAGCGTTCCGTCCGAACTAAACAACCTGTCCTTCAAGCGCAATGCTCCGTGCCAGCCCCAAGCCTTCCTAAGCCGTGAGTTCAATAAAGTGTGCTTACCCGCCCAGGTGGTGTAGCAATCTTGCGGGTCAAAGGCTTAGCTGAAACACTGGAACCGACGGTTCGATTCCGTTCAAGGCGCTGGATTCGAATGATCATCCGATGTTCGGCCTGTAGGGCTGTGAGTTCGTCATTTACGGGACCGTGAAGGGGCGCCGCGTCGCCCTGCTGTCGGCGGCTGCGCCGGATCCGAGCTCACGGCTCACGGGCGAATTTTGGGGCGTTAGGGAAGGTTTCTCGCACGTCCGCAATTTGTGCGGATTGCCTCGCTGTTTCGTCGCTGAGGACGGCACCATCATACAGCATCATGGATACCACTACCCTAGGTTCTCCGCCAGAAAGCGCCCGAGGAACTTCGCTTCGTCGGATAAACTGGTCCGACCTTTCACCAGGGCTATTTCGGACACGGGCTGATCATCGAACCCATCCATTGGCCCGAGTTGCCGGTGTTCGGAAAGCACCGCGTCGGACGGCAGCAGACTGATTCCAAGGCCCGAGGCGACAGCTGCCTGCACACCCATTAGTCCCTGGCTGGTATAGGCAATGCGCCAGCGGCGACCGCTGCGCTCGATCGCGCGGATGGCACGATTACGGTAGATGCAGCCGACGGGAAACACCGCGAGTGGCACGGGATCCGCCTCGACGGAACGTGTGGCGCTTTCCACCCAAACCAGCTCTTCTTTCCAGCTCGCGAGACTGGCCCCATCTCCAGGCTCGCGCTTGATCAGCGCGAGGTCAATCTCGCTCGCGTCCAAGAGGCGGCGAAGCTCAGTGCTCCAGCCACTAACCGTGTCGAGTCTGATATGAGGTGATGCGGCAGAAAATCCCGACAGGAGGTCGATCAGGCGTCGCCCGGCAAAATCCTCCGGTACGCCAAGGCGCACTGTTCGCGGAGCCAGCGGTTTTCGCATAACCTCGGCGGCCTCCTCTGCCGTTGCAAGCAGCCTGCGTGCATAGCTCAGCAGCAACTCGCCGGCTTCCGTCGTCTCAACGGTTCCAGTCGATTTGTCCCGCCGCAGCAGCGAGACGCCCAAATTGACCTCCAGCTTCTTAATCTGCTGGCTCACTGTCGATTGCGTCAGGTGCACGCGCTCGGCCGCTTTGGTAAAGCCGTTGCAATCGACCACTGCGGCAAACGTTCTTAGAAGATCCAGATCGAAACCGAAGCTCATTTGATTTCTCAATGTTTCATATGTTGAGATTTAATTTGGCAATGAGGGCGGGGTTTGTCAATGTCGGGAAAACGAAAGGAGACGCCCATGCCCCTGACTGGAACCAAGCCGACCTGGCTGACTTTCGATTGCTACGGGACCCTTATTCAATGGGACGAAGGGCTGCTAGCGGCGATGGACAGGATACTGTCGGCAAAAGGTGGCGATATCGATCAGAAGGCATTCATCTCGATTTATGACCAGCACGAGCATGCGCTGGAAGAGGCGCGCCCTCACCGAACCTTTGCCGAGGTCAGTGCCCTTGCACTGGAACGAGCCATGGCTGACTTCGGTTTGCCGTTCGAGCCTGCGGATGCCGAAAACCTGACATCTTCCATCGGCAAGATGCCGCCGTTTCCGGAAGTCGTAGCAACTCTGGAGAAGCTGAAGGCAGCGGGTTTCCGGCTTGCGATTATCTCGAACACCGACGACGCGATCATTGCCGGCAATGTCGCCCAGCTTGGTGGCTTTATCGACCGCGTCATCACTGCCGAACAGGCCGGTGCCTACAAGCCTTCCACCCAGATCTTCCACCATGCCTGGAAACGTATCGAGATCAGTATGGACGATCTGGTGCATATCTGCGCCAGCCCGCATCTCGACCTCGCTGCCGGGCGTGAACTTGGCTTTCGTACCGTTTGGGTCGATCGTGGCACAGGCCGCAAGCCGCTCGCTGACTTCAGCCCGCATGAAATCGTCCCGACGCTCGACAAGGTACCTGCCATCCTTGCCGCAGCAAGCTGGATGTAACGATAAGGAGTTTAGCATGGCGCACGAGCTGAATGTTTCGAAGGCGAACCAAACTCTTCGCCACAATCTCCCGCTGGACAGCGAGGAGATCTGGCAGGCCAGGGTCGATCTAGCCGCCTGCCTGCGAATGGCTGCTCGTCTAGGCCTTGAAGAGGGGATCTGCAATCATTTCTCGGCCGTCGTGCCGGGCCATCCCGACCTCTTCATCGTCAATCGCCTGGGCTGGGCTTTCCAGGAGGCGACGGCATCCTCTTTGCTGATCTGCGATTTCGAAGGCAACGTGGTTGCCGGAGATGGCGTTCCGGAAGCAACCGCCTTCTACATCCATGCGCGCCTGCACAAGATGGCCCCGCGGGTGGGGGCTGCCTTTCACACCCATATGCCGAATGCAACGGCGCTCAGCATGGTGGAAGGCGAACCACTGGTCTGGGCAGGACAGACGGCGCTGAAATTCTACGGCCGTGTCGCGGTCGATGAGAATTACAATGGGCTCGCTTTGGACGAAAGCGAAGGCGACCGGATCGCCTCGGTTCTTGGCGACAAGGATATCCTGTTCATGAAGAACCATGGCGTAATGGTGTGTGCGCCCACCGTCGCCGAAGCATGGGATGATCTCTATTATCTCGAACGTGCCGCCGAAGTACAGTTGAAGGCGATGGGTTCGGGCCGCAAACTCCTGCCGGTTCTGCCGGAGGTCGCCGCTGAAGCTGCACGGCTGATGCGGGAAGGGGACCCGGAAAGTGCGAGGATGCATCTGGAAAGCATCCGGCGGGTGCTTGATCGGCAGTTGCCGGACTATCGAGACTGATCGGACGAGAAAGGTGTATTTGGAAGCTCGCCTTTTGCCTATTCTCCTGGTCATCGCGTGCTTTTCAGCGACGTCGTGACCATTGCTGCGAAACGGCCAAGTCGGCCGTGCGCGCCGGAAATTGAAGGTCAGTCAGTCGTGTTGTTCGAGATCGGCCGGGTTTTCTGGCGAACACGGACGCGTCAGGTAGTCGGGTGAGCACAGACCCCCGCGCCGGCTCTGCCCAGTTTGCGGGCGATCATTCCGCTGTCCGGCAGGTTGCCCATGCGGATGGCGACGTCAGTCTTTCCGTAACCTGATCGATCTTACCGTCGGTGAACGAGAGAAAAGTTGCTATCTATACAGCCCACGATGCGGTCAAGGTGTCGATCCCAGCACGGAAACTACATTGTCCGCCTCTATCGCTCAAAGCCCAAAGTGCTAACCGGAAGGTGAAAATTCCTAGAAGAGAAGCGGAATAGGTGGGTCCGTCAGACGATGGCGGCAGCTTCTACCTCCGTGGGGTGGTACCCGACTACGCCTCCGTGATTTTCACGAATCCCTGTTGAACGAGCTGGATCGTTCGGGCCATCGCGTCCGTGTTAATCTTCACGTTCGGAAGAAGGTCGGCATTGCCCCAGCCATTTGCCTCCGCGGTGGCCCCGCACAACTCAACCTTGACACCGCGCTTCATCAGATCGGCAATCAGATCCTTGTTGGGATTTCCCGCTGCGATCTTCCGTGAGGCGTTGTACGCCTCGTCATGCAAAGTGAGGTGTCCCGCGTTCGTGTGGAATACCACTATCACCTCGGAGTCAGCGCCCCAGTCCGCGATATCGTTCGTAATGAGTTGAAGGTGGAAAATCGCGGCAGGCAGATCGCCTTCGAACTGAAGCGAGCCGATGCTGTGCACGGATTTTACAGACTTCAGTTCAACCGGGACATCGATAGTGATTGCGTGATTAGCATCTGACATGTCGTGGCTCCCTTGTTGGCGAATGAGGCGCGAGCGACTTGCGATTTCACTGTGGAAGATGCCCGCTTGAATAAAACTACACATAGGGGCGGTCCCCACCAATCATGGGTTCATATTAGGCTTCGGTTGCTGCAACCGATGAACCAATTCCTCTAGGCCATCAGGGCCCTTGATGCCCCACTGAAGGAGCGCCGTCGGATCAACGTTCTTTCGCCTCATCGCCTCCGCAAATTCATGGAGGTCCGCCCGGTTGAGTTCGGCAATATGCGCGGCGTTCGCGACGGTCACCTTGCTTCCAAGGGCTTGCAGGATGAAGCTCCCGCCACTGCTGTGCGCAAACGCCTCTCGGAGCCCCGCAAGCGAAAGCCCCAGCGTGTCTGCCATGGCGAAGACCTCGACCACATTGCGTAGGTTCGAAATGGTCAGGGCGTTGTTGCACAGCTTCGCCGTCTGCCCTGAACCTGCGGGACCCATGGGGTTGACGCTGGAGCTATGGCATTCGATGATCTTGCGGCTTGTCTCGATGGCATCTGCCCGACCACCCACGAAACAGGTCAGGGCGCGAGCCTCCGCGCTCGGCCGCCCGCCGCTGACAGGCGCATCGAGAAACCGGACACCCCACTCTTCCGACAGGCTTTCAAACCGTTCGGAGTCGATAGGATCGCCTGTCGCATGGTTGATGATTACCTTGTCACTTCCGAGTTCGCGGAACACCAAACGATCCGCCAACAGTTCATGCAAGTCCGCGTCGCTTCGAAGACACGGGCACAATACGTCTACGCTCGCCGCCAGCTCGGCCGGGCTAGAGGCCCGTATGTGCGGGACGTGTCCGAGGGCCTCGTATGAGGCTCCTCGTCGGGCCCGCACATGAAGCTCTTACGTTTCGGCGATTGCCACGGCCATGGGCGCACCCTGGTCGCCAAGACCGATGAACCCTACGACAGCGCTCATTTCGCTTCTCCGACGAAATTGAGTGCCATTTCCCAAAGCCGATCGGCGTTGGCGCTATCGACTGCGTACGACGCGACCCCTTCGAGCTTGCCCTCCGGTCTTTGCGGGATCAACAGGGCTTCCTGGCAGTTGTCGAAATACCGTCCGTTCATTCCTTCGACCAGAGGCGACGCCGCCAACAACACGGATGTGGAAGCCCCTTGTTCAGGTGTCTTGCGGAGGTGTTCGGGCGTTCTCAATCCTCCGGTGTGGCGTTGAAGATTGGTGGCGATCGCACCGGGATTGAGCGCGTTTGAGACGATGCCGTCAGACGCCCAGCGATCTCTGATGCCGACCGAGAGCAGGATGCAGGCGGTCTTGGACTGAGCATATGCGAGCAGGGGATTGTAGGGAATGAACCGGAAATGCGGATCGTCCCAGAACACAGGACCGAATAGACTGCCTGTTGAACTGACCGAGACGACACGCGCCCCCTGAGCGTTCGCGAGATGGCGTCGAAGGCCCACCGTCAGAGCGAAGTGACCGAGGAAGTTTGTCGCAAACTGCATCTCAAGGCCTTCAGCCGTGCGCTGTAACTCGGGCAACGCCATGATCCCCGCGTTGTTGACGAGGGCATGAAGAGGTTTATCCCAGTCGGTCACGAAACTGCGGACGGACTTCAAGTCGGATAGGTCGAGCGCACGCACGTCGATTTTCGAGTTTCCGGTTTCGGCTCTGAGGACTTGGGCGACCTCTTCGGCGGCACCTGGGCGGCGCGCCGCGATGGTGACCGACGCTCCTGCCGCAGCCAGGCTCTTCACCGTTTCGATACCGATGCCGCTAGCTCCTCCTGTGACGATCATCGTTTTGCCAGTTAAATCTATCTCGGAGAGCACTTCGGATGCCGTTGTTGAGAATCCAAACGGAAGCTGATGGGTCATTCCTTCGACCTTTCACTGTTGTGGTTGCAACTGAGATAACCTTGGTTCATTGTTCTGTGTAGATGGACACGACTGAACAGCATGCTGAGATATTTCGGACAGTGAGCGCCCTGTCACCTGCTGAGCTGGCGGCTTTTGTTGCCGTTGCCCAGTTTGGCGGATTTCGTGCTGCCGCTCGCAGATGTAACCTCAGTCCATCTGCTCTCAGCCACAGCGTTGCAAACCTTGAAAACCGTTTGAACGTCCAGCTCTTCCACCGCTCCACGCGCAATGTCTCATTGACCGATGCCGGGCAGCGGTTTTTCAGCCGGCTTGAACCCGCACTCGACGAGATCGCGAAGGCAGCCGATGAACTAGGCGATTTCAATGCCAGGCCGTCGGGAACGCTGAGAATAAACTCTGATGCCACGGCTGCCGAGCAGGTGCTAGGACCCCTGATTCTCAAATTCATGGGGGCGTTTCCCGACGTTCAGGTTGAGATCGTGAGCGAGAGGCGGCTGGTCGACATCGCCGAGCACGGTTTCGACTGCGGCATCCGCTCGAGTGAAATCGTTTCTGACGACATGATCGCGGTCCCCATTGGGCCGATGCAGCAGCATGTCGTCGTCGCTGCTCCCGCCTACCTCGCGGATGCGCCTACAGTGCGCTCGCCGGCTGATCTGGTCGATCACCGATGCATTCAACTCCGGATGCCGAGCGGCAGTCTTTACCGCTGGGAATTCGAGCGGCGGGAAGAAGCTCTTACTACCGAGACAAAAGGCGCCCTGGTCCTCGATAATTCCCGCCTCATTCTAGCAGCCGCCATCGACGGCTACGGGCTTGCTTACTTGACCAAGTGGATGGCTGGTCCTGCCCTTGATGCCGGAATGCTTGAGCAGGTCCTGGAAGAATGGACACCACCGTATCCCGGACTATCACTGTATTATCCTCGACATCGCCATTTGAGCGCTTCCATGCGCGCCTTCGTTTCGTTCCTTCGTGAACATGGACTGCAATAGCCGTCAGCAAGACCGAGACCCGGTGCCCTTGGCCCAGGCCCGGAACTCTTCAGATGGATACGACAACCTTCCCGAATGGACCGCGACGCAGATGAGCAATCGCCTCCGGGGTCTGCGCGAATGGATAGGTCTTGTCGATCACGGGTCGCAGGGACAGCCGATCAATTGCCGCGACCATGTCCTCCTGCGCCCGGCGATGACCGACACCGATGCCGACGATTTGCACCCGCTTGAACAGGATTGGTCCGATCGGCGCACGGATTTCCGAGCTTCCTAGCAACCCGACCAGAGATATCCGCCCACCTAGAGCCAGCGCAGCAACGGAGAGACCAAGGTTCTCGCCACCCGACATCTCAAGTACGTGATGTGCGCCGAGGCCATCGGTGAGTTCCAACACACGCTCGTGCCAGGCAGGATGGGTCTGGCGATTTATGCCATCGGAAGCACCGACCGCACGCGCACGTTCGATTTTCTCGTCGCTGCTTGTCACCACGATGACGCGCGCCCCGTGCGCTGCGGCAAACTGCACAGCGAATAGCGCGACACCTCCCGTACCTTGGACTACAACAGTCTGTCCGGCTCTTACGTGGCCAAGTTCAACCAGCGCAAACCATGCCGTCAGTCCCGCGACGGGGAGGGTACTTGCTTCGACACGCGTGAGATCTTGCGGCGGCGTAACGAGGCGTTCTTCCGGCACGCAGACATATTCGGCGAGCCGCCCAAGAAGCGGGATGCTATTGGTCTCGTATGGCGGAGCCGGACCATCGATCCAATTCATGGTATCCGCCGAGATGACACGGTCTCCGATGGAGAAGCGTTTTGTATCCGGTCCCAGTCGGACAACCTCTCCCGACATGTCTGACCCCGGCACCAGGACACCGTCTGGGCCAGAATCCATCGCTCCGTCGATCAAGGCGGCATCCCGATAGTTGAGAGACACCGCTTTCACCTTGACGAGCGCTTCCCCTGGTCCAGGCTCAGGGATCGGAACGTCACATAATGCGAGACCGCGTTCCTTCGGCCGATATTCCCAACGTTGCATGGCTTCATTTACCTGAGATCAAAAGGACCGGGCGGCCCAAAGTTTCGCCTGCTTCAAGTGCCCTTTGCGCTTCGCCTACGCCCGTGAAAGACACCACTCTGTCGATGTGTGCCCGCACGCTGCCCCGATCGACGAGTTCGGCAATCTGGGAGAGTGCAGCGGTTTGGCGGAGGCGATGTGCATGATGGCGGCTTATCTGCGGCAGACCTATGTTGACGAAGCTGATGTCCAGATTTTTCCACTCGGCTTGGGCGTTTCCCTCGGCGGGCCAATCCGATACGACAGTGTTTATCAGCCGTCCGTAGGGAGCCGTGTGGTCGAAGCCTGCCGCGAAGTTCCCGTGGCCCACGAAATCGAATACGATTTTCGCGCCGGGCTCGCCTCGCCAGGCCAGAAGGGCTTCCTCGACGCTCTCCTCCCGGTAGTTAATTACAAGATCGGCACCTAGCTCCCTCACCAATGCGGCCTTGGCCTCGTTGGAAACGGTGGTGGCGATCCTGGCTCCAAGGGAAGTCAGATACTGGATTGCGATATGCCCCAGCCCGCCAGCCCCGCCGTGGACCAGGACATGATCACCTCGGCTAACCTTCGCCTTCTCGAACACAGCCTCCCATGCTGTAAGGGCCACAACTGGCAGGGCGGCGGCTTCCACGAAGTCCAGATTCTTCGGCTTCGCAGTGACGTAATCGGCACGGACGACCTTGTATTCTGCATAGCTTCCTGGGTTTCCGGCATAGCCGCCATCCACGTACCAGACCTCGTCGCCAACTCTGACGTTCACCACATCCCGTCCGGCTTCGACTACAACGCCTACACCGTCGATGCCGAGGATCGTAGGCTCTTGCTGAGAACTCCCGCCGCTGTCATAAACAGCTCCGTTCTTCCTGTTCTGCCAGTCGGCGGGATTGATTCCGGCTGCCTTCACTTGAACCAGAACGTCAAGCTCGTCCCTTAGGCGAGGGCGGTCGACTTCGCGCACCTGAAGGACTTCGGGTCCGCCGGGTTTGGTGACCACGAGGGCCTGCATTTTCTCAGACATCGCGCCGTTCCCCATTGCCTGAGACGATCGCATCCAGAACGCGATGGAGGTTTACAGCGTCTTCGAATGATGGAGAGAGTTTGGTGTGATTTTTCATATCGGATGCGATGCGAGAATAGGCAACCCCCACGCTTTGGCTGAACCCATCCTCAAAACCGAGGGTCTCGTAAAGAGGCGGCACTGGCAATTCCTGCATCTGCTCGGTCCCCTGTGCGCCCTTTACAGTGAAGCCGCCCAGCCCAACATAACCGACGGGGCTCGTCAGGATGAGATCGCCTTTGGTGCCGTTGATCTCGATGTGGAAGTTCGTGCCGCGCGAGAGACCGCCGCGGAAGTGCGCGCTGAGGGCTGCGCCATTCGAGAGCAAGCCAGCGGCAATGACTTGATCTGGCGCTGTCAACGGAACCTGTTGCCCTGTTTCTGCTATGCGGGTCATTGCACGGCTGTTCGACAGCGCGCCGCTGACCGACTTCAGTTTCGACCCAAGGGCGTAAAGGGCCGCGTCGAGCGTATGGGCGAACGGCACGTGGAACATCGAGGCTCCATTTGCCATATCCAATGTGTACAGGTAGCTCTCGTTGATCTCCTCACCCCAGATGATGCCAGACCCGAGGATGGTTACGGACAGGATGTCACCGACATACCCGTCCTTGATCAGGTCCTTCATAAAGTTGATGGCCGGAACCGAACGCGTTTGGAGACCGATCGCCGTGAACGCATTCCTCTTCCTCGCCAGCGCGAGCATTTTTTCGGCATCGCGCAGGTTCATGCCGAGCGGCCACTCCGAGAAAACCGCTTTACCTGCTTCCAGGGCCATGGTGACGAGTTCAAGGTGATGTGGAACCTTGACAGTCACGACGACCAGGTCGACGTTCGGGTCATTCACAAGTTCTTCAGTCGTTCCAAAGCCACGATCCGCGCCAAACTTTAGGGCCGCCGCCTGAGCTGTCTCCTGCTTGTTGTGACTGACAGCAGTGATGCGAAACTGCGGCAATGCTTGAAGAGCGGGAATGTGGGCGGTGGTTGCCCACCCCTTGTCCGGATGAACGCCGATGATGCCGACTTTGATAGGATTGGAGGTCATGCCGCATTCTCCTTCGGCTTGATTTCTAGGATCGTGCGGCGAAGCTCCAGGTGCGCCAAGCGCCACTGTCCGTCTTCAAGCCGCCATGTTTCGTGATAGTGGCCGTATCCGTGCATCGAGGCGGGACGGCCATCATTGATATGGGGAAAAATCAGGTAGTCCTCCATGGACCAGATGGCGCTGACTTCCGTTTCCGAGACGACATCGATCTCGTCATTGTGGACCTGATGGATTGTCCGGGCCCCGGCAAGATATCTCTTGGTGACGGTCAGGAATTCATCGAGGGAGTCAAACTCGGCGACCTCGACACCGTCCTCGCCGATAAAGCGGATCGACGGATGACGTGCGAACAACGCAGCGAATTCCGACCAGTTCTGTGTATCCACGTATCGGCAGTAGCGAGCTTTCGACGTGCGTATGGTTTCGACTAGGGCGAGATGGTTTTGCAATTGGAATCTCCTTTTCGAACCCCCATATAGCGATGACCTTCAAGAGCCTTCAGTCTCGATCGTCCCAAGTTTTGGTTCGATCGTCCATAATAGGAACATTTAGTTGGACCCTCTGACCGACATCTTCTCTACGCTGCGAATTAGGAAAGCGAAGTTCACGACGCTGGACGCGACTGCTCCCTGGGGCGTTGCCTCGCACGGTGACCCGGCGATCAAATTTGTTCTCGTCGTCCGCGGATCAGGTGTCCTGACCACACGGGAAAACCCGCACGCCGTGTCCTTGCGCGCAGGCGACGTGTTCATCATGTTCGGAGACGAACCTTACCAGGTCTACGATCACGCAGACTCGCGCACGGCGGACTGCCTCGATGTCGAGACACTTCGCGTGGGCAACCGCATCCAGTTCGGAGGCGGCGGCGCGACGACGACGTTCATCAGCGGCTTTTTCGAAATCGACAGGCTTGACGCTCGGCCCTTGCTGAATGTGATGCCCAAATTGCTTCATCTTAAGTCGGAGCAGAGCCGGAGTCGGGCATTCCAGTCGGTGCTTGAGTTGCTGGCGGCAGAAGCCGATGCTCCGGGGCTGGGTTCGGATGCCGTCGTGCGACGCTTGTTCGAACTGCTTTTCGTTCACGCGATCCGCGCATTCGCACAACAATGGTCTACGCCAAAGACTGGATGGCTCGCGGCCGTCTCCGATAAGAATCTGGTCTTGGCGGTCGAAGCCATGCATGCCGAGCCACAAATACCGTGGACGGTAGGTCAACTCGCAAACAGGGCAGGCATGTCGCGCTCAGCTTTCGCCGCCCGCTTTAGGGATGTCGTTGGACAAGCTCCGCTGGCGTATCTGACAGAATGGCGAATCTACCAGGCTGCGAGACTGATTGAGGGGAGCGCAAACAAGCTTGCTGTGATCTCGCGGAGCGTGGGGTATCAGTCAGAGGCAGCGTTCACCAAGGCCTTCAGAAAGGTTATGGGGAGCGCGCCCAGCCAATACAAGAAAAGCCTGGCTGAGGTCCGGGCGGATCCGGCGACCACGATCATTGCCGAAATGCAAGTAGCCGCGTAATCGCCTGGAGAAGCACTTGGCTGTTCAATGGTTTTCGCATGAAGACCCTGCGGTCATCGGCTCCCGCAAAGCCACGATCGTCGATGTCGCTGCGACCGGTCATCAATATCATCGGCATTTCGGGCTCCTGGCCCCTAACCGCCTGCTCCAACTCGAACCCGTCCATAGAGCCCATGCTGATGTCGGTGATCACGCAGTCACATGCGGAAAGGTCTCCACTCGAGAGAAATGCCTTCGGCGATCGATAAGTATGGGCAAGGTAACCCACGGATTCCAGAAGCTCACGCAGGCCCTCGAGGACCCGCTTGTCATCGTCCACAATTGCCAATGTATGGCTCACCTGCGCTATCATTCATCAGTTTCCATGTCGGGAGTGGGTGATCGGTACTCTGAGTTTAGAGGCGATCCGCACCAGGTCGGCCAGGGAGTCGGCATGCATCTTGCGCATCATGTTGCCTCGATGGATTTGGAAGGTGATCTCGCTTATTCCAAGCTCGGCTGCACCCTGTTTGTTCATTAATCCACTTACAACGAGTGGGAGGACGTCTCGTTCCCTCGCGGACAGGCGTTCCAGCCTAGATTGTAGCTCGTTGAGTGCGGTCCGGTCGCGACGCGCCTCGCGGTCGCGCGCAAGTGCCAGTTCGATCGCTGCGCGCAAGTCGTGGTCCTTGAACGGTTTCGGAAGGAAATCAATAGCGCCGAGCTTCATCGCGCGGACCGTCATGGGTATGTCCCCGTGGCCTGTTATGAAAATGATCGGTGGATGCGGTTCATCCGCCAACCGAGCCTGGAGTTCGAAACCGTCGATATCTGGGAGCCGTACGTCGAGTACCAAACATGAAGGGTTCTCGGGCTTTGGTGCATCCAGATATTCCTGCGCCGTTGCGAACGTCGCAACGTTGACCTGCCACGATTCCAGGAGCTCGGAAAGCCCGTCCCGGACGCGCTTGTCGTCGTCTATTACGAAGACGGCGTGATCTTCACTGTACATCGGGTTATCCTCCGGACAAGGGAAGTGAAAAACTGAATACCGTGCCGCTGGGCTCGGCCGGCGAAGCCCAGAGCTTTCCGGCGTGTGCGCCGACGATGCTCCGGCAGATCGACAACCCGATCCCCATGCCGTTATGCTTCGTGGTGTAGAATGGCTCGAATATCTTCTCGTTGTCGTGTAGTCCGATACCACTGTCCCGCACATCCACCAGGATTTGCCCGTCTTCGAACCGCGAGCTGATTTCCAGCAATCGAATGGCTCCATTCAATGTCGCCATTGCGTCCATCGCGTTCTGAATGAGGTTCACAAGCACCTGGAGGATGAGGCCCTTGTCGAAATTCGCGACCGGCAGGTCTGGCTCAAGGTGAGTTCGCAGATCGCATTTCGAACCTGAAATCCTTTCGCGCAGCAGCCTGCAGGCCTCCTCGATGACATCGTTGATGTTCCCCGGGCTTTTCGCTCCGCCCGATTGCCTGAAGAGAGCCTTTATCCGGCTGATCACTTCGGCCGCGTCGTTCGCGGCATCTACTGCCTTTCTGGCACTGGTCTTCGCCCTTTCGATATTTGGAGGCGTCGCTCCGAGCCAGCTTTCGGTGGCGCTGCTGTTGGTGACGACAGCCACCAAAGGTTGGTTCAGCTCGTGGGCAATCGAAGCGGATAACTCAGACAGACTGGCGGCGCGTGTCGCGAGTTCGAGCTGATGCTGGGCCTTCTGAAGCTGTGCCTGCGCCTGCGTTTCTTCCTCGACGTCGACAATGACCCCGTACCACTGAAACAGCCTGCTTTGGCAGTCGCGCAGGACGCGTGCCCTGCAGTCGACAAGGTGATAATGGCCGTCGGCCAGACGATGGCGGTATTTCAGTGCAATGGGTTCGCCCGACTTGAAGGATTGCTCAAAGCGATGCCGCAAAAAAGACGCGTCCGCAGGGTGAACGAGGCTGCTGATCATCGGCGCGAAGCCTGAGCCGTTGACCCCGCGAAGCTCCTCGAGTGTCACCCCGGAATATTTCATCAAAGGCTCGTTGAAATAGGTCGGCTGTCCCTCGGGACTGGCACACCAGACGAAGGCGGGTAATGTGTCGAGCATCAAAGTCAGGCGTTCTGCGTTCGCCCTGAGTTCTTCCTGCGTTTGGTGAAGCTCTTCTATATCGACGTTGGTCCCATACCACTCGATGATTTCACCGTCCTCGCTGAGGAGCGGGGCAGCATCGATCCTGTTCCAACGGTAGTTTCCGTCTTTATATCGTAGGCGGCAAACCAGGGACAGTGAGGTCTTACGTTCGACGCACTCTGCCCACGCCGACTGAAAACCTGCAACATCATCCTCATGAACGACACCGAAATTATTGGACCCGATCTCCTCGAACGTCGCCCCAAGGTACTGAAGAGTCTTGGGATTCTGGTATATCGGCACACCCGACGGGGAGGCGCACCATATCATCACCGGCATCGTATCGATTAGAGTTTGAAGCTGCCGTTCGCTATCCTGAAGCCGCTGCTCAGCGCGCTTCTTCTCATCGATGTCGATTGTTGTTCCGAACCACCCGAGAATGTTGCCCTGCTCATCAAAATGGGGGCGGCCGTAGGCGTGAAACCAGCGGTACTCGCCGTCTGACCGCCTTATGCGGTGAATTGACTCGAAGGAGGTTCCAGTCCGCATACTCGTAAGCCAAGCCTCCGTTACCCGCTCGGCCTCGTCCGGGTGAACCGCCTCCAGCCCGGTTCGTCCTGTGGCGTTGAATTCGTCGGTCCGCTTGCCGACGTACTCGACCACGCTTGGATTCACGTAGACGAAGTTTCCCTTGGCGTCGGTGGCCCAACCTAGCCCCGGCATGCTTTCAACGATCAGTTTCGCGTCGTGGAGGTGTTGGTGGGCATGAGCACGAGCTCGCCACATGTTTACAAGCCAGAAGGCGCCAAGTGCGCACAACAGAAATGCCGCCGAGCGGGCGACGGAGGCGAAGCCATCGGACGATAGGAAAACGATCAGAGCGCCGACGACAATCAAGAGCAACGCAATTACCACAGCAACCCGCCTGCGTTTAACTAGCATGGGTACCGCAAGGGCCAGGAACAGGGCACCGTACGGCTCCTGTTCCATTATCCCCAGAGCAGTTCCAGCGCATCCCAAAGCAAGTGCAGGTGCGTATTGCCGTATTCCAGGCCCCCTCACGACATTCTCCCAGGTTGGCACCACTGGAGTTTCGGTTAAACTATACTTCGATCAACAGGATCAGACTAGTTGCGCTTCCAGGACTAACGGAAACATATGATTGGCCGATCGGAGCCTGCTGTCTAACATCGAAAACACCGCAAGCGACCGACGTACGTGATGGAAATCCCGTTGAGTCCGCTATCCCATCCGCCATCCACGCGATGGCCCACTGAAGGATGAAGGTTCATGGCAGAACGAAAATCAAAGCTTCCTCCGATTTCCCGGCGTGCCGTGCTGGGCAGCGCCGCAGGGGCTGTCGGAGCCTCCCTTCTAGGATTTTCACCAATTGCTCCTGTATCGACAGCGAGTGGACAGACACAACAACGATCAGCCGAGGAAAAGACAATGGGTACGATAACGACCAAGGATGGCACACAGATATTCTACAAGGACTGGGGAAAGGGCCAGCCTATCGTTTTCCATCACGGTTGGCCGCTCAGCGCCGATGACTGGGACAACCAGATGCTCTTCTTCCTCAGCAAGGGCTATCGGGTAATCGCCCACGACAGACGCGGCCATGGTCGATCGACGCAGACCGCTACGGGCAACGACATGGATACCTACGCGGCCGACGTTGCAGAGCTTGCAAAGGCGCTCGATCTGCGTGATGCGATCCATGTGGGGCATTCGACAGGCGGCGGCGAAGTCACTCGGTATGTTGCCCAGCATGGAAAGGGCAGGGTGGCCAAGGCGGTGATCATCTCGGCTATCCCGCCGGTGATGTTGAAGTCCGACGACAATCCGGGAGGCTTGCCCATCGGAGTGTTCGACGATCTCCGCGCCCAACTCGCCGCCAATCGCGCACAGTTCTACCTCGACGTTCCCACTGGTCCCTTCTACGGCTTCAACAGGAAGGACGCCAAGGTGTCGCCGGGTCTGATCCAGAATTGGTGGCGCCAGGGAATGATCGGTGGAGCGATCGCGCACTATGAATGCATCAAGGTCTTCTCGGAGACAAACTTTACCGAAGACCTGAAGAAGATCGACGTTCCGGTCCTGGTAATGCACGGCGACGATGACCAGATTGTTCCGATCGCCGACGCTGCTCTTCTGTCGGTCAAGCTGCTCAAGCACGGCACCCTGAAGGTCTACGAGGGGCTGCCGCATGGCATGTGCAGCACGCATCCCGATATCATCAACCCCGATCTACTGGCCTTTTTCCAGGCATGATCGCCCGGCGGCAAAGGCGGCCTCAGGTGATATCCCAAGCTCCCTGGAGCCGCCCCGCCCATTTCCGAAAGGATCTGCCATGACCCAAGACTTCAAACTTTCCCGCCGCGGGTTTTGTCTATGCTGCATGGCCGCTTCCACTTTCGCGGCTCCCGGGGGCTGGCTGAGTCCCCGGCAGGTTTTCGCGAAAGCCCAGGGCATCGTGGACATGATCCGCGACGAAGCGGCCAAAGCGCCGATCAAGGTACACAAAACCAAGGCGGGCGTTTCGATCCTCGAAGGTTCAGGCGGGAACATAGCAGTCCTGACCGGGGCCGACGGAAAGGTCCTGATCGACGGAGGCATAACCGCGTCCCGCCCTCGCATACTCGATGCCTTATCCGGGCTCGGCAAGCAGCCAATCAAGCACCTTATCAACACACACTGGCATTTCGATCACACGGATGGAAACGAGTGGCTCAACGCCGAAGGGGCCGCGATCCGCGCGCACGAGAACACCAAGAAACATCTCATGACCGTTCAAAGGGTGGACGACTGGGACTTCGAATTTCCGCGGCCGCCGCTTGCCGCCGTGCCGTCTGAGACGGTCGGCGACGAGATGTCGCTTGAGCTCAACAAGGAAACGTTGATGCTGAAGCATCATCCGAACGCGCATACTGACGGCGACATCTCGGTTACCTTCAGCGAGGCAAACATCGTCCACACCGGGGACCTGTATTGGAACGGCATTTACCCGTTCATCGACTATTCGACTGGCGGAGGGATCGACGGCAAGATCAAGGCGGTTGAAAACATCCTGTCTAACATTACCGAAGAGACGGTTGTCATTCCGGGGCATGGCCAGCCCCTCAGCAAAAAGTCCGAATTAGGTCATTACCGTACAATGCTCGTCGACATCCGCGGAAATGTGGCGAAGCTGAAGTCCGAAGGAAAGCCCATCGACGAGATCATTGCTGCGAAACCGACTGCCGAGTTCGACGCTAAGTGGGGGCAGTTCGTCATCAGTCCCGAGTTCTTCACGCGCCTTGTCTATCACGGCGTCTGAGTTCCGAAACCACGAGGGTATGATGTCTATGATCGATTGGAATGCCTATCATCAGCAGGTGCTTGCCGGGGTAGGCGAAATCGCCGCACTGAGTCCGGACGTGATCAGGGGGTATCAGGCAATCGGCGGAGCGGCGCGTAAAACCAATCTTTTGGGTACCAAGGTCAACGAACTGATCGCCCTAGCGGCTGCGGTCTCGTTGCGCTGCGATGGCTGCATCATTGTCCACACCGACGCCGCGCTTAAAGCGGGCGCCACGCGCGAAGAGATCGCGGAGGCGCTCGGGACGGCAATTGGCGTGAACGCTGGGGCAGGACTCGTTTATTCCACACGCGTGATGGATGCTGTAAAAGCAAAGACTTCATGATAACCTTGCGATGCATGGAGCCTCAGTCCAGGTTGGACCTATCAGGGAAACTCGCAATTGGGCAACTTTAGGTTCGATTGCGGAAAACTTCCGTAGGCTGCCTTGAGGCCACCGTTGGTGACGGGGACCTGCCTCGATGTGAATTGTAGGACTCGGCTAAACCCACAGGCCGTATCAGAGTAAAGAACAGGTGATGGCAACGGAACACGATGTCCGAGGAATTCCGCAGGGGTCGGGTATGCGGGGCGTTTCACGTCTCATGCTGAGACTTCCTGCTCTTCGAGACGTTCTTCGTCCGCTGGCAGCGAAAAGCGAAGGGCTCCTAAGTCTGTGTGAGGCATACGACGATGCCTGCGAGACATTGGAGAGACTGCGAATTCCCAAAACGGGCGACGATCCCATGAGACTGGAATACCAGACGATCTGTCATGAGATTGAGACGGACATCATCGAGTTCTGTTTGCGGGCCAGCCAGAACGCCTGATCCCACAAATTCGCAGCGTG
>Ga0247813_10000798_pt1 | contig 25831 bp, 27 predicted proteins | sample UWRJL169409C1_FD_180719 | JGI IMG/M metagenome (GOLD analysis project Ga0247813, IMG submission 180719) | Plant litter microbial communities from Arlington Agricultural Research Station in Wisconsin, United States - UWRJ-L169-409C-1 | ecosystem: Environmental > Terrestrial > Plant litter >...
CGCACCACCGAGATCAGCACGTACTTGCCGCCGTGCGCCACGAACGCGAACCCGCGCTCGATGGCCTTGGCGTTGCCGGTGGCGTCGAAAACCTGGTCGAAGAACTCGCCGTCGGTCACCGCTGCGAGCTTGGCCTCATCACCGTCGCCGAGCGTAACGGCATGGGCCACGCCCAGTTCGCGCCGGCAGAACTCGACCCGGTCTTGCCGACCGTCGATGGCCGTCACCTCGGCGCCGCGCAGGCGCGCGAAGATCATGGCCGCCATGCCGATGGGGCCGGCGCCGACCACCAGCACGCGCTGGCCGGGCTGGACGTCGCCGCGTCGCACGGCATGCGCACCGATGGCGAGGAACTCGATCATCGCGGCCTGGTCCAGCGTGGCGCCATCGGCCTTGTGCACGAAGGCTTCGGGCAGCGACAGGTACTCGGTGAAGGCACCGTCGCGATGCACGCCCAGCACCTGGATGTTCACGCAGCAGTTGGTCTTGCCCTGGCGGCAGGCCACGCAGGTGCCGCAGGAGATGTAGGGCATGACGTAGACGGTGTCGCCCGCCGCCAGCCGGCCGCCCGGCACGCCCTCTTCCACCACACCCGACAGTTCGTGCCCCATGACGCGCGGGTACTGCAGGAAGGGCTGGTTGCCCGTGAAGATGTGAAGGTCGGTGCCGCAGACGCCGACGCGCTTGACGCGCAGCAGCACTTCGCCGTCGCCGCGCACAGGGCGCTCGCGTTGTTCGGCGCGCAGGGTGCCGGGGGTTTCACAGATCACGGTCAGCATGGTGGTTCCAGGGGTGAGAGGCAGGGGTGAAAGGCAGGGGCGAGAAACAGGGGATGGGCAGGCGACGGCTTACTGGCCGCCGTGGTACTTCTTGTAGATGACGGCGAGCTTGCCGTTGGCGGTGTTCTTGGCGACCCAGTCGTTGATCCAGGCCTTGAGTTCGGGCTCGTTCTTGCGCAGGCCGATGCCCAGCGGCACGGTCTGCATCACGAACTTCTGCTCCAGGTCCTTCTGCGGCGCCTTGCCCAGCACGGTGCCCACGATGGCCGGCGAGGTGGCGATGATGTCGGCCTGGCCGCTGACGGCCGCAGTGACCAGCGTCGCGTCGTCGTCGTAGCGCACGATCTGCGCATCCTTGGCGCCGGTGGTCACGACCTTGTCGTTGTTGGAGCCGCGGGTGGTGGCCACGCGCTTGCCCTTGAGGTCTTCGAAGCTCTTGATCGACACGCCCTTGGGGCCGGCGACCACGGCCAGGATCTGCGCATAGGGCACCGAGAAGTCGATGACTTTCTCGCGCTCGGGCGTGACCGACAGCGAGGCCACCACGATGTCGGCCTTGCCGGTCTGCAGGAACGGGATGCGGTTGGGGCTGGTGGTCTGCACGATCTCGATGGCCACGCCCAGGTCCTGCGCGAGCAGGTGTGCGGTGTCCACGTCGGAGCCCACGGGCTTCATGGCGTCGTCGACGAAGCCGTAGGGCGGCGAGCCGGTGTCCAGCGCGATGCGGATCTTCTTCGCCTCGCGGATGTCCTTGAGCAGGTCGGCATGGGCAGTGCCGGCACCGAAGGCCAGCAGGGCGGCCGAGGCGACCAGGCTGCGGATCAGAAGGGAACGCTTGCTGTGCATGGGATGTCTCCGTTGTGAATTCAAGAAAAAGGATGCGGGCTCAGAGCCCGTTGCCGACGAAGTCGCGCAACTCGGTCGTGGCTGGTGCGTCGAGGATGGAAGCCGGGCCGTGTTCCCACACGCGCCCCTTGTGCATGAAGATGACTTCATTGGCCACCTTGCGGGCAAAGGCCATCTCGTGCGTGACCAGGATCATGGTCATGCCGTCGGCCGCCAGCTTTTCCATCACGCGCAGCACCTCGCCGGTGAGCTGCGGGTCGAGCGCCGAGGTCACTTCGTCGAACAGCATCAGTTGCGGCTGCATGGCGAGCGAGCGCGCAATGGCCACGCGCTGCTGCTGGCCGCCCGAGAGCTGCGACGGATAGCAGTCGGCTTTCTCGGCCAGGCCGACCTGGTTCAACACCGCCAGCGCACGCTCGCGGGCCGCGGTCTTGGCCATCTTCTGCACCAGGCGCGGCGCCAGCATGATGTTCTCCTGCACCGTCAGGTGCGGGAACAGGTTGTAGCTCTGGAACACGATGCCCACGTCGCGACGCAACTGGTGCAGGTCGAGCCCGGGCGCGGTCACCTCATGGCCGCACACGCGGATGCGGCCCTGGTCGACGGTCTCCAGCCGGTCGATGCAGCGCAGCGCCGTGCTCTTGCCCGAGCCGCTCTGGCCGATGATGGCCACGACCGACCCCTTCTTCACCGTGAACGACACGCCCTCCAGCACGCGGGTGGTGCCGAAGCACTTGGAGATGTTCTCGATCTCAACGATGGGCGACATGGAAGCTCCTCTCAAGGCGGCGGCTCAACACCGACAGCGGATAACACAGGGCGAAATACATGGCCGCCACGATCAAGAAGATGACGAACGGCTCGAAGGTCGAGTTGTTGATGATCTGGCCCGCGCGGGCCAGCTCCACGAAGCCGATGGCCGAGGCGAGCGACGTGTTCTTCACGATCTGCACCATGAAGCCCACGGTGGGCGGCGTGGCGATCTTCACGGCCTGCGGCAGGATCACGTTCCACACGCGCTGGTGCCAGCGCAGCGCCAGGCATTCGGCGGCCTCGGCCTGCGTGCGCGGCACCGACTCGATGCAGCCGCGCCAGATCTCGCCCAGGTACGCCGACACATAGATCGACAGCGCCAGCGCCGCGGCCGTGAGCGGCGCCACGTTCAGCCCCAGCGACGGCAGTCCGAAGTACGCCAGCGGCAGCAGCACCAGCAGCGGCGTGCCCTGGATCAGCTTGATGTAGACCGACACGGCCATGCGGGACCAGCGCGGCCCGTACGAACTGCCCAGCGCCACGGCAAAGCCGAGCAGCCCGCCGCCTGCGAAGGCCAGCAGCGACAGGCCGACCGTCCACAGCAGGCCGTTGAACAGGAACTGGAAATGTGCGGCGTTGAGGAAACCCATGATGTGCATCTCCTCGGTTTACAGGGGCGTGCCCAGGCGGCGACGACGCGGGAAGGCGATCATGGCCACGGCCCACAGCACCCCGCGCATCACCAGCGACATTGCCAGGTAGGCCACGGCCACGATGAGGTAGGTCTCGACCGAGCGGAAGGTGTCCGACTGGATGCGGTTGGCCACGGCCGTGAGTTCCTCGGCCGAGATCTGCGAGCAGATCGACGAGGCCAGCATCAGCAGCACGTACTGGCTCGACACCGCCGGGAACACCCGCTCGATGGCCGGTGGCAACACCACGTGGCGCAGCATCTGCCAGCGCGACAGGCCCGTGCACTCGGCGGCCTCGAGCTGGCTCTTGGGAATCGACTCGATGCCGGCGCGCACGATCTCGCTGGTGTAGGCGCCCACGTTGACCACGAGCGCCACCGTGGCCGCCGTAAAGGCGCCGACCTGCAGGCCCATCGACGACAGGCCGAAGTAGACGATGAAGACCTGCACCAGCAGCGGCGTGTTGCGTACCACCTCGATGTAGACGCCGGCCAGCCGTGCCAGCCAGCGGGTATTGCCGGTGTTGGCCAGCGCGCAGAACACGCCCAGCAGGAAGCCGAAGAAGGTCGACGCCAGCGACAGGGTGAGCGTGGTCCACGCGCCCGCCAGCAGGTCGGGCCAGTAGGCCAGCGGGGCGGAGAAATCGAATGTGTAGTTCACGGGGGTGGTGGCTTGGTGCGCAGGCTGGAGTGCCTCGTTCTTTGGTAAGGCCAATTGAACCGTAAAACCAGAATTGGCCTTACCGGGTTAACCCCGATCAACCCTAGAAAGCGAAAAACTGCGTCGCTCCAGCCGTGAATGCAGGCCACAATCACCACAGCCCCCCAATTGGTCAAGCCAATTGGTCGACCAAATTGCGCCCAGTCCCATGAACGACATCGACAAATCGCTCGAACCGCGCCGCCTCTACCAGCAGATCGCCGACAAGGTGCGGCTGCTGATCCAGCAGGGCAACTACCGCGAAGGCCATCGGCTGCCACCCGAGCGCGACCTGGCGCAGCAGCTGGGCGTGTCGCGCCCGTCGCTGCGCGAGGCGCTCATCGCGCTGGAAATCGAGGGCAGCGTGGAAATCCGCATGGGATCCGGCGTGTACGTCTGCAGCCGCGCCCTGCGGCGTTCGCCCCTGCCGCCGTCGATGGGCGAGAGCCCCGCCGAGCTCATGCAGGCGCGGGGCGCGCTGGAAGGCGCAGTGATCGTGCTGGCCTGCGTGCATGCGACGCCCGAGGGACTGGCACGGGTGGCCGAAAGCGTGGAAGCCATGCGGGCGGACATCGTCGCGGGGCGCGACGTGCTGGCACACGACCGGCAGTTCCACGTGCGCATCGCCGAGTTGACCGGCAACTCGATCCTCGTGAGCCTGGTGGGCATGCTGTTCGACGAACGAAGCGGCCCGCTTGCCAGCCACATGCGCAACCGCCTGGAAGGCCGTCCCACCTGGAACGAGGCGCTGGCCGAGCACGAACAGATACTGCGCTGCCTCAACCAGCGCGACCCTCTCCTGGCCGAGTCGGCCATGCGATCGCACATCCGCGCGGCCGCCGATCGCTGGGTCATGCCGTAGCGTGCCGATTGGCATGAAAGCTGCAACTTCGCCAACGGAGTAGAAGCGTTCACCGTTTCGCAGCACAACGTGCCCAAGGCGGGTGCACGGGCTGCGGCCGACGGCCGGAAATTGCTCTTGATGCAGCGCCTGCCGCTGTGGCCAGGTGTTCTTGCCGTCCCCCGTCAACGGAGTCATTCATGCAACGTCGTTCCCTCCTGCGTGCCGCCACTGCCGGCGCGCTCGTCGCCGCCACCCCTTTCGTGCGGGCCCAGGGCTCGCTCCAGAAATTCAGGTTCAACCTGGGCTGGAAGGTCGAGGCCACGGCCGCCGGCTTCCTGCTCGCGCACCAGCGCGGCTACTACAAGGACGCCGGGCTCGACGTCGCCATCGACACCGGCAACGGCTCGGCGGCAGCGATCAGCCTGGTGGGCAGCGGCGCCTACGACTGCGCCTCGGCCGACCTGGCGACCATGGTGGAATTCAACGTCAACAATCCGGCCGCCGGCCTGCGCGCGGTCGCCATCCAGTACGACCTCAACCCCAACGCGATCCTGGTGCGCAAGAACGGCCCCATCAAGGTGCCCGGCGACCTGGCCGGCAAGTCGATCCTCGGCCAGCCCTTCAACGCCTCTCGCAAGCTGTTCCCGGCATTCGCCAAGGCGCAGGGTTTCGACCCCACGGGTGTCAGGTGGGAGAACGTTGCACCGGACATCGGCGATACCCGCTTCGTCAAGGGAGACTTCGACGCCGCGGCCTACTTCTTCTTCACCGGTCTGCTCAACCTCAAGTCGCGCGGCATGGGGCCCGAGCAGATCACCGTCTTCCGCTTCTCCGACCTGGGCATGAAGTCGTACGGCAACGGCTTGGTGGCCAGCGGCAAGAGCATGCAGGAGCAACCCGATGCCATGAAGGCCTTCGTCAAGGCCACGACGCGCGGCTGGATCGACGCCATGGCCGACGTGAAGGCCGGCGCCGCCGCCGTCAAGGCCCGCGAGCCGCTCGCCAACGAAGAGATCGAATTCGAGCGACTGAAGCTGGTGGTCGACGGCGCCATGAACACGTCCGAGACGCGCACGAACGGCTGGGGTGCCGCCACACCGGTGCGCCTGCAGGCCACCATCGACGAGACAGTGAGCGCTTTCGGCCTGAAGACGAGCCCCACGGTGGCCGACATCTGGAGCGACCGCTTCCTGCCCACGACGGCAGACCGCAAGCTCAAGGCCTGAGGCCGAGGTCGACGCCATGTCGCCTTCCAGGCCCGCGGCCCCGGCTGCCGCAGACTTCACCGCCATCCCTGTCATCGACCTCGAAGGCGCGCTCGCGCCGGGCGGGCCGCGCAGCGCCGAGGTCGCTCGGCAACTGCGTGCCGCAGCCATGTCGTCGGGATTCTTCTACGTGCGCAACCATGCGGTCGACGCCGAGCTGGTGGCGCAGCAGTTCGCCGTGGCCCGCGCGCTGCTGGACTTGCCCGCCGCCACGCGCGAGGCATTGTCGATGCGTCATTCGCCGACGATGCGCGGCTTCGAGAACCTCGGCGAGCAGACGCTCGACGCGGCGGCGCGCCCCGACCTGAAGGAAAGCTTCTACTGCGGCATGGCGTACCCGCCGGACCACCCGTATGTGCTGGCCGGCTACCAGACCTACGGCCACAACCAGTGGCCGGCCGAACTGCCCGCGGCACCCGCGCAGTGCGAGCGCTACATCCGCACGATGCTGGCGCTGTCGCAGCGGCTCATGCAGCTGATGGCGCTGTCGCTCGGTCTGCCCGAACAGTACTTCGACCACACGGCCGAGAGCCCGATGGTGACCTTGCGCATGGTGCGCTACCCGGCCCATCCCGCCGGCGCGGACGAGCGCACCTTCGGTGCCGGCGCGCACACCGACTGGGGGGCGCTCACCATCCTCGCGCAGGACGCGCACGGCGGGCTGGAAGTCTGCATGCCCGATGGCTCCTGGGTCGCGGCCACGCCGGTGCCCGGCTGCTTCGTCGTGAACCTGGGCGACATGATTCCGCGCTGGACCAACGGCCTGTACCACTCGAACCCGCACCGCGTGCGCAACCTGCATTCGGGCGGCGCCCCGCGCTACTCGATTCCCTTCTTCTACGAGCCCGACTACGTCGCGCGCATCGAGCCCGTGCCCGGTACCGTGCCCGCCGGGCAGACCCCGCGCCATGCGGCCTGCACGGCGGGCGAACACCTGAGCGAGATGTACCGCAAGACCTATGGGCTGAAAGCCGCACCGGCAGCGACGGCCGCATGAAGCTCTGGTTCAACCTGCTGTGCGCGGACATCGAGGCGCAGATGCAGTTCTACCGGGCGCTCCTCGGATGGCCCGAGGCCGAAGCGATCCGCTCGCCCATCTACCGCGCGCTCCGGCACGAGGGCGTCGAGTTCGGCTTCAACGCGCAGCCGGCCTACGCCTTGCTGAACCTGGCCGACCGCATGCCCGACGAAGCCGCGGCCACGCAGCTGCCGCCGGTCACGGGCTTCGCCACCTTCATGCTCGACACGTCGGCCGACGTCGACGCCGCGACGGCGCGGGTGTCGGCGCTGGGCGGGCGCATCGTCAAGGCGCCGTACACCACCTACTACGGCCAGTGGCAGGCCGTGCTCTGCGACCCGGAGCAACAGGTGTTCCGGCTCAGCGCGCTTCAGGCGCCGCCGTAGCGTTCGGTCCGGATGACGCTGGCGGGCACGCCCGCATCGAGCAGGCCACCAGCCACCGCCTCGACGAAGCGGTTGGCACCGCAGACGTACACGTGGCGGGGCGCCTGGCGCCAGCGCTGCAGGCACTGGCGCAGCAACGCAGCGTCCAGCCGCTGGCTGAAGTGGCCGGGCCGCGCCACCGCTTCGCGCGTGGTGGCCGCGACGAAGGCGAACTGCGTTTCGCGCGCCTGCAGGGCCAGCAGTTCGTCGCGAAAGGCCAGGTCGTCCCAGCGGCGCGCCGAGGCGATCAGCAGCAGCGGCACGCTCGCCGCTGGTCGCGCCCAGTCGCGCACCATCGCCATCAGCGGCGCGATGCCCGAGCCGCCGGCGACCAACAGCAGCGGACCGCTGCCTTCGGGGCGCCAGATGAAGTGGCCGCCCAGCGGCCCGCGCACGTCGAGCCGGTCGCCAGGGCGCAGCACGTCGTGGAGGAAGGGCGAGACTTCGCCGTCGTCGATCCGCTCGACCAGCAGTTCGATGTCGGCGGCGTCGGGCGCGGAGGCGATCGAATAGCTGCGGCTCGCCTCGTAGCCGTCGGGTGCGCTCAGGCGAACCACCAGATGCTGGCCCGCGACAGGTCGCGCCACCGATGCCTGCAGGAACACGCTCAGGCTGTGCGGCGTGGCGCGTTCGATGCGCAGCACGGTGGCTTCATGCCACGGCGATGGCACGGCGACCATCAGGGGTCGTCCGAGTAGCGCTGCTGACGCCATGGGTCGCCGCGCATGTGGTAGCCCCGCAGTTCCCAGAAGCCGGCCTCGTCGCGCGCGGTGAAGCGCAGGCCCTTGATCCACTTGGCGCTTTTCCAGAAGTACAGGTGCGGCACCAGGAGACGCGCCGGTCCGCCGTGCTCGGCCGTGAGCGGCTCGCCGCCGAAGCGGGTCGCCACCATGCCGCGACCACCCACGAGATCGGCCACCGGCACGTTGGTGTCGTAGTCGTCCAGCGACAGCGCGAGCAGATGGGCCGTGGGCGCCTCGACACCCGCGGCGGCCAGCAGGTCGTCGAAGCTCACGCCTTCCCAGGTGGTGTCGAACTTCGACCAGGTCGTCACGCAATGGATGTCGCCTTGCCAGGTGGTGCGCGGCAGCGCGTCGAATTCGGCCCAGCTCCAGCTGGCGAGCGGGCGCGGTCCGTGGCTCAGCGTGAAGCGCCAGGTGGCCAGCTCGATGCGCGGCGCCGGCCCCTTGGAGAGCACCGGAAAGTCGTCGGTCTCGAACTGGCCGGGCGGCAGCCGGGGTGCCTTGAGCGAGGACGGCCGTCTGCCTGTGAATCCGCGGGTCGTGACCATGGTTGCTCCTCGTGAGAAGCGTCCATCGTAGTGGGTTGCGGCCTCAGGCCGCCTGCGCCAGCGGGATGACCTTCATGCCGCGGTACACCTCGGGCTCGCCGTGGCGCGCGAGCAGTTGCATCAGGTGCTTGCGGATCAGCATGCCCGGCTTGTCGGACTCCATCGAATATTCCACGCCGCGGCGGCGCGTGTCGACCAGCGCGTCGGGGTCGGTCGACTCCAGGATGTCCTTGTCCTCGCGCGTGATCTCCTCGTCGAAGTCGATCAGCATCTGCGCGGCGCACTGGGCCTCGGTGTCGTTGCGAAAGAGCCACTGGCACAGCTGCATGCGACCATCGTCGATGGGCGTGAAGCAGTTGATGATGATGTGGCGGATGCCCGACGGGTACTCGATGTCCAGCCGGCGTGAGAACGGCAGGAAGTAGGCGTTGCGCATGTGGCGCGTGGTGATGGGGTCGGTCACGCCACTGATGGCGTGGAACTTCGGGGGGTTGACCGCTTCGATCACGGTCTCCGCGTAGAAGCCGTTCTCGTTTTCGACCAGGTTGTACTTGCTCGGCTTGGGGCTGGCCGCCACGCCGAAGGTGGCGCGGTGCACGAAGCTGAAATGCGAGTTATCGAACGAGTTCTCCAGCGCGCGCATCGGGCTGGTCTGCCATTCCTCGTAGAACTGGTGGATGGTGCGGTAGGCCGGGTCGACGAATTCCGGGATCTCCGGAATGTCGGCGATCGGGTCTTCCAGCGCGACCCAGGCGTAGCCATAGCGTGCGGTGCAGTGGTAGGCGGTGGTCCTGTAGTCGGGCGATATCTTGCGGTCCGGCTCGTATTGCGGAATGCGCACCACCTGACCGCTGCGGTCGTAGGTCCAGCCGTGGTAGCCGCACTGGATGGCGCCCTGCCCGCAGGCCTTGCCTTCGGTGTCGACGCACCAGCCCTTGGACAGCTTGGCCGTGCGGTGGCAGCAGCGGTCGCGCAATGCGGCGGGCTGGCCGTCGGCGTCCAGGAAGAGGACGATGTCCTCGCCGAGCAGCCTGAAGGGTTGGGGGCCATCGGCCAGGGCCGTCAACGGAATGACGGCGTGCCAGAACTTGCGGAAAACGGGTTGTTGGGTGACGAGCATGCATCGACTCCTTGGGTTGCGTGTGGGGAACGAACTTCAAAGAGCAATTTCCGACCCACCTGCACCGATGCAATCAGGGCTGAACGCTTCTACTCTGCGCGAAATGCCTTGCAAATCGCGGGCCCGATTCTCTCGCAATCGAGGCCAAATTGCACGCTTGCCTTACGCTCGCGCCATGACAGCCACCGACGCCGCCGATCGCGACCGCCTGCGCAGGCCCTTTCTTCGGGCCCTGGGCAGCGGTGCCGCCAGCCTGTTCCTGGCCGCCTGCGGCAGCACACCGCCTCGCACACGGGCCACCGCCACGGCGCCGCGGCCCGTGTTCTATCCCACGCTGACGCCCGAACAGTCGAGCGACATCGCCATCCACGCGCTGGGCTTGGTCGGCACGCCCTACCGCTACGGCGGCAACACGCCCGAGGGAGGCTTCGACTGCAGCGGCCTGATCGGCTACGTCTACCGCAGCCGCGCGGGCCTGGTGCCGCCGCGCACCGTGGCGCAGCTCAACGGCTTCGGCCAGCCGGTGGGCACGGACGAACTGCGCACCGGCGACCTCGTGCTGTTCGGCGGCGGGCGGCCCACGCATGCGGGCATCTACGTGGGTGAAGGCCGCTTCGTCCATGCTCCCTCCAGCGGCGGCGAGGTGCGGCTCGACCGGCTGGCGGGGGTCTACTGGTCGCGCCAGGCGCTGGCGGTGCGTCGGCCGTAGAGGCCTGCAACCGCAGAGGCCGCACAGCCCGAAGACAACGCCGCTGGCACGCGTCGTGCATCACCCGCGATCCGAGAGGACGCGTTCGTCAGCGAACGCACAATGACCCCATGCGCCCCAGTTCCAACACCCATTTTCCCGCCGTCGCCGAACTCGACGAGCGCGACGGCCGCTATCTTCGCAAGGCGATCATCTGGTCGCACGCATCCGGCCGGCGCGGCAACCGGCCGTTCGGCGCGATCATCGTCACCGCCGACAACGAAGTGATCGCCGAGGGCTACTGCAACTCGACCGAGACCGGCGACTGCACCGGCCATGCCGAAGTCAACGCCATCCGCGCGCTGGCCGACAGGCGCGTGCCGCGCGACGTGCTGGCCGGGGCCACGCTCTATTCGTCGGCCGAACCCTGCGTCATGTGCGCCGGCGCCATCTTCTGGTCGAACATCGGCCGCGTGGTCTTCGGCATCGACGCCGAACGGCTGCGCGCCTTCCGCGGCGAGCGCCAGGACCAGCGCGATGCAGAGCTGTCGTGCCGCGACGTGTTCCGCGCGTCGCCACACCCGATCGAGTGCATCGGTCCTGCGCTCGTCGACGAGGCCAGCGCACCCCACGAAACCGCCTGGAAGGCCTGATGGCGGGCGGCCTCGCGCCGCCGCTGCCGTTGTTGCTGCTTAAACTCCCCCGATGCCCTGGCACGCCCGACTCGACCTCGACTACACGCACGAAAACCAGCGCAGCGTCGCGCGCTTTCGCCATGACGGCCCGCTGCGCATCCTGCAGAGCCTGTACCCCGAAGGCGACGCGATCTGCCACAACGTGCTGGTGCATCCGCCAGGCGGCCTGGTCGGTGGCGACACGCTGGACATCGCCGTCACGGCGGGCGCGCACAGCCACGGGCTGGTCACCACGCCGGGCGCCTCGCGCTTCTACCGTTCCGACGGCGAACTCGCGCTGCAGCGCACGCGCATCAGGCTCGACCCCGGCGCGCGGCTCGAATGGCTGCCACTGGAAGCGTTGTGCTACAGCGGCTGCCGCGCGGAGAACCGCATCACCATCGACGTCGCGCCTGGCGCCGAACTCATCGGCTGGGACGTGACGGCGCTGGGCCTGCCCAACGCCGGCAAGCCCTTCGAGCGCGGCACGCTGCTGCAGCACATCGAAGTGCCCGGCGTCTGGCTGGAACGCGGACGCATCGACGCGGCCGACCACCGGCTGCTGCAAAGCCCGATCGGCCTGAACGGACACCGCTGCATCGCGTCGCTGTTCTTCGTGTCGGGCACGCCGCTTCCGCGCGCTGCGCGCGAGGCGCTGCTCGACATTGCGCGTGGCATGGCCGACGTGCACACGATGGCCGCCAGCGCAGGCGCAACCAGCCCCCATGGCGAGATCGTCGTGCTGCGCGTGCTGGCGCCGGTGGTCGAGCCGGCCATGCAGTTGCTGAGACAGGTCTGGCAGGCCTGGCGCGCCGAACGGTGGCAACTGCCTGCCAGCTCGCCGCGCATCTGGTCGATGTAGGGCCGGAGGCTGCGGCGAGCGCCGCCGCCGCCATCGCAGCGTGCTTCAGCGCGAAAAGAGGCTGCCCCAGCCCGTCACGCGGCGCGTGTCAACACCGGCGAGCTGCAGCGCCTTCCACACCACGGTGGCGATCGTGTCGTACACCGGAACGCCGAACTCGGCCTCGAGGTCGGCCGCCAGCGGTGCGCCGCGCAGGTTGGTGCAGAAGATCGCGACCGCCTGCGGGCGCGTGTGGGCAGGGCCTGCCATCACGTCGCGCACCATGTCGCGGATCTGCGCGTCGTCGACCTCCGAGAACGAGAAATTGTCCTGCAGGCCGAGGTGCCGCTCTGCCGCGCAGTCGATGCCCTCGGCCGCATAGTTGCGCACGATGGCCGCCTGCACGTCGTCGCGGTAGGGCGATACCAGCCCCAGGCGCTTCACGCCGGTGGTCTGCAGCAGCTCGTTGAGCGCCAGCACCGACGTGCAGGCCCTGGCGCCGGTCGCGCGTTCGATGACCTCGCACAGCGCTCGGTCCGACGCAAAGCCCAGCCAGCCCGAGGACGTGCCGTTCCAGCCAATCACCTCGCAGCGCGCATGCGACAGCAGTTCGGCGGCAGCGAGGATCTCGCGGTTGTCGAACTGGGCGAGCGCGCCGGCCGACAGCGCGATCTCGGTCACGCGGAAGCGGCCGAAATGCGCGCTGACTTCGGGCAGGGCGGCCAGCATGGCGGCGGTGATGGGCTCCAGCGTGGTGTTGGACGAGGGGGTGAGCATTCCCAGGAGGGTGCGTCGGTGCATGGTGTTTGTTTCGCGGTTCATGGCGTGCTTCATGTCGCCAGAAGCATGCCAGCTCGCACGACATTGGATACGATTCTCCAAATAATTTGTATCCAGCAGCATGTGCTGGCGGGCCTCTTGCTTGGACAATGGCAGCTTCGACCTCCTATCCATGACCAAACCGAAAACCAGCCCGAGTCCGGCCAAGGGCGCCCTGCCCGGTGCGCGCAGCGTGGCGGCCAGCCAGGCCGACATCCATCAGAGCATCTACGACGCCATCGTCGAACACCGGCTGCTGCCCGGCACCAAATTGTCGGAAGAACGCGTGGCCGAACTCTTCGCGGTGAGCCGCACGCAAGTGCGCGGTGCGCTGCAGCGGCTGGCCGTCGAGCAGCTGGTCACGCTCATCCCCAACCGGGGCGCCTTCGTCACCACGCCCAGCGCGGAAGAGGCGCACGACGTGCTGTCGGTGCGGCGCACGCTCGAACCTGCCGCCGTGGAACGGCTCATCGAGCGCATCGCCGCAGGCAAGGCGCCCACGGCCGTCAAGCAGTTGCGGGCCCTCGTCAAGCGCGAACAGCAGGCACACGCGCGCGGCGACCGGCGCCAGGCCGTGCGGCTGTCGGGCGATTTCCACGTGCTGCTGGCCGAGGTGTCGGGCAGCAGCATCCTCGCGCGGTTGATGCGCGAACTCACGCCGCTCACCTGCCTGGCCATCCTGACCTTCGAAGCGCCCACTGCCGTGGCCTGCCCGAACGACGAGCACGCCCTGCTGATCGACGCCATCGAGGCGGGCGATGCCGAAGGCGCATCGCGCATGATGATCGACCACCTGAACCACATCGAGAACGCACTCAAGCTCGATGCGCAGGCCGTACCGGAAGTCGATCTGGCCGACGTGCTTTTCGGCTGAGCCCACAGGCGCGTGGGCCGCGCGTCAGGCGTGCATCAGCGGGGAGAAAGGCCCCGCGCCCAGGACCTGTTCGGCATGCCATGCGAGCTGCAGCACGCGGGCATCGGCAAAGCGCGGTCCGGCGATCTGCAGGCCCACGGGCAGGCCCTGGCGGCCCGTGCCGCAAGGCAGCGACAGGGCCGGTACGCCGCCGTAGTTGAAGATGGGCGTGAAGGCCGCATGGCCGCGCGGCCCCGCCGGCAACCCGCCGATCCGGCTGGGTCCCAGGCTGCCCACGGGCCACGCTTCCACCGGGCTGGACGGGCACAGCAGCGCATCGCAGCGCGAGAACAAGGCAGTGAAGCTGTCGTGGAAAGCCTCGCGCAGCTTGAGCAGTTCCGTGACCCGGGTGGCCGGGACCTGCAGCCCCAGTTCGATCTGCGCGCCGATGTCCGGGTCGATACGGCCCGGCGTGGCGCGCCAGATGGCGCCGAAGCGCTGTGCCAGGCCGACCTGCTGCAGCGCGATCAACGGGTACTCGCGCGCCTCCGGCGGCCAGGTCGGATCGATGCATTCGATGGCCCACCCGGCCGCACGCAGCCGATCCACGGCCGCTTCCAGCGCGCCGCGCACGTCGTCGTCCACGGCCAATCCGCAGCCCAGTTGTGGCGACCAGCCCACGCGCAGCAGTGGCAAGGGCGCCTTCAGCGACGCCAGCGCATCGGGCACACCGAAGGCCGGGGAGGAGCGCGTGTCGGCTGGCTCCCAGGCGGTGAGCGCATCCAGCATCAGCGCCACGTCTTCCACGTCGCGGCCGATCTGGCCGACCACCGACAACAGATGGTTCGGATCGTCGAAGCCCCACGGATCGGGCACGCGCCCCAGCGTGGGCTTCATGCCGACCAGACCCGTGTGCGCGGCCGGCCGGCGCACCGAACCGCCCGCATCGGTGGCCAGCGCGAGCGGACCGAGGCCCGATGCGACGGCGGCGACCGCGCCACCCGACGACCCACCCGTCGTGCGCTGCAGGTCCCAGGGGTTGCGCGTGGTGCCGTGCAACGGTGTGTCGGTGATGCCCTTGCAGGCGAATTCCGAACAGTTGGTCACGCCCAGCGGCACGGCGCCGAGCGCGCGCAGCCGCGCGACGCTCCACGAGTCGCGCGGCGCCACGAAGTCCTCGAACACCTTCGAGCCGAAGGTTGCGGGCCGACCGCCCAGCCACAGGTTGTCCTTGACGGTGAACGGCACGCCGGCCAGCGGCAACTGCTCGCCGGCCGCCAGCCGGGCGTCGACCTCGCGCGCCGCGGCCAGCGGAACGTTGGCGTCGAAATTCGCGAAGGCGTTGAGTTGCGGCTCCAACCGGGCGATGCGCGCGGTCATGGCCTCTGCCACTTCGGTGGCCGAAAGCGCGCGCTGGGTGACCTGCGCGGCCAAGTGGCGGGCGGTCCATTGGTGAATGTCGAGCGTCATGCGGAGGTCCTGTGTCTTCGTAATGGCGGACTGGATGCACCATTCCAACTATTTTGTATCCAATCTGGTGCAACAACGCACCGGATTGCGACGGCGATCTTCGCCTTGTCCACCCTGCATGCAAGAGTGGTTCCAGCCTCTGGAAGGCTGCAACGATGCGTGGGCCTCTGAAAACGCGCATCGGCGGGCTGAACCACAGATTGGATACAAAGTTGGCACACGGATTGCAAGGCTTTCCGCCATGCAACCGACCGCCGGACAAAGCCTCACCCTGGACGACATCGTGCACCGCTACGGCGGTTCGCTCGCGGTCGATCACGTCACGCTCGAAGTCGCCGCCGGCGAACTGGTGGCGCTGCTGGGGCCCAGCGGCTGCGGCAAGACCACGCTGTTGCGCATCATCGCGGGCTTCATCACGCAGACCTCGGGCAAGGTGGTGATCGGCGAGCGCCGCATCGACGACCTGCCGCCCGCGCGTCGCAACGTGGGCATCGTGTTCCAGAACTACGCGCTCTTTCCCCACATGACGGTGGCCGACAACGTCGGCTATGGTTTGGCGGCGCGCGGCACCGACCGCAACGCGGCGCGCAGGCGCACGGCCGAGATGCTGGAGATGGTGCAGCTGGGCCACCTGGCCGACCGGCTCACCAAGCAGCTGTCGGGCGGCCAGCAGCAACGCGTGGCGCTGGCACGCGCCCTGGCCATCGAACCGCGCGTGCTGCTGCTCGACGAGCCCTTCTCCGCGCTCGACAAGAGCCTGCGCCTGGACATGCAGATCGAGATCAAGCGCATCCAGCGCGCGGCGGGCACCACGGCCATCATCGTGACGCACGACCAGGAAGAAGCACTTGGCATGGCCGACCGCGTGGCCGTGCTGAGCCAGGGCAAGCTCGAACAGTTCGCAGCCCCGTCGGCGGTCTACGACACGCCCGCCACCTATTTCGTCAACCAGTTCGTCGGCACCGCCAACGTGCTGCCCGCCACGCTGGACAGCCTCACGGCCGAAGGCGCCCTGGTGCGGCTGGAGGACGGCACGCTGCTCGCCACGCGCGCACCGGTCGATCCGGCACTCGGCCCGGGCAGCCAGGTGGTCGCCTGTATCCGCCCTGAGAACCTGCGCCTGAGCGACACGCCCGTGGGCGCGCTCGAAGGCCAGGTCGAGCTGGGCATGCCACTGGGCGCGACCATCGTGCACGAGATCCGCACGCGAAGCGGCCAGCGGCTCAAGCTGTCGGAGCCACGCGCACCGGGCACCGGGCCGCGCGACAGCGGCGCGGCCGTGTGGGTGCGACCCGCCTCGCAGGCCAGCGTGACCGTGTTCGCCGCACCCTGACTTCTTTTCTTCTCTTCTCTCCCTCCTTCCACTTCAAGAGGTTCGCCATGCAACTCTCCCGTCGTCAACTGCTCGGCAGCGCGCTCACCCTGAGCGCGATGGAGCTCTTTCCGGGCATCAGCCACGCGCAGGCGCGCAAGCTGGTGTTCGCCACCTTCACCGGCAGCTGGGAAGAGGCGCACCGCGACGTGCTGGTGCCCGCCTTCAAGAAGGCCAGCGGCCAGGACGTGCTGCTCGACGCGATGCTCTCGGTCGACCAGATCGCCAAGGTTTCGGCCGCCCGCACCAACCCGCCCATCGACGTGATGCTGCACGACCCGGGTCCGGCGCTCACCGCCATCGGCCAGGACCTGGTCGAGCCTTTCCCGGTTGCCGGCAGCAAGAACTACAAGGACCTGATTCCCGAGGCGCAGGACCCGATGGGCCCGTCGATGTTCTTCCAGGTGGTGGGCCTGACCTACAACCCCGAGAAGGTCAAGACGCCACCGACCTCGTGGGCCGACCTGTGGAAGCCCGAGTACAAGGGCCGCGTGGGCATCACCAACCTCAACTCGACGCTGGGCACGGGCTTCCTGGTGGAGATCGCGCGCATGCACGGCGGCAACGAGGGCAACGTCGAGGAAGGCTTCAAGGCCATCGAAAAGCTCAAGCCCAACCTGGCCGCCGTCGCGGCCAACCCGGGCGCCTTGGCCGCGCTGTTCCAGCAGGGACAGATCGACATCAGCCCGGGCAACTTCAACGCCATCCAGATCCTCAAGGCGCGCGGCGTGCCGGTGGAGTTCGTGGCGCCCAAGGAAGGCGCGATCGCCTTCAAGACCAGCATCCACATTGTCAAGAACTCGCCCAACAAGGCGCTGGCCGCGCAGTTGATCGACGTCGCGTTGTCGCCCGAGGTGCAGGGCAAGCTGATGCAGGCGCCCTATCTCGTGGTGCCGACCAACGGCAAGGTGAGGATGGAAGGCGAGATCGCCAAGGTGCTGGCCAAGGACACGGCCGACATGAAGAAGAAGTTCGTGTTCCAGGACTGGAAGAAGATCAACGAGAACCGCGCCTCGTGGATCGATCGCTTCAATCGCGAGATCAAGGTCTGATTCCATGAGCACCGCCAGCATCAAGGGCCCACCCGTCACAGGCTACAGCCTGGGTTTCGCCACGCCGCTGGCGGCCTTCTTCGTGCTGTTCTTCCTGGCGCCGTTGCTGCTGCTGATCGCGATCAGCTTCTACACCACGCCAGAGCTCAAGGCCTTCGGCCCCGACCAGTACGTGAAGATCGCGACCGACGGTTTCACGCTGCCGGTGCTGTTCGACACGCTCTGGCTGGGCGTGCAGACCACGCTGCTGTGCCTGGTGCTGGGCTATGCCCTGGCCTGGAGCTACGTGCGCAGCCCGGGCGCCATGCAGAAGGTGCTGATGCTCATCATCGTGATGCCGTTGCTCACCAGCGTGGTGGTGCGCACCTTCGCCTGGGTGGTGATCCTCGGGCGGCAGGGCATCGTGAATTCGGTGCTGCTCGAGTTCGGCTGGATCGAAGGGCCGGTGAAGCTGCTGTACACGCGCGGCGGCCTCATCGTCGCGCTGGCCAACGTGCAGTTGCCGCTGATGGCGCTGCCGCTCATCACCGCGCTGCAGAAGCTGGACCCGAACCTCGAGGATGCGTCGTCAGCGCTCGGTGCCAGTGCGCTTCGCACCTTCGTCAAGATCACCCTGCCGCTGACGCTGCCCGGCATCCTGGCCGGTTGCCTGCTGACCTTCGCGGCCAGCATCACGGCCTTCATCTCGCAGTCGCTGATCGGCGGCGGGCAGATGCTGTTCATGCCGATGTACATCTACCAGCAGGCGTCGTCACTGCAGAACTGGCCGTTCGCTGCGGCGATCTCGCTGGTGTTCCTGGTGGCGGTGATGGCGTGTGTGACGCTGTTCAACTACCTCGGCCGGTTGAGCCGTGGGCATGTGGCGGCGTAGATGAAGAAGGCGTTCAACCGACGGGTGCGGGCACACGCCGACGGCGTGCTCTGCTCCGCGAATGTCCCCCGGCCTGCGGCCTCCTCCTTTATTTCGCTGCGCAGAGCACACCATCGACGTGAGCCTGGGCGCGAGGGTGGTTCATCGACAGTGCACCACGGGCGCGTCCACGTGCACAGGGCGCCGGGTGCTTCCCGCAGCGAAATAAAGGAGGAGCGAAGCGGGGGACATTCGCGGAGGGAAGTACCCGGTGCCCTGTGCACGCACCCCGAACGCAGCCCGTCCAACCCACAGAAGTCAACACCATGAGCGCAGGCCGCAAACACGAAGCCTCCAGCATCGCCCTCACCGCCGTGCTGGGCACCATCGCCACGCTGGCGACGCTGCTCCTGCTCGCCCCCACGGTCGTGGTGATCGTGCTGTCCTTCACCAACGGATACTCGCTCAAGTTCCCGCCACCGGGCTACTCGCTGCGCTGGTACGAGTCGTTGCCCGACGCCTTCCAGCTGCAGTACGCGGCGCTCAACAGCCTGAAGGTCGCGAGCGCCTCGACGCTGATCGCCGTGGTGCTGGGCGTGGCTGCAGCCATGGCCATCGCACGCTCGGAAAAGGCGATGGCGCGCGTGCTCGACTCCTTCTTCATGTCGCCGCTCATCCTGCCTGCGCTGGCCTTCGGACTCGCCTCGCTCATCTACTTCTCGCGCGTGGGCATTCCGCTGTCGCTGTGGACGCTCGTTGTCGGCCACACGGTCGTCGGCGTGCCCTACGTCATCCGCACCACCGTGGCGGCGCTGTCGCAAATGCCCCCCGCCCTGCTGGAAAGCTCGGCCAGCCTGGGTGCAAGCCGCACCTACACCTTCCGCCGCGTCACGCTGCCGCTCATCGCGCCGGGCATCGCGGCCGGCGCCTTCATCTGCTTCATGTCCTCCTTCGACAACGTGCCGGTGTCGCTCTTCCTGCGCGACGCGTCCACCGACATGCTGCCGATCCGCATGTGGCAGGACCTCGAAGGCCGACTCGACGTGAGCATTGCCGCAGTGTCCAGCCTCATGGTGCTGGTGACGCTGGTGATGATGATCGTGATGGAACGGCTGACCGGCATCAGCAAGCGCATCCGCTGACGTGCCGGGCTCACCGCGAGGCAAGGCATGACCGATTCGATCACCACCAACACCCATGACTTCGACCTGCTGCTGCTCGACGCGATCGCGCTGACGGCAGACCCGCTGCAGCCCGAGTTGCGCGACTGCGCCATCGGCATCAGCGATGGTCGCATCGCCTGGCTCGACCGCCGGCCGCCCGAGCGCTACACCGCGACGCGCACGCTGCGCCTGCCCGGCCACTTCGTCACGCCGGGCTTCGTCAACACCCACACCCACAGCGTGCTGACCATGGTGCGCGGCGTCGCGGCCGACCTGGGCTTCGCGCCGTCGTACACGCCCGGCATTCCCAAGGGCACCAGCGTCACGCCCATGCAGGCCCGCGCACTGGCAAGGCTCGGCGCACTGGAAGCACTGCTGTTCGGCTCCACCGTGATCGGTGACAACTTCGTGCATGCCGATGTCGGCACCGAGGCCATGCTCGAGCTCGGCGTGCGCCTGTGTCCGAGCTGGCGCATCCACGATGTCGACTTCTCGCGTGTGGCGCATGGCGACTGGCACCACAGCACCGCCATAGGCCGCCGTACGCTCGACGCTGGCCTGGCACTGCAGGCACGATGGGCCGGGCATCCGCGCGTGCGCGTGAACCTGGCTGCGCATGCGGTCGACACCTGCTCCAACGATTTCCTGCGCGAGATCGCCGCAGCGGCACAGGCCAAGGACCTGGTCGTCAGCACCCATCTGGGCCAGAGCCGCACGGAAGTCGACCGCGTGAAGGAACGTACCGGCCGCAGCTCGACCGAGGTGCTGGAGGACACCGGCCTGCTGAACCACCGCCTCATGGGCGGCCACTGCATCTACGTGAGCGAGAGCGACGTGGCGAAGATGGCCCAGGCCGGCGCGCATGCCGTGCACATCCCCAAGTGCAACGCTACCTCCGGCCGCCTCGCGCCCACGCCGATGCTGAAGCGGGCCGGCGTGAACATCGCGCTGGCCACCGACACGCAGCACGGCGACATGGTCGAGCTGATGCGCTGGTCGCTGGTCACCGCACGCGTGCAGGAAGGCGGCGTCGACGACAGCTGGCAGCCGCACCACGTGTTCCACATGGCGACGATGGGCGGTGCACAGGCGCTGGGCATGGCCGACGACATCGGCAGCCTCGAAGTCGGCAAGGCGGCCGACCTGGTGGTGTTCGACGGCAACCGGCCGCACCTGCGCCCGCACATCCATCCGCTGGGCAACCTGGTGCACACCGGTCAGGGACGCGACGTGCACATGGTGATGGTCGCGGGCGAGATCCTGGTGGAAGACGGGCTGCCCACGCGCGTCGACATGGAGGCCGTCTGCGCCGAAGCCGAGGTGGCCGCACGCGAGCTCTGGGGCGCCGAAGGCAAGCCCTACTGGCGATGAAACCGGTGCGACGCACGCCCTGACAGCGTGCGCGGCGCACCATCCGATGACACTTTGTATCCAATCCACCCGGATAGATTGGATACAGTCTGGCACAGCACTTGCTGCATGCGTGGAAGGCGGCGCACCTGGTCGTCCATCCACACTTTCCGAGGAACCCGAATGTTCAGATCCATTGCGAAATTCGTGCTGGCGGTGGTCGCGGTGCTGCCGCTGGCCAGCCAGGCCCAGGGCACGCCCGAGATCAAGCTGGGCTATGCCAAGTGCGCGCACTGCACGCCGCTGTCGCTCACGCCGCAGCACGCGGCCAACGTGAAGCTCGAAGCCATCGGCTTCAACACCGGCAACGACGTGCTGACCGCGCTGCTGTCCAAGAGCATCGACGTGGCCCAGGTCACCTATCTGCACTATGCGACCGCGCTGGACAAGGGCTTCGACGTGGTCGCCATCTCGGGCCAGGTCAATGGCGGCTCGCAGATCCTGGTGGGCAACGATCTGCCCATCAAGGAAAACGACTGGGCCAGCCTGAAGAAGGTCATCGCCGACTACAAGGCAGCCGGCAAGCCCTTCCGCGTGGCGGCTTCGCGCGGCAATGCGCAGGACATCCACATGCGCGGCGCCTTTGCCAAGCAGGGCATCGACGTCAACAAGGACGTGCAGTTCATCAACATCCCGAACCCGTCGGACCACGTGCAGGCACTTCGCCGCGGCGAGGTCGAACTCATCTGCTCGGTCGACCCCTTCGCCACGCAGATCCGCCAGTTGGGTGCGGCCAAGTTCTTCGCCTACCCCTACGACCAGGCGGCGGGCAAGCTCACCAACCTGATCGTCACGCGCTCGGACGTGATCGCGAGCAAGCCGAAGGCCGTGGAAGAAACTGTGCGCTCGATCATCAAGGTCAACGACATGATGGCCGCCGACAAGAACCTGTTCGTCGACACCATCCAGAAGGTCACCGGCCTGGACAAGGCGATCGCCGCCGGCGCCGTCGAGAACCTGTACCCCGACTACAAGATGTACCGCGCCCCGGCCGTCGCCATCGGCGCGATGATGCGCGACCTGAAGTACATCAACTCCGACGTGTCGGCCGCCATCGAGAAGAACATGGACTACCGCTTTCTCGAGGCCGCCACGGGCAAGCCCAAGTCGGCGCTGGGTTACTGAGCGCGCAACGTGATGGCAGGCACCTCCTTCCTCGGCAGCTTCTATCGACGCATCGAGCGCGCCATCGTGCCGGTGCTGCTCCTCGTAGGCTGGGAGGTGTTTTCCCGCTCCGGCATCCTGCCGCGCGCGCTCCTGCCGGCGCCCTCGCAGGTGCTGGTGGCCTGGGCCGACTGGATCTTCGCGACCGACGGCAACACCCAGAGCTACAGCGGCCACTGGCTGATGGACACCGCCGCCAGCGCGAGTCGCGTGTTCGCCGGTTTCGCGCTGGCGACCGCGCTGGGCGTGGGCATCGGCATGGCGATCGGCTGGTCGCGCACCGTCGAAAAGCTCATCGAACCCGTGCTGCAGGTGCTGCGGCCGGTGCCGCCGGTGTCGTGGATTCCGCTGGCCATCATCTGGTTCGGCATCGCCGACAAGCCGGCCATCTTCCTGGTGTTCCTCGGCTCCTTCTTTCCGGTGCTGCTGAGCACCATCCACGGCGTGAAGACGGTCGACCGCAACCTGCTGCGCGCGGGCGCGATGGCCGGCGGCACGCCGCACAAGCTGCTCACCCACATCGTGTTCCCCGCCGCACTTCCGAGCATCTTCTCGGGCCTGCGCATCGCGATCGGCTCGGCCTGGATGCTCACCGTGACCGCGGAAATGGTGGCCGTGAAGAGCGGCGTGGGCTACGTGCTGTGGGACTCGTACTATTTCCTGCGCTACGACCTGGTGATCGCAGCCATGGTCAGCATCGGTCTGCTCGGATTCCTGAGCGACCTGGCGATCAAGCTGGTGGCCGCGCGCGTGCTGCGCTGGCAGCGCGGCTCCACCCTCCAGGCCAAGGAAGGCTGACCTCATGGCACTCATCACCATCGACCGCGTTTCGCGCCTGTTCAACGATCCCAAGCGCAACACCACCGTCAAGGCGCTCGACGACATCAGCCTGAGCGTCGGGCGCAACGAGTTCCTCTGCCTGCTCGGGCCCAGCGGCTGCGGCAAGTCCACGCTGCTCAACATGATCGCCGGCTTCGACAAGCCCAGCAGCGGCACCGTGTCGGTGGGCGGCCAGGTCGTGACCGCGCCAGGCTCCGACCGGGGCTTCGTGTTCCAGCAGCCCACGCTGATGCCCTGGCTCAAGGTCTGGGAGAACGTGGCCTTCCACCTGACCATGCGCGGCATGGACAAGCGCGAGCGGCGCGAAAAGGCGCAGCGCTTCATCGACATGGTGCGGCTCACCGGCTTCGAGAACCACTTTCCGAGCGAACTCTCCGGCGGCATGAACCAGCGCGTGGGCATCGCGCGCGCGCTGCTCATGAACCCCGAGGTCATCCTGATGGACGAACCCTTCGGCGCGCTCGACGAACAGACCAAGATGGAGATGCATGGCGAGCTGGTGCGCATCTGGCGCGAGAGCCAGAGCACCATCGTGTTCGTGACGCACGGCATCGACGAGTCGCTCGCGCTGGGCACGCACGTGGCCGTCATGTCGGCGCGGCCGGGCCGCATCCGCGAGCTCATCCCGATCGAGCTGGACCGCCCGCGCGATGCGACCAGCGCGCAGTTCAACGACTACAAGCGCCACATCCTGACCCTGCTGCGGCCCGAGCCGGCGACCACCTGACGTGGCCACGGTTCTCGTCACTGGCGCAAGCGGCTTCGTGGGACTGGCACTGGCCGAGCACCTGCTCGCGCGTGGCGACCACGTGATCGGCTACGACCTGGCCGTGCCGCCACGTGCTGCGCTGCGTGCCTTCGAGGCGCTGCCGGGCCACTTCGTCGCGGTCAGCGGCGACGTGCGCGACACCGCCATGCTCACGCGCGCGCTGCAGGCGCACCGCGTGCAGAAACTGGTGCTGCTGGCCGCCATCACGGCCGACGCATCCCGCGAGCGGGCCACGCCGCAGGCGATCTTCGAGGTGAACGTGGGCGGCGTCCTGGCCGCCATCACCGCCGCCGGCGCCGCCGATTCGGGCGCCGCCAGCGCACGCCGCATCGTGCTCGGCAGTTCGGGCGCGGCCTATGGCGCGAGCGGGCAACAGGCGGCGCTGCTCGATGAAGTCCTGACGCCACTGCTACCCGAAGGGCTCTACGGCATCTCCAAGCAGACGGCCGAAGCCGCGGCCTTGCGGCTCGCCGCGCTGCACGGCATCGACCTCACCGTCGGCCGTCTGGGCACCTGCTTCGGCCCCTGGGAATCCGCCACCGGCGCGCGCGACACATTGAGCGCGCCGTACCAGGTGCTGCAACGCGCGCGGCAAGGCGAGGCCGTCGTGCTGCCGCGCGACAGCCGGCGCGACTGGCTCTACGTGCGCGACGCCGCCGCCGCGCTGGTCGCCCTGCTGGACCGCGAAGCGATGCCCTCGCCGGTCTACAACCTGGCGGCCGGCTTCGAGTGGTCGATGTCGCAGTGGTGCGCCCGGGTGGCCGACTGGCAACCGGGCTTCGAATGGTGCGTCGCTCCCGCCGGTACGCCAGGCAAGGTGCAGCCCAACATCAGCTTCTACACGCCCTACGACCGTGCCTCGATGTCGATCCGCCGGCTTCAGGCAGACACCGGCTTCGTGCCGCGCTTCGACCTGCCGGCCGCGTCGGACGACTTCCACGCCTGGCTCAAGACACAGGCAGCGCTCGATGACTGAGAACACTGCGCTCCTCCCGCCCGACGCGCGCCGCATGCAGGGCCAGGTCTGCATCGTCACCGGTGCCGCCTCGGGCATTGGCCGGGCCATTGCGCGGCTGCTGGCGCGCCACGGTGCGACCGTGGTTGTGGCCGACACCGTGACCGAGGTCATCGAGGGCGGCGCGCCGACGGCCGAGGTGATCGAAGCCGAAGGCGGCCATGCCCTGTTCCACCGCACCGACGTGGCGGACAGCGCGCAGGTCGATGCGCTCGTGGCAGACACCGTCGCACGCCACGGCCGGCTCGACCTGCTGGTCAACAACGCCTGCATCCGCCACGCGCGGCCGCTGCTCGAACTCGACGAGGCCGACTGGCAGCGCGTGCTCGACGTCAACCTGGGCGGCGTCTACCGCTGCTGCCGCGCCGCGGTGCGCCAGATGGTCACGCAGCAGGCGCACGACGCCGCCGGCGAGGTGCGCGGGCGCATCGTCAACCTGTCGTCGCAGCACGGGATGATCGCCGCGCCTGGTGATCTTGCGTACGGCACCAGCAAGGCCGGCATCGCCTACCTGACGCGCCAGGTAGCGGCCGACTACGCAGCGCAAGGCATCGTCTGCAACGCGGTGGCGCCCGGCAAGATCCAGACCGGCGCGGGCGGCCGCGCGGTCGACCCCGCCGTGCTGGACCGCGCGAACCGGCGCACGCCCTGGCCGCGGCTCGGCCAGCCCGACGACGTGGCGCAGGCCGTCCTCTTCCTGGCCAGCAGCGAAGCCCGCTTCATCACCGGCGCCGAGCTGATGGTCGACGGCGGCTGGATGGCCGCCTGAACAACGCAACCCTCACCCACAGAGACACCATGACCCCCTTCGACCTTGTCGTGCGCAACGCGCGCGTCGTCACCGCCTCCGACACCTTCGACTGCGACATCGGCATTGCCGACGGCCGCATCGTGCAATTGGGCGCGAAGCTCGGCGCCGGTGCGCGCGAGATCGACGCGGCCGGCCGCACCGTCACGCCGGGCGGCGTCGACGCACACTGCCACCTCGACCAGCCGATGGCGCCGCCCACGCGCAACGCCGACGACTTCAACACGGGCACGCGTTCGGCGGCCTGCGGCGGCACGACCACCGTCATCCCCTTTGCCGCGCAGCAGAAGGGTCAGTCGCTGCGCGCCGCG
>Ga0247813_10000800_pt1 | contig 25744 bp, 31 predicted proteins | sample UWRJL169409C1_FD_180719 | JGI IMG/M metagenome (GOLD analysis project Ga0247813, IMG submission 180719) | Plant litter microbial communities from Arlington Agricultural Research Station in Wisconsin, United States - UWRJ-L169-409C-1 | ecosystem: Environmental > Terrestrial > Plant litter >...
GCCAGCGTGTCGCCATCGGCCGCGCCATCGTGCGCGAGCCCTCGGCCTTCCTGTTCGACGAGCCGCTGTCCAACCTAGACGCGGCCTTGCGCGGGACGATGCGGCTGGAGATCAGCGAGCTGCACCATCAGTTGAAGACGACGATGATATACGTCACCCACGATCAGGTCGAAGCCATGACCATGGCCGACAAGATCGTCGTCTTGAACGCCGGCAATATCGAGCAGGTCGGGTCGCCGCTCGATCTCTATCACCGGCCGGACAATATCTTCGTCGCCGGCTTCATCGGTTCGCCGCGGATGAACTTTGCGACAGGCGAATTTTCCAAGCCGCACAATGCCCATACGATCGGTGTTCGTCCGGAGCATCTCAAACTCTCGACGGAGTCCGGTACTTGGCGGGGGACCGTGGGTGTCGCCGAACATCTCGGATCCGATACCTTCCTGCACATTCATGTCGATGGCATCGGGCTGGTGACGGCCAGGGTCGGTGGCGATTTTGCAGTCAAGCATGGCGACAAGGTCTTCCTCACCCCGGAAGAAGGCCGCGTGCACAAATTCAACGACAAGGGACTGGCAATTCGATGACACGGCTTACGGGAAAAAGCGCACTGATCACGGGATCGGCGCGCGGCATTGGACGCGCTTTTGCGGAGGCCTATATCCGCGAAGGGGCGACCGTGGCGATTGCCGATATCAACCTCGAGCGCGCCACCATAACGGCCCGCGAGCTTGGGCCTTCGGCCTACGCGGTCCAGATGGACGTGACCAGCCAGGCGTCGATCGATGCAGCGATTGCTGCCGTCGTTGAAAAGGCCGGTGGTCTCGATATCCTGGTTAACAATGCTGCCCTGTTCGATCTTGCCCCGATCGTTGAAATCACGCGGGAAAGCTATGACAGGCTCTTTACGATCAATGTCTCCGGCACGCTGTTCACAATGCAGGCCGCGGCAAAGCAGATGATCGCCCAGGGCCGCGGCGGCAAGATCATCAATATGGCCAGCCAAGCGGGGCGGCGGGGCGAAGCTCTCGTCGGCGTTTATTGCGCCACCAAAGCGGCCGTCATCAGCCTGACCCAATCGGCAGGGCTTGACCTCATCAAGCACGGGATCAACGTCAATGCGATCGCGCCCGGCGTCGTCGATGGCGAGCATTGGGATGGGGTCGATGCGATGTTTGCCAAGTACGAAAACCGTCCGCTTGGCGAGAAAAAGAAGCTTGTCGGTGCCGAAGTTCCGTTCGGACGCATGGGCACAGCCGAAGATTTGACAGGCATGGCGGTCTTCCTTGCCTCCGCAGACAGCAACTATGTCGTTTCGCAGACCTATAATGTCGACGGCGGCAACTGGATGAGCTGAGCTCACAGCTCGTCGAAAGGAATGAACATGACGACCAAACTCTCGCTCGCCAATTTTACCGCCATCAAGGCGACCGCCGCGATCCCGGCCTATGAACGCTCGGCGCTCAAGGCTGGTATCGTCCATTTCGGTGTCGGCAATTTCCACCGTGCCCATCAGGCGATCTATCTCGACGACCTGTTCAATACCGGCAGCGATCACGACTGGGCGATCGTCGGGGCAGGGGTTCTGCCGTCTGATGAAGCGATGCGGGCGAAGCTTGAAGAGCAGAATTTCCTGACGACGGTGGTCGAGCAGGACAACAACAAGAGCGCGGCACGTGTCACCGCGCCGATGATCGACTATCTGCGGCCCGGCAATGCGGCAGCGACGATTGCCGTGCTCGCCGATCCGGCGATCCGCATCGTGTCGCTGACGATTACCGAGGGCGGCTATTTCATCGATCCGGCATCGGGCGTGTTCAATCCCAAACACCCGGCCATCGTCGCCGACAGCCAGAACCCAAGCGATCCGAAGACCGTGTTCGGCCTGATCATTGCCGGGTTGAAAGCCCGCAGGGACAAGGGCATCGTGCCGTTCACGGTGATGTCCTGCGACAACATCCCGGGGAATGGGGAGGTGACGCACGCCGCCGTTTCCGGTCTTGCACGCCTGTCTGATCCGGCGTTCGCCGAATGGATCGAGGCCAATGTGGCGTTTCCGAACGGCATGGTCGATCGTATCACACCGGCGACAGGCCCGCGCGAAGTCGGCATCGTTGCCGACGATTACGGTATTGACGACAACTGGCCGGTCTTCTGCGAGGAGTTCAAGCAGTGGGTGCTGGAGGATCATTTCCCCGCTGGCCGCCCGGCGCTTGAAAAGGTTGGTGTCCAGTTCGTGCCGGATGTCGGCCCTTACGAGCACATGAAGATCCGCATCCTCAATGGTGGCCATGCGGCGATCGCCTATCCGGCAGCGCTTCTCGACATCCATTTCGTCCATCAGGCGATGGAGGACAAGACGGTCTGCGCCTTCCTGGCCAAGCTGGAAGAGGACGAGATCATCCCGGTCATCCCGCCGGTGCCGAACACCGATCTGAATGCCTATTTCAAGAAGGTTGAGTCGCGGCTCTTCAACCCGAAGATCGCCGACACCATTCCGCGCCTGGCGCAGGACGGTTCCAACCGGCAGCCGAAATTCATCCTGCCGACGACGGCCGACCGGCTGCGGCGTGGCGAGGATGTTGTCGGCCTGTCGCTGGTGTCGGCGCTCTGGTGCCGGTATTTTGCCGGGACCACCGATAGCGGTCGGGCGATCACCTTCAACGATGCCAGCGCTGACCGGCTTCATGCGGCGGCGATAAAAGCCAAGGATGATCCACAGGCCTTTCTTGCGCTTTCGGACATCTTCGGCGATGTTGCGCAATCAACGCTGTTCCAGAAACGGTTCGCACATGCGCTGCGCACACTCTGGGACAAGGGCACGCGGGCAACGCTGCAGCTCTATCTCGACGGAAAACTTGGAGAATGATGTTATGACGCCCCAGCCCTCGCGTTACACCGCGATCGCAGTTTGCGACCGCTTGGGCACGCAAGTGGCGGTCTGACGGACATGAATACGCATCCGCCAAAGCTGGTGATTTTCGATTGCGACGGGGTTCTGGTCGATAGTGAACCGTTGTCGCTCGACGTGCTGGTTCGCGTGCTGCGCAATGCGGGTGTCGACATGGATGCCGAGGAGGCAACCGAGCGGTTCCTGGGCAAGAGCCTGCAGACCATGTCGGATATCCTGCATGAGGATTACGGTCTTGCAGTGGACGACCATTTTCTGGAGGAGATGCGCCTCGATCTCTACCAGCGGTTCCGTCAGGAATTGCAGCCGGTGGCCGGTATCGCTACGGCGCTTGATCAACTCGATCTTCCCAGATGCGTCGCCTCGTCAAGCCAGATGGAGCGTATCCGGCTTTCGTTGACTATCACCGGACTGATCGACAAGCTTGAGCCCTATCTGTTCAGTTCGAGCATGGTGAAGCACGGTAAACCGGCGCCCGATCTCTTCCTGCATGCCGCTGCCGAAATGGCGACGCCACCGGAAAACTGTATTGTCGTTGAAGATAGCCCTGCCGGGATCGAGGCGGCCAAAGCTGCGGGCATGCGGGTTTTTGCCTTCGCCGGTGCTTCGCATGCAAAGTCCGAGCGGCATCTGGAATCATTGCGGCGGCTTTCGCCTGACGTGCTGTTTGACGACATGCGGGAATTGATCCATTTTGTCCGTCAAGAACAAAGGGATGGGAACGCAGGGCTCTGATGGCTGATTTGATTGTTGCTGTGGATGTCGGAACCGGCAGCGCTCGCGCTGGCATTTTCGATAGGCATGGCAAGCAGCTGGCCCGCGCGGACTATCCGATCGCGATGAACCGGCCTGAGGAAAATCACGCCGAGCATGATTCAGAGAATATCTGGTCTGCCGTCTGCATCGCCGTCAAGACGGCCCGTGCCAAGGCTGGGGTGCCTGCCGAAGCTATCGCCGCGATCGGCTTCGATGCGACATGCTCGCTGGTCGTGCGGGACAAGGATGGCGCTCCTCTGTCCGTCAATCGCAAAGGCGATCCGCGCTGGGACACGATCGTCTGGCTCGATCATCGGGCGTTGAAACAGGCCGATTTCTGCACGGCCACCCGGCACCCGGTGCTTGATCATTCCGGCCGGGTCATGTCGCCTGAAATGGAAATGCCGAAGCTCATGTGGCTGAAGCAGAATCTTCCGCAACAGTGGGAAAAGGCAGGATATTTCTTCGATCTGGCTGATTTCCTGTCCTGGCGGGCGGCCGGAAATGCGGCCCGTTCGCGTTGCACGCTGACGGCAAAGTGGAACTATCTGTCTCATAAGGAAAACGGCTGGCAGGATGAGTTTCTGCAAAGGATCGGGCTTGAGGATCTGCGCGAGCGCGGCGGGTTGCCGGCAAAGACGGTACCCGTCGGACAATCGGTTGGGCATTTGACGGCTGCGGCTGCAGCTGAACTCGGCCTGCTTGAAAGCTGCAGGGTGGCAACGGGACTTATTGACGCCTATGCTGGCGCGATTGGTGTGCTCGGGGAATTTGCGGGAGAGCCGGATAGGCTTGAGCGGCAGCTTGCCCTGATTGCCGGAACCTCCAGTTGCATCGTCGCCTTTTCCAAGGAAATGAAGCCGGGCTTCGGCATGTGGGGGCCTTATTTCGAGGCGGCTTTTCCGGATTGCTGGCTGATCGAGGGCGGGCAATCGGCAACCGGCGCGCTGCTTGATCATGTGGTGCGTAGCCACAGCGCCGGTGGCGAGCCGGATGCCGAGGTTCACGCGCGGATTGTTCTTCGCATCCAGGAACTGCGCGCAGCTTACGGCAGCGAGTTTGCAGCACGCCTGCACGTTCTGCCCGATTTTCATGGGAACCGTTCGCCGCTTGCCGATCCGCATGCGCTTGGTGTCATCAGCGGCCTGACGCTGGATAGCTCGTTCGATGCGCTCTGCCGTTTGTATTGGCGAACCTGCGTCGCGATAGCGCTCGGTATCCGCCACATTCTCGAAATGATGAAAGAGGCGGGCTACGACCTCGATACGCTGCATGTGACGGGCGGTCATGTCCGCAACGCGCTACTGATGGAGCTTTATTCGGATGTAACGGGCTGCATGGTCGTTGTGCCAGAAACCAATGACGCTGTGCTGCTCGGAACCGCTATGGTCGCGTCGGTGGCAGGCGGTCTCTATCCGGACCTTGGAGCTGCAGGGCCGGCCATGTCTCCTGGCGGACATGCGCGTTATCCCAACCCCGGCCTGCGCGACGTTTACGATCGCGATTACCGCAAGTTCCTCAGCCTTTGCCGGCATCGTGCCGAGTTGGATGCGCTCTGAACGTCAGCGTTTGGAGGCTGTCAAAAAAAATTGAAACCGCGCCGGAACTTTTTTCCGGCAGGCCCGTTTATCCGATGTCTGGATCGCCTTTGCATCGCCCCCAATGCAAAAGCCCCAACTACGATCCAGCATCCAACTCACACGCCCCCTCGGTGAGTTGCGAATATCAGCCAGTGCCTCCCCCAGGCGCTGGCTGTTTTTTGCGTGTCCCAAGATGTTGATGAGTACTCTCGCCCCCGCGTCGCCGGCGTTCGGGATCATTTATCGATGCTAGGGAGGATTTCGTATTCCCGTGAGGGGATTGTCAGGTGATATTCTATCCGGTCGGGGGCCGTCAGATAGATGGCCCTGCCGCCGATTGCCACCGGCACGACACGCTCAAGGACGGTGCGTGCAAAGGTATGCTCATCCGCCTCACGCGTCGTAGCTGCCGGCGGCAGATGTTCGATCCAGGCCAGTTCGATGGCGCTGCTGTCATCCAGAATCGTTTCGAAACAATCGATCGACAGGGAGTTTACACCCGCAGAAATCGCGCCGTAAGAGGCGGAATTTACGATGAGCTCATGAAGAGCCAGCCCGATGTGCAAGGTCGCATTCGGCGATAGATGCGCATTGATGCCCTTGATGGAAATCGGGGTTTCCGAGTCAGGCCAATAGGCACTGAACTGCCGTTCGGTCAGAGCAAACAGATAGGCGCCGCGCCAGCTGGAATCGGTGACGAGATCCTGGGAATAGGCGAGCGATTGGATGCGGCCGCGGAATTTGGTGAGAAAATAGTCCAGGGATAAAGCCTGACGCGCGGTCTGTGTTGCAATCCCCTGAATAATGGCAAGCAGGTTCTTCGACCGGTGGCTCAGTTCACGCAACAGGGTTTTCAGAATGCGTTCCCGATGGCGGCTCTCGGATATGTCGGTGAAGACGCTGAGAATGCCACTCATCGGCGGCGTGTCGATCCGCTCGATGTCTATCCTGTAGGTCAGGATGCCGGCGTCATGTGGCAGGTCGATCTCCGTCGACGCGGACGTATCATTTTCGGTTACTTCCCGCTTCAGATTGGCTAGCCGGGCACCATTTTCCGTACCAAAGACGTCTTCATCTGCCGCCGGTGCCGTTGCCAGCCGTTGCAACGCATCAGGCAGGTTCCCGGACAGTACAGTGTTGAGGTCATCCGATTGATAAAGATAGCCCAAGCCTGATTTCTTCAAAACCAGCTCCATCAGGACCAGGCTTATCTCCGGGCCGGTCGTGAAGGGGGCCGAACTGCCTGCATTGCCCACGCGATGCGCCTTCCATTCTCTGCTCGGTTACTTGCCGCAGGTTCTGCGGCAACGAAAACACGCCCCCGTCCGTCCGGTGTTCCGAGCGGACAGGGCCGGGCATAGATATCGAGGTGCTTTGTTATGCGTGCGTTGCATCTTGCCTTCCGCGTCAACCGGCGAGACGGCTGATGCGGAAAGGCTGATGCAATGCACGTCAGGCCGCCGCCCTGGTGGATTCGTTGAAGAATAGCGCCTGGCTGATCAGCGCCTTGACCATATCCGGGTTAAACGGCTTGGTGACGAGGAACGTCGGTTCAGGCCGTTCACCGGTCAGAAGGCGTTCCGGGAATGCGGTGATGAAAATCACTGGAATGGCCGTGTTCTTCAAGATGTCGTTGACAGCGTCGATACCGGAGCTACCGTCGGCCAGCTGGATATCGGCAAGCACCATGCTTGGCCGCGTCGCGTTGAACAGGGCCACCGCCTCGTCACGGGTACGCGCAATGCCGGTGACCTTATGCCCGAGGCTCTCGACCATCTGTTCGATGTCGATCGCAATCAGCGGCTCGTCCTCGATGATCATAATGTCGGTCGCGACCTGACGCGAAATTTCCTCGGAGGCCCGTTCAAGCAGCTGGTTCATACCGCTCTCGGTGATGCTCAAAACTTCGGCCGCCTCGCTGGTACGGAAGCCTTCGACCGAAACGAGCAGAAACGCTTGCCGGGCGAGTGGTGAAACGGATGCGAGATTGATCGATGCCCGTTTTTCCCAGGCAAACGGCGAAACTGGTTCCGGGATCAAGACAGAGGATGAGCCGAACAACTTGGTATACAGCTGAAAGAGTGCAACCCTGTCATTGCTTGCCTCAGGAAATATGGTGACATCTGCAATCAGCGCTTCCAGAACGGCTGCGACATAGGCGTCGCCCGAAGTCTGCGATCCAGTCAATGCGCGGGAGTACCGGCGCAAATAGGGCAGAAACGGAGCGATCCGGGTGGAAAGTGACATGTAATAACTCCCTCAATCTGGCCGTGGTTCTGGCCATGACAGACAAGAAACGCGACCTGAAAAAAAAGGTTCCTTCCGGCGGAACAAATTTTTTCCCGGCGCATTCTATTGCCAGATGAACTGGTGAAGGTATTTTGACTTTATGACCTACAAAACTGGGGCAGGGCGCGAGACGACGATGTCTGCGCGTACCGACAATCCAAACGCGCAGATCGCTACAAAGCTCCGCGCGCTTTATCTTTCCGTTCAGGAAGAGGCTGTTCCGGACAGGTTCCTCGATCTGCTTGAGAAACTCGATGCAGTCGAGCGTCAATCGATGCCGGATGTGGCAGAATGAGTGGCGGAATGACGGAAGAAAAACCCAGTTTCAAGCGTGAAATGCTCGCAGCCCTTCCGAGCTTGCGCGCCTTTGCCATGTCGCTGATCGGCCGGCATGACCGCGCCGACGATTTGGTTCAAGATACCATCATGAAGGCGTGGGCCAAGCAGGACCACTTCGAGATGGGGACCAATATGAAGGCGTGGCTTTTCACGATCCTTCGCAACGAACTCTACAGCCAGATGCGCAAGCGCGGCCGCGAAGTGCAGGACAGCGATGGTTATTTCACCGAGTCGCTGGCCCAGCACCCGGCGCAATATGGATCGCTGGATCTTCAGGATTTCAAGCGTGCTCTCGAAACGCTGCCGCCGGATCAGCGTGAGGCCATCATTCTCGTCGGCGCTTCCGGGTTTTCCTATGAGGAAGCAGCGGAAATCTGCGGCTGCGCGCTCGGGACGATCAAGAGCCGTGTCAACCGCGCCCGCCAGCGTCTTCAGGATATTCTTCAGGTGACGGGTGAAAACGAATATGGCCCGGACGCCACCTCGGCGCCGATCACCTCCAGGGCATTCGTTTCTTGACAGCGAATGCGCCGCTTTCCGGATGTCTTTTTTCTCAATATTCGGATGACGATCTTTGCGTGACGCAATCGTGACGAACGGCATGATTGCGTCGCGCGCCACAATCGTGCAGACACTGGACGAGGGCGCTGCGGAGGATTGGCAAAGTCGGCACAAACGGCGCCTCCGGCTGGGTGTGGAAATTCATGAACCAACCAAACGATGATCAGGTTGCGGTAACGACCGTCTTGACCTCCACCCAGAGACTCGAGGTCCTGAAGAACGTTATCCCAGATATGGATAAACCGGACGCTGATTTTAGAAGCCTGGCGGAGATTGCTGCCGGTCTTTTCGACGCGCCGGTAGCGTTGATAAGTCTGATCGGTGCCACAGATCAGTGGTTCAAGGCTGCCGTCGGTACCGATGAGATGCAGGCGCCTGCCGCCGACTCGTTTTGCCTACACACGATCGCAGGACCTGCCGACGGTGCCTTGATCGTTGCGGATGCGGCGACCGATCCGCGTTTTTCCAGCCAGCCGCGTGTGGTTGCCGCGCCATTTCTACGATTCTATGCCGGTGTTCCGCTTCTCATCGACGATCAGCCCGTGGGAACGATCTGCGTTTTCGATGTCAAGCCGCGTCAGGAAATGGAGCCGCAACTCATCGTTCAACTGCAACGATTGTCCCATGTCGCGTCTTCCTTGTTCAAATTGAAGCACGAAGCGCATCAACGGGCGTTGAAGGAAGCGGCCTTGTCGCGCGAAGAGCAGCGGCACGCGATGGCGCTCGATGCTGCCAATGTCGGCAGTTGGCTGTGGGATATCCGCTCCGGCAACGTTTCCTGCAATGAACCGATGTTGCGCATGTTCGGCATGAAGCCGGGCAAAACTGTCCAGGCCAGGGATATCTTTGGAGCCATTCATCCCGAAGACCGCATTGCAACGCTGTCAAAGCTGCGCGCGGCGATGGCGCAGGATGACGAATATGATGGAACGTTCCGGGTTGCTCAAAGCGGGCGCTGGCTGCTTGGACGCGGCCGCGTCCATGAACGTGACGCCAATGGTAAGCCAACACGTTTTCTCGGCATCAATATCGATGTCACTGAAGAGCAGGGATCGACGCAGCGAACCCGGCTTCTGCTGCGCGAGCTAAATCATCGGGTGAAGAACACGCTGGCTATGCTGCAATCTCTGGCGCGCCAGACGCTGCGCCAGACCAGCGATCCGCAGGAATTCATGACGGCATTTGCTGGAAGGTTGCAGGCGATTTCCGAGGCGCATGGGTTGTTGTCGGATCATGAATGGGGTGCAATCCGTCTTTCGGCGCTCTTGGCCAAACAATTGGCACCGCATGTACGCGACTATGCAACGCAGATTGAAATTCATAAGGACGAGATTTTGCTTGGGCCGGACCAGGCCGTCGGGCTCGGGCTTGTCCTACATGAGTTGGCAACCAATGCCGCTAAATATGGATCGCTTTCAGTTGCTCGAGGCAAGGTGGTGCTTACCGCGCGCAGTGTCGATGAAGACGGTCGCCGCATCCTGCATTTGACTTGGACAGAGGTTGGCGGCCCGCCGGTTCAAGAACCAACGCGCCGTGGGTTTGGTTCGATCCTGATCGAGCGAAGCCTGGACAAGGTGATGGGAAGCTCGGTCAAGGTCGAGTATCTGCCCGCTGGGTTGACGGCGATTGTCCGCCTTCCTCTTTGAGGGCTTTGTCCGTTTCCCGTTCAGCCATGATCCTTGTCGCCGGACTTCCGCATCAATCCTAAAATAGTGCCGGCACCGACTGCGAGACCGGCGGCCAGGAGCGGTTGTCTCCGGAAAAGGGTGAGCGCCGTGGCAATGGCAAAGGTGGTCTGCGCCTGCGACCGGCGGCGCTTGTCGGCGGCAATGCGCTGGTCGCGTGCATTAAGAGCATACATGATGCCAACGATGACGAGCCCGATCACCAGGGAAACGGCGCCAAGAATAATCGTCGCCAGAACGGGCGTATAAACGGCACTCAGATAGATAGCGCCGGCCACCGCTGCGAAAATATAAGCTGTCAGGAAAAACAGCGATGCAACGAGCCACATTGCTCCGTTTCGCTTGTAGCGTGATACTGTGACGCCGACATCCGTCACCACGAGAGCCGAGAGCATTGCGGCCAAGGGACCCATTTTTTTCTCCAGATGGCAGAAGCAGATAAGGGAAAGGCTGGCCGTCAACGATGTTGCATTCGCCAGCCTTTTATGAGGTGGCAACCGCTACCGGCTGCCGCCCCGTCAATCCTGCTTCTAGCGGCGGATGAGGGCCGCGACGAGAAGGCCAAGCGCCGCGGCGGCGCCAAGGGTAGCAACGGGATGATCACGAACCGTGCGGCGAACCTGCTTCTCCGTTACGGAGTAGCGGCTGCGCAGTTCGGCAAACAGCGCTTCGCCATTTTCCAGAAGGTCCTGCAGACCAGCTTCGGCCTGATCGCGTGCATCGTGGGCACGCTCACGCACATCTCTGGATGCGTCAGAGGCTCTTGCGCGCACATCTTTCGATGCTTCTGCTCCGCGCTGTGAAAGGAGTTTTGCGAGCGCTGCGATCTCGTCGCGGATGTCGCTGATCTGATCTTCGATCGGTGCGTCGAGCAGGCTGCCATTGCGCTTCTTTGCGCTCGAGCCGGAAAAGAGACCTGTAGCCATGGAGAAAGCTCCTTCATGCGGCGGAAGCGGGGCCAATGCCCGTCCCGGAGTGCGGTCGTACCGACACGTGAGATCATCACCGTGTCAGCGGTTCACCACATCAACGCTCAAGGACGGGTTTGGTTCCATCGCAGACGGCATAACCTAATGGGCGGCCGTGTGCGGCAGGACGAAGGGCGTGTTGCTCACGGGGGTAGTGTTGACCCGCATGGCGCAGCCGAACACCGCTTCCATCACCGCATCTGTCATCACGTCGTTCGGATGCCCCGTTGCATGGACACGCCCGGCCTTCATCATGATCATCCGGTCGGCAAACATCGCCGTGAGGTTGAGGTCGTGCATGATGGCGATGACGCCACCGCCGCGTTCGCAGAAATTGCGGGCGAGCCGCATGATTGTCAGCTGGTGGCGGATGTCGAGGCTTGATACGGGCTCGTCGAGCAGCAGGAAGGCAGGCTCGCCGTGCTGCACCGGCTCCCAGATCTGACACAGGGCGCGGGCAAGCTGCACGCGCTGCTGCTCGCCGCCGGAAAGCTCCTGGTAGAAGCGGCCGGCAAAACCCGACAGGTCGACCGCCTCTAGCGCGTCGCGGGCGATCCGATCCGTTTCCCCAGCATCTGCCTTTGCTCCGACCGAGAGGCCCATGCGCACGATTTCGCGGACGGTGAAGGGAAAGGAGATGACGGTGGACTGTGGCAGCACCGCACGCTTCAGCGCCAGCTCCCATGGCTTTAGCGTCACAATATTGTGGCCGTTGATGCTGACGGTGCCGTCATAGGGCAGTTCGCCGGCAATCGCCTTCAGGCTGGTGGTCTTGCCCGAGCCGTTGGGGCCGACGATGGCCGTCAATTGCCCGGCTTCGGCCTCGATGCTGACGCCGTGCAGGACCGGCTTGCCGGAAAGCCTGACAGATAGATTTGTGGCCTTGATCATGGTCTGTCCTCAAAGCCCCATGTGGGAGCGCCCACGCAGCAGGATCCACAGGAAGAACGGCGCGCCGGCGAAGGCGGTAATGATGCCGATCGGCAATTCCGCTGGTGGAACGATGGTGCGGGCGATCATATCGGCAAAGATCAGCAGCGTGCCACCGAGAAGGGCAGACGCTGGCAGCAGATAGCGATGGTCCGGGCCGATCAGCATCCGAAGAACATGCGGCACGACGATGCCGACGAAGCCGATGCCGCCACTGACGGCGACCGAGGCGCCGGTAGAGGCTGCAACGCTAACGATGGCGATGTTCTTCAGCCGTTGTACGGGGATGCCCATGTGAAACGCTGCCGCTTCTCCAAGCGTCAGCGCATTCAGCCCGCGTGCCAGAAACGGAACGACGGCGAGCGATACAAGGATGATCGGTCCGGCCGACAGGATTTTCATCCAGTTGGCACCAGCGAGCGAACCCAGACCCCAGAAGGTCAGGTCACGTAGTTGCTTGTCATCGGCCATGAAGATGAGCACGCCGGTGACGGCACCTGCAAGGGCGCCAAGCGCGATGCCGGCGAGCAGCATGGTGGCGACGGAGGTCTGGCCGCTGCGGGTGGCGATTTTGTAGAGCAGCAACGTCGTCACGAGACCGCCGGAAAAGGCCGCAACCGGCAGGGCATAAAAGCCGAAAACGGCAAAGAGCGGTCCGAAAAAAGTGCTGCCGAGGACGATCAGCAGCACGGCGCCGAGGCTCGCGCCGGAGGAAACGCCGACGAGGCCGGGGTCTGCCAGCGGATTGCGGAACAAACCTTGCATGACTGCGCCGGAAACGGCGAGCGAGGCACCGACCAGCATGCCAAGCACAGCGCGCGGCAGCCGGATGTCGAGGATAATGATGCGGTCGCGGACACTCAAGACCTGCTCGGCGCCTTCCATACCCAGCAGCCAGCGCAATACGTTACCAAGCGAGGCATCGGCAGCCCCCGTCATGATCGAGGCTGAAAACATCAGCGCGGCGATCACGACGAGGACAATGATCAACAGCTGGGCGAGCCTTGACCGGTCGCCCATATGCCAGTCGGATATCAAGCGTGCCGCATAGGACCGCGACCGGCCGTCACCCGCCGTCATGTCACTGGGATGCATTCGGTTTTCCATAGATGGCGCCCGTCAATTCGCGCACAGCGCTCGCCGTGCGAGGGCCGAAGCCGAGCAGATGCAGGCCGTCCATGCGGATGACCGTCTTGTTTTTGGCTGCCGGTGTCAGGCTGAGGGCGGGATGCGCGAAGAGTTCGCTGTCGCTGGCCGCATGGCTGCCGCGGCGGGTCATCATTAGCACGACATCCGGCTTGGCTTCAATGATCGCCTCGTCGGTCAGCGGTTTGTAACCCTGGAAACCGCCCGTCGCGTTGACGGCGCCCGAGAGCGCAATGATGCCGTCCGCTGCGGTGCCGCTGCCGGACGCCATGATCTTGCCGCCTTGGGTGCTGAGGATGAACATCACTCGTTTGCGTTCGCTTTCCGGACGCTTGGCCGTTTCAGCCACGGCCGCATCGAGATCGGCCTTGACCTGACCGGCAAGGGAAGTCGCCTTTTCCGGTACGCCGAGAAAATCGCCGACATTGCGGATTTTTACGAGAATTCCGTCCCGGTCAAACTTTTCCGGAACCGTCTGGAACGGGATGCCGGCGTTCTTCAGAACGGCGAGCGTCTCCGGGGGGCCACTGCCTTCGACAGCGAGGATGGCGGTCGGGTTGATGCCGATGACGCCTTCCGGCGACAATTGCCGCATATAGCCGACGTCAGGCAGCCTGGTCGCTGCTTCCGGATAGAGGCTGGTCGAGTCGCGGCCGACAAGCCTGCCTTCTTCGCCGAGCGCGTAGATGATCTCGGTCACGTCGCCACCGACAGAAACGAGCCTGGACGTGTCGGCCTTCTGCATTTCCTGCGCGACGGCCGTGCGGATGAAGGATGCACCGTCCGGCAATGCGGCCGGCAGGACGAAGGGCGTGGAAACCGCAAAGATCGCCAACGCCAGTTCCCACGAACGCAGTCGGCGGAAATCATAGGACGTCTTCATGATCTGATCCTTCAGGCTGCTTCGGTGATATCGAGCCGTGCGAGGTTTTCCATGATGGCGCGCCATTCCTCGCGTTCCGCAAAACCTTCCTTGCGCTTACCGAAGAACTGGATGACCATTTCGCCCTTCGCATCAAGCGCTTCGAGCGAAGTGACGTGACCATCGGCGGTCGGCTTGCGTACGGCCCAGACTTCGGCGAGGTGATCGCTGCGCAGATGCATGTGGAGGGTGGCGTCCAGGATGTTGAGCCACGGTCCCATCGTCTGGATGTTGGCGACAGGGCCGGAATGAATCTGGATGATGCCGTGGTTGCCGACAAAGCACATGATCGGCACTTCGATCTTGGCCGCCTCGCGCAGCATCTCTTCAACGGCTTCCGGCTGCAGCTTCCAGGCGTAATCTTCGCCAACCGACTGCAACGCTTCGCGGCGGCCGACCTTCAGCTTGCGCAGCAGGCCGTGGAACTGATGCGTATCCGTCATCCTGCTCCACTCGTCGCGCAGGGCCGCCACATCGACAGGCACAGCTTCACTATCGGTGATGCTCTCGACCTTGGCTTCCGCAACAAAATCCTGCGACTGGTCGTCCAGACGGAAGTCTTCGACGATGCTGTTATAGGCATTAAGGTTCGATGCCGGGCGCAGGTGAACCTTGTGAACGGCGGTTCCCTGCTTGTCGAAGAACTGCAGGCTGCGGCGGACGTCTTCGCCATCGGTCTTGGTCACGGCAAAACCATGCGCCCAGGCGCTGGGGAAAATACGCAGGTCGATATTTTCGCCGAGCACGATCGAGGCATGCTTGCCGGGCGTGATGTTTTCGAACACGCCGATCTTTTCATGCACTGCGCTTTCATTGCGGGTCAGCGCCATGACTTCACCAAGCTCGGCTGCCCGTTCCAGAAAGCGATTGGCGCTGCCATCGATCCGGACGGCAGTCAGACCACATTCCGCGGCCACGAGGGCGGCTTCCGAAATGTTGAGCTGGGCGGCGATATCGCGTTCACGCATCTTCGGGTTGGCTACCCGGTAGGCGCGGATTTCGGATGGAGTGGGGCGGATCGTTTGGGTCATGTGTCTGCTGCCTATTTGTTCAGAATAAGTTTGCCCTGGCGGGTGATCTTCATGCGGTAGATGGCGCCTTCATGGGAGATCAGGATTTCGCTCTGGCCACGGAACAGGTCGCGGCTTTCGAGGATTCGCTGCGTTTGGCTGACGGGCTTCACGGCCGTTCCTGCATCGTGTTCGTTCAGTGTCACAGGCGAAAGGTCCTGGTCTTGGCAGCCGAAAACGGGGAATTGAGCCCCTTATCAAGCCGGGTCATTGCGAATAGTATCTTGACTTCATTACTCATCTTTTATTATGGACGCAATACAGGATTTTTGTTGTCAAGTTTAATTGCCGGGCCGTAAGGCGCGGCGGTCCAGCGTTCCGGGCGGCTGTTTATGCAGCCGCGCTCCACAGTCTCTGAGAATGGATAGACCATGATGAAATTCGATCGATTGCTGCCTCTGGCTTTTCTAGCTGCCTTTTATCCGGGAACCGCCGCTTTGGCCCAGGATGCAGGTACGCCCGGCGTTCTGTCGATCGAGATGAATGATCTGGCGCAATCGGAAAAGGGCTGCAAGCTGACATTCGTTGCTGGAAACAGCTTGCCGCAATCGCTGACAAAGGCTTCCTTCGAATTCGTGCTTTTTGATCAGAAGGGGCTGGTCGAGCGGATGGCGGTGTTCGATTTCCGCGATCTGCCGGCCGGCAAGACCAAGGTTCGCCAGTTTACCCTGGCGGGAACGCAGTGCGACGCCGTCAAAAGCCTGCTGATCAACGATGCTCCGGCCTGCGAAGGTGAGGGTGTGGCCAAGGATGCCTGCATGAAGGCGTTGAAGACCGGTTCCAAGTCGGATGTCGAGTTGAAGGGCTGATGCGGATCACGCATCGGTATCTGTGATGAACAATACGATCAAATGGACCGGGGCTGTCGTCCTTTCGCTTTTGGCACACGGCATGGCGCTTGCGTTATCACAGCCGGGTGAAAAGCCGCCCGAGCAGGAGATGGTTGCCGGGGGCGAGGCTATGGAAGTCGCCGTCCTTGGCAATGCGTTCGAGGAGACGATCCTGTCGGGTGATCCGGACGAAGCGATCGAACCGGAAGAGATCGAGCCGGAGGAAGCCGATCCGCAGCCGGTCGAGGAAGTGGCTGAGGTGACGCCGGTTCAATCCGGGATTACGGCCGAGGAGCAGACGGATATCGTTCCGACTGACGCCGACGTCATCCTGCCGGCGGAAGACATTTCTCCCGTGGCTGCCGATGAACCCGAATTCACCGCCTCCGTCGCGCCGGTGGAAACGGTCATTCCGGAAGAGAAGCCGAAGCCAGAAGAGATCGTCAAAGCCGAACCGGAGAAGAAGCCGGAGCCAAAGAAAAAGCCTGAAAAGGAAAAGCCGAAGAAAAAGCCGGTCAAGAAAAAGGCCGGTGATGAGGGCAAGCAGCTGGAGACCGTGACAAAAGGTCAGGCTGACGGTGTCGAAGGTGCTGTTGCCAGCACGAGCACCGGCAAGACCGGCAAATTCGCTCAGGCTTTCGGAAACGCGGCTGAGAGCAATTACAAGGGCAAGGTGCGTTCAAGGGTACAGCGGTATTTCCGTTTTCCCAAATCAGCTGACCGTGCAGGTCTGGGCGGAACGGTGACGGTGAGTTTCACCGTGTCTGCCAATGGCGGCGTCTCCGGCGTGAGGATTGTCAGGGGATCTGGATCACCGGCTCTCGATGAGGCCGCTGTGAATGCGGTCCAGCGAGCGGAGCCTTTTCCCAAAATTCCCGAGGGTGCCAACCGTAGCAGCTGGCCTTTTGTGATCCCGCTCCAGTTCAGCCGATAACGAAGCGCAAGTCCGTTTTCCGGTTACAAACGGGCTTGCGCTGCATCATGGATCCGTGCGGCGAAACGTCCACATATAATATGATGAAAAAACTCAAGTTTATACTTTACTCTTTTTATCAGGTTAAATAGGGTTCCCGCACGATCAGCCGAACGGCCGATTCCGAAAACACGCGGAGACTGACATGGGTGATAAGCGGCAGCAGCTCAAGCCGAAGCAGAAGCAGAGCCGGGAGGCAGAGCCACGCAATGCGCCGGTTTCCGCCAATACGCAGGAAACACGGCTTGAGGGCCGCAGCTTCCTCTATGTCGGCGGCCGCGATTGCCAGGTGGCGCATCTGCGCCAGATCGCCAGCTCCCATGGCGCCGAACTGATCCATCATGATGGCGGCCTGCGCGAGGCGGTGTCCCGCATCGACAATATCCTTCCCTCGGTCGACTGCGTTTTCTGCCCGATCGACTGTATCAGCCATGATGCATGTCTGCGGGTCAAGACCGGCTGCAAGAAGTGGGGCAAGGCCTTCGTGCCCTTGCGCAACGGCAGCAAGTCGAGCCTGGAGCGCGCCTTCCTGGACCTGAAGGCAAGCCGCAGCAACGCCAGTTGATCTGCAGTTTGGATCGACGTTCGCGCGCATGCCCAGGTGCCCGCTTCCCTTGGAGATAATGCAATGAGCAATGAGCGTCCCGATCAATTCATGATCATCGGATTGCATAAGCTGGCCTCGCAATTCGGCGACGGGCTGGTTCCCGAGCTATACGAGCTCTTGTCGCTCCGTGCCCGCATGGTCGAAGACAATCCGAATGTCACGGAATTTCCGGCCTGGCAGGCCCGCCCGCCGGTTCGCCCGGCATTGGGGCTTGCGCCTCAGTCGAGAGACAATATCCTTCCGTTCCCGGCCGCAGTTGCCGTGCAGATCAAAAATCAAGCTTGAGGCTTAGCAGCATGTTTTTTGCCATGAACAGGTTCCGGATTGCGATCGGCCACGAAACGGCGTTCGAAGACGTCTGGAAGAACCGCGATTCCAGCCTTTCGGACAATCCCGGCTTCAAGGACTTCAAGCTTTTGCGCGGCGATACTATCGCCGACGAAGGCTACACTTTGTTCGTGTCGAGTTCGATCTGGGAAAGCCGCGATGCTTTCTCCGCTTGGACGAAGTCCGAGAATTTTCGGGCTGCCCACAAAAGCGCTGGTGAAAACCGGGCGATGTATCTCGGGCCGCCAAAATTCGAAGGGTTCTCGGTCGTCGAGGGCGCTTAGCTTTCCCTGCGCATGAAGAATGCACCGGCAGCGACGGAAAGCCATCCGAGCATCATCAATACACCGCCTGCCGGTGCCGACATCGGGAACAGTCCGTGGCCAAGAAAATGCCGTGCGGTCAGGTCGGCCGAAAACAGGGCCGTTCCCGCTGACATGAGCAGCGCCGCAATCATCGCAGTCCGCATGACCGGCCAGGCGGCATAGAGCGCAATCAGGGCAGGGGCGTGCGCCAGGCACATCGCCGAGGCGCCGCCGAGCAGACGCGGATCGGCGCCATGTGATGCGGCCGCGGCGCTGATGATGCCAAAGAGACCCATCAGGCCAGCGATGAAAAGGGTAACCGGCCGGAACTGCCCGCTCTGCATGTCTATTCGTCCTTGTTCTGCATGTGATGGGCAAGCCGTGTCACCGGCTCCAGAATGATCGACCGCAATTGCGGATGCGGCACGGTTTCTTCCAGCGCCTGCGTAAAACACAGCAGCCACTCGTCGCGTTCCTCAGCGCCGATCGCGGCACCGAAATGGCGGCTTCGAAGGCGGGGATGGCCGCGTTTGTCGGTATAGAGCGGCGGTCCGCCCAGCCAGCCGGTCAGGTATTCGTAGAATTTCTCTTCGCTGCCGGAAAGATCGGCCGGATGGATCGCCCGGCAGCGGGCGGCTTGCGGCAGCGTATCCATCAATTCGTAGAAGCGGTGGGTGAGCGCCCGCACGGCCGTATCGCCGCCGATGGCGTTGTAAAGTGTTTCCGTCTGACCGTCCGTCATCGTCGTGTCCCTGCTTGGTGGTCGTTCTAGCGTGTCGCGCGTTGCTGTTCCAACCGTTTTTCATCGGCCGGACCGGGTTGCGTCGATTGACCGCGTCGGCTGCCAGAAGACACATATTGCCTTGACAAACCGTCCAGACGGTATCTTAATGCGTCTATGTCTATTGCTCACCACCGCCGCAAGCAACCGGAATTGGTCCGCCAGCAATTGCTGGAGGTGGCCGCGCGCCTGTCGCTGGAGCAGGGTGCTGCCGGGGTAACGCTCGATGCGGTGTCGCAGGCTGCTGGCGTCAGCAAGGGCGGGCTGCTGCATCATTTTCCAAACAAGATAGCGCTTCTCAACGGCCTCTTCGATGACCTCACCGGGAAACTCGACCGGGCGATCGAAGAGGAAATGCGCAACGACCCGATTTCTCATGGCCGCTTCACCCGCGCCTATTTGTCCGTGGTCTTTGCGCTGGAAGAGGATGTGGATGCGCAGGGCTGGCAGGTCCTGACTGTTGCGCTCCTGTCCGAACCGCAATTGCGCGATCGCTGGCGCCTGTGGGTGGCGGATCATGCGGACGAATTCGTCGGCACCGATTCCTCGGCCGGATGCCTGCTGGCGCGGTTTGCGGCCGATGGCCTGTGGCTTGCGGATATCCTCAAGAGCCACGATGTCGATCAGCCCACACGCCAGGCGATGCAGGCCCAGATGCTCGCGCTTTCCCTTCAATAATCGGCCGTCGGAGCCTCACATGAATCCCGCAATGCTCTATGCCGTGCTCGTGCTCGCCATCATTTTTGAGGTGCTCGGCACATCGGCAATGCAGGCCGCCCAGCACTTTACCAAGCTGGTGCCGACGCTGATCATGGTGGTTTGCTATGCGATCGCCTTCTATTTCCTGTCCTATACGTTGCGGGTCATTCCCGTCGGCATCGCCTATGCGATCTGGAGCGGTCTCGGTATCGTGCTGATTTCGCTGGTCGGCTATTTCGTCTTTGGACAGAAGCTTGATTTGGCTGCCATTCTCGGGCTCGGATTGATCATTGGCGGCGTCGTCGTGCTCAACGTCTTCTCGAAATCCACCTTTCACTAAACCGATCCTGTCGTCAGATTTTCACTTGCAAAAGCCTTTGCCGGATTCTATCGCTGGAAATTGAAAGCGGTTTCAATTTTGTCGGATGCTGATGAATGCAGCGTCGAAAGAAGGATTGGTCATGACCATCAAGGCAGTTGTCTGGGGCGAGAATATCCATGAACAAACCAACGAGGTCGTCCGGAGCATTTATCCGAACGGCATGCACAACACGATTGCTGCAGCGCTGAACACGGACCCTTCGATCGAAGCCACGACTGCGACATTGCAGGAGCCGGAGCACGGCTTGAGCGTGGAACGCCTGGCCAAGACCGACGTTTTGCTCTGGTGGGGCCACAAGGATCATGGCGCGGTGTCGGATGAAATCGTCGAGCGTGTCGCCAAGCGCGTCTGGGAAGGCATGGGGTTGATCGTGCTGCATTCCGGCCATTTCTCCAAGCCGTTCAAGCGGCTGATGGGCACGCCCTGTGCGCTGAAGTGGCGCGAGGCGGGCGAACGCGAACGGCTGTGGGTGATCAACCCACGCCACCCGATCGCCGAAGGCCTGGACGAGAATTTCGTGCTGGAAAACGAGGAAATGTACGGCGAGCAGTTTTCCGTGCCGGAGCCGCTGGAAACGGTGTTTATCTCCTGGTTTGCCGGCGGCGAGGTGTTCCGCTCAGGTCTCACCTGGCGCCGCGGTGCAGGCAATATCTTCTACTTCCGCCCCGGCCACGAGACCTATCCGACCTATCATGACGCCAATGTGCACAAGGTTCTGCGCAACTCGGTGAAGTGGGCCTACAATCCACAGGGCACCTACAGCGCCATCCATGATGCGCCGAACGTACCGGTCGAAAAGGCACTGGAGCCGATCGTCGAGCGTGGCCCAAAACTGCATCAGGCCGGTGAGGAGGGGTACAAGTGATGAAGCCCGTCCGTCTCCTCGTTCTCGGCACCGGTGGCATGGCCAATACCCATGCGATGAACTTTGCCACGATTGCTGGCGTCGAACTCGTGGCGGCAGTCGATGTCGATCAAGTCCGGGTGCAGTCCTTTGCGCTGCGTCATGATATCGCCAAGACATTCACCTCGCTTGATGAGGCGATTGCCTGGGGCGAATTCGATGCCGTCACCAATGTGACGCCGGACAAGATCCACTATCCGACAACACTCAAATTGCTGGCCGCTGGCAAGCACGTGCTCTGCGAAAAGCCGCTGGCCGAGGATTATGCCAAGGCCGACGAGATGGCGACGGCTGCGGAAAAGTCCGGTCTGGTGACGATGGTCAACCTCACCTACCGCAATGTCGCTGAGGTACAGAAGGCACGGCAGATGGTTCTGGCCGGCGAGATCGGCAAGGTCCGCCATATCGAGGCGTCCTATCTGCAGAGCTGGCTGGTCTCCAAGGCCTGGGGTGATTGGGCAACGGAATCGCAATGGCTCTGGCGGCTGTCGACCAAACATGGCTCGAACGGCGTGCTCGGCGATGTCGGCATTCATATCCTCGATTTCGCCGGTTATGGCGCGGCAACCGACGTCGAGCATATTTTCGCCCGGCTGAAGACCTTCGACAAGGCGCCCGGCAACAGGATCGGCGAGTACGATCTCGATGCCAATGACAGCTTTACCATGACTGCCGAATTCGACAACGGCGCCATGGGCGTCATTCACGCCAGCCGCTGGGCCGTCGGACATCTCAACGAACTGCGCCTGCGCATGCATGGCGACAAGGGTGCGATCGAGGTTATCCACACGCCTGATGGTTCGACACTCAAGGCTTGTCTGGGCGACGACATCGAAAAGGGCATCTGGAAAGACATCGATGCGGGAACCGTGCTGACCAACTACCAGCGCTTCATCGATGCGGTCCGGGCCGGCAAGACGGTCGAGCCGGGCTTTCGCCATGCCGCCGACCTGCAGAAGGTTCTCGATCTGGCCATGGTCACCGAGAAGGAACGCCGCGAACTTTCGGTTTAAAGCCTCTTTACCGCAGCCGTCGAGTTGCGGATGACCAGTTCCACCGGCCAGACCTCGCGCAGGTTTTCGGCCGGTGTTCCCTGCAGCATTTCCAGCACCATTTCGCCGATCCGCGCGCCTGCCGCGCGGATCGAGGATCGTGTTGTCGAGAGCGTCGGCGAGAGATGGTCCGGGCTGATATAGGGAAAGACGTCGTCATGGGCGATCAGCGAGATATGCTCGCCGACGGTCAGGCCGGCAATGCGGATCGCCCGCATGGCGCCCAGCGCCGACATCATCGATCCGGCGACGACGGCGGTTGGCCGGTTTTCAAGCTTCAGAAAGCCCTGCATCAGCCGGAAGCCCATCTCGTCGGTGAACTCGCCATGTCCGCAGAGCGCGGGATCAATGGCGACACCGCGTTCGTTGAGTGCCGTCTGGTAGCCGTCTTGGCGGTGTTCGGCAAAAATCCGGCCGCGATAACCGTTGAGCAGGGCGATGCGGCGATGGCCGAGATCGAGCAGATGGCTGGTCGATTGCCGCACCGCGCCGAAATTGTCGATGTCCAGCCAGCCGAAATTGCCGTCCGAATTGGTGCGTCCATGGACGATGAAGGGCAGGCGTAGCGAATTGAGCAGCGCGATGCGCGGATCGTCGAGAAAGGGCGAATGCAGGATGACGGCATCGACGCGCTTGCTGGCGGCAAGACGCCGGTAAGTGGACAATTCGGCTTCCTGCGAATCCACCGTCGAGACGAGGATGTCGATTTCCTCCTGCTGCAACCGCCCGCCGAGCCCACCCATGAATTCGCTGGTATGCGGTCCGAATTCGCCGCCGCCCTTCAGCACGATGCCGATGGCGCCGACCCGGCCCGTGGCAAGTCCCAGCGCGCTGGTATTCGGCCGGTAGCCATATTCGAGCGCTGCCTTGAGCACCCGCTCGCGGGTAGCCTGCTTGACCTCCGGATAGCCGCTCAAGGCGCGACTCACCGTCGTCTGCGACAGCTCGAGCCGGTTTGCGAACTCCTTGAGGTTCATGCGGAATTTCCTGTTGTCTGGCGTCTCAGTGTAAGCGGCTTTAGGGTTGCGTCAAAGGGGATATGCCCGGCACGCCCTCGCGAATGCGGCGGGAGAAATCCGGCGCATCGCCGGCTGCCTGTGCCCGCGCGCTGATGGCGCCGCCGCTTTGCAGCTGCTCCAGCGTAAAGCCGGGCGTGAAGCCGTTCACGCCGATGATGTAGGAGGGCAGGTAGCCTGACAGAATCAGCCGGTAATCCAGCGGCAAGGCACCGGAAACGATCTGGTTGATCATGGCGAAAACGATCGTCGTGCAGTTGGCCGTGACCGTATTGTAATATTGCGGCGTCTCGGCGAGGCTGTTCGCCGTATCGACATAGGACAGGAAAAGCGAGCGCATCGCTGGCTTTGGAATGTTGAGGCGATAAAGATAGACATCTTCCTTGCGGATATTGGTGCGCACCCTGACGATATCGCGCTCGTCGGCGGCAATGACGCTCATCTCGAATTGCTTGAAGAACCCGCCGATTTCCGAAAAGCTCTCAGTTCGCTCCTTGCGGATTTCCACCGAGAAGGTGACGAACTGGCCATCATCGAAACCGAAGGAAACCAGCGTGTGCGCAATCGCCGGGCCTGACCAATAGGACAAGAGCAGATCGGCCGAGGCGAGCTTGTCGAGATCATAAGTGCGGTTTTCCCAACGTACCGTATAGTCCGTCGGTGACCGCCAGTCGAAATTGCGGACATTGGCGAGCGTGACTTCCGGGCCGTTGACGACGCCTGCGACGATATGCGCGACCTCGTCCGCCCAGTCGCGATTGTTGCTTGCCGGTATGGCGTTCCACCAGAACAACAAGGCAGCGATCATCAAGGGATAGAGCAGGGCCGCGATGCGCGAGTGCCAGCGCAGATAGGCATAGAGCGCAATAAGAGAGAGGATGGCCCAGAGCGCTGCGAGCAAGATCTTGACGGCGGCCGGGCCAGGTGCCTGATAGAAAAGTGCCATCGCCCCCCAGACTGCAAAGCCAAGAATGGCAAGCGCCGATAGCACCCTTATGATGATGCCGAGGACGTGAAAGCGGCGGCGTTCAACAGGCTCGCTCATCGATCAGTGACCATCATGGAAGCCTGCGTTGCAAGCTCTTGGCGTGGTTCCATGCCCATGCAGGCCTCCTTGGTTTCACCCGCCTGCAATGCCAGATTTTCCAGCGAGAAGACATTTGAATTTTCGGTTTCCTGCACTTTTCAAACAGACAGATGTTCACGCTCTTCCTGTACTGCAGGTCCAAACCTGGCGGCAGACGAGCAGTTAAGCCGTTATACCACCATTGTTTTTTCGGGTGTTGAAATTTTCAGAAGCCGCATTGTTATTTATCATATGATTGACTAGCATCGCGTTCTTGACCAATCGGACAAAAATTGGCTGACGCCGATGAGACGATCCAGGCAGGACAGGATTTTTTTGAATGCAGGCGGTTTTCGACGGCCACAACGATGTGTTGCTAAGACTGTGGAGCAATGCCAAAAATGGCGCTGACCCGGTTATTGAGTTTTCTGTAGGTACAACCGAAGGCCATATCGATGGCCCCCGTGCCAGGAAGGGCGGTCTCATCGGCGGACTGTCGGCGATCTACATCCCATCCGATCATCTCGTCCTGAAGACGCCTGACGAGAATGGCCACTATGCGACGCAATTGTCCGAGCCGCTGGAGCGGCAGCCATCTCTCGATATCGCGCTGGAATTCACCGCCATCGCCCTCCGGCTCGATCGCGCCGGGGCCTGGAAGCTTTGCCGTTCGACCGCCGATATTCGTGCGGCGATGGAAAACGATATCTTTGCCGCTGTGCTGCACATGGAAGGCTGCGAGGCGATCGGTGCGGATCTCACCGCGCTTGAAACATTCCACGCCGCCGGCTTGCGATCGCTCGGCCCCGTCTGGAGCCGCAACAATATTTTTGGCCACGGCGTACCCTTTGCCTTTCCGATGGGACCGGATACCGGCCCGGGCCTGACTGACGCCGGTTTCGATCTGGTGCGTGAATGCAACCGTCTCGGTATTCTCATCGATCTCGCCCATATCACCGAAAAAGGCTTCTGGGACGTGGCGAAAACCACTGACCAGCCGCTGATCGCCAGCCATTCAAATGCCCATTCCCTGACCGCGGTCGCCCGCAACCTGACCGATCGCCAGCTGGATGCGATCCGCGACAGCAAGGGGCTGGCCGGGTTGAACTATGCGACGACGATGCTGCGTCCGGACGGGCTGGAAAACGCCCATACGCCGATCTCCGACATGGTCCGTCACATCGACTACATGGTCGAGCGCATGGGCGTCGATTGCGTGGCGCTCGGATCCGATTTCGATGGCGCAACCATTCCGGAAGGCATAACCGACGCAGCCGGCAACCAGAGCCTGATTGCTGCCCTGCGGGACGCCGGATATGGTGATGCCGAATTGACAAAAATATGCCGGGAAAACTGGCTGAGGGTTTTGGCGCAGGCCTGGCACGAAGCCGCTTGAACCAAAAAGAGAAGGCCCATCGCGGGCTTAAAAAAGGGAACAGAGAGATGATGCATTCACTGAACAAGCATGTCCGCATGTTGACGGCTGGCGCCGCCATGTCGCTGATCTTGATGGCGGCAGCACCGGCATTCGCCGAAACGCCGGCCGATACGCTGGTCGAAGGCTGGGCGATCGACGACATCATCACCATGGATCCGGGCGAAGCCTTCGAGCTGTCCACGGCCGAAGTCACCGCCAATACCTATA
>Ga0247813_10000801_pt1 | contig 25730 bp, 33 predicted proteins | sample UWRJL169409C1_FD_180719 | JGI IMG/M metagenome (GOLD analysis project Ga0247813, IMG submission 180719) | Plant litter microbial communities from Arlington Agricultural Research Station in Wisconsin, United States - UWRJ-L169-409C-1 | ecosystem: Environmental > Terrestrial > Plant litter >...
CGCTTTACGCCCGCGACCTTGGCGGGGATCGCGTTCATCAGCAGCGACGACGGGTACGCGGCGCGGCCGCCGGGGACGTAGAGGCCGGCGGCGTCGACCGGGGTCCAGCGCGCGCCGAGGCGGACGCCGACCGAGTCGGTGTCGTCGGTGTCGAGCGGGCGCTGTTTCTCGTGATAGGCGCGGATGCGGGCGGCGGCGAGTTCGAGCGCGGTGCGCAGGTCGGGGTCGAGTGCGTCGAATGCCGCGGCGCAGGTCGCGGGGTCGATCCGCCAGCCGGTTTCTTCCAGGTCGTGGCGGTCGAGGCGCTGGGTCAGGTCGCGCAGTGCGGGTTCGCCGCGGTCGCGGACGTCGGCGATGATCGCGGCGACGTCGCGGGTCACGTCCGCGGAGGATTCGCGGCGTGCGTTGACGAGGGTTTCGAAGGCGGACGCGAAGGATGCGTCGGTGGTTGAGAGGCGGATCATGCTGTGCCCCCCTCCCGCAAGCGGGAGGGGGTGCAGAAGGAAGCGCTCATGCCGGTTGCTCCACGGCGCGGCGGAAGGCTTCGACGAGGGGGACGACCTGTGGCCGCGTCTTCATCGCGGCGCGGTTGACGATCAGGCGGCTGGTGACCTGCATGATCTCCTCGACCTCGACCAAGCCGTTTTCCTTGAGCGTGCGGCCCGACGAGACGAGGTCGACGATGCGCGGCGCGAGGCCGAGCGTGGGCGCCAGTTCCATCGCGCCGTTCAGCTTGACGCATTCGGCCTGGACGCCGCGTGCGGCGAAATGCGCGGCGGTGACGTGCGGATATTTGGTGGCGACGCGGACGTGGCTCCAGCCGCGCGGGTCGTCCTGTGCGGCCATCGCGACGGGCTCGGCGACCGACAGGCGGCAATGGCCGATGCCGAGATCGACCGGCGCGTAGAGTTCGGAATAGCCGAATTCCGCGATTACGTCGGAGCCGACGATGCCGAGCTGCGCGGCGCCGTGCGCGACGAACGTTGCGACATCGAACGCGCGGACGCGGATCAGCGAAATGCCGGGGTCGTCGGTTGCGAAGCGGAGCGCGCGGCTGTCCTCGTCGGAGAACGCCGCCTCGGGGACGATGCCGGCGCGGGCGAGCAGCGGCAGGGCTTCGGCGAGGATGCGTCCCTTGGGGACGGCAATGATCAGGGGTTGGGTTTGGGGCACGCCGCGGCTTTACGGGGGGCGCAAGGCAGGCGCAACGGGGCCCGCAACCTTGTTCTCCTGCACAGGCAGGAGCCCAGGGTCGCGGGCGTTGCACTCTAGTTACCCTGGGCTCCTGCTTTCGCAGGAGAACGGGTTTAGTAGAAGAAGCTGTTGTAGACCTGGACTGTGCGGCCGCTGCGGGTGTCGACCAGGACGACGTCGCGGCCGTAGCGGACCCAGCGCTGATAGCCGTAGCCCGGGCGCGGCAGGCGATAGGTCTGGTAGTCGTTGATCCAGTAGTTACGGCCGTAATAGGCCGGCGCGAACCGGTAGCCGACGCTCACTGGGCGGTAACGATAGCCGCGCGGACCGACGTAATTGCCGCGGCGATAGACGTTCTGGTGCGTCTGGCGATAGTCGCGCCAATCCTCGCGGCGTTCCTGGCGATCCTCGCGCAGTTCGCGGCGGGCTTCGCGGATGTCGCCGCGGTTGCCGTAGCGCTGCGCCTGGCGGAGGTCGCGCTGGCTCTCGCGAATCTCACGATTGTCGCGGCGGAGTTCGCCGGCACTCTGGGCACTGGCGCCAACCGGAACCAGCACGGTCGCAGCAAGGGCGGCCAGGATGATCTTACGCATGTCTGCACTCCTAAATCGCTACCGCGTCTTGGCGGCATGACCCGGTTTTGCGCCGCCGCCGGTGAACGGAATCAGAATGTTTTCGTCAGCAAACAGACAGGTGATCGTCAGCTTTCCCAGCGGCGGATCGCGGTGATTACCGCCTGCGGATTCTGCCAGGGGACGAAGTGGCCGGCGTCGACGCGTTCGATGGTCAGGTCGGGGACGTAAGCGCCGAGCTCTTCGAGCTGGCTAGGCAATAGTGCGGTGTCGTTCAGGCCCCATACGACGAGGACCGGGATCTGCGCAGGCGGGAATGGGCCGTTTAGGAACGGGGGGCGATCGGGCGTCTCGTCCACCTGAGGGACGACGATCGCGCTGGCGCGGTACCAGTTGAGCATGCCGGTAAGCGCGCCGGGCTGGCCCCACTGGTCGAGGTACACGGGCTTCTCGTCGGCGACCGAGTCGGCGCTGGTGTGCTTGGCGAAGGTCGTGTCGAAGAACGTGGCGAGGCCTACCGACTCGATGTGTTTCTCGAAGTTCGGATTGCGGAAGGCGGTGATGTACTGGCTGGCGGCGCGCTGGGCGGGGTCGTCGAACAGCGTGCGCTGGAAGACGAACGGGTGCGGTGCGTTGATGATGACGAGGCGCGCAACGCGCTCCGGGTGTTTCAGCGCCGCCATCCACGCCACCGCGCCGCCCCAGTCGTGGCCGACCAGCGTGAAGCGATCGATCCCGAAATGGTCGGCGAGCGCGAGCAGGTCGGCGACGATCTTTTCGGGCGCGTAGTCGGCGATGCCGTCGGGCTTGGACGACCGCGCGTAACCGCGCTGATCGGGGGCGAGGACGAAATGGTCCTGCGCGAGATCGGGTACGATGTGGCGCCAGGTGCGGTGCGACTCGGGGAAGCCGTGGAGCAGGATGACGGGCGGGTCGGCGGGATTGCCGGCGACCTGGACGTCGAGGGTGACGCCGGTGGCGAGGGGGATTCGTTCTAGCGTGTCCGTCGGCATCGTCATCCTCCCCGTCACCCCGGACGTGTTCCGGGGTCCACCGTTGTGCGTGATCTACGGCCGCTGATTGTGCGGCACGGTGGGCCCCGGAACAAGTCCGGGGTGACGGTTGGGGTCAGGGGTAGCTCACCGTCTTCGGGATCGCCGGAATCTCGATCCATTCCTTTTCGTCGCCAGGCACCTTCGGAAATTCACCGGCGGTCCAGGCACGCTTGGCCTCGTTGATGCGCTCGCGGCTGGAGCTGACGAAGTTCCACCAGACGTGGCGCGGGGTGGTGAAAGCGTCGCCGCCACACAGCATCGCGCGGCCGCCGCTGGCCGAGCGTAGCGTCGCGGCGATGCCGGGGCGTAGCACGTAGAGCACCTGCCGCTGCAGCGGCACGCCCTCCAGCGTCGCTTCGCCCATCGCGAGGTAGATCGCGCGCTCCTCGGCGGCGGCGTCGATCGGCACGCTGGCACCGGGATCGAGCGCGATGTCGGCGTAGATCGTGCCCGAATAGGTCGTGGTCGGCGCGGTCTGGCCCCAGAGCGAGCCCATGATGATCCGCGAGCGGGCGCCGTGCGCGTCGATCACCGGCAGCTGGGCCTTGGTGACGTGCTCGAACGCCGGGTCCATTTCCTCGCGCGACTCGGGCATCGCCAGCCAGGTCTGGATCCCCGAGAGGTTCGGCCCCTCGGCGCGTTCGTCGCCGGGCGAGCGTTCGGAATGGACGATGCCGTGGCCTGCGGTCATCAAATTGACCGCGCCGGGTTCGATCCGCGCCTGGGTGCCAAGCGAATCGCGGTGATCGATCGCGCCGTCGAACAGATAGGTCACGGTCGACAGGTTGATGTGCGGATGCGGGCGCACGTCGATGCCGCCGCCGACCGGCAGGTGCGCGGGGCCCATCTGGTCGAAGAACAGGAACGGCCCCACCATCGTGCGCTCCTTGTTGGGGAGCGTCCGGTGGACCTTGAACCCGCCCAGATCGTGCGTCGCGGGCAGGATCGTCTGGAGCACGAAGTCATCGAGCATGCGGGTTCGTTTCGTCGAGAAGTTGGACCAAGTCTGCGGGATAGATGACTTCGTCATGCGCGGCGATATCCGATCTGGAAAACCAGCGGTGACCGACGAGCAACAGTTGCTCCTGTTCGGTGAGTTTGCCGGCCGCGACGTCGAGCGCGTCGACGTCGACGCGGAAATAGCGTTCGTCCGCGGTCACCTCGGTGCCCTCGAAGGTGCGGAAGTCGACGATGCGCCGCGCGACCTCCGGGCCGCAGTCGATGTCGAGGCCGACCTCTTCCCACAATTCACGACGCGCGGCGGCGGCATAGGTCTCGCCGGGATCGACCGCGCCGCCGGGGGTGCACCACAAGGGCGGGCGGTCGTCGGGGGTGAAGCGGAAGAGAAGCGCGCGATCCTGCCCGTCGACGAGGAGGATGCGGGCGGCGGGGCGCGGGGTTCGCACGGTCATGCCACCCGCTCCGTCACCCCGGACTTGGTCCGGGGTCCACCGTGCCGTGCGATCAACGGCCGGAGAGTGTGCGGCACGGTGGATGCCGGACCAAGTCCGGCATGACGGAAAGGCTTTGGCTTGGACGCCCTCATGCGGCGTCGAGTTCGGGGTAGTGCCGGAAGATGCCGTCGGTGTTGAAGGGGATGCGGCGGTCGCTCTTCAGGTAGGCGCGGATGCCGGGCAGGTCGGCGACCTGGTCGCGGATGCGGATCAGGTTGGGATAGTCCGGTTCGAGCGTCTTCATGCGTTTCGGGAACATATACCGCAGGCCCTCGATCACCTGGAACAGCGACGTGTCGCAATAGGTCCAGCGATGGTCGATCAGCCACTCGCCGGGGTTCGCCTGGGCGGCGTCCTCGAAATGGCCGAGGAATTTCGGCAGCCGCTCGTCGCGGAACTGCTTTGCCGCGCGCGCAGCCTCGGGCTTCTGGTCGTCGTAATAGTCCATCATCGCGACCGGGTGGTGGACGTTGTGAACCTCGGACACGAGGTCGGCGATGGTCAACTGAGTCTGATTGAGCCACAGCCGGTCGGCCATGTTCGACGGCGCCATGTCGTGACGCTCGCCGAGGTACATCAGGATGTTGGCGACCTGCGCGATGACGAAGCCGTCCAGCGCGAGATAGGGCGGCGCGAACGGCGTGCGGCCGGTGCGGGCGTTCAGATCGGCCATCAGACCTTCTGCGCCGACGTCGCGAGCGCGGTCGACATACTCGATCTCGGCGGCTTCGAGCGCGAGGCGGACGAACTCGCCGCGACCCTGGATGGATGGCCAGTACCAGAGCGTATAGGCCATGCGTCAGTCTCCGGGTGCGCTGGCCTTGATGGCGAGGGCGTGAATACGATCTCTCAACAGATCGGCGAGCGCTTGGTTCACGAGCCGCTGGCGGGCGACGCGATTGAGCCCGGTGAACGCCGCGCTCTCCACCTCGACGCGGAAATGCGATTCGCCGGTGCCGTCGTCGCCCATATGGCCGGCGTGGCTAGCGCTTTCGTTGAGGACGACGAGCTGGGTTGGACTGAGCGCCTGGGTCAGGCGGGCGGTGATCTGGTCCTGGACGGAGCCGGTGGCGAGGATGGTCATCCTCCCTATATAGCCCGTTTTGGATGCGCGGGGAGCCGGTGGCGAGCAAAGACAGACCTAGTCCGCGATTTCACGGGCGCGTCGAGAATACCGGCCGCAATTGCATGTACGGTGCGTGCGACGAGCCCGGCGAATTTCGTGCGCCGCCGCTGGAAGGGCCGAGCGACGGCGGGCCGCCGCAGTTCCGCTGGTTCTGCCTGGAGCATGTCCGCGCGTTCAACGCAGGGTATAATTTCTTCGACGGGATGACCGCGGACGAGATCCATCACGCGCAGCGGCCGATGGCGGGCTGGGAACGCGAGACGCGCGCGTTCGCGCATGGCGGCGGCGATACGCCGCCCAAATGGGCCGACTTCGCCGATCCGATCGATGCGATCGGCGCGCGGTTCGGCGAGCGCGTGGCGGCGGCGCGGAAGGATGGCCGCGTGCTGAGCGACGGCGAGCGGCGGGCGCTGCGCGTGCTTGGGCTGGGGACGGATGTCGACCGGACGGGGCTGCGGAAGCGCTACAGCGAGCTGGTCCGGCGGTTCCATCCCGATCGCAACGGCGGGGACCGGAGCCATGAGGGCGATCTGCAGAAGGTGATCGCGGCGTATCAGCAGCTGAAGGGCGCGGCTGCGTTTGCGTGAGGGCTAGCGCAGCACCTGCGAGAGGCCGTCGATCACGAACTGCACCGCCAGTGCCGCCAGCAGCACGCCCAGCAGGCGGGTGATCACCGCCTCGATCTTGGCGCCGAGAATGCGCATGATCGGGCCGGCCGCGAGCAGCGACGCCAGCGTCAGCAGCAGGATGGTGCCCATCGCCGCGAGTACGACGGCGGTGCGTTCGATGCCGTCGTTGCGGCTCATCAGCAACATGACCGACGCGATCGAGCCGGGGCCGGCGATCATCGGCATCGCCATCGGGAAGATCGAGACGTCGTCGGCTTCCGGGTCTTCGGCGACCTTGGCGGCGCGGTCCTCGCGGCGCTGGGTGCGCTTCTCGAACACCATTTCGAGCGCGATCAGGAACAGCATGATGCCGCCGGCGATGCGGAAACTCGCCAGGCTGATGCCGAGGCCGCGGAGCAGATCCTCGCCGAACAGCGCGAACACCAGCAGGATCGCGGTGGCGACACCGACCGCGCGGACGGCCATCGCGCGTTTCTGCACCGGCGACGCGGCGGCGGACAGCCCGGCATAGATCGGCGCGCAGCCGGGCGGATCGATCACCACGAAGAAGGTGATCAGCGACGAGATGAAAAGCTCGATCACGGCTTGCCGTCCAGCGGGTCGCTGTCCACCGCGGCGATATCGATCGCGACGTTTTCGCGGCGCGCGGCCGAGACCAGCGTGTTGCGGAGCAGGCAGGCGATCGTCATCGGCCCGACGCCGCCCGGCACCGGTGTGATCGCGCCCGCGACCTGCGACGCGCTGGCGAAGTCGACGTCGCCGACCAGCCCCGCATCGGTGCGGTTGATGCCGACGTCGATCACGGTCGCGCCGGGCTTGATCCAGTCGCCGGTGATCATGCCGGGAATACCGACCGCCGCGACGACGATGTCGGCGGCCCGCACATGCGCGAACGCGTCACGCGTTCGGCTGTGGACGATCGTCACGGTGCAGCTTTCGGCGAGCAGCAGCTGCGCCATCGGCTTGCCGACGATGTTCGAGCGGCCGACGACGACGGCTTCGAGGCCGGCGAGGTGCGGGTGAACGCTTTTCAGCAGCATGACGCAGCCGAGCGGGGTGCAGGGCACGAACCCCGGCAGCCCGGTGGCGAGACGCCCGGCATTGATCGGATGGAAGCCGTCGACGTCCTTGTCGGGGTCGATCGCGGATATCACCGCCTGCGAATCGATGTGTGCGGGCAGCGGCAGCTGGACGAGGATGCCGTCGATCGCCGGGTCGGCGTTGAGATCGGCGACCAGCGCCAGGAGGGCATCCGCCGAGACGTCGGCGGGCAGGCGGTGCTCGATGCTCTCCATGCCGGCTTCGCGCGTCGCCTTGCCCTTCGACCGGACATAGACCGACGAGGCGGGATCCTCGCCGACCAGCACGACCGCGAGTCCGGGCGCGCGGCCCGACTGCGCGCGGAAGTCGGAGACGCTGCGCGCGATGCGGGCGCGGAGGCGGGCGGCAAAGGCCTTGCCGTCGATGATGGTCGCACTCATGCGGCCGTCCCATAAAGACCGACGGCGATTTCCGCCAGCACGTGCGGATCGCCGGCGACATGCAGCCGCTTCACGCGCGCCGTGTCGCCTGCGACGAGGGTCACGGCGCGCTTCGCCACGCCGAAATGCTTCGCCACCAGCAGGATGAGCGCGGCGTTCGCTGCGCCATCGACGGGGGCCGCCGCAAGCCGGGCGGCGAAGTGGTCGGGGGTGCCGGCCGCGAGGGCATCACGGCCGCCGCGCGGCGTGACGCGGACGGCGAGGACCAGCCCGTCGGCTACCCTCCGCCAGGGATCAGTATGTGGTGGTGAGATAATTCATCGCGATGTTCGGGATGACGATGTTGCTGAGGATGTAGACGATCAACAGCACGACCATCGGCGACAGATCGAGCGCGCCGAAATCGGGGAGGATGCGGCGGATCGGGCGATAGAGCGGCTCGGTCATCCGCTGCAGCGCGGTCCATACGGTGCGGACCAAGTCGCTGTGCGTGTTGATGACGTTGAACGCGATCAGCCAGGACAGGATCGCCTGGACGACGATGATCCACCACACGACGTTGAGCAGGACCTGAAGAATCTGGAGGATAGCGAGCAAGGACGGTCTCCGCGGGGTGTTGATGCTGTATAGGGTGCGGATGGGGTTGGGAGAAGACCCTGGCCTTTCCGTCATCCCGGGCTTGTCCCGGGATCCAGAGCCCCAGGCGTTGTCCGTCGTAACCCTGGATCCCGGGACGAGCCCGGGATGACGGAGGGTTGACCGCCGTTTCCCCTTCTCCCTCATCCCCCTTTTCCGTCATGCCAGCGCAGGCTGGCATCTCTCGCGGTTGGCGCGGAACGCTGCAACGGGAGACCCCAGCCTTCGCTGGGGTGACGGCTTGGTAAGTGACGGCTTGGTGAGTGATGGCGGGCGGGTGACGGTTTGCTCTTTCGGCGACGCCCTACCGCGTGCCGGTCTTGCAGCTGACCAGCGTCCCCGCCCCCTGCCGGGTGAAGATTTCCAGCAGCATCGCGTGGGGGACGCGGCCGTCGATGATGACCGCGGCGTCGACGCCGGCCTGGACGGCGGCGACGCAGGTTTCGAGTTTGGGGATCATGCCGCCGGTGATCGTGCCGTCGGCGCGCAGTTCGGCGACCTTCGCGGGATCGAGGTCGGTGAGCAGCTCGCCCTGCTTGTCGAGCACGCCGACGATGTCGGTGAGCAGGAAGAAGCGCGCCGCGCCCATCGCCGCGGCGATCGCGCCGGCCATCGTGTCGGCGTTGATGTTGTAGGTGTGGCCGTCGGCGCCGATGCCGATCGGCGCGACGACGGGGATGATGCCCGCCTTCAGCAGCGTATCGAGGATCGTCCGATCGACCGCGATCGGCTCGCCGACGAAGCCCAGGTCGACATGGCGCTCGATGCCCTGCAACCGATCGGGTTCGCGGGCGTGGCCGACTTTTTGCGCGAGGACGAGCCCGGCGTCCTTGCCCGAGATGCCGACCGCGCGGCCGCCGGCCTGGCCGATCCAGCCGACGATTTCCTTGTTGATCGATCCAGCCAGGACCATCTCGGCGATCCGCGCGGTCTCGGCGTCGGTGACGCGCAGGCCGTCGACGAAACGCGATTCGACGCCCAGCCGCTTCAGCATCGCGCCGATCTGCGGGCCGCCGCCGTGCACTACGACGACGTTGATGCCGACCGCCTTCAACAGCACCATGTCCTCGGCGAAATCACGCTGCAATTCCGGGTCGCCCATCGCGTGGCCGCCGTATTTCACGACGAAGGTCTTGCCGGCGTAGCGCTGCAGATACGGCAGCGCCTCGGTCAGCGTTTCCGCCTTGGCGAGCAGGGCGGGATCGGGGGCGTGATCGGTCATGCCGGGGCTTTAGCGGGCACTCACGCGCACGTCATCATCCGCTGTTGCGCAGGCCTGTCGCGATCGCGTTGATCGACAGCAGGATGCCCTCGCCGATCCGCGCATCCTTCTCGCCCGCGCGGCGACGCTTGATCAGTTCGATCTGCAGCAGGTTGAGCGGCTCGATATAGGGCAGCCGCAAGCGGATCGAGGCTTCCAGCGCGGGGTGCTTTTCGAGCAGCCGCGACTGGCCGGTGATCTCCAGCAAGCCGTCATGCGTCTGGTGCCAGGCATCGCGGATCGTGCCGAAGATGCCGCGCAGGGACGGGTCCTCGACCAGTTCGGCGTAGCGCGCGGCGATGCCGATGTCGGATTTCGCCAGCACCATTTCGAGATTGGCGAGCGCGGAGGCGAACAGCGGCCAGCCTTGCGCCATCTCGACCAGCAGCGCCTTGTCGGGATGCGCGGCGATCGCCTGGCCAACGCCGTACCAGCCGGGAAGCATGACGCGGGCCTGTGCCCAGCTGAACACCCAGGGGATCGCGCGAAGGTCCTCGATGCGGTCGGACTTGGTGCGGCTGGCGGGGCGGCTGCCGATCTTCAGCCCGGCGATCTCGGCGATCGGCGTTAGTTGGCGGAAGAAGGTGCGGAAGCCTTCCGTGCCGTAGACGAGGTCGCGGTAACTGCGGAACGCGGTGTCGCTCAGGGCATCCATCGCGCCGGAGAATTGCGCGTTGTCGGCGTTCGACAGGCGCTCGGGTTCGAGGCTGGCGAGCAATGTGGCAGAGGCGATCGCCTCGAGATTGGTCATCGCGGCGTCGCGCGTACCGTATTTGGCGGCGATGACTTCGCCCTGCTCAGTGATGCGGATGCGGCCCTGGACGGTGCCGGGCGGCTGCGCGCGGATCGCCGCGAACGCCGAGCCGCCGCCGCGCCCGACCGCGCCACCGCGGCCGTGGAACAGCTGCATGCCGACGCCAGCCTCGGCGAACACGGGTTTCAGCGCGGTCGACGCCTTCGACAGCTGCCAGGTCGAGGTCAGGTAACCACCGTCCTTGTTGCTGTCCGAATAGCCGATCATCACCTCCTGGTGACCACGCTTGCGCGCGATGCCGGCGATCTCGGGCAGCGCGAACCATGCGGTCATCACGCCCGGTGCGGCCTCCAGATCGCCGATCGTCTCGAACAGCGGGATCGCCATCACCGCGGCGCTGGGCGTCTCGCCGGGGCGGTAGAGGCCGACTTCCTTCAGCAGCAGATTCACTTCGAGCAGATCGCTGACCGACTGCGCCATCGAGACGATGTAGTTGGCGATGCAGGCCGGGCCGTAGGTGGCGTGCGCATCGGCGGCGGCCTGGACGATCGCAAGTTCGCCGGCGGTTTCCTCGGTATAGTCGGTGAAGCGCGAGGTGAGCGGGCGGGCGTTGGCGAGTTCGCGGCGCAGCAGCGCGACGCGCGCGTCCTCGTCGAGCGCGAGATAATCGTCCTCGACGCCGGCGACCTTGAACAGTTCGGCGACGACGCGTTCGTGGACCGCGCTGTTCTGGCGCATGTCGAGCGGGGCAAGATGGAAGCCGAACGTCTCGACCGCGCGGATCACGCGGCCGAGCGCGCCGTCGCTGGCGAGCGTGCCGCTGCCGCCCGCCGCGAGGCCGTGCGCGATCGCGACGAGATCGGTGCGGAACGCCTGCGGATCGGGATAGGCCTCGCCCGCAAGCCGGCCCGGACGTGGTGCGGGTCGGCCGGTCAACGCCTGATGCGTGGCGGCGAGGCGTGCGTAAATGCCCGAGAGTGCGCGGCGATAGGGTTCGTCGCTGCGGCTCTGCGCGGTGTCGCCGCTCGCCTCGGCCAGCGCCTCGACCCGCGGATCGGTGGCGGCATGTTCGGTCGAGATCGACAGTTCTGCACCGAGCGCGTGGACCGCGTCGAGGTAATGGCCGAGCACCGCCTCGCTCGCCTTGGCCAGCGCGATCTTCAATGATTCGGCGGTGACATAGGGGTTGCCGTCTCGGTCGCCGCCGATCCAGCTGCCGGGCTTGAGGAAGCTTGGCGCGCGGGCGCCGAGCGCGCGATCCCAGCGCTGGTAGAGCGCGGGGAGCGCCGGCAGGAACACGTCGCGCAGATAGCTGAGCGCGGTGTCGACCTCGTCGGTGACGTAGAGCCGGTCGCGGCGCAGCACGCGGGTTTGCCAGAGCAGCGCGATCTGGCGGCGGATGCCGTCCTCGACACCGTCGCCGTCGGGCGTCGTCTCGCGGCCGAGATCGCGGAGTGCCATCAGCTCGGCGATGCGGTTGCGGTGATCGATCATGCTTTTGCGCCGCACCTCGGTCGGGTGCGCGGTCAGCACCGGCGCGATCAACGCGTGATCGAGCAGCGCGCGGACCTGGGTGCGATCGATCCCGGCGGCGTCGAGCTGCGCCAGCGCGGAGGCGACGTCGGCGCCCTGTTCGGCGGCGATGCCCTGGCGGTCCTCGGCCAGATTCGCGAGCATACTGAACAGCATGAAGCCGCGGACGAAATCGATCGTCTCGTCGAGGTCGAGCTTTTCGAGGCTCAGATCGACCGCGTCGTCGGTGCCGTTGCCGCGGTGCCGCTCGACCGACGCCTTCCGAATCGCCTCGGTCGCCTCGAACAGTCGCTCGCCGCCATAGGCACGGATGACGTCGCCCAGCAGCGTGCCGAGGAAGCGGATGTCGGAGGTGTTCGCGATGTGCGGAAGATCAGCCATGCGTGGATGCTGCGCTGCGGTAGCGATCAGGTCAACCGGGGTCGGACTTTACCGCACCCGCGAATGCTGGCGTTCCTCGGTGGTAACGGTGCCGTCATGGTTGAGGTCCATCTGGTCGAACCGCGCGAGCGAACCTTCGCTGAATTCGGTCGCGGTGATCACGCCGTCCTTGTTGCGATCATACGCCTGCAGCCGCGGCGCGTTGACCGCAGGCAGCTCGTCCTTGGTGATGCGGTCGTCGCCGTTGCGGTCGAGCGCGCGGAACCGCCGCTCCATCGCGCTGCCGTAATCCATCCGCGACGTCACCGACGGCGGTACGAACCCGGCCGCCTTCGCATCGGCCTGTTCGCGGGCAGCCTTCTTGTCGCCGCACGCCGACAGCATCATTCCTGCAGCCAATGCCGCCCCGATCATCACCCGCATCGTCTAGTCTCCCGAACCGCCGGAAGCCGTTACGCTTCCAACTCGACGTCCCAATAGAGCCAGTCGTGCCAGGTTTGGTGCAAATAATTGGGGGGGAAGCGGCGGCCGTGTTCCTGCAGGTGCCAATTCGTCGGTCGGATCGGTTCTATATGCAGCGGCATCGCCGCCTGGCGCGGCGTCCGGCCGCCCTTTTTCAGGTTGCACGGCGCGCAGGCGGTGACGACATTCTCCCAGGTGGTGCGACCGCCTTGCGCGCGGGGGACGACGTGATCGAAGGTCAGGTCCTTGGGCTTGCCGCAATATTGGCAGGCGAACTTGTCGCGCAGGAAGAGGTTGAAGCGGGTGAAGGCGGGAAATTGCGAGGGCCGGACGAATTGTTTCAGCGCGATGACCGAGGGCAGCTTCAACGCGAAGCTCGAGCTGCGCACCTCGCGTTCGTAATTGGCGACGATGTCGACCCGGTCGAGGAACACCGCCTTGACCGCGGTCTGCCACGGCCACACGCTGAGCGGATAATAGGAGAGCGGCGTATAATCGGCATTGAGCACGAGCGCCGGACACCCATCCGGATGGCGCATCAGATCGGGGTGAAACACGGCTCCTCCCACTCAGGCTTCGCTGGGGACGCCAATGACGTACCGCGATGACAGCAGTATGACAGCACGTACGCCCTCCGCCGGTCAAGTCGTGACGCGGTTCGCCCCGAGCCCGACCGGGCGGCTGCACCTGGGTCATGCGGTCTCCGCGATCCGCGCGCATGATTTCGCGCGGGCGCGCGGCGGGCGGTTCGTGCTGCGGATCGAGGATATCGACGGCACGCGCAGCCGGTCCGAGCATGTCGCGGGGATACTGGAGGATCTGCGCTGGCTGGGGCTCGATTGGGACGAACTGGTGATCCAGTCGGAGCGGTTGGCGACCTACGCCGCTGGGTTGGAGCGGTTGAAGGCGATGGGGCTGGTCTATCCGTGCATCTGCACGCGGGCCGAGATCGCGGCGAGTGCGTCGGCGCCTCAGGGCGATGCTGCGCCGGCCTATCCGGGAACCTGCAGGATGCACCCTCCCCGGTCGCTCGACGGGCCGCATTGCTGGCGGCTCGATATGGCGGCGGCGCTTGATGTGACGGGGCGGCTTGATTGGCACGACGCGACCGCGGGCACCGTTGCCGCCGATCCGCTGGCACAGGGCGATGTCGTGTTGGCGCGGAAGGATGCGCCGTCGAGCTATCATCTGGCGGTGACGCTCGACGACGCCGCGCAGGGCGTGACCGACGTGGTACGCGGGGCGGATTTGTTCGACGCGACGCACGTCCACCGCGTGCTGCAGGCGCTGCTCGGGTTGCCGGTGCCGCGGTATCACCACCATCCGCTGATCACCGGTGCCGACGGTCGGCGGCTGGCGAAGCGCGACGGCGCGCCGACGCTGGAGGCGCGGCGGCTGGCGGGGGAGGATGGCCCAGCGCTGACCGAGCGGTTGCGCGCGTAATCCTCCCCTGCAAGGGGAGGTGGCTGGCGCAGCCAGACGGAGGGGTGACACGCTATCGAGAGGGCGACACCCCTCCGTCAGTCCTGCGGACTGCCACCTCCCCTCGCAGGGGAGGATTAGAGGTCTGCGATTGAACGTGGGCCGGGGCGCGTTACATACGACGAATGCGTATCCTCCTCCCGCTGTTTCCGCTGCTGTGCCTGATCGGGTGCGGCCAGCCCGGTGTCGACGACGCGATCGACGCGGTGCGCGGCGAGGTGATCGAATCGCCGTCGGCGAAGTTCCGCGACGTGGTGCCCTGCCCGTCGGGCAATGGCTATTACGGGATGGTCAACAGCAAGAACGTGCAGCGGGAATATATGGGGTATCAGCCATTCGTCTATGCCGAGGGCAATGCCGCGCTGTACGAGAGCCAGCTTGAGTATCAGCAGCTGCGGAAGCTGTGTGCGGTGGAAAAGAAGTAAACCGTCATCCCGGGCTCGTCCCGGGATCCAGAGCCAAAAGCGCAGCGCCCGTAACCCTGGATCCCGGGACGAGCCCGGGATGACGGTGTAGGCGCACCCATTGCTACCCCGCCTGCGTGTGATTAGATTACGCGTATGAACACGTTTCTCGTCATCCTCCTGATCGCGGCGATGCTCGCGACTCTCGTTGCCCTCGTGCGCGGGATCATTTCGTTCCTGCAGGAGGGGACGCAGGCGGTGAAGGACGGCAACGGCCCAACCGCGGCGTCGCTGAAATCGAACCGGATGATGCAGCAGCGCATCTTCTTCCAGGCGCTGGCGATTCTGGTCGTCGTGGTGCTGCTGTTCGCCGCCGGCCGTACCTGACTTGGTCAAGCTGAACCGGATCTACACGCGCACGGGTGACGACGGCACCACCGGGCTGGTCGACGGATCGCGGGTGTCGAAGGCCGATGCGCGGATGCAGGCGATCGGCGACGTCGACGAGGCGAACAGTGCGCTAGGAATTGCCGCGGTCGCGCTGGCCGATCACGCGATCGCAGCCGAACTGGGGCGTATCCAGAATGACCTGTTCGATCTCGGCGCCGACCTGGCGACGCCGGGCAGCGATTTCACGCCGTCCGAGATGGTGTTGCGGATCGTCCCCGCGCAAGTCGAGCGTCTCGAGCGCGCGATCGATGCGATGAACGACACGCTGTCGCCGCTCCGGAGCTTCATCCTGCCGGGCGGGTCGGCGGGTGCGGCGGCGCTGCATCTAGCGCGGGCGATCACGCGGCGGGCGGAGCGCTCCGCCGTCGCGATCGTCGAGCCGGTCAATCCGGCGGCGCTCGCCTATATCAACCGGCTTTCGGATTTTCTTTTCGTGGCGTCGCGGCACGTGAACCAAAACGGCGCGGGCGACGTTCTATGGCAGCCGGGAGCCACGAGAAGCTAGACCGACGCACGGTCGAAAAGAGAGAATTCCGGATGTCCGATCATAGACTTGCACCGCATCGTCCTTCGGACCTTCCAAATTCAAACCTTGCCGAGCGCTTCGCCGCCGTTCGCAACCTGTCGCTGGCGCTCGCCGCCCCCTTGTCCGATGCCGATGCGACCGTGCAGTCGATGCCCGACGCGTCTCCGACCAAATGGCATCTCGCGCATACCAGCTGGTTCTTCGAGACGTTCGTGCTGCGCGACCACGTGCCGGGCTACACGCTGCACGACTCGCGCTTCCCGTTCCTGTTCAACAGCTATTACGAGGCGGAGGGCCGGCGTCACGCGCGAGACCGGCGCGGGATGATTACTCGGCCGACGCTCGACGAGGTGCGCGCCTATCGCGCCGCGGTCGACGCCGCGCTGATCGCTGCGCTGCCTTCGCTGGATGCCGAGGTGCAGGCGCTGGTCGCGCTCGGCTGCCATCACGAGGAACAGCACCAGGAGCTGCTGATCACCGATATCTGCCATCTGTTTTCCGAAAATCCGCTGGAACCGGCGGTGTGGCCGGCGCCGCGAAAGGTGCCCGTGGCGGTGCCGGCAGCGATCGGCTGGATCGCGCATCCCGGCGGGATCGTGCGGATCGGTCATGACGAGCAGGACGGCTTCGCGTTCGATTGCGAGGGACCGCGGCATGATGCGTTGCTGGTGCCGCACGCGATCGCCGACCGTACCGTCACCAACGGCGAATGGGCCGCGTTCATCGCCGATGGCGGGTACCGCGACGCCCGACACTGGCTGGCGGACGGCTGGGCCTGGGTGAAGGCCGAAGGGATCGTCGCGCCGATGTACTGGGAACAGGACGAAACGGGCTGGACGCGCTTCGGCCTCGACGGTCGCCGCGCGATCGATCCGGCCGCGCCGGTCACGCATGTCAGCTTCTACGAGGCCGACGCCTATGCCGCCTGGGCCGGCGTGCGCCTGCCGAGCGAAGCCGAATGGGAAGCAGCGGCAGCGGCGTACGATCCGAACGGTGGCAACCAGCTAGATACTGCTGGCCCCTGCGAGCCGCGGCCTTCGGGCGACGGCCCCGCATTCTTCGGCGACGTCTGGGAATGGACCGGCAGCGCGTACCGCCCCTATCCCGGCTTCAAGGCGGCCGACGGCGCGGTCGGCGAGTATAACGGCAAATTCATGAGTGGGCAGTTCGTGCTGCGCGGCGGCAGTTGCGCCACCCCGCGGGGGCATGCCCGCCCCAGTTATCGCAATTTCTTCTATCCGCACCAGCGCTGGCAATTCACCGGCGTCCGGCTCGCAAAGGACCTGTAATGTTGAAGCCTGAGATCGAGGACGGTCAGCAGAGCCTGGCCGATCCGGCTTTTCGCGCGGACGTGTTGGATGGTTTCGCGCGCCGCCCGCGTGCGATCCCGGCGCGCTGGTTCTACGACCGGCGCGGGTCGGAACTGTTCGAGGCGATCACCGACCTGCCCGAATATTATCCGACCCGGACCGAGGCGGGCATCCTTCGCACGGCGTGCCCCGAGGTCGCGACGATCGCCGGCAGCGGACGTGCGGTGGTCGAGTTCGGGTCGGGATCGTCGACCAAGACGCCGATCCTGCTCGAGGCGGTCGCACCTTCGGTCTATGTGCCGATCGACATTTCGGGCGATTTCTTGCGGGATTCGTCGCGCGTGCTGTCGGCGCAGTTTCCCGATTTGCTGGTGCTGCCGTTCGAGGCGGATTTCATGCGGCCGCTGACCCTGCCGCAGACCATTGCCGACGTGCCGAAGCTGGGGTTCTTCCCAGGCTCGACGATCGGCAACATGATCCCGCTGATGGCGGTCGACCTGTTGCGGACGATGCGCGCCTCGCTTGAGCTCGGCGCGATGCTGCTGGTGGGCATGGACCGGATCAAGGACGAGGCTATCCTGGTGCCGGCCTATGACGATGCGCAGGGCGTGACGGCGGCGTTCAATCTGAACCTGCTCGAGCGGATCAACCGCGAGCTGGGCGGCACGATCCCGATCGACGCGTTCCGCCACCGTGCGATCTGGAACGACGACCGCGCGCGGATCGAGATGCATCTGGAGGCGACGCGCGACGTCGCGTTCGAGGTCGACGGGCGCGGGTTCACGATGGCGGGCGGCGAGACGATCCACACCGAGAACAGCCACAAATACGGACTGCGCGACGCGAAGATTCTGCTGCGGTCTGGGGGGTGGACGCCGATCGCTGAGTGGAGCGATCCGGAGGGGTTGTTCTCGCTGTACCTGGCCGAGGCGCAGGCGGAGCGGCCGGCGCCTTAAGCTACGCCATCCCGGGCTCGTCCCGGGATGACGGAAGGGCCTTACCTCCGCACGATCTCGGCGCGCCAGGTGGAGATATAGTTCGGATTCCCGCGGCATTCGCCCATCGCGCTCTGCTCGGACAGCCGCAGCTTCGTGCCGTCCCAGACATAGCTCTGCTGAACGCCGCAATCGCCGATGCCGCGGCCCTTGGCGTAGCTGGTCAGCAGGCCGTCCGCGAACGCGCCGTTGACGACGCTGCGCACTGGCGTGCCCGAATCCGCGCCGGTCTCGTCGAACCCCGAGGGCGAATCGGTCTTGGCGGGCGTCACCGTCTTGCCGTCGATCACGAACAGCGCGCCGATCAGATTATACGCGCCGGTCGAACAGGGCAGGATCACCAGCGTCTTGCCGCCGCCGATCGCGTGCGCCTCGGGCGAGAGCACGCCGGTCTTGTTGTCGACCAGGTCGCATTTGGCCTGTTTGCGCATGCTCTCCAATTGCGCCGGCGTCGGCGTGGCCGCATCGCCGGTGATCTCGGGCGCTACGATGATCGGCAGCGCGGGCGCCTCGATCGTGCGCGTCGCCTTGCCTTTCGCGACCAGCGCGTCCGGCGTGCCCGCGCGCTTCTGCACCGCGTCGGCATAGCGCATCGCCGCCGACACGCCCTTCAGTGACACCGTCGCGACCTTCTTGTCGCGGCGGTTGCGCAGTTCGAGGCGGCTGCCGGCGGGCAACGCCTCGGCGATCGCCAGCGCGGTTTTCGGCGTCAGCTTGGTGGCGATCTCGCGGCCGTCGACCCACAGGCTGGCGGGCCGGATCGCCTCGTCGCGCGAATCGATATAGACCTTGGTCTCGCCGTCGCCCTCGCGGACGATGTTGAGCGTGACGTTGTCGGCATCGCCGGCCTCGGGCAGCAGCGAGGCGAGCGTGCAGCGCAGGCCGTTGTCGCAGCCGACCGCCCAGTCGCCGAAGGTCTTCAGCTCGCCCTGTTTCGGCACCGCGCCGCTGTCGGCGATGACCACGGGCGTCGGCGTCGCGGCCGGGGCGGGTGCTGCGACCTGGGGAACCGGAACCGGCGTTGCGGTCGGTTCGGGATCGGGAACGATGTCCGCGCTCGGCGGCGAACAGGCGGCGATCCCGATCAGCAGGGGTGCGATCAGCAGGGGGGCGGGCGGCAGGAGCGCGGCGAAACGGGTCATGAACACCGTTTAGCGGACTGCACAGCCGCGCCAAACCCGCTATCGAGCCGGTAATCGACAAATCGAGAGGATGAATGATGCAGACCATTGGCGTGATCGGGGCGGGACAGATGGGCGCGGGGATCGCGCAGGTATCGGCACAGGCCGGCTACCGCGTGCTGCTCGCCGACGTTTCGCGCGAGCGGGCGGAGACCGGGAAGGCGGGGATCGCCAAGGCGCTCGCGCGGCTGGTCGAGAAGGAAAAGATCACCGCCGAGGCGCGCGACGCTACGCTCGCCAACATCGAGCCGGTCGACGGCGTCGCGGCGATGGGCGACTGCGCCATCGTCGTCGAGGCGGCGACCGAGCGCGAGCAGATCAAGCGCGCGATCTTCGCCGAGGTCGCCAAGGTGCTGGGGCCCGATGCGATCCTGGCGTCGAACACGTCGTCGATCCCGATCACGCGGCTGGCGCAGGCGGCGCACGACCCGGCGCGGTTCATGGGGGTGCATTTCTTCAACCCGGTCCCCGTCATGCGGCCGATCGAGCTGATCCGCGGTCTCGCCACCTCCGACGCGACGGTCGCCGCAGTCGAGGCCTATGCCGAGGCGCTCGGCAAGCAGGTGGTGCACGCCAATGACGCGCCGGGCTTCATCGTCAATCGAGTCCTGATGCCGATGATCAACGAGGCGTGCTTCGCGCTGGGCGAGGGCGTCGCGACGGTGCGGGACATCGATCTCGCCTGCCAGCTGGGGCTGAACCACCCGATGGGGCCGCTGACGCTGGCCGATTTCATTGGGCTCGACACGTGCCTGGAGATCACGCGCGTGCTGTTCGAGGGGACCGGCGATCCGAAATTCCGGCCGGCGCCGCTGCTGGTGAAATATGTCGAAGCGGGCTGGTACGGGCGGAAAACCAAGCGCGGCTTCTACGATTATTCGGGCGCCGAGCCCGTGCCGACGCGCTGAGCCGATGACCGATTCGCGAGGCTGGCCGTCGTTGTTGGGCGGTGGCGTTGTCCCCGCGGCTGGGCGCACCGAACGCGCCCGGTTGCGGGAGGCGGCGCGGGCGGAGAGCGCGCAGGCGCGGTCCGAGGCGGCGCTGGCGCGGGTCGAGGAGCGCGCTGCGCAACGTGAGGCGCAGGTCGTGGAGCGCGAGCGGGCGCGACAGGAGCGTGCGCAGGCGGAAACCGCGGTGCTGGGCTTGCGCGCGTCGCAGCTGGGGATCGACACCGGGGTCAAGCTGACCACCGGGCGGCGGCGGCGCACGGGCAAGGAAGAAAAGGGCACGGGCCGGCACGAGGAGCGCGACACGTCGGCGTTCAAGACGATCGTCGAACCCGAGCGTATCCGCGCGTTCGCCGGGCGGGGCGTGTCGGTCGCGGGGATCGCGGCGGCGTTCGGGATTTCCGAGGACGCGGTCGAGGCGGCGTTGGAGTATCGCGACGAGGGGTGAGCCCGCTCGCCTACCCCCGACAACCGGAACACCCCCACCTCCCCGTCATCCCGGCGGAAGCCGGGACCCACGGACCCAAGTGCACCGTCCGTATCCATGGGTCCCGGCTTTCGCCGGGATGACTGACTAGGGGACGGTCCGCACTGCACCCCGCGTCGCGGATTGCGCGGTGCGGTGCGCTGTCGGGCTCAGTCCAAATCGTTCTCGCTGATCACCACCATCTCCTGATCCGGATCGCGCGCTAGGGCCGTAACCGCGAGTTCGGCGATTTCATCGGCATGCGCACGGAACAGCGCGACCGCGTCGGTGTCGGGCGCCACCGCGCCGAGTGCCTCGAGCACGTCGTACTGCACCGCGAACTGGTAGCGCGTATCGCTGACCTCGCCCTCGAACTCGACCTGGCGGAGGTCGCTATTGTCTTCGAGCGTCCTGGTATCGATCGTCACCCGGTCTTCGGCCATGCGTACATCCTCGTAAAGCTGTCAGCCGATCAACCGCGGGCCGTAGCGCGATGTTCCTTGCGCGCTCGGAATTGTGGCCGTGACGGCGGCGATCTGGCAGGACGCGCGCTCCTTTCCAGCATCCGGATTTCGCCCGATGACCCAAGCAGACCGCCTCGCCGCCCTTCGCGACCAGCTGACCCGACAAGGACTCGACGGCTTCGTCGTACCGCTGACCGACGAACATATGAGCGAATATGTCGGGGCCTATGCGCAGCGGCTCGGCTGGCTGACCGGGTTCGGCGGATCGGCGGGCAGCGCCGTCGTGCTCGCGGATCGCGCCGCGATCTTCACCGACGGCCGCTATACGCTGCAGGTCCGCGAACAGGTGGACGGCGCGGCCTGGGACTATGTCGCGGTCCCGCAGCACAGCGTGTCCGGCTGGCTCGGCGCGCATGCGCCCGAGGGCGGACGGATCGGCTATGATCCGTGGCTGCACACGGGCGCCTGGGTCGCGGAGGCGACTACAGCGCTGGCCGATCGCGGCGCTACGCTGATCGCGGTCGACGCGAACCCGGTCGACGCGGTGTGGCTCGACCGGCCGGCGCCGTCCGACGCCAAGCTCGCGGTGTACGACGACGATTTCGCCGGTGCGTCCTCGTCCGCCAAGCGGGCGGAGATCGCTGACTGGCTCGCCGAGCACCGCGCCGACGCGGTCGTGCTGTCCGCGCTCGATTCGATCGCCTGGGCGCTTAACGTGCGCGGTGGCGATGTCGCCCACACCCCGGTCGCCTTGTCCTATGCGATCGTGGACGCCGACGGCACCACCGACCTGTTCGTCGCCCCCGACAAGCTCGACGAGGCGGTCCGCCAGCATCTCGGCAACGCGGTGCGCGTGCACGACCGCGCGGCCTTTGCCGGCGCGCTCGGCCGCTATGCCGGCAAGCGGATCGCCGCCGATCCCGAACGCGCGGTCGCGGCGATCACGCAAGGACTGGAGGCGGGCGGCGCGAAAGTGCTGGCGCTGCGCGATCCGGTGGTGCTCGCCAAGGCGCTTAAGAACCCGGTCGAGGTCGCCGGCCACCGCGCGGCGTCGGTGCGCGACGGTGCCGCGTTGGCGCGCTTCCTGCGCTGGGTCGAGATCGAATGCGTGAAGGGTGGCCAGACCGAATTGTCGGCGGCGGCGAAGCTGCTGTCGTTCCGCGAGGCGACCGGGCTGCTGAAGGACACGTCGTTCGACACGATCTCGGCGACCGGCGCGCACGGTGCCAGCCCGCATTACCACTGCACCGAGGAGTCGAACGTGCCGATCGAGCGCGGCCAGCTGTACCTGGTCGATTCGGGCGGCCAATATGCCGACGGCACCACCGACGTGACGCGGGTGATGCCGATCGGCGAGCCCACGGCCGATATGCGCGATCGCTTCACCCGCGTGCTGAAGGGGCATATCGCGATCGCGACGGCGGTGTTCCCGGACGGCACGATGGGCGGCCAGATCGACGCGTTCGCGCGGCGGCCGCTATGGGAGGCGGGACTCGATTTCGCGCACGGCACCGGCCACGGCATCGGCGCCTATCTGGCGGTGCACGAGGGACCGCAGCGCATCGCCGCGCCCAACTACCCCGGCGGCGCGGCGATGGAGCCGTTGCGCGCCGGCATGATGCTCTCGAACGAGCCGGGCTATTACAAGGCAGGCGAATACGGCATCCGCATCGAGAATCTGCTGCTGATCGAACCGCGCGAGATTGCGGGCGCGGACCGCGCGATGCTGGGGTTCGAAACGCTGACCTTCTGCCCGATCGAGCGCACGCTGATCGAGCCCGCGCTGCTGACGCGCGACGAACTGGCGTGGCTGAACGCCTATCATGTGCAGGTGCTGGAGGTGCTGGGTGGCGAGATGGACGGCGACGACCTTGCCTGGCTGCGTGGGAAATGCGCGCCGATCGGGTGACGACGGGCTTCCTTCCGGAATCTAGCGTTCGGGTTCGATCTCGGGATCGCGTGGCGGCTCGGTGACGTCGCCACGCGCCTGCACCTTGCGCTTGCGCAGGTTGGCGCGCAGCGCCGCGGCCATGCGGGCGGCCTTTTCGTCCTTTGTCGTCATGGCTTATCGCCTATCAGCCGCCGACATCGCTTGACAACCGGCCCGCCCTCGTCTCTTAGCGCCACTCCGCCCGGCAGCAATGCCGGCGAGAGTGCTGCCGTAGCTCAGTGGTAGAGCGCATCCTTGGTAAGGCTGAGGTCGTGAGTTCAATCCTCACCGGCAGCACCATTTTCTTCAGATCAGCTGGATAGATCCCTCCCCGCCCGGGGTTCAGGATGCCGCTTATCGTCTAAGTCGTCCGTTCCGACAGGATCGTAACGATGCGGCTGGCATAGCTTTCGAGCTTCTGTACGAGTTCGGGTTTGTCCAGTCTCCGCGCTTGCGGATCGATCGCGCAGAGCGTGCCGTAGAATGATCCGTCCCGCAGCAGGATCGGCAGCGAGACGTAGCTTTTGAAACCGTAGAGCGCCGGCGCCGGGTGCGTCAGCCACTTCGGGTAATGGTCGACGTTGTCGGACTTAATTGGGCTGCCGTGGGTGGCGCTGGACCGCGGGCGGTGCCTGGGGATCTGCAGCGACAGCTTCGATCCGGTCGAGTTGCGCGATCAGATCGGCGAACCGGTCGTCGTCGTCGGCCATATCGACGGAGAACAGTCGATGAAAGCCGGTGCCGAGGACATCGAGGTCGCGCTGGGTCAGCAAGCCCACCGCAACGATACGGTCTTTCGTCAACATTCGTCTCCTGCGTGGATGAATGCAACGGGTGGCGGCTCGATATGTGCCGTCGCGATTGTAGCGCGACGGCGAGGCTAACCCGTATCGCGCGCCGACAGGGAACGCTGTCCGCCCGCGGGCAGTTGCCTACCCGAGGAGAGCGAAGATGACCGATCCGACCAAGCCGACGACGGAGATCGACACGTCGAACCTGTCGACCGAGCACCAGAATGATGGCGATGCCCGTCGCCCGAGCGACACCTTGAACAAGGACATGCCGAGCACCGAGGGTGAGGACGCGCCCAAGCGCAAATCCTCGCTGACGTAACGCTGCTCCGCCGCCGTGCCGTGCAAAAATCATCAAGGAGAGACCGAATGTCCGATGAGCCGACCATGAAACCCGAACCGCAGACCTTCGCCGATCTGGCCAACCAGCCGTCCGGCTCGGGTGTGGCCGCCGAGCAGGCCGCATTCATGGAGGCGGCGCTGGAAGGCGCGACTGCCGACGCGTCGCTCGAAGCCGGCGTCGCAGACGAGTCCGCCGCCTACACCAAGGCGATGACGCCGACCGAAGACGGTCCCGGCGAAGCCGAGAGCGAAGCCCAGCCGAGCTGACGGCGCGGTGCCAGGCGTCGTGCTCAAAACGCTGGCCAAACGACGGGGTGCCGCTATCGCGGCAGCCCCAACGATCAGCGAGGTTCCCGTGGCAGCGACCGTCATCACCCCCAGCGGCACCGGCGCGATGGAAGCCGGCCTGGTCCTCGACGAGGATGGCCAGCGCTTCGTCATACTGACCTTCAAGGAGCCGAAGGGCGAGCCGACGCTGGTCACCTTCACCGTTCCGATTTTCAAGAACTATGTCGAGCATCTGGTCCGCACCGCGCGAGCCGCGGACGACGAGGCCAATTGGGGCATTCCGGGCTGAACAGGCTTGTCGACACTTGCGCGCATTATGGCCGCAACACCGGATTGCCAACGGCGTTGCGGCACACCAGATGACCCGGATGGCAGTCCCTCCAGAGCGCCGCGACCCTGACACCGAACCAGCCGGCCCCCCTTCCCCGCGGCCGCCGCGACCCAGCGTCATGCTCAGCGCGACGCTCGAGCGGTTTGGCGGCGGCGCGCCGACACGGCACCGCGTGCGGGACCTTTCGGCCGGGGGCATGCGGATCGACCAGGCCGATACCATACAGTGCGGCGCAACCGTCCTCGTCACGGTCGGTGCTCTCCAGGCCGTTGGCGCGACGGTCGTCTGGGTCAGGCACGGGTCCGCGGGATTGCGTTTCGCCCAACCGATCGACGCGGACGCCGCGAAGGCAAAGGTGGCGGTAGCACCACGGTCCGCGCCGCCACCCCCGCGCGGCGTGCCGACTGCGGGTTGGACCTATGACTTGCGAAACCCCTACGGCCGGGAGCGGAGCTGAAGTCGCTACATTGCGGGATAGCCGAAATCTTGCGCGACGGAGCGTCCAGGTAGCGCGCAAAGGTCGACGCATCGGGCAAGGAGGGACCGGCGTTCCCTCCTAAATCCTGCCTGCACGCAGTAGCGGATATCCCTAGAAAATCCCCAGGAACTTCTTCTTCTGCCCCTTCTTCTCGGCGGCAGAGGCCTTGCCGTTTTCCGCCTTGGCAGGCGTACCCTTGCCAACGTCATCGCGCGGTTCGCCCTTGGTGGTGCGCTGCGCCTGCGCGGTCGCACCGGCCAGCACCGGGCCGCACGCGGTCGACTTCGCATCGCCGACGTCGACGAACGCGAGGATGCCCGCCAGCGGCGTCGCCACCAGCGCGAGGCCGAGGCCGGCGCCGGCGCGCGCGAGCAGGTCGGGGCTGATCACCTGCAGCGCCGGCGCCGCGAACAGCCCGCCGACGCCGACCGGCGACTGACCGGCAAACAGGCTGAACTTCTTGCTGTCGGCGCGGAAGGCGAGGTCGACCGCCTCGTTGCGGAAGCTGAAACCGCCGCGGCCGACGATCACGTTCTTGCGCGTGTCGATCAGGATCGGGTCCGCCGCCGCGACGCCGCCGCGCACGGTGAAACCGATCAGTCCGCAATTGACCTGCACCGGCTGGTCGAGCTTGCCCTGGAACATGCGCTGCGCGAACGTGCCGATGTCGAGTTCGGCCAGCTGCACGTTGCGCACCGTCAGCGCGCCCGACGGCATCACGAACGCGATCCGGCCGGCGGCGGTGGACAGCGAATCGTGGATCGAATCGCCGCGCCCCTTCAGTTCGATCCGGCCCTTAATCATACC
>Ga0247813_10000802_pt1 | contig 25709 bp, 20 predicted proteins | sample UWRJL169409C1_FD_180719 | JGI IMG/M metagenome (GOLD analysis project Ga0247813, IMG submission 180719) | Plant litter microbial communities from Arlington Agricultural Research Station in Wisconsin, United States - UWRJ-L169-409C-1 | ecosystem: Environmental > Terrestrial > Plant litter >...
GCCGCTACGTCGCCGGCGCCATCGGCCCCCTCACTGTCTCGCTCTCCAACTCCCCCGACGCCGACGACGCCGGCTTCCGTGTCATCACGTTCGACCAGGTCAAAGCCGACTACCGCCGCCAGATCCGTTCCCTCATCGCCGGCGGCTCCGACCTGCTGCTCATCGAAACCATCTTCGATTCCCTCAACGCCAAGGCCGCCCTCGTCGCCCTCGAGGAAGTCTTCGCCGAGGACAACATCCGCCTCCCGCTCATGATCTCGGCCGCCGTCGGTCGCGGCGGCGAGACGATGATCTCCGCGCAAACCGTCGAAGCCCTCTGGAACGCCGTGCGCAGCCATCACCCGCTGTCCATCGGACTCAACTGCTCCATCGGCCCCGACCTGATGCGCCCGTTCCTCTCGGAACTCTCCGAGAAGGCGACCGACACCTTCATCTCCGCCTACCCGAACGCCGGCCTCCCGAATCCGCTCACGCCGACCGGCTTCGACCTGGAGCCCGCCGACATGGCGCGCTACATGGGCGAATTCGCCGACAGCCACCTGTGCAACATCGCCGGCGGCTGCTGCGGCAACACGCCCGAACACATCGCCGCAATCGCCCAAGCCCTCGCCCCGAAAACCCCGCGCAAACCCACCGCCACCCGCGTCACGCCTGCGACTGCCGCGTCCGCTCCTGCACCCACCGCCTCCGCGGCTGACCTCGCCCTCGCCAATTCCGACCTACTCGCTACCCGCTACTCGCTACCCGCTACTTCCGCGGCCGCTCCGCGGCCGCTTCAGCTCTCCGGCTCCCTCCCCTTCACCCAGCAACTCGGCTCCTACCTCATGGTCGGCGAACGCACCAACGTCGCCGGCTCGCCGAAATTCGCCAAGCTCGTCAAAGCCGGTAACTACGAGGAAGCCGTCTCCGTCGCCCGCCAACAAGTCGACAACGGCGCCAACGTCATCGACGTCTGCATGGACGACGGCCTCATCGACGGCGTCGCCGCCATGACGCGCTTCCTCCAGCTCATCGGCTCAGAACCCGAGATCGCCAAAGTCCCCATCATGGTGGACTCCTCCAAATGGGAGGTCATCGAAGCCGGCCTGAAATGCCTTCAAGGCAAAGGCATCGTAAACTCCATCTCGCTCAAGGAAGGCGAAGCCAAATTCCTCGAACAAGCCCGCGCCATCCTCCGCTACGGCGCCGCCGTCGTCGTCATGGCCTTCGACGAAAACGGACAAGCCGCTTCCTACGCCGAAAAAATCCGCATCTGCGAACGCGCCTACCGCCTCCTCGTGGACCAGGTCGGTTTCCCGCCCGAAGACATCATCTTCGACCCCAACATTCTCACCGTCGGCACCGGCATCGAGGAGCACAACAACTACGCCGTCGATTTCATCGAGGCCACCCGCTGGATCAAAGCCAACCTCCCGCACGCCAAAGTCAGTGGCGGCGTCTCCAACGTCTCCTTCAGCTTCCGCGGCAACAACCCCGTGCGCGAAGCCATGCATGCCGCGTTCCTCTACCACGCGATCAAAGCCGGCATGGACATGGGCATCGTCAACCCGTCGATGCTCGAGGTTTACGAAGAGGTCGAAAAGGAACTCCTCGAACTCGTCGAGGACGTCATCCTTAACCGCCGCCCCGACTCCACCGAACGCCTCGTCGAATACGGCGAAAAACTCAAAGCCGCCGGCTCCGGCACCAAAGCCGAGGACACCAAGGTCGAGGAAACCTGGCGCAAAGGCACGGTCGAGGAACGCCTCTCGCACGCCCTCGTGAAAGGCATCGATCAGTTCATCGACACCGACACCGAGGAAGCCCGCCAGAAATACGGCAAGCCCCTCACCATCATCGAAGGCCCGCTCATGGACGGCATGCGCGTCGTCGGCGACCTCTTCGGCGCCGGCAAAATGTTCCTCCCGCAGGTCGTCAAATCCGCCCGCGTGATGAAGAAAGCCGTCGCCTATCTGCAGCCCTACATGGAAGCCGAAAAAGCCGCGCTCATCGCGTCCGGCGGCGTGGCCAAAGCCCAGGGCAAAATCATCATGGCGACCGTCAAAGGTGACGTGCACGACATCGGCAAGAACATCGTCGGCGTCGTCCTCGCCTGCAATAATTACGAAGTCATCGACATGGGCGTCATGGTCTCGTGCGAAAAAATCCTCGCCGCCGCCAAAGAGAAAAACGCCGACATCATCGGCCTCTCCGGCCTCATCACGCCATCCCTCGATGAGATGGTCCACAACGCCAAGGAAATGGAGCGTCAGGGTTTTAAAATCCCCCTCCTCATCGGCGGAGCCACCACGTCGGCCGCGCACAACGCCGTCAAAATCGCCCCGCACTACTCCGAGCCTGTCATCCACGTGCTCGACGCGTCGCGCGTCATCGGCGTCGTCTCCCAACTCCTCAACCCCGACAACAAACCCGCCTACGTCGCGGACATCCGCGCGCGCCAGGAAAAGTCGCGCTCCGACTTCGCCAATCGTCGCGAACGCAAACCGCTTCTCTCGATCGAGACCGCCCGCGATCGCGCCCAAAAATTCGACTGGGCCGCCATCGACATCCCCAAGCCCGCGCTCCTCGGCACGCAGGTTTTCCGCGACGCCTCCGTGAAAGAGCTCCTCGAAAAAGAGTTCATCGACTGGGGTCCGTTCTTCAGCGCCTGGGAACTCCACGGCCGCTACCCGCAAATCCTCACCGATGAAGTCGTCGGCGTCGAAGCCACCAAGCTCTTCAACGACGCGCAGGCCCTCTTCGCCCGCATCATCGCCGAGAACCGTTTCCAGCCGCAGGCCATCCAGACTTTCTGGCCCGCCAACAGCGTCGGCGACTCCGTCGAAATCTACACCGACGAATCCCGCACGCAGGTTCTCCACACGTTCCACTTCCTGCGCCAGCAGCTCGAAAAACCTGCCGACCAGTTCAACCACTGCCTCGCCGACTACATCGCGCCGAAGTCCTCCGGACGCCCCGACTACCTCGGACAATTCGCCGTGACCGCCGGCCCCGGAGTCGAGACGTTCTCCCACGAATTCAAAGCCGCCGGCGACGACTACAACGCGATCATGGTGCAGGCGCTGGGTGATCGTATCGCCGAAGCGATGGCCGAGTTCTTCCACAAAAAAGAACGCGACCTCAGCGGCTTCGGACTCACCGAAAACCTGAGCCCCTACGACATCATTCGCGAAAAATACCGAGGCATCCGCCCGGCTCCGGGTTATCCCGCGTGCCCTGACCACCGCCACAAACCCCAAATCTGGAACCTCGTCCCCGTAGAGCGCGAAATCGGCATCAACCTCACCGAGTCCTGCGCGATGTATCCCGCGAGCTCGGTAAGCGGTTTCTATTTCAACCACCCCGATTCAAAATATTTCGCCGTCGGTAAGCTCGGCAAAGACCAACTCGAAGACTACGCCGCCCGCACCGGCGTCCCCCTCTCCGAACACGAACGCTGGCTAGGCTCCTACCTGGACTACGACCCCAGCTAAACTGGGTGCCGTAGCCTCCGTAAGGCCGTATCGCAGACCGCAAAAGGCATGTATGGTAAACTAGACACATGCCCAAGCCTCTTAATCCCCGACTCGCCCAAGAATTCGATATCTTGGAGCAAGATGTAATCGAACTCCATCAGATGCTCGAAACGTTAGAGGACTACTACGTCCTCCAGCACGAAGACATAATAGTTCTTAACCGTCATGCCAAACGCCTGATTATCTCAAGTCTACCCGCCCTCGTGGAGTCCGTCGTAATTCACATCGGCCGGCTGATGGATCCCGCAGAAACACGCGGAGGAAAAGACCAGAACCTCACACTTGAACGCCTAGAGCAAAACTGCAGAGAGCTAGGACACGTGGAACTTGCGGACAATCTATCCAGCCAGCTCGACCAACTGAAAACAGCCACTAACAACATCCGTGAAAAACTACGGCACAAACGCTATGCACATCGCGATTGGGCGCATGCCCTGAACCAGGGATTACTACCCCTCATCCACCTAAACGATCTGAGGAAAGTCAGCCGGTGGATAGGCGAATTTTTGAACACCATTAATATCCAGCTCACTGGATGTGCTCTGTCTTTCGATTCCGATGCCCAAGGCGATCTGAGCCAACTAATACGGACTTTGAAGAACTACGAAGAAAGCATTTACGCAGACCGCCTCCGTAGCTGACGAAGTTCATATCGCCCCAAGGATTTACAAGGCCTTGCCAACCATCCCTACACGCCCCTATCCGTTTCATCCCACCATGCTCCCTCAGCATAAAGTCCCTGCAGTCATCATCGCTCTCTGGCGCGCACTTCGCGTCGTCAGCGAATGCGGGGCTGCACGGTCGGTGATCGTTTCTTAAACTCAGCAACACCAAGAAACATCCCTCCTTCGCAACCGCGCCCGATTCCGGCGCGGTTTTTTTATGCGCCGTGATCAGCCCCGGTTGTCTCCACCGCCCTCACGACACCCGCCATGACCTCCGTATCCTCCCTCGGCTCCACGTCCACCCGGTCCCACCGCACCAGCCTCCTGCTGATGCTCGGCTCCGCCGCGTGCTTCATCGCCAACGTCCTCCTCATCCGAGCCCTCGCCGGCGTCGAAAACGTGAGCGTCTGGGTCATCACCTCCGCCCGCTTCGCCGTTGGCCTCGTCATCGTCTTCACCCTCTACCGGCGCGAATTCCAGCCGGCGCATCTCTTCACCAACCGCAAGCTCGTCGAGCGCGGCGTGCTCGGTGGCCTCTGCACACTGGGGTTCTACTACACCGTGACCACGCTCGGCGCCGGACGCGCCACGTTTATCAACAACACCTACGTCATCTGGGGCGGCCTCTTCGCCGTCTGGATGCTGCGCGAGCCCCTGCGCCCCGCCCTCCTCGGCGGCGCCGTCGCCACAATCCTCGGCCTCGCGCTCCTCACCAACCCGTTCGCCACCGGCTCCCCCACCGGCTGGAACGACCTCGCCGCGTTCCTCAACGCCATTGGCGCCGCCTGGATCGTCGTAACCATCCGCCAGCTCCACGCCCGCGAACATTCCTCGACGATCTTCGCCGCCCAATGCGTCTTCGGCCTGCTCCTCTGCGCCGGTCCCGCCGTCGCCCACTTCGCCGTGCCCACGCTGGTCGCATGCCTGATCCTCGCCATCGCCAGCCTCGCCGCCGGAGCCGGCCAACTCCTCATGACCCAGGCCTTCCGCGATCTCTCCGTCGCCGAGGGCTCGCTCCTGCAAATGCTCGTGCCCCTCGGCATCGCCATCGGCGGAGTCGCCCTCTTCGGCGAACACTTCACCGCCCTCGAACTCCTCGGTGGCGCACTCATTATGACCGGCGCCGCCGCTCCGGCTTTTTTCAACCGTCCTAGGAGCTGTTAGGTAAATTAATCAGGTCAGCGTGAGGGGGAACGCGGCCTCGGCCAAGAAGACCGGGGCGGATGCGGACCATCGGCCCGTGCCGCTTAACCGCTCACTCATAGAGCTAGACGACCTGAGGTATTTACCAAACAACCCTAGTCCGATTTCACCACCGGCTGGCCGGCTTTTTGCCACGCACCGAAGCCTCCGATGAGCGAGCTCACGCGCGTATAGCCCATCCTCTGGAGGTTCTCGGCCGAGAGCGCAGAGCGATTGCCGCCCGCGCACGATAGCACAATCGGGGTCGTCACATCAGGAATCTCCTCCTCGATGCTGCCTTCGAGCACGCCGCGGCTGATGTGGATCGCCTCGGGCGCGTGTCCCGCGGCCCATTCGTCGGCCTCGCGGATGTCGATCAACAGCGGCTTCGCGTCGGTCGTTGCAGCGGCGGTGCGCAGATAATCATCAAGCGTAATCTCGGTGATGTGGGTTTTGACGTCGGCGAGAAGGCGGCGGTAGCGGTCGTTGCTCATGGCTTTAAGTAGTCGAACTGGGCAGTCTCCTCACGCCAGCAGGCGTTCGGCGAGTTGGCGGGCTTGGACACGAATCTCGGGCGCGGCGGTGGATTCCCAGAGCACGCCTTTCAACGGCGCACCGATCGCATAGAGCCAATTGCTCAGCCCGGCGCGGTAGCGGTAAACCTCTCCCGCCGGCGTCGCATGCAAACCGAGCGCGAGCGGATCGTGGTCAATCAGGCCGCGCGCGAGCAGGTTGATGTAAAGCGGGTGCTGATACTTCGAATAATCGGTGCGCGGGCCCGTGCAGTTGATGACTTTGGCCACCGTGAGCGTCACCAAATCGTCCGTGCCGCGTTTGCGGAAAACCGCCTCCGCACCCGTCGGCGTCTCCCGCAGCGTTTGCAGGCGTCCGGCGGCGAACTTCACGCGGCCGGCATCCGCCAGGCGGTCGATGGTCGCGGCGACTTGCGGCGCGATCCGGTGGCGGTGCACTTCCCAGAACGGACGCACATGACGCATAAAACGTCCGCGTTCTTCCCACGAAAAACCCTGCCAGAGCGCATGTGAAAACGGCCGCACCGAATCCACCACCGCGCGCCAGTCTCCGCCGTTGCGGATCTCGGTGCGGAGCAGGTGCAGCAGCGCTCGCACCGTCGTTGGCAGTGCGTCCGCCTTAAGAAACGCCGGATGCGGCGCGGTGCCGAGTTGGTGCGGACGCGGGCGCAGGCCGCGTCGCGAGAGCGCGTGAACCGTCCCACGATGCCCGAGTTGGTTCAATTGGACGATGATGTCGTTGGCGGTGAGCCCGGCGCCGACGATGAGCACGTCCTGATCCTTACCGATGCCGTCCAGCACCTCGGGATTCCACGGCACGTGAACGTAGCGACGTCCATGATAGAACGGCAGCGCGCGCTTGATCGGGTATTCGCCGGGGAGCACGCCGAGCGCGAGCACGACGCGGTCGGCGTCGATCTGGCGGCCGTCGACTAGGAGCAGCCGCACGTGACCCTCGGGGCGTTCCTCGATGTCTACGAGTTCACCGGCCACGGTCGTGAAGCGCACGGTGTCAGGCGCTTTCGTGCGCGCCTCGGCGAACACTGACGCGATGTAGTCGCCGTAAATATGACGCGGTAAAAAATCGTTGGCCGTGACCGCGTCAGGGTAACCGAGACGCCCCACCCGACCTTCGAGCCATTGAACAAAGTGCAGCGGTTCGTCGGAGAACGCGCTCATTCGCGACGCCGGAACGTTGAGCAAGTGATCGCCGCATTCGGTGCCGTAGGCCACGCCGCGCCCCACGGGCGGAGTCCGCTCGATGAGCGTGATCTGCGTGCCGGCCTTGGCCTGGCGAAGCAGATGGACGGCGACCAACGTGCCGCTGAGTCCGCCACCGACGATGGCGATGTGGCGCGGGGAGTGAGTGGTGGGCGAAGCCATGGGGAAAACGTGCGGGTGATGCGGAAACAGGTCTAGCGAAACGAGGGCGAATAACTAAAAAACACGTTCATGCGGAGAACGTCACGAAGAGCGGGCTGGTCCAGACTTTGTGGTCATCGCGTTCACGGGCGAACAGATAGAGCGCGCGGTGGCCGTGCGGTCCGTTGACCGGCGCAACGGTGTGCGTGCCTTGGACGCGCAGCGGCAGCGCGGCCTCGGTCACGCGTTCGACGGCCACAAAGAGCTCCGCCCCGCCGAGATCCCAGCGCACGTCGTCGTTGGCCAGCAGATCGGCGCCGTTCACGACTTGCGCGATGCCGGGCGTGACCGGGTCGCGGTTACGCTCCAGCGCCGGACCCGTCTTGTTGTAGGCGTCGATTTCGAGGTGCAGGTCGATGCGGGCGGCGGCGAGGTCGTCCACTTCGATCTCCACGTGATCGGCGTCTCCGTAGGTATCGGTGCGCACTTCAAACACGCCGGGCGACGTTTGTTTCACGGTCTCTTCCGGATGTTCGCAGCCGCGGACGGTGAACGATTTCACGACGGAGCCGGTCACGACGATCACGCCGCGCCACTCGGCCCAACGATAGCGGTCTTTGATGCGCGCGCCGCCCCAGCGCACGCGGAAGCGGTTGGGCGAGAGGCCTGATTCGGCGTCGAGATCACGGGTGAGCAGCACGGCTCCTTGGTCATCGCGCAGTTCGATCCGTTCCCAGCCGGCATCACCCAAAACGTCATAATTTAACGTGAGCGGACCGGTGTGCTGAAACGCGTCGCCTTGCGGGTGTTCGCCCGCCGAAAGCAGCGCGACGGCGCGGCGTCCGGTGGTCGCCCACGTGTGTCGCGCTCGCAGGGCGTAGCCGACAGCGGTGGCAGTGAGTTCGTCGGCGATGAAGCCGGTGACGCCGCCGTGCGTGCCGAACGAGCCGACGCCCGGCGCGCCGCCACCCGGACGTCCGCGATGTTCATCGCCGGCGGCGGAGGCGCCGACCTGAAGGCCGCGAGCGAGCGCGTCTTTGTAGAACCAGTCGAAGTGGCCCCACGACGAGGCGATTTCCACGAGGCGTTCCAACGCAGCGTCGTGCCAGTCGAAGATCGCGCGGCGTCCGCCGACGTGCGGGATAAGCAGGATGTTGTCGCCCATGTCGCGGTAGGCGTTGTGCAGCTCGCTCGCCGACCACAGATCGGCCTCTTGTCCGCGGCTCTTGGTGGTGTCCTCGTTCCAATCGAACACGCGCATGCTCTTGCCGGCTTTATCGAGCGGGAAACGCACTTCGTCGCCGAGAAAGATCACGTTGCGATCACCGCCGACCGCGCTGCTGCCGCACCACTCGGTGCCGGGGAAACAGAGAAAGGAACCGGGCGTGTTGAGCTCGCGGCAGATTTTCACGGCGTCGGCCCAACGGTCGGCCCGGACATTAAAATCGTTGGCCGTGTAGCCGACGACATCGAGCGCGGCGGCATCGCGGGCGAAGGACAGATTGTAGCGCGTGTCGTTGATGCCGACCGTGTCTTCCGAGTGAACATGCAAGTCGGCGAAATGCGCGCGCACGGCGGGCGTGGCCGGATCGACCGTGACGGCGGCCACGGTGCCATCCACCGCGAGTTCGTAGTCGCCGGGTTCGTCCAGAACGAGCGGCACGCGAGCCCAGGCGCCGGAGTGATCGCGCCACGACAGCGGATGCGTCGCGAGCACGCGGCCGTCGCGACGGACTTCGAGCGCCGACGGAGCGGCGGTGTTGATCGACGCGAGATTACCCCACGCATCGTCGAGCCGCAACGTCGCCGAGAACGGCGTGCCGGGACGCACGAGACGCGGCGTGAGCAACACCGCGCGCGCGGCGGCACCGGCGCGGATGGCCAGCGTGATGTCTCCCGGCACGGGCGAGAAGCGCGACGCGCCGGCGGTGTCCACGAACACGCGGAAGCGAAACACCTCCTCGACGAACGTCTGCACTCGCGTGCCGGGACCGCCGAAGCGTCGGTCTCCGAGACGAATCTCGATGCGGTCGCCGGGTTTCAGGTAACCGTCGATGATATCGACGATGACGGCCTTTTGGTAAGGACGCTCATGCCCCTTTTGGTCGAAACGAACCTTCAACGCGCGGACGGTTGCGGAGCTTTCACCGGGGAATGTAGCGCGCGGGACGTAGGTGGCCGTGAGATAGTTGGCGGCAGCGGGGTGCGTGGTCTGGAACGGCGCCCAGTCGGAGTAAAATTTGAAGACGAGTTTAAGCCACGCGCCGTCGGCCATGGCGGCCGAGCCGACCTCGTAGGTGACCAGGATTTCCTCGCTGGCACCGGCGGTCACCTCATGGTGCGACGACGTCACGCGACCGAGGAACGGCAGCGTTTTCAGGTAGGCGGAATAGGCTTCGGGATAAGGCATGGTGGTGGTGGTTGCCTCTGCAAAATGAACGGAAAGGAAAAGTCGCGGTGTCTCAGTGTGAGTTTTGCCCCGTGCCCTCCGCCAGGCGGCGGGCTTCGCGGCGTTCGACCCAGGTCTTTACCAGCAACGTAACGAGGGCGATGGACGTGAGCACGGAGGCGACGGCGAACGCTCCTGTCTGCGTCGCGTCGTCGAAGAGCATGTGGATTTGCAGCGTCATCGTGTTCGTCTCTCCACGCACCGCACCGGAGACCACGGCGACCGAACCGAATTCGCCGAGACTGCGCGCGAAGGTGAGCGAGATGCCGTAGATGAGCGCCCACTTGATGTTGGGCAGCGTGACTTTGAAGAATGTTTTCCAGCCACTCGCACCGAGCGAGATCGCCGCCAACTCTTCGCTCGTGCCCTGGCTCTGCATGAGCGGCAGGACTTCGCGGAAGACAAACGGCATGGTCACGATCGTCGTGACGATGACGATCGCCGGCACGGAGAACACGAGGCGCAGGTCGTGGTCGGAGAGCCATTCACCAAAAAGGCCCTGCATGCCGAAGACAAAGAGGTAGGCGATGCCGATGACGATGGGCGAGATCGACAACGGCAGCTCGATCAGACTGGTGAGCAGGCGCCGGCCGGGGAAATCGAACTTGGCGATGGTCCACGCGGCGACGATGCCGAAGACGGTGTTGACCGGCACGGCGACCAGCGCGGCCAGCAACGTGAGCCAGACGGCATGGAGCGTCTCGGCGTCGCTGAGGTGGTGCCAGTAAACCGCCCAGCCTTCGCGGAATGCGTAGTAGAACACCGCCACCAGCGGCAGGAGGATGAGCACCGCCGTGAGCGACAGGCCGAGCACGACGAGGGCGATGCGGCGGGGGTGTCCGCGGAGCGGCGCGCGGGGGGACTGGCTGGCGGAGACGTTCATCCGTGGAGCCTCCGATAAAGCCGGCCCTGGATGATGTTCATCGTGATGAGCAGGACCAGGGCGGAGGCGAGGATGACGGTGGCGAGCGCGGCGGCGCCGGCGTAGTCGTTTTCACCGACGCGGATGTAAATGAGGAGCGAGCTGATCTCGGTTTTGAACGGGAGATTGCCGGCGATGAAAACGACGGCGCCGAATTCACCGAGCGCGCGGACGAGCGCGAGCGTCGTGCCGGCCAGGAGCGCCGGCAGCAACTCGGGGAAAATCACTTTGCGAAACGTCGTGAACGGACCGGCGCCGAGGTTGGCGGAGGCTTCCTCCAAGTGCGGATCGAGGTCGGCGAGCACGGGCTGCACGGTGCGGACGACGAAGGGAAAACTGGTGAAGGTCATCGCGATGACCATGCCCGGCAGCGCATAGGAAATTTTCCACCCGAGCGGCGCGAAGAGCTGGCCGATGAGTCCGGTGGGCACGAGCAGCGTGGCGAGCGTGAGGCCGGCGACGGCGGTGGGCAGGGCGAACGGCAGGTCCACGGCGGCGTCGAGCAGGCGGCGTCCGGGAAAATCGTAACGCACGAGAATCCACGCGACCAGCAGGCCGAGCGCGACGTTGAGCAGGGTCGAGATGAACGCGGAGGTAAGCGTGATCTTATACGTCGCCACGGCGCGCGGATCGGAGACGTAGGACCAGAACTCGGCCCAGGAGAGACCGGCGGCTTTGAAGACGAGCGCGCCGAGAGGCAGCAGGGTCGCGAGGCTCAAAAAGAGCAGAGTGCTCCCCAGCGTGTAACCGAAGCCGGGAATGACTCTTTGTTGCGACATGAAGGTGAGAATAAGGGACCGTTAAAAAAGTAGACGCGGCTGGTCGGCCGCGTCCACTTCGTTGATCCAAACACGGCGGGCGGCCGCGTCTATTTTTTAACGGGCGGCGGCGATTTCCTTGAGGAGGGTGTCAACCAGCGCGCCGTTGTCGAAGAACGTGGTCGTGGCCTTGGCCCAGCCGCCGAAGGTCGTGTTGACTTCGAGGGTTTTTACCGGGGCGAACTTGGAGGCGTAGCGTTTGGCGACCTCTTCGTTGCGGGGGCGGTAGAAGTTGCGGGCGATGATGTCCTGGGCCTCGGGGGTGTAGAGGTAGTCGAGGTAACCCTTGGCGAGGGCCTCGGTGCCCTTCTTCTTGGCGACCTTGTCCACCACGGCGACGGGGAACTCGGAGAGGATGCTCACGCTAGGGGTGACGACTTCAAACTTGCCGGAGGCGGCGTAGGCGCTGGTCTCGGACTCGAAGGTCACGAGCACGTCGCCGATCTCGCGCTCGGTGAAGGTCGAGGTCGCGGCGCGGCCGCCGGACTCGAACACCACGACGTTGGCCAAAATGCCCTTCAGGAGGGCGCGGGCCTTGTCGACGTTGCCACCGCTGGCTTCGAGGCCGGCACCGTAATAAGCGAGCACGGCGTAACGGCCGTTGCCGCCGGTCTTCGGATTGACCTGCACGATGCTCACGCCGGGCTTGGCTAGGTCGGCCCAATCCTTGATGCCCTTGGGGTTGCCCTTGCGGACCAGGATCGAGTGAACCGAGTAGAAGGGCGAGCTGCCGTTGGGGAACTTGGAGACCCAGTCCTTGGCGACGAGTTTGCTGTCGGCGAGGATCTGCACGTCGTTGACCTGGTTGAAGGTGACGACGTCGGCGCGGAGGCCTTCGCGGATGGCGAGCGCCTGCTTGGAGGAACCCTGGTGGGTCTGCTTGATGGTGACGTCCTCGTTGGTCTTCTGCTTCCAGTAGGGAACGAAGCCCTTGTTGACGTCCACGAAGAGTTCGCGGGCGACGTCGTAGGAGGCGTTGAGGATTTCCTGGGCGGCGTGGGCGGCCGGCGAGGCCAGGCCGAGGACGGTGACGAGACCGATGATAAGGGAGCGTTTCATGGATGCAGAATACGGAGGGTGATGGATTGCTGGATTAAATCAGCCTCCGGTGGTCCGGCGGGCCGTGGCGAACGGTGTGTCTCTGAGAAGAACTGGGCGGCCGGGCGGTGTGCGGTGGCACGTGCGCTGAACGGCTGCGGAAAATGTGGAGGCGGGGGTTGGAGTCGAACCAACTCATAAGGCGATTGCGGCGCCGGGCCTTCCCACTTGGCTACCCCGCCAAAAGTGGACGGAGCGACGGGCGCGGGCCCCTCCTCCGTCCGTGCAACGAACAACGCCGGCGCTTACTGCGCGGCGGGCGTGGTGATGAAGTCGGAGATGTTGTCGCTCTCGACATCGACATCGGCGAACAGCCACGAGGACAGGTAGCGCTCGGTGGAGGACGGGACGATCACAACGATCTTCTTGCCCTTGTTTTCCGGACGCTTGGCGACTTCGAGACCGGCCCAGATGGCGGCGCCGGAGCTGATGCCGACCGGGATGCCGTCGAGCTTGATGACCTGTTTGGAGATCGGGCCGGACTGGTCTTCCTTCACCTGGATGATCTCGTCGATGATCTTGGTGTTGAGGACGGCGGGGATGAAGCCGGCGCCGATGCCCTGGAGCTTGTGCGGGCCGGGGGCGCCGCCGGAGAGGACGGGCGAACCGGTGGGCTCGACGGCGACGATCTTCACGCCGGCCTTCTTGGCTTTGAGCACTTCGCCGACGCCGGTGATGGTGCCGCCGGTGCCGACGCCGGAGATGACGAAGTCAACCTGGCCATCGGTGTCGTTCCAGATTTCCTCGGCGGTCGTCTTGCGGTGGATCGCGGGATTATCGGGGTTGGCGAACTGCTGGAGGATGACGCTGTTGGCGATCTGCTTGTTGAGCTCCTCGGCCTTGGCGATGGCGCCCTTCATGCCCTTCGGTCCTTCGGTGAGGACGAGCTTGGCGCCGAGGATCTTGAGGAGCTTGCGGCGCTCGAGGGACATCGTCTCAGGCATGGTGAGGATCAACTTGAGGCCCTTGGCGGCGGCGACGAAGGCCAGCGCGATGCCGGTGTTGCCGGAGGTCGGCTCGATGAGGACGGTGTCCTTGTTGATGCGGCCGGTCTTGAGGGCCTCCTCGATCATCGCGTTACCGATGCGGTCTTTTACGGAGGACAACGGGTTGAAGAACTCGAGCTTGAGGAGCACCTCGCCGACCGCGCCGTGGGCGGCGGCGGTGCGGTTAAGGCGGACGAGGGGGGTGTTGCCGATGGTTTCGGTGATGTCGTTGTAGATACGGGCCATGGTAGTGGTGGGTTGGGTGTGAAAAAAAGTGAGGATGTGGTTCGTAGGGAAATTGGGCAAACGGGAAGTCCCGTGATTAGATCGCGTAATCCTCCGCAAACAGGCGGCTACGGCGCACGCGGAGGAGCACGGAGTCGTCGGGCAGAAGCGCGAGTTCGTCGAGGCGGGCGCGGCTGAGTTCCACGTCGATAAACTCGCTGGAACCGCGGCGCGTGGTCACACGCGCAACGGCGCCGGCGGCGTGGATCGAGTGAACCGTGGCGACCTCGCCCTCGACGCCGACGCGGTAACGAATGATCTCCAGCTCGTGCGGGCGCACGTAGGCGATCTTCGCGTCAGTGAACGGAGCGCCGGTCCCCTCCCCCAGCCCGCGCCACGGGAGCTGGAGGCGGTTCACGTTACCCAAAAAGTTATACACGAACGGCGACGCGGGATGGTCGTAAACCTCCTGCGGCGTGCCGACCTGCTCGACCTTGGCGTTGTTCATGACGACGACCTCGTCGGCGATTTCGAGCGCCTCTTCCTGGTCGTGCGTGACGAACACCGTGGTGAGGTTGATCTCGTCGTGGAAATGGCGGAGCCAGCGGCGCAGTTCTTTGCGCACCTTGGCGTCGAGCGCGCCGAATGGCTCGTCGAGGAGCAGCACCTTGGGCTCGACGGCGAGACCGCGGGCGAGCGCGACGCGCTGGCGTTGTCCGCCGGAGAGCTGCGTCGGGAAACGTTTCCCGAGGTTGTCGAGCTGGACGAGCTTCAGGAGCTTGTTCACGCGGTCGGCGATCTCGTCTTTGGACGGACGGTCCTTGCGTTTGCGGACGTTGAGGCCGAACGCGATGTTCTCGGCGACGGTCATGTGGCGGAACAGCGCGTAGTGCTGGAACACGAAGCCGACTTTGCGCTCGCCGGCGGGCACGTCGGTGACGTCTTCACCGTGAAACTGGATGCGGCCGCTGCCCTCGTCGGCGAACTCCAGGCCCGCAATGATGCGCAGGAGCGTGGTCTTGCCGGAGCCGGACGGACCGAGCAGCGCGACGAGCTTGCCGGAGGGGACGTTGAGATCGACGCCTTCGAGGGCGGTGTAGGCGCCGAAGGTTTTTTTGATGTTGGTCGCGGTGATGGACATGAGACGGAGGCGGAAAGGTGTGGGTAGCGAGGTGCGGGTAGTGAGTAGAAATCCAATCAGCCGTTGCTGCGCGTGTGCGCCCACTCGACGAGAGATTTGAGGACGAGCGTGACGATGGCGAGCAGGGCGAGGAGCGAGGCCACGGCGAACGCGGCGGAAAATTGGTATTCGTTGTAAAGGATCTCCACGTGGAGCGGCATCGTGTTGGTCTCACCGCGGATGTGTCCGGAGACGACGGATACGGCACCGAACTCACCCATCGCGCGGGCGTTGCACAAGATGACACCGTAAAAGAGCCCCCATTTGATGTTCGGCAACGTGACGCGCCAGAACGTCTGCCAGCCGTTGGCCCCGAGGGTGACGGCGGCGTATTCCTCGTCCGTCCCTTGCGCCTGCATGAGCGGGATGAGTTCGCGGGCGACGAAGGGGAACGTGACGAAAATGGTGGCGAGAATGATGCCCGGCGTGGCGAAGATGATCTTAAAATCCTTGTCCACCAGCCACTGCTGGAGCCAGGGGAACCAGGGATTCTCGGCGTTCTGATAATGGCCCATCCAGCCTTGCAGACCGAAGACGAGGACGAAGATCAGGCCCGCGATGACCGGCGACACGGCGAAGGGTAGATCGATGAGCGTGAGCAGCACGCTTTTGCCGCGAAACTGGAACTTGGTGATGCACCACGCGGCGGCGACGCCGAAGAGCACATTGGACGGCACCGCGATGGCCGTCGTGATAAGCGTAAGCTTGATGGCCGCCACCGCATCGGGGTCGGTGAAGGCGGCAAAAAACACGCCCCAGCCCTTGCGCAGCGCCTCGGCAAACACCGCGCCGAGCGGGAGCAGAATGAAGCTCCCGAGAAACAGCAGCGCCACCGTCGTGAGAGTCCAGCGCACCCACGGCGCATCCTGCGTCACGCTGGAGGCGTGGGCGCGGCTGGAGCCGGATTTTTGAAGATGTGAAACGACGGAGGCCATCAGAAGAAAATTTAGGATTTGAACCGTTAGGATTTAGGATTTCCGAAGGTCAGATCTTGTGGTGCCGGCGGCTCCACTTCTGGAGGAGATTGATGATGAGCAGGAGGACGAACGACGCCACCAGCAGGACGGAGGCGATCGCAGTCGCCCCGCGGTAGTCGTATTGCTCGAGCTTGGTGATGATAAGCAGCGGGGTGATTTCGCTGTGCATCGGCATGTTGCCCGCGATGAAGACGACCGAGCCGTATTCGCCGAGCGCGCGGGCGAAGGCCATCGCGAAGCCGGTGATGAGCGCGGGCAGCAGCTCGGGGAAAATGACTTTGCGGATCGTCTGCCAGCGGGTCGCGCCAAGCGTGGAGGACGCTTCCTCCAACTCCGGTTCCAACTCTTCCAGCACGGGCTGCAGGGTGCGCACCACAAACGGGAGTCCGATGAACGTGAGCGCGATAAAGATACCGGGGCGGTCGAATGCGATTTTAAGGCCGAGCCACTCGGCCCAGTTCCCCCAAGGGAACCACGCGCCGAGCTGCGCCACGCCGCCGGCCCAGACGGGTTCAAGAAATCCCAGGAAACCGTTGCGCGCGTAGATCGCGGTGAGCGCGATGCCGGCGACTGCGGTGGGCAGCGCGAAGGGAAGATCAACCAGGGCATCGACGATGCGTTTGCCCGGGAATTTGTAGCGCACCAGCACCCACGCGACGATGAGCCCGAAGAATGCGTTGACCGTCGCCGCGAGGAACGAGATGCCGAAACTCACGCGATACGAGGCGAGCACGCGGGGTGACGCGACGGCATCGACGAACTCCGCCCAGGTCATGCCCGACGTCTTGATGAACGCCGCCGAGAGCGGCAGGAGCACGATGAGGCTCAGGTAGGTGATCGTGAAACCGAGCGACAGACCGAAACCGGGGAGAATGGAGCGTGCGGTGCGAGTGGACATCAAAGGTTGATGGAGTGCGCGAGAAAGACCCGGTATTCGTCGAGGACGGTTTCGAGGGCGATCACGGTGGCCTCGATTTGCAGATCAATCGGGGCGAGTGCGGGTGTTTCGAAGATAAGGTCGAAGGGTTGGGGACGTTGTTGGATGGGAGCGGAAAGCACGCCTTCAAAGCAGCGATGAATCAAGCCTTCGCTCGCCTCAAATCCATCAATCACGGCGGCGCGGTTACGAGGGAGAATGCGTTCCGAGGCGCGCAGGGCCGGTTTGAGCAGCGCTTCGTTGAGCAAACGCCCGTGCGCGTAGCCGTAAAGTCCTTCGCTCGTGTCGTCGGAATGGAGCGTGATGATACCGTCGAAATGCCCGGCGGTGAGCTCGCGTTCCAGGATGCCGACCTCGGGCTGGGCCGAGTGGCGCCAGAACTCGCGGTTGAGATCGAGGCCGGCGCGGTTGTGGCGCGTGTTGTCGGCAAAACCCGTGGGATTGGCCACGGGATAAACCGTGAGGTCGTAACCGGTCACGCGCCAGGGCTCGGCGGCGAGTTCGGTGAGCCAGCGCACGAGCGCCTCGGCGCCGGCGGGTTCGTCGCCGTGCAGCGCGGCAAACAGGCCGATGCGCAACGGGTCGTGCTCGGCGCGCGGGCCCTTGAAACGGAAGCGCGGAATGTCGTGCGCGGTTCCTTCGAAAACAAAAGTCCCCGCCGTGTCACCGGTCAGCTCCGGGCAACGCCCCGCCAGCTCATGGAGCGGGCCGAGCAGAGCGCGCAGATCGCGCGAAACCGGAGTGACTGACGGGAGTGACATGGCGGGGAAAGGGAGTGACGAGGATCAGAGGTGTTGCGCGTAGGCGTGGAAGCCGCGGTAACGGATGATGAAGTTTTTAAGGATCGTGGTGACGGCTTCGCGGTGCAGCTCGACCGACCAGGAGGCGGGCAAACCGAGCGTGAGTTCGAAGGGTTGGAACGGCAGGTCTTCGCTCAGCGAGAGCGGGCCGTCGGCGGGGGTCGCCTCGACGGGGCCGGATTCCCAGCGCACTTCCCAGGGCGAGATGTCATGCGAGCTGAGCAGCTCCAGGCCGAGCGCGTCGGCCGAATGCCCGCGCAGGCGGATCGTGACCACGTCGTCGTCGGCGTCTGTCGTTTCGACGCGGATAAAGCCATGGTAGGCGCGACCGCGCACGTCGGCGGCAAGCAGGTCGAGTTCGGGCACTCCGGACGCGATCCACGACTTGGAGCCGAGCGCCTGCGTGTCGTTGCGCAGGAGTCCGGTGATGTCGGCGAGCGGAAAAAAGGAGAGGTTCAGGCCCTGGCCGAGGTCGGGCGTGAGGGCGAGGCGTTCGACGAAGTGCAGCAGAGCGAGCGTGCCGCGGAGATCGCGGGCATCGAAGCCGGCGTGGAAGGCGAGGCGCAGGGATTCGTCGGAGGTGTGCGGCCCGAAATAAACGAAACGCGGAACGTGATAGTGGCGCGCCTGGCGGTAGAACGGCCCGAGGGGCGAGGCGAACACGTATTGGGAACGCTGCGACAACGCGTAGAGCGAAGTCAGGCGGTCGTTGAACTCGATCGAGGGCGAGAGCGGGGCGACGGCGGCCGGAGTGTAGTCGAGGGCGGCTACGGACGGGGCGGCGGCGCGGCGGGCGGTGGGTGACGTGCGGCTCATGGTGAGTGTGTTTTGGGTATGAATGAAAAAAGCGGAAGGGCGTCCGGCGTGCCCTCGAGAACGTGACCGGACGCGTCTTCCGCTGGTGAAGGATTGGATTACTTCTTCAGGTAGATCTGGTCGAAGGTGGCGCCATCGGAGAAGTGGTCCTTGTGGGCCTTGGTCCAGCCGCCGAAGGCCTGGTCGATGGTGAAGAGTTCAACCTTGGGGAAGGAGGCGGCATACTTGGCCTTGGCCTTCTCGGAGGTCGGACGGTAGTAGTTCTTGCCGATGATGTCCTGGGCTTCGTCGGAATAGAGGTATTCGAGGTAGGCCTTGGCGACTTCCTCGGTGCCCTTCTTCTTCACAACCTTGTCCACGACGCTGACGGTCGGCTGGGCGAGGATGCTGATGGAGGGGACGACGATCTCGAACTTGTCGGCGCCGAATTCCTTCACGGCGAGGAACGCCTCGTTTTCCCACGAGATGAACACGTCACCGATGCCACGCTGCACGAAGGTCGTGGTCGAGCCGCGGGCGCCGGAGTCGAGCACCGGAACGTTCTTGTAGATGCTCTTCACGAACTCCTGGGCTTTGGCGTCGCTGCCGTAAGTGCGGCGGCCGAATTCCCAGGCGGCGAGATAGTTCCACTGCGCGCCACCGGAGGTCTTCGGGTTGGGCGTGATGACGGCGATGCCGGGCTGGGCGAGATCGTTCCAGTCCTTGACCTTGCCGGCGAAGGGCGAGCTCTTGCGCACGAGGAACACGATGGTGCTCGTGTAGGGGGCGGAGCCGAGCGGCAGGCGCTCCTGCCAGTTGGCGGGGAGCAGGTTGCCGTTTTTGTTGAGGGCGCTCACGTCGTTGGCGAGCGCGAGGGTGACGACGTCGGCCTTGAGGCCGTCGATCACGGAGCGGGCCTGTTTGCCCGAGCCGCCGTGCGACTGCTTGACGGTGACGTTGTCGCCGGTCTTGGCCTTCCAGTATTTGGTGAAGGCGGCGTTATATTCGACGTAGAGCTCGCGGGTCGGATCGTAGGAGACGTTGAGGAGCTCGATGTCCTTGGCGATGGCCGAGCCGGTGATGGCGACGGCGGCGAGGAGCTTGAGAAGAGATTTAAGTTTCATGATAAAACAGCGGACAAAAGTTAAAGGGAGGGAAAGCGAGGGGGACGGGTTGCGCCCCCCTCGCCTTCAAAACACTGCACTACACAAACAGACGATGGACGTTGCTTAGAACTGGAGCTGGAGGCGGGTGAAGAGGTAGAGCTCGTCATCCTTGGTGCCACCGGTGGCGGCGGCTCCGCCACCACCATCAAACTCGGTCTTCTCAACATTGAAGAGAACGCGGACGTTCTTGTTCAGATACCAGTTGACGCCGGCACCGTAGGCGAAGGCGCCCGAGGCGTTGTTGAAGCGATTGATGTTACCACCCTGGCCGCCGGTGGCGGTGGTGAAGAACTTGTCATCCAGATCGATGCCGCTCACACGACCGACCAACTCGAAGGCACCCCAGTTGCCGCTGGCGAAGTTGAAGGGGGCCGCCGGAGCGACGCCGGCCTTGGTGGATTCCTCGCCGGTAAGGACGTAGCCAACCGTGGCGCGCCACGCGGTGTTGGTGCCGTTGAAGGAGCTGTTCACAGTCGCTCCCGTGGTGCGGCTGTAATCCTGTTTTTCGACGGCGTATTCACCGACGAAGCTCCAGGGCGTTCCGGTATACCATTCAAGGGACGGGGTGAACCGCACCTGCTCGCCATTGGCGATCACGCCGTTACCCGTGGTCGCATTGCGGAAGCTCAGGAGCGTCTGCTGACCGTTGGTCACGATATTCTGAAGACCGGCGGCACCGCCAATGGCGGTCGAGCCCTGCTGATTTCCGATGCTGCCACCGAGGCCAAGCGCGAGCTTGGAGAGAGCGCCTTCCTTCTTCTTGAAGGGAGTCAGCGTCAGGCGGCCGGCGAGGGTCTTGTCACCGTCAGCCTCGTCCGTGGAGAAAGCCTGGGTGTTGTTGCGCGTGCCGTTGAAAACACCGGCGCGGTAGTCGAGGTAACCGCCGGCAACGTTGCCGAAGGCTTCGATACCGATATCACGGTTGGGCAGCAGCGTGTTGACGAAGGGCGACTCGATGAAGTGGCGGTTCGCACCGGGCTCGAGAGCGACCGGGGAAACGAAACGGCCGGCCTTCAGGTTGAAGCCAGGCGTGAAGCGGGCTGCGAACCAGGCGTCGATCAGGCCCACGGTGGAGGACGTGGAGGCGATCGCGTTGGCGCCGAGCTCGGGCGTGATGTTGAAATCATAGATGCCGCCGACCGTGCCGGAGAGCGGGGTGCGGATGCGGCGCAGGAAGAAGCCGTCGCGGTTGGCGACGCCGTCATCGAGGAAGAAGCGGGAGTCAAACTGGGCCAGGGCGCCGAGCTTGATGCTGAAATCCTTTTCGGGGGACGTGATGGTGAAGCCCTTGTCGCTGGCGGCGACAACGGTCTGTTTCTTGGCGGCCGCGACGGCGGCTTCATCCTTCAACTCAGAGTTGCGCTCGAGGACGCGGAGCTTCTGGTCGAGGAGACGGATCTGTTCGCGCAGGGCGTCGAGATCGCTGGAGCTGGCCGTCTGGGCGGACAGCGTGGTGGCCGTCAAACCGACAGCAGTGATGGTGGTAGCCAGGGCCGTGCGGACGGCGAAGGGAAGGGTTCTCATGGTATTTTTCGGATTCATCGGGATGGCGCCAGAAGTCTGGTGGAATACCCGTTCAACTCAGTTCGAGTGGTGTGTGTGTGCTGTGTTTTTTCGCCCCGGGCTGTCCGACGGCGGAAAGTGGAAAAGAGAATGCGGCGTGAGTAACGAAGACCGGTTACTCGGAGCCGTCGCGCTGACCCGCGATGCGGGTCTTCTCGGTGCGCTCGATCTGCGTGACGCGTGAATCGTGAACCACGATCTGCACGACGCCGTAGCGCAGGGATTCGACCTTCTGGCGGACGATGTCCAGCCAGGCGGGCGAGTTAATGTCGGAAGCGGAAACAGAAATGGTTTTGGTATCGGCCGTATTGCTCATGGTGAGGGCGGATTAAATGCTGTAGTCGGGAAAGAGATTCGAAAGGAGGCCCTCGACGGGCTGGAGATCGGAACGGTCATGGGAACGAAACGTGATGCGGCGGGCGGCGCGGCCGGGGACCAACGAATCGGAAAACGGAAGGGGCACTTCATCCCGACGCATCTTGCGAAGCGTCACCTCAACCACATCGGCGAGCGAATAGCGGTCGAGGATGCCGGTGATGGCGTTGCGCACGTCTAGCATTAACATGCGCAGGCCACAGTGCACCTCGTCAGGGCAACTACACTTCTCGTAGGCCGTGTGGCTCACGCAGCCGATCGGGGCGAGCGGTCCGTCGATGACCCGCACCACGCTGCCGACCGTGATCTTGGCCGAGGCGCGGGCGAGACGATAGCCGCCAAACTTACCGCGGCGGCTTTCGACGAATCCCTCTTCCTTCAAGAGCTGCATGATCTGCTCGAGAAACTTGACCGGGATCAGCTCTTTTTCGGCGAGTTCCGACACCTGCACGAGCGGCCGACCAACCTCGGCAGCGATGCCGAGATCAATCAGGGCCCGGAGGGCGTATTCACCTTTTTTGGAGAGCTTCATTCGCGGTTAATTCAAACCACAGTGCATCAGTAGGGTTTGAGCTCAAGCAAAATCATATGTAAATTGATAAACTAAGTATTTAATATATATTAGTATTTTATAATTAATGATTTAATTAACTATTTTTTCGATAAAATCACTCAATTAATCATAAGTTCATCAGAAAACTAAACTAAACTTGACCGCGAAAAATTTTCGTGCGTTGTGATTCGTAACGAGAGTCGTTCCCACGCCTCGCCACCTTTCCCTTCCCGGGGCGGTTTTCCCTCATTCATCGCCGACGCTGACCATTCAAATGGAGGTGTTCGAAGTCCGGTCCGCCGCACCCGCGTCGGCCACCGGCTCAACCACACAATCAGCCATCCATTCCGCATGAATCGCATCGTTAAATCCCTGCTCACGGCCCTGGTCGCCGGCGCAGCCTTTGTATCCGCCGCCCACGCCAAGGACGTTCTCGTCACCACCGAGTGGGCCGCCCAGAACGCCACCAACCCCGATGTCCGCATCATCGAGGTTTCCGTCGATCCCGGCCTCTATGAAAAAGGCCACATCCCCGGCGCCGCCAACATCAGCTGGCACAACGACCTCGTTGACACCGTCCGCCGCGACATCGTCTCCAAGGAACAATTCGAAGCCCTCGTCTCCCGCCTCGGCATCAAGCCCGGCACCACCGTCGTGCTCTACGGTGACAACAACAACTGGTTCGCCGCCTGGGGCGCCTGGATTTTCAACGTCTATGGCCACGCCGACGTGCGCCTCGTGGACGGCGGTCGCAAAAAGTGGGAGCTCGAAAAGCGTCCCGTTGACACCACGCCTCCCGCGTTTGCCGCGACAACCTACAAGGTTTCCAAGGTTAACCTCGATCTCCGCGCCCGTCTGACCGACGTCGTCGCCGTCGCCGAAGGCAAGTCCGACGCCAAGCTCCTCGATATCCGTTCCGCCGACGAATACTCCGGCAAGCTCTTCGCCCCCGCCAACAGCAAGGAACTCTCCGTGCGCGCCGGCCACATTCCCACCGCCGTCAACGTGACCTGGAGCAAGGCCGTCAATCAGGAAGACGGCACCTTTAAGTCCAAGGAAGAGCTGAAGAAACTCTACGCCGACGCCGGCGTGGACGGTTCCAAAACGACCATCGCCTATTGCCGCATCGGCGAGCGCTCCAGCCACAGCTGGTTCGCCCTCAGCCAGATCCTCGGGTATCCGGCCAAGCAATACGACGGTTCCTGGACCGAATACGGCAACGCCGTCGGCGTGCCCATCGATAATCCGGCCGGCACCGTCTGGAACGGCAAGTAAGCCGCCCCGCGTCAACGCGTCCTGATTGTCCGTTCAACCCGGCGGGGCGGTTTCCAAAAAAACCACCGCCCCGCCTCGTTTTCCCAAAAAAACGTCCGCCATGCCCGCCGCCACCGCCGTCCGCATTTCCAGCCGCTCCCTCGCGCTCCTGCTCCTCGCCGCCCTCGTCGTCGCCGGCCTCCGCCTGCACGTCTCCGAGGCCTACGGACGCGCCGCATCGTGGGCGTTGCTGAGCGGCGCCGTATTCGGCTTCTTGTTACAACGTTCCCGCTTCTGCTTCTACTGCGGCATCCGCGAATTCATCGAGGAACGCGACGCCCGCCCCGTGCTCGGCCTGCTCGCCGCCCTCGCCGCCCTCGCCGCCGGCACCGTCGGTTACGCCGTCGTCCTCGGCGCCTGGGTGCCCTTCCCCGAAGCCGGCCACTTCCCTCCCCGCGCCCACCTCGGCCCCGCCGGCTGGCACCTCCTCGTCGGCGGCCTGACCTTCGGCTCCGGCATGGCCTTTTCCGGCTCCTGCCTGAGCGCCCACTTTTACCGCCTCGGCGAAGGCTCCGTGCTCGCCCCCTTCGCTATCGTCGGAGCCGCCGCCGGCTTCATCCTCGGCTTCAACGCCTGGGAGTTCTTCTACCTCCGCGCCGTCACCGAAGCCCCCACCCTCTGGCTCCCCAAAAACCTCGGCTACGCCGGCTCCCTCGCCCTTCAACTCGCGCTACTCGCCGCCCTCGCTTTCTGGGTCTGGAAACGCCACCGGCCCGCCAGCGGAGCCGCGACCCTCCCCTCGCCGCACGCCTCCGATCGTTCCCTCGCCACGCTCGCCCGCGCCATCTTCGTCACCCGCTGGCCGCACTGGATCGGCGGTCTCGCCATCGGCCTCCTCGGTGCCGTCGCCTACCTGCGCGCCACGCCCCTCGGCGTCACCGCCGAACTCGGCCGCCTCTCCCGCAAGCTCGGCGCGCACTTCAGCCTCACACCCGACACCCTGCCCGGCCTCGACGCCCTCGCCGGTTGCGCCACCGCCGACCGCGCCGGCGATACGCTCACGCCCAACGCCCTCTTCGTGATCGGCCTCATCATCGCCGCCCTCGCCAGCGGACTCGCCGCCGGCCAGTTCACCCCCGAGCGCCCGTCCTGGCAGCGCGTCCTCCTCGCCCTGCTCGGCGGCGTGCTCCTCGGCTTCGGCTCGATGATCTCGCTCGGCTGCACCGTCGGCACGCTCCTCTCCGGCATCCAAGTCTTTGCCGTCTCCGGCTGGATCTTCGCCGCCGCCCTCGTGGTAGGCATCTACGGCGGCCTGAAAATCCGCCGCTCCCTCGGCCAATGACCTTCGCACGCGCCACCGCTTTCCTCGCGCTGCTTCCGCTGGTCGCGCCCCTCGCCGACGCCGCCAATGGCCTCGCCGACTCCCCCTCACCCTACCTGCGCCAGCACGCCGCCAACCCCGTCGCCTGGCATCCCTGGGGCGAGGAAGCCTTCGCCAAGGCCCGCCGCGAAAACAAACCCGTCTTCCTCTCCTCCGGCTACTCCACCTGCCACTGGTGCCACGTCATGAACCGCGAGTCGTTCTCCGACCCCGCCGTCGCCGCGTTCCTCAACCAGCACTTCATCGCCATCAAACTCGACCGCGAGGAACGCCCCGACATCGACCGCATCTACCTCACGTTTGTCTCCGCCACCACCGGCCGCGGCGGCTGGCCCCTCAACGTCTGGCTCACCCCCGATCTGCGCCCCTTCCTCGGCGGCACTTATTTCCCGCCCTCCGCCCGCGACGGCGTCCCCGCCTTCCTCGATGTCGCCCGCGCCGCCGCCCGCGGCTGGTCCGAGGAACGCGACCAGGTCGTCGCCCACGCCGCCCGCATCACCGACGCCCTGCGCCAATCCGCCGCCGCCACCTCCGCCCCCGCCAACGCCGCCCTCCCCGGACGCACCGCCTGGGACGCCGCCTTCGCCCAACTCGCCTCGCTCCACGATCCCGACCACGGCGGCTTCGGCCGCGCCGCCAAGTTCCCCGACGCCACGCGTATCCACTTCATCCTGCGCTACGCCGCCGCTCCCGGCACTCCGTCCGAATCCGCCGCCCGCGCCCGCTCCCTCGCGCTCTCCGCGCTCGCCGCCGTCCTCGACGGCGCGGTGCACGACGTGATCGGCGGCGGATTCCACCGCTACGCCGAAGACCGCGCCTGGACCGCCCCCCACTACGAAAAAATGCTCTACGACCAAGCCTTGGTCGTCCTCGTCCTCCTCGACGCCTACCAACTCACCGCCGACACCCGCTGGTCCGGTGCCGCCCGCTCAACGCTCGCCTTCGTCCAACGCGAGCTCACGTCCCCCCAAGG
>Ga0247813_10000803_pt1 | contig 25683 bp, 22 predicted proteins | sample UWRJL169409C1_FD_180719 | JGI IMG/M metagenome (GOLD analysis project Ga0247813, IMG submission 180719) | Plant litter microbial communities from Arlington Agricultural Research Station in Wisconsin, United States - UWRJ-L169-409C-1 | ecosystem: Environmental > Terrestrial > Plant litter >...
GAGCCGGAGGTGATGATCGCCGCCACGATCGGGAAGGCGGCCGAGGACGGATCGCCCGGCACCTCGACATGGGTCCCGGTCAGCTGCTGGCCGGCGGGCAGGCGGATATGGCGGCCGTCCGCCTCGTCGACGATCAGCACCTTGGCCCCGAAGGCGCGCAGCATCCGCTCCGTGTGGTCGCGGGTGACCTCCGGCTCGATCACCGTCACTTCGCCCGTGGCGTTGAGGCCCGCCAGCAGCACGGCCGATTTCACCTGGGCCGAGGCCATCGGCAGCCGGTAGGTCAGGCCCTTCAGGTTGCCGCCGTGCAGGGTCAGCGGCAGGCGCCCGCCTTCCTTGGCTTCATAGCGCGCGCCCATCTCGTGCAGCGGGTCCAGCACCCGGCCCATCGGCCGCTTCTGCAGCGAGGCGTCGCCGGTGAAGGTGGCGGTGATCGCGAAGCCCGCCGCAGCGCCCATGATCAGCCGCACGCCGGTGCCCGCGTTGCCGCAGTCGATGATGTCGGCGGGCTGCGAAAAGCCGCCCTTGCCCTCGATGGTCCAGGCGCCGTCGCCCGTGCGGACCACGTCCGCGCCGAAGGCCTGCATGGCGCGTCCGGTGGCCAGGACGTCCTCGCCCTCGAGCAGTCCGGTGACCGTGGTGCGGCCGACGGCCAGGGCGCCGAGGATCAGGGAGCGGTGGGAAATCGACTTGTCGCCGGGTACGCGAATACGCCCGCGCAGGGCTGCGCCGGGGTGGGCCGAAAGCACGGCGAAGGTCATGCCGGGCAAAACTCCGGGAAACGTGGGGAGATACAAAGGGTTTTGCTTTTGACAGCGCCCCCGCCGCGTGGCAAGGGAGCCGCCGCTTTCAGCACAAGCCTTCCAGAGGATATAGCCCCTTGGCAAATCCCGAACTGGGCGCAAAACAGATCTGCCCCACCTGTTCGTCCAAATTCTACGACCTCGGCCGTCGTCCGGCCCACTGCCCCAAGTGCGGTGACACCTTCGATCCGGAAGAAGCGCTGCGTAACCGCCGCGTCCGTGCTCGTTCGTCCACGCCGGACTACGAGGACGAGCCCGAGAAAGAAGTGAAGGTCGTCGACCCCGATGCCGACGGCTTCGAGGAAGAACCCGATTCGACGCCGGAAATCGACGACGAGGCCGCGGCCGAGCCGATCGAGACCGACGACGACTCCAACGACGATCCGGTGACCCCGGCCGCCGGCGCCGACGACCTCGGCGTCGACTTCGCCGAGGATGAAGAGCTGGCCGACGAAGCCGACGAAGACGTGCCCTTCCTCGAAGACGAAGAAGACGACGACTTCCCGGAAGACGAAATCGACGGCCTGCCCGGCGAAGACGACACCGAAGACCGCTAAAATCAGGTCCGGAGAGGCCCCGCAAAAAATACCGACGCGGGGCCTTGATCGGCGAGGGATCACGGCCTAGAAGTCGCGCCCTCGCCGCCGGTCACCCGGTTGCGGGAACCCGATACCTCGGGGCTTTAGCTCAGCTGGTAGAGCGCTTGAATGGCATTCAAGAGGTCAGCGGTTCGACTCCGCTAAGCTCCACCAATAAAGGCCGTCTCCCACCGGAGGCGGCCTTTTCCATATCCGGGACGCCGCTTCAGGCCGCCCTTAGCCGCGCGTTCTCGCGTTCGAGGTCCTTGGCCCAGCTGGCCAGGCCGAAGCGGCGGGTGTCGATCGTGCTCCAGAACAGGCCCGGGCTGCGCTTCCACAAAGGCAGATTGGCCAGGGCGCTCGCGCACTGGGCGCCCATGTCGACGACCTCGGCCAGCTCCTGCATCCCGAACGGCAGCGGCCGCGCGAAATCGCCCACCACCTGGTCCGGGGGCGAGGCGGCGGCGGCCAGCGCTTCCCGCAGGCCGTGCTCGAAGCAGCGCCGGGCGGACGCCTCGTCCCCGGCGAACAGGTGCAGCCGGCCTTCGTAGAAGCTGGCCGCGATGGTCTTGGTTGCCAGCAGGGGCGAGAAGGCGCGCCAGTCGCGACGCCCGGCTCTGGCGTACCAGTCCAGCGCCGCGTCGCGGTCGCCGGTCATCTCCATCAGCCGGGCGGCGAGGAATTCCAGCGACAGCCGCCAGCGCTGGGCGTGCGGGTCCTGCGCGGCGACGGCCGCCTCCAGGTAACTCTCGATCAGGTCCATGATCTCCGGAACCGCGTCGGCGCCGCGGCCCTCCAGCACGCGGTAGCCGAGCACGGCGATGGCCCCGCCCCGGTCGGGCGAGTCGGCGCGGGCGTTCTTCGCCACCATCAGGGCCATGCGGATCAGCTTGTCGTCGTCGCTCATCCGCTCGCCCATCTGGATCAGCGACCGGTAGAGGTAGGGATTGTCGTAGGAGGCGCCGAAGTCGGCCACTGTCGGGGCCTCGCCGCGCGCGCCGAAGGCCGGGTGCACATAGGCCGCCGCCAGCGCCTCGTCGCATTCGAACGGATTGCCGCCGGCCACGATCAGCGTCCACTCGCCCTGCTCGGGTCCGTCCAGCTCACCTTTCCACAGAGCCTGCCCGGCGAGGGCCCGCTGCAGGTGACGGGCTTCCAGCACGAACAGCTGCGCCATGGCTTGCGTCACGGCCGCCGCGAACGGCGCGGTGGCGCCGACCACGATGCGGCCGTCGGGTTTCAGCACCCGCTTGAAGGCGGCGAGCAGGGTCTCGGGGTTCTCGGCCGTCTCCAGGCTGTCGAGGCAGGTGATCAGGTCGATGGCGTGGTCCGGGACGCCGGCCAGGGTCTCCGGGTCCTCGCCGACGAAGGTCATGCCCTCGCCGCCGTGGCAGGCCCGGGCGTAGGCGCGCAGGGCGGGATCGGGCTCGACCCCGACGAAGGCCCCGCCCCGGGTCGAGGCGGCGAGGATCGCCAGACCGTCGCCCGCGCCGCCGCGGCAATCCAGCACCCGGTCGCCGGTCCGCACGTAATGGGCGGCCATGGCGTAGCGGGCGATGCGGGCGTCGGCCAGCAGTCCCGGATGGCGCAACGCGTCCTCCGCGATCGCCGCCGGCGCGCCGAGGGGCAGGCGTTGGTAGAGATTCAGCGGCGCGGTCACGTGGGCGTCGAAGGCTCCGAACTCGTGGGCCTGCATCGCCGCCGGATGCCGTCGCCAGCCCCCGGCGAACAGCAGCGCTTCGATCTCGGCGCGAGGCCGGCCGGCGCCGACCAGCGCCAGATCGCGGGCCGTGACTCGCGCCAGCGCGGCGGCGACACGAGCGGCGGGGTCCTCGCCGGCCAGATCCACGATCAGGATGTCGGCCTCCGCGTCCGCCTCGTCGAGGGGCAGGGCGATGCAGCCGTTGAGCCGCAGCTCCGCCACCAGCACCCCGCCGTCGGCGGCGTCATGGGCGATCCGGCCTCCGCCGAGGCGGCCCAGGATGTCGCGGGCGAGCTGGATGGTCATGGGCGTCCGGGCTAGCAACTTAAGGGTCGGCAGGCGAAAATTAACGTTAACGAAAGCCTGCCAAAGGATGGTTAACGCGCGCGGCGAGGGGCAGCGCGACGCCAGAGACCGACCATGACCGTCACCAGCATCAACCCGGCCCAGCTGGCCTCGGTGCTCGAAGGCGCGCCCGCCAGTCTGACGGTGCTGTCTCTGGACTGCTGGGACACCCTGATCTGGCGCAACGTCCATGCGCCGCACGGCGTGTTCACCGAGCTGATGGACGACAGCTCGGCGCTCAGTTTGCGCGCCTTCGCCGAGGACTCCGCCCGCAAGCGCGCGCTGGTCCGCCACGAGCGGGTCGAGGTCACGCTGCCGGAAATCTACGAGGCGCTGATGCCGCTGGCCGATGCGGAGACCCGCGCCGCCGCCATCGCCGCCGAACTGGCCGCCGAGGCGCGCCACGCCTTCGCGTTTCGCCCGACCGTCGACCTGATCCGCGACGCCAAGGCGCGCGGCATGAAGGTCGTGGTGGTCAGCGACATGTACATGTCCAGCGCCCAGCTCGGCGCCCTGATCGCCGCCGTGGCCGGCCAGGAGGTGCTAGACATGATCGACCAGGTGTTCTGCTCGGCCGATCACGGCGTGACCAAGGGCAGCGGGCTGTTCCCGATCGTGCTCAAGACCATTGGGGCGACGCCGGGCCAGGTGCTGCACATCGGCGACAACCTGAAGGCCGACTACGAGGCGCCGCTGGCGCTGGGCCTCTACGCCCTGCACCTGGAGCAGTTCGACGACGAGACGAGCCAGCGGCTGCGGCTGGAGGCGGCCGTCAGCGCGGTGATCGAGGAGCCGACCCGCGCCCAGTTGCCGACGCTGCAGCCGCACCGAGCCGCCATCGCCGAGATGATGCCGCGGCTGGACGAGCCCGCCGCCCGCTTCGGCTACGCGGTCATGGGGCCGGTGCTGGCCGGGTTCGCCAACTGGCTGAAGATCGAGGCCGAGCGGCTGCGCAAGTCGGCCTCGGGCGAGGTGCGGTTCGTGTTCCTGCTGCGCGACGGCCATCTGCCGCGCCGTGTCTACGAGGCCCTGGCCGAGGCCGATGGCCCGCCCGTGTCGTCGATCGAGCTCAGCCGCTTCACCTCGGTCGCCGCCGCCATGACCAGCGAGGAGAAGATCCTCGCCTACCTTGAGAGCGAGGTCGCCGACACCCGCCTCGACGTGATCGCCAAGCAGCTGCTGTTCACCCCGTCGGAGGTGGCCGAGCTGATCCGCAAGCCCTCCACGGGCACGGCCAGCGGCGCCTTCCTGCACAAGATCCGCAAGCCGGGCATGATCCGCCAGATCGTCGACCGCTCCAACGCCTTCGCCGAGCGGCTGGCCGGCTATGTGCGCAAACAGACCGGCTGCGCGCCGGGCGACACCCTGGCCCTGATCGATCTCGGCTACGCCGGCACGGTCCAGCGCTACGCCGAGCCGATGCTCAGGGCGCGGCTGGGGGTGGAGGTGGCCGGCCTTTACATGATCGACCGCCCGGTCGAGGCCTCGGCCAGCGACAAGCGCGGCTTCCTCGACCTGCGCCACTACGACTTCCGCACGCTGAACGCGCTCTGTACCAACGTCGCGGTGCTGGAGCAGCTCTGCACCATCGCCCAGGGGTCGGTGATCGACTACACGGCCGCCGGCGAGTCCGTGCGCGACGCGCTGGGGGTCAAGGGCCAGCAGAGCGACGTCCGCGAGGCCATCGCCCAGGCCGCCCTGCTGTTCGCCGCCACCTCCGGCGAGTCGTTCCATCGCCCGCCCGCCTCGATCGACGAGGCGGCCCTGCGCCGCGCCGCCGCCGCCTGCCTGGCGCGGCTGATGTTCCTGCCGATGCGCGAGGAGGTCGAGGTCCTGGCCGACTTCGAGCACGACGTGAATCTCGGCGCCAAGGACATGCTCAAGCTGTTCGACACCGAGAGCGCGGTCGAGGGCCTGCGCCGCAGCGGGCTGGTCTATCTGAAGAACACCGACCGCATGTTCCTGCCGGCCGAGCTGCGTGACCATGGCATGCCGCTGAACCTGACCCTGCTGACCCACCGCCGCTTCGGGCTGGAGTTCCGCCAGGCCGACTTCCTGCACCGCGAGCTGCAGCTGCCGATCATGGTGGCGGGCGGCGGCGACGTGTCGATGACCGCCGTCACGGCCCATGCGACCCACGAGGGCTTCTATCGGGCCATCGTGCCCATCGGCGACTGCCGCTACGCCATCGGGGTGATGTTCGGCCAGCTGTTCGAATGGGTGCAGATCGAGTCGCTCAGCTTCACGCCGGTCGATGAGTGGGAGGGCAAGGCGGGGGTCAAGGCGACCAGGCCCGTGCCGGCCCAGACCGTGTTCGAGGGCATGAGCCTCGCGGCCCCGGGCCTCTATCGCTGCGATCAGGAGTCGGGCTTCGCCATGGCCCCGCCGCCGGAGCGCGAGTCCGACGCAATGATGAGCCTTACGGTGATCTTCCGCCCGATCGCGGAGCGTCGGCAGGCGGCCGCCTGAGGGGGAACAGCCGCCTGCACCTGGACGCCTGGCCGCTTAGCGGCGCTGGCGCTTTCCGCGGGTGACCGCGGCGCCGACGCCCAGGATGGCGAAGTTCACCGCCATGGCGGCGAGGGTGAACAGCAGCACCGGAACCCGGTCCAGGCTGTCGGCCGAGCCCATGATCAGGCTCCAGGGCATGCCCAGAAGCCGCGCCGGTTCTACGGCGGACGGATCGGCGGCGAGGCCGGCCAGGCCGAACACCCCGGCGACGGCGATGGCCCCGGTGATCAGGGCCAGAAGTCCGTAGATCGCGGCGGCGGCGGCGAGGGCGCGGCTGCCTTTTTCGCGAGGACCGCTGTCGCTGTCCTCGTAGTCGTTGATGGCCAGGGCCATGGTGCGTTTCCCTTTGATGTTATGGACGGTCCGCGTCTCGAGGCGCGGACTCGAACAGGCGTGGAACAGATCTCACGCGGCGGCCGCCTTTCGGTCGGCCTTTTGGGCAGAACGATCCCGTTCACCGCCAGGGCGAGCAATATCGTTCCCTACTGAGGTAGGGTTAACGCCACATCGAGGAAAATTCAACCCCTAGGGGAATCGCAAGCCCGTGATCAGCCGGCGACGCGCGCCGAGTTCATCACCGCCTCGACCTCGCCCTGGGTGGCGCCAAAGTAGTGCTCGGCGGGGGCCAGGTAGAGAATCACGTAGAGGCGGTCGCCGACCTCGGTCAGCTGGGCCACCCCGGCGATGTCCAGGCCTCCAGCGGTCTTGGCGGCGATGTTCACCCGCAGGCCGTCCGAGGCGCCCATCTTGATCGGCCGAAGCTCGTCGGTCTCGACGCGCTGGTAGCCCAGGGCGCTGACGCTGTCGGTCACGAACTCGACCTGCTCGACCGGGGTCATGCCGGGGCGCCAGGTCGGGGTCGGCTGCTCCTTGCGGGCCGGCTTGACGATGAACTCGCCCGATTTCAGCCCGTCGATGATGTAGAGCCGGTTGAGCAGCGGCCCGTCGATGGTCAGCAGCTTGACCGTCTTGGGCGCGCCCGAGAACGGGCTGAAGTCGGCCCAGGTCTTGCCCAGCGTCACCTGATGGCCGCCGGAGGCGTAGGGCCCCGCCGGGACCGCCTTGATGGAGACGCAGGCGGTCAGGGTGAGCAGGGCGGCGACGGCCGCGAGAGTGCGCAAATGGCGGGCGATCATGTTCCGCTGGTCCCGTTTATCTTCTTCAGGCTGGCTTCGACGATCCAGCGATCCTGGGCGTCGACAGCCTTGGCGAGGTAGGTTTCGTAGGCGGCGCGCGCCTTGTCGGGCGCGCTCGCCTTCATCTGCATGTCGCCGAGCTCGCGCCACAGCGCGACGGGCGCGTCGGGGCGGGCCGAGGCGGCGACATAGGCGGCGAGCGCCTTGTCCTGGTCGCCGTCGAGACGGCGGCGGCGATAGGCCTCGCCCTTGTAGAACTCGAGCACGCCCAGATCCTCGCCGTCCGCCGCGAGGCGGTCGATCAGGTGCAGGGTCTGGCCGTAGTCGCGGCGGCGCAGATCGTCGGCCAGCCAGGCGGCGAGGTGCGGCCGGATGGCGGCGCGATAGCGGACCCGTTCGGCCTCGGCCGCCGGGGCGGGCGGCAGGCCCGCGGCCAGCTTGTCGAGCGCGGCGATCCGGTCGCTGGTCACCGGGTGGGTGGCGAAGATGCTGGCGCGGGTGTCCTGCTTGCGGACCTTCTCGAAGTCCGAGCTGGCCGTTTCCGCCTTCAGCGCCCGCCACAGCGTCGCCGGCGCGGCGGGGTCGTACCCGGCTTTCGTGGCGAGGCCGAAGCCCAGCTGGTCGGCATCCTCTTCCTGTTCGCGGGAGAAGGCGAACATGCCCGACACCGCGCCGAGATAGAGAAGATTGCCGAGCGCGCCTCCGCCGGCGGCGACCATCAGGAACATCCCGACGTTGGCGCGCGCCTTCATGTCCCGCCAGGCGGCGAGCGAATGGCCGTGGGCGAAATGGCTGGTCTCATGGCCGAGCACGAAAGCCAGCTCCGACTCGCTGCGCACGCGCAGCAGCAGGCCCGACCAGACCTCCATGTAGCCGTTGGGGGCCATCTGGGCGTTGAAGTAGGGCCGGTCCATCACATAGACCCGCACCTCGCCGCAGTACTCCGCCGCCACCTTGCAGGAAACGCCGCGCACATAGGCGGTCAGCGCCGGATCGGTGTTCAGCTCGGCCTTGGACCTGGCTTCGGTCTCGGCCTTGTCCGACTGGGCCCACAGGCCGCCCTCGTCGGTGGCGATGTCCGGCCGCGCGCCGACCGCGCGCTGCGCGAACGCCGGCGTCAGCGCGGTCGTCGCGAAGGAGGCCGCCAGGATTACCGAGACGGCCGCCCGAAGGGCTGGCCGGCGGCTCAAAGGGGGATGCCCTTCAGCAGGGACTTGGTCAGCAGCGTCGCGCCCTCGGGCGTGCGCATGTCGGTGCCCGGCGCCGCCTGCGAGACGTTGAACCAGACGACCTTGCCGGTCTTCAGGTCCACCAGCGAGGCGAACACCTGCTGGCCGCCTGTGGGCAGGCCGACGCCGAGCGCGGCCGCGCCGATCATCATCGCCACCCGCGCGCCGCTCGAATAGGAGCCGCGGCCGTAGACGAACAGCGCGTAGTCGGCGTCGTACTTGGTCGCCAGGAGCTGGGCGCCCTCGCCGAGGGTCCAGTCGAAGCCGCCGGCCTTGGTCGGCAGCGGCAGGACGCCGTAGTTGAAGACCAGGATCGACTTTCCGACTTCGCCGTTGAGCCGGATCACCTGGCCTTCGCGGCCCTCCATCGCCGTGCTGGGGTCGAGCACGGTGAACTTGTGAGCGCGGCCCTGCAGCTCGGTCTGAACGGCGCTCTGCATGTAGGTCTTGGCCGACGCGGTCCAGTCGGCGCGCGGCTCGGTGATCCCCGAGGCCGTCAGGACGCTGAGCTCGATGTCGGGCTGCGACACCAGGACCTTGGCGTTCTGCGGCGGCGCGGTCGGCAGGCCGGCGGCGGATTTGACGTTGGTGGTGGTGCAGGCGGCCAATATCAGGCAGGCCGCGGCCAGCGTCATCAAGCGTATCATCTGGGAAGTCCCCCGACCCCGTTTTACAGCCTTCACCTAAGCGCGTTCCGCGCCCGGCCACAAGACCGCAACCCACGCGCAGGTAGCATTTCGATCCCGCGCCGCCGGCCTTGCGCCCGCCCTTCGCAATCGCCACCTGTTCATCATGCCGCGTGGGTCGGCGCCGCTCTATCAAGGGCCGGTCCCGCGGGAGTCGCTTCGACGAGGACTCTTGTAGACACCATGACGACACGACCTCTGCTCTTCGACAGCCCGTTCCTGCTGGGCTTCGAGCACACGCGATCCCTGATCGAGCGCGCGGCCAAGGCGGCCGGCGAAAGCTATCCGCCCTACAATGTGGAAGCGCGCGAGGACGGCAGCGTCCGGATCAGCCTGGCGGTGGCCGGCTTCTCGCCCGACCAGCTCGACATCCAGGTGGAAGGCAACCAGCTGACCGTCTCCGGACGGCGCGGCGACGGCGCCGACGGGCAGGAGAAGGCCTATCTCCATCGCGGCATCGCAGCGCGCGGCTTCATCCGCGCCTTCGTGCTGGCCGATGGCATGCTGGTCGACGGCGCCCTGCTCGAACACGGGCTGCTGCACATCGATCTGGCGAGGCCCGAGCCGGAGCGACTGATCCAGCGGATCCCGATCCGCACCGCCGAACAAGGCGGCTGACGAAACTCCGCACCGCCGAACAAGGCGGCTGACGAAACTGTAACCGCGGCCGGCTGAACCGGCGGCTCGCGGGCGCGTTCAAGATTTGAAGGAGGTGGTCATATGACACCCCAATTGCTGACCAAGGAAGCTTTTGCCGCGCTGGGCGCCCCGGACCTCGTCTACGTCCGGCCCATCAGCGGCGCTCAGGTGATCGCCGAGACGCCCCAGGCGCAGCTCGACGGCTTCACCCTCAAGCCCGAACAGACTCTCTATGCGGTGCACCGCGCCGATGGCGAGCGTCTGGCGGTGATGACCGACCGTGATTCCGCCGTTGCCGCCGCCCTGGCGCACGAACTGGCGCCGGTCTCCGTCCACTAGGAGAGGGGACCGCTTCGCCAAGCGTAGCTGTCCCTCAACACACCCTGACGCCTTCGTGGGACAGCTACCGGCTATCGCCGGAAGCAGTCCCCGAGGTTCAGGCCGCGGACGGCCGGGCTTCACGCGCGAGCAGCGCGTGGATCGACTCGGGCGTCCGCGACTGGCGTAGCTGCTGACGCAGATCGCCTTGGCGCAGCAGGCGCGAGACGCGGGCCAGAGCCCTCAGGTGCTCGGTATCGCAGTCGATCGGCGCGAACAGCGCGAACACCAGATCGACAGGCTGCTCGTCGACCGCTTCAAAGGCGGTCGGCTGTTCCATGCGCATGAACACGCCGCGGATGCGGTCCAGGCCCTTCAGCCGCGCATGGGGCAGCGCGACGCCGTGCCCGACGCCGGTCGAGCCGGCCGCTTCGCGTTCCAGCAGGGCGTCGAGCACGACCTCGGCGTCGAGGCCGAAGTTTCGCGCCGCGATATCGGCCACCGCCGACAGGACCTGACGTTTACTGCCGCCGCCCGCGCGCGGCGCAATGGCGCGCGGGTCCAGCAGATCACCGATGTTCATACGCGTAGAGCTCGCAATGTTCAGGCCGACAAAGGAGCCGGGCGCCGCCGATCAGGCGTTTGCCCTGTTTCCGTTGCCATTCTGTGACTGGGTCCGTTCGGGATCGATCCAGCCGATATTTCCGTCCGGCCGCCGATAGACCACGGACAAACCTCCGTGGGCGGCGTTCCTAAACACGATTGTGCGGGATTCAGTCAAGTCCAGCTCCATGACCGCCATGGAAACGGTCATAGTCTTCAGAGCTTCCTCGGTTTCCGCGATGATCATGCCCGTCGGCGGAGCATGGCCGTTGGCCTCGCCCCAGTCGTCGGTCTCGTCGTCGTCAGGCGCCCGCAGCACATAGAAGGCGGCCGTCTCGGCCTGTTTGGCCGTGGCCTGGGCCGAGTGGCTCTTGAGCTTGTTCTTGTATCGTCGGACGCGCGTCTCGATCTTGTTCAGCGCGATGCCGAACGCGGCATGGGCGTCGTCGCCGGTGCCGTGGCTCTGGAGATATTGTCCAGAGACGAGGTGAAGGGAACAATCCACCCGGAAGGCGTAACCGTCTTTGGTCACGACCACGTCCGCGGCGCCGCCGCGATCGAAGTACTTTCCGATGGTGGTGTTAAGGTCGTCCGAGACCCGCGTACGCAGGGCCTCCCCGACTTCGACATGCTTGCCGGACACTTGGACTTGCATGTGACTAGAACGCGCTCAGCGGCAAAAGGTGTCAAGCGGATGACGCCCTGATCTCCGGTTTGTGAGCGGCCTGCTCAGGACATGCCCAGCATCTGGAAAAGCTTCTCCACCGCGAGGAAAGCCGCGCGCCCGCCGAGCACAAGAAGTCCGGCGCTGAGGGCCGTGATCGCGTAGCCGATCAGGGCCAGGACGCCGTCCCGCAGGACCAGCGACAGGCCCAGCGCCGCGATCGCCGCGGCCGGCGCCATGTTGCCCAGCGGGATCGGCAGCAGCAGCACCAGCGCCAGCACGAAACAGGTCAGGCCGATCATCCGGTCGCCGACCGGCCCGAACATGAAATTGAGCCGGGGCCGCGAGACCTTCTCGATCTTCTGCAGCCACGGCACGAGCTTGCGCAGCGCCTTGGCCAGGTCGCGGCGCTTCATCTTCCGGTCGTCGATGAACCGGGGCAGCCAGGGGCCGTGCACGCCGACCGCCGCCTGCGGCGTCAGCAACACCAGCGGCAGGGCCAGGAAGGTCGAGGATCCCGGCGGCAGCGGCAGCCAGTTGGGCGCGGAGAAGAAGAAGAACAGCGCGCCGAACGCCCGCCGACCGAAGCGATGCACGATCTCGCCGATCGTCACCACGGGGTCGGGGTCGGCTGCGATTTCCAGCAGGATCGCCGACAGGGGCAGTCGGCGCTCGTTATCAGTCATCGTTGGCTCCGGACGCGCACTCTAAACGCACGAGAAGCCGTAAGGCTCTGACGGGCTCTAGACAGAAGCCCGCAGCATCCGGCGACGCTCGACCGAAGACGGAATGCGCATCGCCTCGCGATACTTGGCGACCGTGCGGCGGGCGATGTCGACGCCGGCCTCCTTCAGGATGTCGACGATGGCGTCGTCCGAATGGACGTCGGTCTCGGCGCCCTCGGCGTTGATCAGCTGCTTGATCTTGTCGCGCACGCTCTCGGCCGAGTGCGCTTCGCCGCCCGAGGACGAAGCGATCGAGGAGGTGAAGAAGAACTTCAGCTCGAACACGCCGCGCGGGGTGGCGATGTACTTGTTCGAGGTCACCCGGCTGACGGTGCTCTCGTGCATGCCGATGGCGTCCGCGACGGTCTTCAGGTTCAGCGGCCGCAGGTGCTGCACGCCGTAGGCCAGGAAGCCGTCCTGCTGGCGCACGATCTCGCTGGAGACCTTGAGGATGGTGCGGGCCCGCTGGTCGAGGCTCTTCACCAGCCAGTTGGCGTTGGCCAGGCAGTCGGAGACGAAGGTCTTGTCGGCGTCGCTGCGCGCGCCGCCGGAGATCCGCGCGTGGTAGCGCTTGTCGACCAGCACGCGGGGCAGGGTATCGGTGTTCAGCTCGACCAGCCACATGCCGCCCAGGCCCTCGCGCACGAACACGTCGGGCGTCACCGGCATAGAGGGCTCGCCGCCGAAGGCCGCGCCCGGACGGGGCGTCAGGGCCTTCAGTTCGGCGATCATGTCGCGGATGTCGTCGTCGTCCACGCCGCAGGCTTTGCGCAGGGCGGACAGGTCGCGGCGGGCGAGCAGTTCCAGATTGTCCAGCAGCGCGGCCATGGCCGGATCCAGCCGGTCGCGCTCCTTCAGCTGCAGCGCCAGGCATTCGCGCACGTCGCGGGCCATGACGCCGGTCGGCTCGAAGCCCTGCAGCACGGTCAGGACCGTCTCGACCATGGCCATCTCGCAGCCGAGCCGCTCGCTGATCTCGATCAGGTCGGCGCGCAGGTAGCCGCCCTCGTCGGCGGCGTCGATCAGCACCGCGCCGATCGCGCGCTCCGGTTCGCTCAGGCGGGCCATGGCCAACTGGTCGTAGAGGTGCTCGGACAGGGTCTTGTCGCGGGTCAGCCGGCTTTCGAGGTCGTCCTCGCCGTCGAACCCGCCGCCGCCGGAACCGGCGCGCGACCAGTCGATCTGGCCGCCGGCCTGGCCGGCTGTCTCGCCGTCGCCGCCATCGCCGCTGTGGCGCTCGCCGGGCGACAGGTCCTGCGGACCCGCGTCCATGTCGGCCGAGGCGGCGACGTCGGTGACGGTGTCGACGGAGGTGGTGTCGGGGCTCTCGGCGCGGACCGCCTCGGCGTCGCCCTCGCTGTCGCGGTCGTCCCGCTGCAGCAGCGGGTTCCGCTCGAGCTCGCCCTCGACGTAGGCCTCGAGCTCGAGGTTGGTCAGTTGCAGCAGCTTGATCGCCTGCTGCAGCTGCGGCGTGATCACAAGGCTCTGGCCTTGCCTCAGCTCAAGTCTTGGACCGAGCGACACGCGCTTCCCCACCCCGTGAAATCAAATCAGGGGACCAAGATGGTGGGCGAGGGTTAACGCGGCCCTTAAGCGGCGCCCTTCTTGCACGAGGGCGACAAAAGACCGCTAGAAGCGGTCGCCGAGATAGACGCGGCGGACGTCGGGATTGTCGACGATCTCCTGCGGCGCGCCCTCGAACAGCACCTCGCCGGCATGGATGATCGAGGCCCGGTCGATGATGTCCAGCGTCTCGCGGACATTGTGGTCGGTGATCAGGATGCCGATGCCCCGGCCCTTCAGATAGCCGATGACCTCGCGGATGTCGGCGATGGCCAGCGGATCGATGCCGGCGAAAGGCTCGTCGAGCAGCATGAAGCTGGGCTCGCTGGCCAGGGCGCGCGCGATTTCCACGCGCCGGCGCTCGCCGCCCGACAGCGACACGGCGGGCGAGGTCTTCAGGTGGGCGATGCGCAGTTCTTCCAGCAGGCCCGTGGTCGTCTCGCGCGCCCTGGCCGGATCGTTCTCGTGCATCTCGACCACGGCCAGCACGTTTTCCTCGACCGTCATGCCGCGGAAGATCGAGGCTTCCTGCGGCAGGTAGCCGACGCCCATGCGGGCGCGCTGGTACATCGGCAGGCCGGTGATGTCGCGGCCGTCCAGGGTGATCGAGCCCTGGTCGACCGGGATCAGCCCGGTGATCATGTAGAAGCAGGTCGTCTTGCCCGCGCCGTTGGGGCCGAGCAGGCCCGCGACCTCGCCGCGCTTCAGCGTCAGGCTGACGCCACGCACGACCTGACGCTCGCCGAACGTCTTGGTGAGACGGTCGACGACGAGGCCGGCGTCCGAGGGCTGTTCAGCCGCCAGGCCCACTTAACGCCCCGCTCCCTCGTTGGGGTAGAACACGCCGCGCACCCGGCCCGGCTTGTTCCGGCCGGTCACGCCCGAGGTCATGTTGGCCTGGCCGGTGCGGGTGTTGATCACCATCCGCTCGCCGCGCACCACGCTCTTGCCCTGCACGACGATGACGTTGCCGGTCAGGGTGATGCTCTCGCTGCTGAAGGCGTAGACGGCGTTGTCGGCGCGCACGGTGCGCTCGGGGGTCACGAAATAGACCTGCCCCCTGGCTTCCATCCGCTCGCTGGCGCCGCAGCTGTCGCCCTTCTTGACGCTGTAGAGCGTCACCGAGTCGGCGCGCAGCCGGGTCTTGCCCTGCAAGGCCTCGACGGCGCCGGTCCAGTTGTTGCGGCACTGGCTGTTGATCACCTCCGACGAGTCGGCGGTGATATCGATCGGCGCGCTCGGGTTCAGCTGCGCGGAGGCGGAGCCCGCCGCAAGCAGCATCCCGGCGGCGGCGACGGCCGCGAGCCCAAACTTGTTACCCGCGCCTCGCATGAACGCTCCCGACGTGATCATGGCCTGTCTTATTCCGTATTCACGCGTGTGCGAACCCTGCCGCGAAACTTGATGCGGTCGCCCTTGTCCTCGACGCTGTAGCTGTCGGCCTGGACCTGGCCGACCGGGCCGTCGGCGGCGATGCCCTGCTGGCCGACGGCGAGGCCGGTGCGGGTGTCGATGGTGGTGTCGTTGGTGGCCACGCGGTTGCCCGCGCCGTCGTCGATCCGCACGTCGCCGTTCAGGCGCAGCAGGCGGGTCTTTTCGTCATAGGTGCCCTGGCGGGCCATGATCCGGCGCGGCGTGGCGGTCTCGGCCCCGACCACCATGATCGGCTCGTTCAGCGCCACCAGCTGCGGCTGGCGCTCGTCGCGCTTGGCTTCCTGGGCGCCGATCAGATAGCTGCGGCCGTCCTCGACCCGGCCCTGGAAGCGGGCGCCGCGCATGACGATGACCGGATCGTCGATCTTCGGCAGCTTGGGCGTGCGCAGGGCGCTGGCGCTCACCCAGCCGACCAGACCGAGCGAAATCACGCCCATCAACGCGGGCAGGGCCAGCCGCAGCCGCCGAATCAGCACCCGTCGCCGCTCCCAGCGCGCGAACGCGACGTTGCGGTCGATCGGCTCGTTGAGGGGATGGGCGGCTTCTGTCACGGGCGATCAGCTGTGGGCGAAGATGTCGATCTCTTCCCAGCCGCGCAGATCGAGCGTCGCGCGCATGGGAAGGAAGTCGAAACAGGCGGCGGCCAGCGTATCGCGCTTCTCGCGCACCAGCATGATGTCGAGCTTGGTCTTCAGCGCATGCAGATGCAGCACGTCGGTGGCCGCATAGGCCAGCTGGTCGGCCGACAGCGTCGCCGCGCCCCAGTCCGAACTCTGCTGCGCCTTGCTGAGGTCCACGCCCAGCAGCTCCTTGCACACGTCCTTCAGGCCGTGGCGGTCGGTGTAGGTACGGGCGAGCTTGGAGGCGATCTTGGTGCACCATACTGGAGTGGTCTTCACCTCCAGATGGCGTTCGAACATGGCGATATCAAAGCGTCCGAAGTGAAAAATCTTCAGCACCGCCGGATCGGTGAGCAACGCCTTGAGATTGGGGCAGTCGTAGGCGGGCCGGTTGAGCCGCACGATATGGGCGTCGCCGTCGCCGGCCGAGATCTGCACCACGCACAGCGGATCGCGGACCAGGCTCAGGCCCATCGTCTCCGAATCCACCGCGACCGAGGTCACGCCCGCGAACAGGCCGGCGGGAATGTCGCCTTCATGCAGATGATTGGCCAAGGGCTGAGCGCTCCTTCTCGTACGTCCGCCGGGTGTGGAAACGCGGACTCAGGGACCGCCGGCGCGGCCCATTCTCGCGGAAAGCCGACACATACCCAAGCCCGACGCGGAAAGCAGCGGCGTCGTGCGATTTCAGGCATAGAAAGTATCGGACTGTGTCGAAGTCGGCGCTCGGCCGAAACCCTTCAGAGAAGGGAGGCGCCACTCTTCACTCGAAGAAGAGGGCGGCACCACTCTTCACTGAAAGAAGAATGGTGCCCAGGAGAGGACTCGAACCTCCACGACCTTTCGGTCACTGGCACCTGAAGCCAGCGCGTCTACCAATTCCGCCACCTGGGCTCGCTGACCATCCCGACAAAGCCGGGCCGGCGCGAAGGACGAGCCTCATAGGGCGCCGGGCAAAGGCCGTCAACGCCGCATTGCGCGGGACGGCCGCGTCGTCTATCCGGGCGCATTCTCTTCGTAATCAAAGGCCGCAGCATGCGTGGGCTCGTCACCGTCTTTGGAGGAACCGGCTTTGTCGGTCGCCAGGTCGTCCGCTCGCTTGCGAAGCAGGGCTGGCGCGTCCGTGTCGCGGCCCGCAACGTCGGCCGCGGCTACCGCCTCCGGATGCTGGGCGACGTCGGCCAGATCGAGGTGGTGCAGGCCAATATCCGCAACCTCGCCTCGATCGAACGCGCGCTCGACGGCGCCGAGGCCTGCGTGAACCTCGTCGGGGTGCTTTACGAGAGCGGCCGCCAGGGCTTCCAGGCGATCCACGGCATGGGCGCCAAGACGGTGGCCGAGGCCGCCGCCCGTCAGGGCATCGTCCGCTTCGTGCAGATGTCGGCCATCGGCGCCGATCCCGAGGGCGCCTCGAAGTACGCGCGCACCAAGGCGCTGGGCGAACAGGCCGTGCGCGACGCCATCCCGGCAGCGGTGATCATCCGCCCTTCGATCGTGTTCGGACCCGAGGACGCCTTCTTCAACAAGTTCGCGGCCATGGCCAACTTCAGCCCGGCCCTGCCGCTGATCGGCGGCGGCGCGACGCGCTTCCAGCCGGTGTTCGTCGGCGACGTCGCCGCGGCGGTGGCCGGGGCGCTCAGCGATCCGGACTCGGCGGGCCGCACCTATGAACTGGGCGGACCGGGCGTCTACAGCTTCAAGGACCTGCTCGGCTTCATCACGCGCGAGATCGGCAAGCCCCGCATCCTGCTGCCGCTGCCCTGGTGGGTGTCGAAGCTGATCGGCCAGGCCGGCGACCTCCAGTCGATCCTTCTGCCGCCGCTGCTGACCAGCGACCAGGTCGAGTCGCTGCGAACCGACAATGTCGTGGCGCCCGGCGCGCTCGGCCTCGCCGACCTGGGCGTCGCGCCGACGTCGATGGAGGCCATCGTCCCGGCCTACCTCTACCGCTACCGCAAGGGCGGCCAGTACGCCGCCACGCCCGAAGGCGCGTTCTAGCTCAGTCGGGGACATGCACTTCAGTGCGTGTCCCCCTACCGCTTCTCGGAAGCTGATGGGGGACACGTACCGAATACGGTACATGTCCCTGGCCGCGCGCTAAGCGAAGTGGATCCAGGCCAGGCCGGCCACGCCGACCACGATCCGCCACCAGCCGAACGGCGACAGGCCGCGCTTGGCGACGATGTCGAGCAGCACCTTCACCACCACCAGACCGGACAGGAACGAGACCACGAAGCCGATCGCCAGGATGCCCAGATGGTCGCCGACCATCAGGCTGTCGCGGCTTTCCCAGAAGTCCTTGGCGAACGCCCCGACCATGGTCGGGATGGCCAGGAAGAAGCTGAACTCGGCCGCCGCCCGCTTGTCGACGCCCAGCAGCACCCCGCCGACGATGGTCGCGCCCGAGCGCGAGACGCCCGGTATCATCGACAGGCACTGCATCAGACCGATCCCGAGCGAGGTCAGCAGCGGCAGCTTCATCGCGTCATGCTGGCGCGCCGCCGGGCTCCAGCGGTCGAGCGCCAGCAGCACCACGCCGCCGAGGATCAGCGACCAGCAGATGATCGCCGGATCGGCGAACAGCACCGTCTTGATGAAGCCGTAGAGCAGGAAGCCGAACACCACCGCAGGGATGAAGGCGATCAGCACGCTCAGCGCGAAGCGCCGCGCCGCCGGATCGGTCGGCAGGCCGATCAGCACCGCCCAAAGCCGCCGGAAGTACAGCGTGACCACGGCCAGGATCGCGCCCAGCTGGATCAGCACGACGAAGCTGTCCCAGGACGGATCCGTCAGCCCCAGCGCCAGCTTGGCGAGCAGCAGATGGCCGGTGGACGAGACCGGGATGAACTCCGTCAGACCCTCGACCAGGCCGAGGATGATGGCGGCCAGAATATCGTTCACTGAAACACCCGGATTTCCCTATGGTCCACCATGTAGACCTTATGTGACGAATTGGACGGCGTCAGCTGTGCAAACGACTCGCAACGCCCATGATATTGGTCAGCAAAATGGACCACCACATTTTTAGTGCGGTTTTCCGCCCCTAGAAGCCGCTCAGCGCAATCTCTTTCCTCTGAACGGCGGGAGCACGGCATGGCCGAGCGGATGCTGAAATTCACGACCATCGCACGCCGGACTCCCGAGAAGCGGGAAGCCGAAGCGCGGGGCCGTGACTTCCTCGAAATCTATGCCGACTTTATCGACGCCAAGGCCACTGAACAGGCCTCGCGGTGTTCGCAGTGTGGCGTCCCCTTCTGCCAGACCCATTGTCCGCTGCACAACAACATCCCCGACTGGCTGCGCCTCACCGCGTCCGGTCGCGCGGAAGAGGCCTACCGCCTGTCGCAGGCGACCAACAACATGCCGGAGATCTGCGGCCGCATCTGCCCGCAGGACCGCCTGTGCGAAGGCAACTGCGTCATAGAGCAGTCGGGTCACGGCACAGTGACGATCGGCTCGGTCGAGCGCTACCTCTCCGACCGAGCCTGGGAAGAAGGCTGGGTCAAGCCGCTGCGCCCGCTGGCCGGGGAGCGCGGCCAGTCGGTCGGCATCATCGGCGCGGGTCCCGCGGGCCTGGCCGCCGCCGAGCAGCTGCGCGAGCAGGGCTACGCCGTCACCGTCTACGATCGCCACGACCGGGCCGGCGGCCTGCTGATCTACGGCATCCCCGGCTTCAAGCTGGAGAAGGACGTCGTCGAGCGCCGCACCGAACGCCTGGCCGAGGGCGGCGTGGTCTTCCACCTGAACTTCGAGGTCGGCCGCGATGCGTCGCTGCCGGAGCTGCGCGAGCGTCACGACGCCGTGCTGCTGGCGACCGGGGTCTATGCCGCGCGCGACCTGGAACTGCCGGGCTCCGGCTCGGACGGCGTGGTCGCGGCGCTGGACTACCTGATCGCCTCCAACCGCGCGGGCCTCGGCGACACCGTGGCCGAGATCGAGTCCGGCGCCCTCTATGCCGAAGGCAAGGACGTGGTCGTGGTCGGCGGCGGCGACACCGCCATGGACTGCGTCCGCACCGCCATCCGACAGGGCGCGGCCTCCGTCACCTGCCTGTACCGGCGGGACAAGGAGAACATGCCCGGCTCGATGCGCGAGGTCGCCAACGCCGAGGAAGAGGGCGTGGTCTTCGAATGGCTGGCCGCCCCGCGCGGCCTGCTTGGCGACGCGGCCGGCGTCAGCGGCGTGCGCGCCATCCGCATGCGCCTCGGCCCGCCCGACAGCTCCGGCCGCCGCGCGCCCGAGGCGGTCGACGGCTCGGACTTCGACCTGCCGGCCCAGCTGGTGATCAAGGCCCTCGGCTTCGACCCCGAGGACCTGCCGACCATGCTGGGCGCCTCGGACCTCAGCGTCAGCCGCTGGGGCACGGTCAAGATCGACCGCCGCACCCAGGCCTCGAACCTGGACGGCGTGTTCGCCGCCGGCGACATCGCCCGCGGCGCCTCGCTGGTCGTCTGGGCCATCCGTGACGGCCGCGACGCGGCCAGCTCCATCCACAGCTACCTGCAGACCAAGGCCGAAGCCCCGGCCCTGGTCGCGGCGGAGTGATCGACATGAGCCGGGAAATCGACCGCTACCTCGCCAACCGCCAGCTGCTGATCGACGGCCACGCCTACGATCCGTCCAGCGAGCGCGACAACTGCGGCGTGGGCCTCGTCTGCGCCATCGACGGCAAGCCCCGACGCGAAGTCGTCGAGCTGGCCATCAAGGCGCTGAAGGCCGTCTGGCACCGCGGCGCTGTGGACGCCGACGGCAAGACCGGCGACGGCGCCGGCATCCTGCTGTCGGTGCCGCAGGACTTCTTCATCGACCAGGTGAAGAACACCGGCCACACCCTGCGCCCGGGCCCGATCGCCGTCGGCCAGGTGTTCCTGCCGCGCACCGACCTCGGCGCCCAGGAAGCGGCCCGGACCATCGTCGAGAGCGAGGCCCTGCGCTTCGGCTTCTACATCTACGGCTGGCGACAGGTGCCGGTCGACACCTCGGTGATCGGCGAGAAGGCCAACGCCACCCGTCCCGAGATCGAGCAGATCATGCTGTCGCCTCCGGCCGGGATGAGCGACGAGGCGCTGGAGCGCGCCCTCTACCTCTGCCGCAAGCGGATCGAAAAGCGCGTCGCCGCCTCGGCGATCAGCGAATTCTACATGTGCTCCCTCTCGGCTCGCTCGCTGATCTACAAGGGCATGTTCCTGGCCGAGAGCATCGACGCCTTCTACCCCGACCTGCAGGACGCGCGGTTCTCGGCGGCGGTGGCGATCTTCCACCAGCGCTATTCGACCAACACCTTCCCCCAGTGGCGGCTGGCCCAGCCGTTCCGGATGCTGGCCCACAACGGTGAGATCAACACCGTCAAGGGCAACGTCAACTGGATGAAGAGCCACGAGATCCGCATGGCCGCCCAGGCGTTCGGCGAGTTCGGCGACGACGTGAAGCCGGTCATCCAGGCCGGCGGCTCGGACTCGGCCGCGCTCGACAACACCTTCGAGATCCTGGTCCGCGCCGGGCGCGATGCGCCGATGGCCAAGGCCCTGCTGATCCCGGAAGCCTGGACCAGCAAGAGCGACGAGCAGATGAAGCCCGAGCACCGGGCGCTCTACAGCTACTGCAACGCCGTGATGGAGCCCTGGGACGGTCCGGCCGCCCTGTGCGCGACGGACGGCCGCTGGGTCGTGGCCGGCAAGGATCGCAACGGCCTGCGCCCGCTGCGCGTGGCCTACACCGACGACGGCCTGGTCATCATGGGCTCGGAAGCGGGCATGTGCGGCGTGGCCGAGAGCCGCATCGTGCGCAAGCTCAACATCTCGCCCGGCCGGATGATCGCCATCGATCTGGTCGAGGGCCGCCTCTACGACGAAGAGGCGATCGTCGACAAACTGGCGCAGGCTCATCCCTACACCGACTGGCTCGGCAACATGGTCGAGCTGGAAGACAAGATCGGCCCGGGACCGGAGCCGCGCCGCTTCGCCGGGGAGGCGCTGGCCCGCCGCCAGGCCGCCGCCGGCATGACGCTCGAGGACCTCGAGATGGTGCTCGCGCCGATGGTCGAGGACGGCAAGGAAGCCGTCGGCTCGATGGGCGACGACACCCCGCTGGCCGTGCTGTCGGACAACTACCGTCCGCTCAGCCACTTCTTCCGCCAGAACTTCAGCCAGGTCACCAACCCGCCGATCGACCCGCTCCGCGAGACCGGGGTGATGAGCCTGAAGACCCGCTTCAAGAACCTCGGCAACATCCTGGTCGAGGACGAGGCGCAGACCGACGTCTACGTGCTGGAAAGCCCCGTGCTGACCACCGGCATGTACGAGCGGATCCTCGGCTACATCGGCGACAAGAACCTCGGCGTGATCGACTGCACCATGCCGATCCCCGCGCCGGAGGCCCGCCCGGGCGACGCCCTGCGCGCCAACCTCGACCGCATCCGCGCCGAGGCCGAGGACGCCGCCCTGCGCGGCTGCTCGACCATCATCCTGACGGACGACGGCGCCTCGGAAGGCCGCGTCGGCCTGCCGATGATCCTCGCCACCGGCGGGGTGCACGCGCACCTCGTGGGCAAGGGGCTGCGGTCCTACGTCTCGATTATCGTGCGCTCGGCCGAGTGCATGGACACCCACTACTTCGCGGTGCTGGTCGGGGTCGGGGCCACGGCGGTCAACGCCTGGCTGGCCCAGGAAAGCTTCCAGGACCGCCTCGACCGGGGCCTGCTGGGCGAGGCCTCGCTCCGCGAGACCTGCGTCAACTACAAGACCTCGATCGAGCAGGGCCTGCTGAAGATCATCTCCAAGATGGGCATCGCGGTCATCTCGTCCTACCGCGGCGGCTACAACTTCGAAGCCGTGGGCTTGTCCCGCGCGCTGGTCGCCGAGTTCTTCCCCGGCATGCCCTCGCGCATCTCCGGCATCGGCCTGGCCGGTCTTGAGAAGCGCACGGTCGAGCTGCACCGCCGCGCCTGGGATCCGGCCTTCGTGACCCTGCCGGTCGGAGGCTTCTACAAGGCTCGCCGCGCTGGCGAGTCCCACGCCTTCGAGGCGCGGATGATCCATACGCTGCAGCACGCCTGCAACACCGGCGACTACGAGAGCTACAAGCGCTTCAGCGAGGGCATGCGGACCCTGCCGCAGATCCAGCTGCGCGACCTGCTCGACTGGCGCAGCGACCGCAAGCCGCTCGAGGCCGACGAGGTCGAGAGCGTCAACGAAATCCGCAAGCGCTTCCTGACGCCGGGCATGAGCCTGGGGGCCCTCGGCCCGGAGGCGCACGGCGCGCTGAACATCGCCATGAACCGCATCGGGGCCAAGAGCGTCAGCGGCGAAGGCGGCGAGGATCGCGCGCGCTACCGCCCGCTGCCCAACGGCGACAACCCCAACAGCGCGGTCAAGCAGATCGCCTCGGGCCGGTTCGGCGTCACCGCCGAGTACCTGAACGAGTGCCGCGAGGTCGAGATCAAGGTCGCCCAGGGCGCCAAGCCCGGCGAGGGCGGCCAGCTGCCCGGCTTCAAGGTCACCGAGATGATCGCGCGCCTGCGCCACGCCACGCCCGGCGTGATGCTGATCAGCCCGCCGCCGCACCACGACATCTATTCGATCGAGGATCTGGCGCAGCTCATCTACGACCTGAAGCAGATCAACCCGGACGCCCGCGTGACGGTGAAGCTGGTCGCCATGACCGGCATCGGCGCCATCGCGGCCGGGGTGGCCAAGGCCAAGGCCGACACCATCCTGATCTCGGGCAGCGTCGGCGGCACGGGCGCCAGCCCGCAGACCTCGATCAAGCACGCCGGCGGTCCCTGGGAGATGGGCCTGTCGGAGGCCAACCAGGTCCTGACGCTGAACAACCTGCGCCACTCGGTCCGCCTGCGGGCCGACGGCGGCATGCGCACCGGCCGTGACATCGTGATCGCCGCCATGCTCGGCGCCGAGGAGTTCGGCATCGGCACCGCCAGCCTGATCGCCATGGGCTGCATCATGGTCCGACAGTGCCATTCCAACACCTGCCCGGTGGGGGTCTGCACCCAGGACGAGGACCTGCGCGCCCGCTTCACCGGCACGCCGGACAAGGTGGTGAACCTGTTCACCTTCATCGCCGAGGAAGTGCGCGAGATCCTGGGCCAGCTGGGCTTCCGCTCGCTGCAGGACATCGTCGGCCGCACCGACCTGCTGATGCAGGTCTCCCGCGGCGGCGAGCACCTCGACGACCTCGACCTCAACCCGCTGCTGGTCCGGGCCGACCCGGGCAGCAACAAGCCCTACTGCACGGTCGAGGGCCGCAACGAGGTGCCCGACACCCTCGACGCCCAGATCGTGCGCGACGCCGCGCCGTTCCTGCAGCGTGGCGAGAAGATGCAGCTGACCTACACCGTGCGGAACACTGCCCGCGCGATCGGCGCCCGCGTCTCCAGCCACATCACCCGCAAGTTCGGCATGAGCGCCCTGCCGTCGGACCACCTGACCGTCGAGCTGAAGGGCTCGGCCGGCCAGAGCCTGGGCGCCTTCTCGGTGCGCGGCCTGCGCATCGTGCTGACCGGCGAGGCCAACGACTACGTCGGCAAGGGCCTGTCAGGCGCGACCATTGTGGTGAAGCCCTCGCCGCACCTGCTGGCGCCCGAGGGCAACGCCATCATCGGCAACACCTGCCTGTACGGGGCCACGGACGGGAAACTGTTCGCGGCCGGCCAGGCGGGCGAGCGGTTCGGGGTGCGCAACTCCGGCGCCGTGTCGGTGATCGAGGGCTGCGGCGCCAACGGTCTGGAGTACATGACCGGCGGCGTGGCGGTGATCCTGGGCGCGGTCGGCAGCAACTTCGCGGCCGGCATGACCGGCGGCATGGCCTATGTCCTCGACCTGGCCGGTCGCTTCGAGCATCAGGTCAACCCCGACAGCGTCGTGGTCCAGCGTCTGGCCTCGGCCCACTGGGAAGAGCAGCTCAAACGCCTGATCGCCGAACACGCCCGGGAAACCGGGTCGGCCTTCGCCGCCGGGCTGCTGACCGACTGGGACCGCATGCGCGGCCACTTCTGGCAGGTCTGCCCGAAGGAGATGGTCGGCCGCATCGATCACCCGCTGGCGACCGAAGAAGCGGTGCACGAACGCGCGTAGGCGCCGGGGACATGTTCCGGCGACAGCCGGTACGTGTCCCCTCGACACCGTCCGACCCTGTTGAGGGACAGCTACGCTTCGCGAAGCCGTCCCCTAAGTCGTCTCCTCATCGTGCTTCGCCGGCTCGGCGAACGGCTTGCGGATCAGGTCGTTCAGCGTCTCGCGTCCGACCCGCTCGCTTTCGGTGAGCGGGACCTTTTCGGGCGTTTCGTCGGGTCTGTCGTCGGGTCTGGCCATCTGATCCTCCGGGCTCTGGAAGAAGGCTGGCGCGGCCCGGCCGGTTCCGTCAGGGCGTACCGCCCGTGGTCGCGGTCGCCGCGCGGTCCGCCGCCTGCATGGCCCGGATCGTCGCCATGGCCCGCTCCATCGGCGCCTGCGACACGCGCACCAGCCCCGTCGTCGGCCGGTCCAGATCGACGATCAGCCCGATAGACAGCGCCACCAGCCCCAGCAGCACCGAGGACATCAGCAGCCGCCGGCTGTCGCTGACCAGCGCGTGGCCGAGGATCGTGGCGGCCACGATGGCGTAGACGATCACGCTCCAGGTGACCGCCGGCGGCAGGCGCGCCTCGACGGCGGTCTGACGCGAAGCGGCGACGTCGAAGGCGGTGTTGGTGGCGTCGACCATGGTGGCGGTGATGTCATTGGGCGCGGCGATCGTCTCGCGGCGCAGGGCGGCCCAGATCCTCGGCTGCAAGGCGTTGGCCTCGTCGAGCAGCGCCCTCTCGCGCGGCGGGTCGGCTGCCGCTCCGGGCAGGGCCAGCCGCTTCTCGCCGTAGTCGGCCCACAGGGTCGGCAGGGTCGCCGCGTCGGGCCCGACCGCCAGCCGGGCGCGCAGATAGGCCGTGCCGATGGCGTTGGCCTCCTCGTTCACCCAGCCACGCCGCGCGTCGTAGCGATCGGACGCGAGCGAGAAGGTGAAACCGATCAGCAGCCCCAGCAGCGCCAGCGCCGCCGACAGCATCAGCCCGGTCCCGTCGCCGCTGGTGCGCGCCTCGGGCTTCTTCCGGAAGTAGGATCGGGTGAAGCGGAAGCTGG